>Ga0308157_10008510_pt1 | contig 11647 bp, 10 predicted proteins | sample PhyBR1_FD_201035 | JGI IMG/M metagenome (GOLD analysis project Ga0308157, IMG submission 201035) | Phyllosphere microbial communities from UC Gill Tract Community Farm, Albany, California, United States - DLSLB.R1 | ecosystem: Host-associated > Plants > Phyllosphere > Unclassified | place: USA...
TGAAGATCGACGCCGGCGCCGCCTTCGGCACCGGCCACCACGGCACGACGGTCGGCTGTCTGGAGGCCTTCGACAATCTGCTGAAGACCGAGACGTTCGAGAAGGTGCTGGACGTCGGCTGCGGCACAGGCGTGCTGGCGATTGCGGCGGCGAAGACCGGTTCGCCCATCGCCGTCGGCACCGACATCGACGAGCCCTCGGCCCGCATCGCCAATGAGAATGCGGCGATCAACGACGCCAAATGCGAATTCTATTTCGCCGATGGTCTGAGCGATGCGCGGATTGCGCAGCACGCCCCGTATGATCTGGTGTTCGCCAATATTCTGGCGGCGCCGCTGGTGTTCCTGGCGCCCGAGATCGGCGCGGCGCTGAAGACGGGCGGGGTCGCGATCCTGTCGGGCCTGCTGCGGACGCAGGAGGAGCGGGTGCTGGAGGCTTACCTGCCGCTGGGCTTCGTGGTCGAGCAGACGATCCATCATGATGCGTGGAGCGCGCTGCAGTTGCGGAAGAAGTAGGGGCGAATTCCCTTCTCCCCTTGTGGGAGAAGGTGGCAGCCGAAGGCTGACGGATGAGGGGTTGCGGGACATTGAAGTCTGGCAACCCCTTTTGCGTTGAGAAACCCCTCATCCGCCCCTCCGGGGCACCTTCTCCCACAAGGGGAGAAGGGTATAAGAGCCCTCATGCGCCAGACATTCGACGAAACCACCGATCCGTCCTTCGGGGCCAAGCACCTGCCTCTGCTTCGCGCCGAGATGGCCAAGCAGGGCCTCGACGGCCTGCTGGTCCCGCATGAGGACGAGCATCAGAACGAATACCTGCCCGACGCCAATGAGCGGCTGGCCTGGGTCAGCGGCTTCACCGGCTCGGCCGGGGCGGGCGTGGTGCTGAAGGATCGCGCGGCGGTCTTCGTCGACGGCCGCTATACGGTTCAGGCCAAGGCCCAGACGGACGAGGCCCTGTTCGAGCGCCAGCCGCTGAACAAACTGGCCGACTGGCTGGCGGCCGTGCCGTCGGGTTCGGTGATCGGCTATGACCCGCGTCTGCACAGCCCCGACGCGCTGGAGGCCTTGCGCGCCGCCGTGGAAAAGGCCGGGGCGACGCTGAAGGCGGTCGAGGCCAATCCGATCGATCTGGCCTGGGGCGACGCCCGCCCGGCCCAGCCGCAGGCGCCGGTGGTCCCGCACGAGGACCGCTATTCCGGCGAGGACGCCGCGTCCAAGCGCGCCCGCATCGGCAAGGCCATCCTTGATGCCGGGGCCGAGGCCGCCGTGCTGACGGCGCCGTCGTCGCTGGCCTGGCTGTTCAACATTCGCGGCGGCGACGTGATCCGCACGCCGCTGCCACTGGGACAGGCGGTGGTGAAGGCGGACGGGACGGCCCGCGTCTTCCTCGACCCGGCCAAGGTGACGAACGAACTGCCCGGCTGGCTGGGCGACGCCGTGACGCTGGAGGCGCCCGAGGCGCTGCCCGGCGCGCTGGACGCCCTGTCGGGGCATAAGGTGATGATCGACCCGGCCGTGTCCTCGGCCTGGTATTTCGACCGGCTGGAAGCGGCGGGCGCAAGCATCGTGCGCGGCATGGACCCCTGCGCCCTGCCGCGCGCCCAGAAGAACGAAGTCGAGATCGAGGGCAGCCGTCAGGCGCATATCCGCGACGGCGCGGCCCTGACGCGCTTCCTGCACTGGGTCGATACGGTGGCGCAGAAGACGCTGCCGGACGAGCGGGCGGTGGTCGAGGCGCTGGAGGGCTTCCGCGAGGCGACGGGGATGCTGAAGGATCTGTCCTTCGACACTATCGCCGGGGTCGGGCCGAACGGCGCACTGCCGCACTACAAGCCGGTCGGGGCCAAGATCCGGCCGATGGAGGCGGGTTCGCTGCTGCTGGTGGACGGCGGCGGCCAGTATCTGGACGGGACCACGGACGTGACCCGCACCATGGCCATCGGCGAGGGTACGGCCGATCAGCGCCGAATGTTCACTCTGGTTCTGAAGGGCCACATCGCCATGGCGGTGATCCGCTTCCCCGCCGGGACCAGTGGGCGCCAGCTGGACGCCATTGCGCGCCAGCCGTTGTGGAACGCGGGCTTCGACTTCGACCATGGCACGGGCCACGGCGTGGGATCGTATCTGGGCGTTCACGAAGGACCGCAGCGCATCGCCGGCTGGGGCACGGATCAACCGCTGCTGACCGGCATGATCCTGTCGAACGAGCCGGGCTATTATCGCGAGGGCGAGTGGGGCATCCGCATCGAGACCCTGCAGGTCGTCACGGCCCCGGCCCAGGTTCCGGGCGGCGAGCGGCCGATGCACGGCTTTGAACAACTGACGCTGGCGCCGCTGGACCGCCGCCTGATCGATGTCGCTCTGCTGACGGCGGACGAGCGGGCCTATGTCGACGCCTATCACGCCGAGGTTCTGGCCAAGGTCGGGCCTCTGCTGGCCGAGGGCGTTCAGAAGGACGAGGCGGCGCTGGAGTGGCTGAAGGCGCAGACGGCCCCCTTGAAATAAGGCCATACGGCGCCCATCTGAAGGGGGTCGGCGGATGCGCCGCCGACCCCCTCACATCAGAAGGAATGCGCGGATGAAGATGCGCAAGCTGGGCCGTAACGGCCCTGAGGTCTCGGCCGTCGGTCTGGGCTGCATGGGCATGAGCGCCTTTTACGGCAGCGCCGACGAGGCCCAATCCATCGCGGTGATCCACCGCGCGCTCGACCTGGGCGTCACCCTGTTCGACACGGCCGAAATGTACGGCCCCCACACCAATGAAGTCCTGGTGGGCAAGGCGCTGAAGGACCGCCGGGACGAAGCCTTCATCGCCACCAAGTTCGGCATCAATCGCCAGCCGGACGGTTCGGCCGTCACCGACGGCTCGCCCGCCAACATGCGCCGCGCGGTCGAGGGCAGCCTGAGCCGTCTGGGCGTCGATCACATCGACCTCTATTACCAGCACCGTATCGACCCCAATACGCCGATCGAGGAGACGGTCGGGGCCATGGCCGAGCTGGTGAAGGAGGGGAAGGTCCGCTTCCTGGGCCTGTCCGAGGCGGCGCCGGCCACCCTGCGCCGCGCCCACGCCGAGCATCCGATCACGGCGCTTCAGACTGAATATTCGCTATGGAGCCGCGACCCGGAGGACGAGCTTCTGGGCGTGGTGCGCGAACTGGGCATCGGCTTCGTGCCCTACAGCCCGCTGGGCCGGGGCTTCCTGTCGGGGGAGATCAAGTCGATCGACGACCTGGCGCCCGACGACTTCCGCCGGACGAACCCGCGCTTTGCGGGCGACAACTTCCAGAAGAACCTCGATCTGGTCGATGCGGTCGGCGCCATCGCGGCGGACAAGGGCGTGACGGCGGCGCAACTGGCCCTGGCCTGGGTGCTGGCGCAGGGCGAGGATCTGGTCCCCATCCCCGGCACGCGCCGCATCGCCACGCTGGAGCAGAACGCGGCGGCGACGGACATGGTGCTGACGTCCGATGATCTGGCGCGGATCGAGGCCGTCTTCCCGCGCGGAGCGGCGGCGGGCGAACGCTATGCGCCCGGCGGCATGAGCTCGCTGAACCGCTGATGTGAAAACGCCTCCCTCGCGATCGCGAGGGAGGCGTTTTCATTGCTGAGTTTAAGTGTTGGCGACTGTCTACCTCCGCTCATCCCGGCGGACGCCGGGATCCAGTGCTTTGGCTTCAGAGCGCTTGGCTCAACGGTTAGGGCCCTGGCCGGGCTTACTCACTGGATCCCGGCGTCCGCCGGGATGAGCGGGAATAAAAGGGCGCGATTAGCATTCAACGTCAATCCAGCCTTCTTCATTGCGACCTGTGCGCCTCGATTACTGGACGCGGGTCCAGGTCTGGGTCTTGCACAGGGGGGCGACGATGCAGCCGCGCAGGCGCAGGGTGTTGTCGTTGGTCAAGGTGATGGTGCCGCGATAGGTGCCGCCGTCCTCGGGGTTGTAGACCGAGCCGCCGCGCCATTCGGTCGGGCCGCCGGTGAAGCCCGACAGCATCCGCAGGCCGCGCAGGGGACGGTCGCGCAGGGACTCGTCCTTGTTGCGCTGATCCTTCACCTCGGGGTTGGCGCGGATGTGGCTGGAGGTGACGAGGACGCCGCACAGGGCCTGGCCGCAGCGTTCGATGCGGACCTGGCCGCCGTTGGTCGGCGTCTGCCACAGACCGGTGGGGTCGCTGGCGAGGGCCGGAGAAGCGAGGGCGGCGGCTGCGACGGCGAGCGCCGTCAGGACGGAGGTCTTCATCGGCGTTTTCCTTCTGACGGATCGTCGAGGCGATCCCTTGGTCGAAGGGTGGGCCGGGTTTCGGTCTGAAACAAGGCCGAAATTGTGAACTTCACTCAATGATTACATGACCTTAGGTCAAGTTGAACGCGCTGAGAACGCCTAAGGCGATGGATTCGGGCGGCTTTTGCCGAGGGCCCGTCAGCCGCTGCGCGGGCGGCGTGGACGGGTTCCGGCGTTGGAGCAGGGCGAATAGCCGTCGCGCCAGACGCGGCCCATGGTCAGGCGGCTGGCGTCGGCCAGGGCGCGACAGTCGGCGGCCTGATGCACCTGCGCCGCCGCCAGAGCCACGGAGGCGCAGGCGAAGGCGTCTTCGGCCGCGTCGTGGTGGCGGAAGGCGACGCCCAGTTCGGCGCAGACGTTGTTCAGCTTGTGCGAGGCGAAGTCCGGCCAGCTGATCTGGGCCAGCTTGACCGTGCAGAGATAGTCGAATTCGGGATAGGTCAGGCCGTAGTGGTCGCAGGTGTTGCGGATGACGCTGACGTCGAAGGCGGCGTTGTGGGCCAGCACCGTGCGGCCTTCGAGGCGCGGGGCGATGGCGGCCAGGACAGCGGGGAATTCCTCGGCGTCCTCGACCTGTTCGGGGCCGATGCCGTGGAAGGCGATGTTGAACCCGGCGAACCGCATCCCCGGCGGGCGGATGTAGTGGTGCTCGACGGATTCGATGACGCCGTCGTTGATCCAGGCCAGGCCGATGGAGCAGGGGCTGGCCCGCTGTTCATTGGCGGTTTCGAAGTCGATGGCGACAGCGTGCATCAGGCGATCATATTTCAGGCGATGAGGGCCAGCCACTCGTCCTCGGTCAGGACGGTCACGCCGTGTTTTTCGGCGTCCTTCAGCTTGGACCCGGCGCCGGGGCCGGCGACGACATAGTCGGTCTTCTTCGACACCGAGCCCGAGACCTTGGCGCCGAGGCTTTCGGCGCGGGCCTTGGCCTCGTCGCGGGTGAAGCGTTCCAGCGAGCCCGTGAAGACGACCGTCTTGCCCGCCACGGGGCTGTCGGTCGTGGGGGCGGCTACGTCCTCGACGCGCTCGAGCTCGGCCAGCAGGGCGTCGACGACCTGAAGGTTGTGCGGTTCGTGGAAGAAGTGGGCCAGAGCCTCGGCGGCGACCGGGCCGACGCCGGAGACGCCCGCGATCTGGTTCAGGATGTCGGAGGGGCCTTCGTTGCGCGCGACGGCGGCCCAGCGGGTCAGGTCGGTCCAGCCGTCCGAGATCTCCGCCAGCGAGCGGCGGGCGGGGGCGGCCATGCCGGGGAAGGCGAGGGCGATCTTCTGATCCATGGGCGCCTCGGGCCACGGATCGTCGGCGGGCGGCTGCGCCTCGGCCATCAGGCCCAGAACGCGGGTCGAGATGGCGTGGGTCGCGGCCAGCGTTTTCCAGGCGTCGCTGGCGAGGCCGTTTGCGGCGATCATGCAGGCTTCACGGAAGGCGGTCCAGCTGCCGAAAGCGCGGGCCAGCACCAGAGACGTCTGCTCGCCGATCTCGCGCACGCCGAGGCCGAAGATCAGGCGGTCGAGGGAGATGACGCGCCGCGCGTCGATCCCGGCGATCAGGTTGCGGACGCTGGTCTCGCCATAGCCGTCCTCGGCGCGAAGCAGGGCCAGCTTTTCCTGGTCGCGAGCGAGACGGAAGATGTCGGCGGGCTCCTTGATCCAGCCGCGCGCGTGGAAGGCGATCAGCTGCTTTTCCCCAAGCCCTTCAATGTCGAAGGCGCGGCGGCTGACGAAATGCTTGAGGCGTTCGACGATCTGGGCGTCGCAGATCAGGCCGCCGGTGCAGCGGCGCTTGACCTCGTCCCCCTCGCGCACGGCTTCGGAGCCGCAGACGGGGCAGGTGGTGGGGAAGATGTAGGGCTGGGCGTCGTCGGGGCGCAGCGTTTCGACCACGCCGACGATCTGGGGGATGACGTCGCCGGCGCGTTGCAGGACGACGGTGTCGCCGATGCGGACGTCCTTGCGGGCGATCTCGTCCTCGTTGTGCAGGGTGGCGTTGCGGACCACGACGCCGCCGACGGTGACGGGATGCAGGCGGGCCACGGGGGTCAGGGAGCCGGTGCGGCCGACCTGAATGTCGATGCCTTCCAGCACGGTCGTCGCCTGCTGCGCCGGGAACTTGTGGGCGATGGCCCAGCGGGGGCTGCGAGCGATGAAGCCGAGGCGCTGCTGCCAGTCCAGCCGGTCGACCTTATAGACCACGCCGTCGATGTCGTAGCCGAGGCGGCTGCGGTCGGCCTCCAGCGTCTGATAGACGCCGATCAGGCCGTCGGCGCCCTCGACGCGGGCCGAGCGGTCGTTGACCTGAAAGCCCCAGCTGCGGAAGGCCTCCAGCGCGCCGTGCTGCGTGTCGGCGAAGGGGGCGGAGGTCTCGCCCCAGGCGTAGGCGAAGAAGGTCAGGGGGCGCTGGGCCGTGATCTTCGGGTCCTTCTGGCGCAGCGAGCCGGCGGCGAAGTTGCGCGGGTTGGCGTAGGTGCGCTTGCCTTCGGCCTCGGCCGCCGCGTTGAAGGCGTCGAAGGCGGCGTTGGGGGCGTAGACCTCGCCGCGGATCTCGATGACGTCGGGCCAGCCCGAACCCGCCAACGTCTGGGGGATGCTGTCCAGCGTGCGCAGGTTGGCGGTCACGTCCTCGCCCGTCTTGCCGTCGCCGCGCGTGGCGCCCTGAACCAGGACGCCCTTCTCGTAGCGCAGGCTGGCCGAGAGGCCGTCGATCTTGGGTTCGGCGACGAAGGCGATGGGTTCGTCGCCCGGCAGCTTCAGGAAGCGGGCGATGCGGGCGACGAAGTCGCGCACCTCGCCGTCGTCGAAGGCGTTGTCCAGCGACAGCATGGGTACGCCGTGGCGGACCTCGGCGAACTGGGTCGAGACGGGGGCGCCGACGCGCTGGGACGGGGAGACGGGGCTGGAGAGCGCCGGGAAGGCGGCTTCGATAGCCAGGGCGCGGCGCTTCAGCGCGTCGTAGTCGGCGTCGGAAATCTCGGGCGCGGCGTCGGCGTAGTAGAGGGCGTCGTGACGCGTCAGTTCGGCCGACAGGCGATCCAGCTCTTCGCGCGCCTGGGCTTCGGTCAGGGTTTCGACAGGCGTGAAGAGATCGGACATGAGAATCGCAGGAAGTCGGCAAAGGCGGGACGGTTCCTTATCATCCCCCGACCTTGATGGCAGACGCGCCATGACAGAAACGTAATCTGACGCGGCGGCCGGGGGCCGCTAGCGTCGCGCCTCAAAGATTCCTGCCGGAGCCCTCCATGCGTCCTGTCCTCGTCAGCCTGTCCGTGATCGCCGCCGCCCTGACGCTGGCCGCCTGTGAGACGACGACCGCGGCTGTGGTCGAGGCGCCTCCTGTCGAGGCGACGCCGTCGGGCGACTACGCCCAGTTGATGGACGACCTGCGCATCCTGTCGGCGGACGACATGCAGGGGCGCGACACCGGCTCGGAGGGCGGAGCCAAGGCGCGCGACTACATCGTCGGGCGGCTGGAGGCGTTGGGCGTGCAGCCTTCGCCCATGGGACGTCTGCAGCCGTGGGAGATGCTGGGCCGCACGCGCGAGGGGACCAAGACCTACAACGGGACCAACATCATCGGCGTGATCCCCGGCACGCGGGTGGCCGACAAATACATCGTGGTGACGGCCCATTATGACCACGTCGGGGTCAACGACGGCCAGATCTTCAACGGCGCGGACGACAACGCCTCGGGCGTGGCGACCATGCTGGAGCTGGCCAGGCGGCTGAAGGCCAACCCGCCCGAGCACAGCGTGCTGATCGTGGCGCTGGACGGCGAGGAGCGCGGCCTGCTGGGCGCCAAGCATTTCGTCGAGGCGCCGCCGGTGCCGCTGCACGCCATCGCGATGAACCTGAATTTCGACATGACGGCGCGCGCCGACAGCGACGGCAAGCTGTGGGTGACGGGGACGTATCAGCATCCCTATTTCCGCCCGGTGCTGGATCAGGTTCCGGCGCGCCGGAACGTCGCCTTCGCCTTCGGCAAGGACACGCCCGAGGACAAGGGCGCCGACAACTGGGTCGAGGCGTCGGACCACGCCGCCTTCCACCGCGCAGGCCTGCCGTTCCTCTATTTCGGGGTGAATTATCACCCGGACTATCACCGCCCCAGCGACGACTTCGAGAAGGTCAATCCGGCGGTGTTCCAGGACTCGACCGAGCTGGCGATCGGCGGCTTCCGGGCGCTGGACCGGTGGCTGGATCAGTGACGGCTGTCGCAAAACGCTTGCAAAGATAGGCCTTGAAACCGCCGTCAGAGCGGCGTTCTGTCGCACCCCTCATCAGTCGAGGAAATACAGAGATGTCGGCGACGGAACGGTTTGATCTTCAGCGGGTGCAGAAGCTGCGCAAGGCGGCGCTGCTGGTCGGATTGATCGGCGTGGTCGGGCTGGCCTTCGTCAGCCGATCGATCGGCGGCGAAACGGTGCTGCACGAAGGACTGGAGGCGTTCGGTCTGGGTCTGATCGTCGTCTGCATCGTCGGGCGGGCCTGGTGCTCCCTCTATATCGGCGGGCGCAAGAAGGCCGAGATCGTGGATCGCGGACCCTATTCGATCAGCCGCAACCCGCTGTATGTCTTCAGCTTCATGGGGGCGTTCGGCGTGGGGGCGCAGACGGGCAGCGTGACGCTGGCGACCGTCTTCCTGTTGCTGACGGTAGCGGTCTTCTACGCCACGGTGAAGCGCGAGGAGGCCTGGTTGGCGGGCGCTTTCGGCCGGACCTATGCCGACTATTGCGCGCGGACGCCGCGTTTCGGGCCGGACTTCTCCAAATGGCGCGACGCCGACAGTTTGGAGGTGCGGCCGCAGTTCTTCCTGACGACGCTGCGCGACGGCCTGGTCTTCCTGCTGGCCGTGCCGCTGTTCGAGTCGGTCGAGCGGTTGCAGGACCTGGGCTGGTTGTCGGCCCTGGTGCGCCTGCCTTGAGGACCTTGCCGCTTCTGCTGGCGACGGCGCTGGTCCTGACGGTCGCCGCCTGCGAACGCGGCGCGGCGCCCGACAAGGCCGCGCAGACGGCGGCGTTCAAGCACGACCTGCCCGAGGACGTGTCCGGCTATTACATCCCCACGACGGCGGTGCAGGTCGGCGACTGGCGGCTGCATCACCTGTTCATGGGCCAGGTTCCCGACTTCATGGCCTGGCGCGACGGGCAGCGGACGGCGGGCTTTGCGCCGATCATGATGGAGTTCGAGGCGGGCGATAAGACGCGGCGCACGCGGCTGATTCCGACGGCCTATGACGTCACCGAGGACCGGGTGCGCTTCCAGGCGACGTCGCGGGATCTGGGGGCGGTGTCGTTTGAGGGAAGGCTCGACCAGGATGCGCTGGCGAAGGCGCGGCGCAATCTGGGAGATCAGGGCGTGGTCCTGAAGGGGACGCTGAAGGTCGGGGGCCGGACCTTCGACGGGGTGTCGATGCGGTGGTGGGCGGGGGACTGATCCCCCGCCGCTGAACCTTCGTCTTTAGGCGACGGTCGCCTTGACGATCTTGCCCGGCGCGCGGGGCGGCTCGCCCTTCGGCAGGGCGTCGACGTGATCCATGCCTTCGATCACTTCGCCCCAGACGGTGTATTGGCCGTCCAGGAAGCGGGCGTCGTCGAAGCAGATGAAGAACTGCGAGTTGGCGCTGTCCGGGTTGGCGGTGCGGGCCATGGAGCAGACGCCGCGGACGTGCGGCTCCTTCGAGAATTCCTGCTTCAGGTTCGGCTTGGACGAGCCCGAGGTGCCGGTGCCCGTCGGGTCGCCGCCCTGGGCCATGAAGCCCGGAATCACGCGGTGGAACACCACGCCGTCGTAGAAGCCTTCCTTGGCCAGGTCGGTGATCTGCTTGACGTGGTTGGGCGCCAGGTCGTCGCGCAGCTTGATCACGACGTTGCGTTCGGCGCCGTCGCCGGTGTCCAGGGTGAAGGTCAGGGTTTGGTCGGCCATCGTGCGCTCCTTGAGGTTATGCGAGCCGGAATTGTGCGCGGGTCATAGCGGCTCAACGCCGTCAGGGCTATGTGGGAAGCATGAGTGAAGACGAAAAGCCCGCCGACAAGCCTCAGGAACGCCGCCGCATGGTGCGTCTGCCCTCGGGCGGCACGGCGGCCGGGCGCAAGGTCGGCCAGAAGATCAAGACGGCCGACAAGAAGACCCTGTCCAGCCAGGCCTGGATCAAGCGGCAACTGTCGGACGAATGGTCCGACCGTGCGCGCGCCGAGGGCTGGCGCAGCCGCGCGGCCTTCAAGCTGATGGAGATCGACGACAAGTTCCGCCTGATCAAGCGCGGCTCGCGGGTCATCGACCTGGGCGCGGCGCCGGGCGGCTGGGTGCAGGTGGCGCTGGATCGCGGCGCGGCGGCGGTGGCGGGCGTGGACCTGCTGATGATCGAGCCGATTCCGGGCGCGACGCTGATTCAGGCGGACTTCACCGATCCGGGCGTGGATCAGCAGATGCTGGACGCCATCGGCGGGCCGCCGGACCTGGTGCTGTCGGACATGGCGCACAACACCATCGGCCACCGCCAGACGGACCATCTGAAGATCATCGCCCTGATCGAGATCGCGGCCGACTTCGCCATCCGCACGCTGAGGCCAGGGGGGAATTTCGTGTCGAAGAACTTCCAGGGCGGCGACGCCGGCGGCGTGCTGAAACGCCTGCGCGAGGAGTTCGAGACGGTGAAGTATGTGAAGCCCGAATCGAGCCGCAAGGGCAGCGCCGAGGTCTTCCTGGTGGCGCTGAACAAGCGTTAGGCGGACGCCGCCTCGGCGGCCGCGCGGCGGGCGGCTTTCCTGGCCTCGATCCGCGTCCAGATGCGGTCGTGCAGGGTGAAGAAGATCGTCTGCACCAAGGGCTCGATGGTGCCGATGGCCAGGGCGATGCGGATGTCGCGCGTCAGGGCGAAGGCCACCAGAACCGCCACGGTGAAGTGCATGACGCCGTAGGTGACGGTCTTCAGCGCGATCTGCTTCAGATTACGGGGCAGGGCGTGGCTGTGGCCATGGTGGTTGTGGGCGCGGTTCTGCTCATGCGCGTCCATGACCTCCAGACGGGCGGTGAAGGCCTCGGCCGTCTCCTCGACGCCGGACAGCATCTTGCGGCGCTCGACCCGGTGCCAGACACGGTCGTGGACGGAATAGGCGATGGTCTGGAAGATCGGCTCGACCACCCCGACCGCCAGGGCCAGCCGCCAGTCGCGGGTCAGGGCGAAGGCCACCAGGATCGCCACGATCAGGTGCATGGCGCCGTAGCTCGCGATCTTGAGCGCCAGCCGTCTCGCCGTGTTGATCAAGATGCGAACCATTATCGGGAAATGCGGCCTCTCGCCGTCCGTTTCAAGGCAATTTCTCTTATATGCACGATAGCGCGGGCTTGGGGTTGCGGTTCCC
>Ga0308157_10008512_pt1 | contig 11643 bp, 6 predicted proteins | sample PhyBR1_FD_201035 | JGI IMG/M metagenome (GOLD analysis project Ga0308157, IMG submission 201035) | Phyllosphere microbial communities from UC Gill Tract Community Farm, Albany, California, United States - DLSLB.R1 | ecosystem: Host-associated > Plants > Phyllosphere > Unclassified | place: USA...
TGTGCAGTTCGCTATGGCCGCGGTTTCAAGCACTTTACGCTGCAGGATAACACTCAACCATATGAAGGCCCTGCTGAAGAGGGAAATGCTCATTACGACCCTCTAGCCCAGGGAGACCCAACGCGTCGAGCTAACATGGTGCTTGACTTGCGTGACTGGACAAACGCTGATTATTTCAAGAAAATGACAGAAGCATACCTCCAGCTTATGTTCACTGTGCTAATCAACAATCCTCGACCAGAAATTTCAACTCTTGAAGATGCTATTGATTTGATGAGTCCTAAGTATCTACAGGAAAGAGCCCGCGTTCTTGACGGCAACCAAACTTTCGCCACATTAGTACGTTCAGTTGATGCGTTAAACGATGATGGAATTACTGGGGCAATGACTGAAAACCTGAAAACAAACAGGAGTCAGTTTGAAATCTTCCTTCAGGGCATTGCTGGTCCATGGCTAAAGCTTGATAAGAAGGGGAACAACATCAAGCTGTTAGAAACCGCTTATAATGGAGATGTTGTTGTCTTCTCATTAGACTCACAAGCTTATGGCCCGTTATCAGCTAACCTTGCTAACCTGATTATCCAAGACTTAAAGACCGTATCTTCTGAACTTCTTCGAAACCCAGCTGACAAACCTTTCAATGTTTTCATTGATGAGTTCTCCGCCATTGGTTCAGATAACATCGTAGGTCTTATCAACAAAGCCCGAGCAAGTAACATGTCCGTGACTTTGGCTACTCAGACGCTAGGTGACTTGGTAGTCAAAGACCCAAGTCTACGTATGCAAATCATGGGTATCATCTCATCATTCATTATTCACCGTGCAAATACTTTCGAAGACGCAGAAGTGTACTCAGGTCTTACAGGAAACACTACAGTCAACAAAGTTCGCCAATCAGCAAACTATTCTCAGAATCTATTAGGCGGAATCGGTACTGGTGTTGGAACAGGTAACGCTTCTGTTGAAGAAGTAGAACAATGGAAAGTGATGCCTCACGAAATCCAAGATTTGGACCAGGGTGAAATGTTCTACATTAACACTTCTGGACATCGTGTAGAAAAGGTCAAAGTAATTATTGATGACATTGCTGACCCTGTAAAAGGTGGAACAGCTGACGCTTTGGATGAAGTGACCCACCAAAACACTGAATTTGAAGCTGAAAACACGTCAACTTCGACACCAACTCTTACAAAAATGCCCGAATTAGTAAACCAGGAGTTTACTTCACCTACATTGTCAAAGGAATCTTTCGTGAGTGCGAAATCGGAAAATAACAAAAAGAATGCTCCAGCTGAAGGAGAATACGACCCATTTGCTGAAGCCAGAGAATCCAAAAAAGTGGAAATCAACTACGGATTACTTAGAAGCTTCTTCAACAGCAAAAAAGATATAGATATCCAGCAGGAATCTGATATTGCTGATGGTGTAGCTATTCCTACTAATGCCACAACTCCAAAACCTGACTTCACGCCTGTTCCTGCAGAAAATGTTTCTGCATCAAGCACACCCAAATCTACGACTCCAGCAAAACCTCGTTTCCCTGGAGCTGCTCCTGCAGGAAGTAAGCCAGCAGTAAACCCTGGTGCTGGTTTCCCAAACCGTCCTGTAAAACCAACACAGGTTCCTCCTCGTCCAGTAAAACCAGCACCTACGAAAAGCCCATACGAATTTTGATGTACCGATATTATTCAAGCAAGCAGTAGAGATAAACGAAAGTAAAGGCTTCAATGCTCACCTTTGATAATGACGATAATGATGCGGGAATGAGTTTAGACCCGTCACGGAAAGCTCCAGGTAGAACACCTGCTGCTACCCCGTCTCCTTTTAACAGGCCAGTTAGACCTACATCTGTGCCTTCCGCACCAGACACTGCTGCAGAAAAGTCTGAACCTAGAAAGTCTTTACCGCCTAAAAGTCCTTTTGGTACTCCTGCTAAGCCAGCGGAAAAAACTCCTCAGGCCCCTCTACCCAAGCGTCTTCCTACTGCTCCTGCTAAAAAAGAGTTTTTACCAGCTAAACCAATCCAAAACAATTTTCAAAACTCCGAACCGGATTATGAAGAACCAGTTGTTGAAGCTGATACCGAAGAAGCTAATTACTTAGAAGATTTACTCGCAAAACACACTCAGCCTGAACCCAGACAACCTGAGTACTCTCAGCAGCAAACACAAGCTCCTCAGCCAGCTTATACGCCTGCACCGTCTCACCAGTCAGCCGCTGTAAGTACTCCTTATACGCAGCCACCTGTTGCTCTGAGTTCACCTGAAGAGGAGCCTGTTACCCGTAAAGGCAAAGCTGCTAAAAAGTCTTCCAAGAAGGAACCTAAGGCTAAGAAAACAGCTAAAGAAAAACCAGAAAAGGTCTGGGATGGGGATAGGAAAAAAATCCTCTACATTCGATTAGGCGTTGGTTTAGTTGCTGGGGTGCTTTTGATAGCTGGGATGAAGTCCATTGTTGCTCCAAACAATGGACCGAGCCCGGCTCAGGTAAAAGCTGCGGCTCAAGAAGCTGTGAATTATACTGGGTTCCCAACCTTGTCTGGTGAGCAGTTCTCTATCGACTTTGCTCGCACCTACTTCAACTATGATAATAACGACGACCGTCGCTCAGAGGCTCTTGCTAACTTCGGTTCTGAAGAGCTCATCAAAAAAGTTGATATTCAACCTATCAGCGCAGGTGAATATACAGCAGCAAATCCAAGTTCATCATATAACGATTACTCAGTTACTCAAAAGGTAACATATGGACCTTATGTAGTATCTACAGATAACCGAGATGAAAATAACGCTGTTTTCACGGTGAAAGTCGGATTAGATAGCGGTGCTGTTCTTTACATGGATGTTCCAGTGAAGTATAACGCCAAGAACTACTCTTTGACCTTGGCTGGACCTCCAAGCTTTGTGAAACCAATTCAGAACACAGGTTCAACTGAAGAAACTGAATATACTGTTGACTTCGGTTCTGGAGATAAAGACATCCAGGCAGACTTCACTCCTGACTTGGAAGCCTACCTCAACGCATGGGCTTTGTCTGATAGCACGATTGTTAACAGGTACTTGTTAGAAGGTGCTACTGATAACGCTAAGAAAGGACTTCAGAAATCTGTTCAGTTCAAATCTTTGGATGAGTTTATTGTAGAACCTCTTGATGAAGCTCGACCTAATACTGCTAATGCACGCCGTGCTGAAATAACAGTTACATGGTTTGACCCTGCAACTGGCTTAAGTTACCCACAACAGTATCGAATGTTACTTGGTTTGAACCAAGAAAACAACTGGTCAGTGTACGATATTGAAAACTTTGCAATTTTGAACTAAAATTTGGGTACTTTTTTACATAAATGTGAACTTACTGTAAAAAGCCGATAGGTATAACTCAGATATACATCTCAAACCAACCTAAGGAAAAGGAAATGCTCGCTTTATTCACTGACTTTCTTACAAGTGGTGCAAACTACTTTGTGATGGCTGGGCTTGGTGAGAACCTTCAGGAACTCATCAAGAGCATCATCGGACCTATCTTCCTCGCTATCGTGGGAGTTATCTCCCTCGTGTTCCTCGTACAGCGCCAGATTATGCAGTTCGTAATCTTCATCATCATTGCAATTCTTGTTGCAGCTCTTATCTACGTCCCAGACATGATTAGAGGACTTGGTGAAGGTGCTGGAGGCGAAATTAGCTGGAACTAATAACTGATTTATAGCCACACAAAAAAGACTGGACTAAACATCCAGTCTTTTTTGTGTGCCGATATTCAAAACTATTAGAAAGACAGGGAAGCAATGGAAATACGTACGTTTACAAATTTCTGGAACATGGAAAGAAAACTTTATGCTATTGAAGACATCTCTCTACCTGTACCTATCTCATTAAAGGTTGTTGGAGCTTTCTTCATCACTGGAATTCCTTGGTGGGGTATTTTAGCCTTACTCAATGTTCCGTTCAGTAACCCTGGTTACTTAGCCTGGGTATTGCCTCCTATTGCTCTTGGATACATTGCCAGTAGGCCAATTTATCAACGAAAAAGCATTGGTCAATTTGTGAAATCTATGGCTTCTTTCTACCTACAGCCTAAAAGACTTGCCGGCTTAAGAACTCCTACTTATGACATCAATGCGACATACAGAATTTTGACAAAAGTATTTACCCGTAAACCTCTAAGCAAGAAGGAGATGTGATGGCTAACAAAGCCCCACGTTCCAGCATCACTGCAATTCATGAAGACCTGACTTTCTCCCAAAGAGATGTTTACTTGTGGGTAAAACTCTCCCCAAATCATTATGAATTCCAGACTGAAAGTGCCCGTGAGCAGATTGCGGAAAACCAATCTCTGGCCTTAGCCAACATCCTAAACTCAGAAGAAAACGAGTTAGGTTGTCAACTAATCGTGACCTCTAAAGTATTCGACGTGAACCAATGGAGGAATGGCTACTTAGAGCAGACTGCGTATGCCTCTCCTGTTGAATATTTTGGTGATTACACCATGGAGATGGGTAACCACATCTATGCTTACCAGTTTAGAGATAAAAATGTTTACTTAGGAGTAAACTTAGGTTACCGAACTGACTTCAGCCCAACTAAGAGTATTTTCAAGGTAAAAGCTATTGACGACCTGATTACTCGCTTGACTGGAGAGGTCGATGAGTACATCTCTGAAAAAGAACTAGCATTCTGGGAAGATAAAGCTCGTCTTGTAAGATTCTCTCTCTTAGACGAAGGTGGCGTGCAAGCACAGACCGTTAGAGGTGTCGAACTGGCTTATATCATTCGAAAGAATCTGTTCCCAGCTATGGAATCACCCAGCATTGATGACCTCTCAATTGCTGGAACCCAAAGATGGGGAGCTGGTGAACTGGCCACACTCGCTGATGGTGATGTCGAGAACAAAGCCAAGTGGCTTGAAATCACTCAGGAAATTGATGGTAAAACACAGAAAGGGTACAGAGCTACTCTGTGTTTCGTCAAATTCCCTGAAGTGATGCGATACCCTGAAAGAGAACCATGGATTCATTCAGCCTCACAGCTTGGATTCCCTGTTGACATTAACTCTCGCTTCTCTATTGTACCTTCCAAAAAAGTGAAAAAGCAGGTTGGTAACAAGATTAAGGCCATTCAGGACCAGGCAACCAACATGACTTCAGCTGGTGGAGAGCTTTCTATAGAAGTTCGAGAAAATTACCAGCTGGGACAGTACCTCGACTATGCCTTGAGTAAAGATGATACTCCTTGGCTGTACGGGCGTCACCGTATCGCAGTAGAAGCATCCACAGAAGACCAGCTGAAAGAACGCTGTCAAGCAGTAATTGACCATTACAAGAGAATGGGTATTTTAGTTGTCTGGTCTTCAGGCGACCAGCTTGATTTACTGTTAGAAGGAATGCCCAGCGACCGTGTAAGGCTCTCATCTTACTACCAGAGACACGAACTCGGAATCATTGGTGCAGGCGTTCCAGCAGGCTCTGGTGGTGCAGGAGACCTACCTGAACAGAAACCTGATGGGTCCATCTCCGGGTGGTTAGGACCTTACATCGGTTATACAACTTCTCGTGTAACTGACCCAGTGTTCCTTAGCCTGCATTCTGCTTTAGCAAAGGACAACCCTCCAGGTCTTGTTATTACAGGTTCCCCAGGTTCTGGTAAATCATTCACTGCGTTCACTTTGACATACAACATGGTTCTTAGTGGAGTCAAGACTATCTATATTGACCCTAAAATGGATGCATTGCCACTGAAGACTCTACCTGGGTGTGAAGATGCAATGATTGTCGACCTTAGAGAAGGCCATGATGGTCTGCTGGACCCATTCCAGTTAGGTGAAACTGACGGTGAACGTATTGATTTAGTGTTAGATACTATCAAAATGCTCATTGGTGACAAGTTGACTTCCATTGCGGAAGCTGAACTCTCCAAAAGTATCAAAATTGTTCTAAAGGACCGTTATCCTTCTATGAACAAACTGACTGAAGTGCTTCTTAACTCACGCATTCCTGATGCTGCAGCTTTGGGAGAGCGATTGAGTATCATTCGTAAACTTCCATTCGCTCGTTTGTGCTTCTCCACAATCAGTAGAGGAAACGAAATTCCTCATTTGACTCTGGACAGCAGACTAACCATCATTACTCTTTTGGGTCTTGAAATGCCTAGTTCTCTGACTCCTAAGTCTTCTTATTCAACACGTAACCAACTTGCTGTTGCTGTATTGTTCTTGCTTACTTCATTCACCCGCCGTTTGATGATTAGTAATGAGATAGAGAAGTACCTACCTAAAGCAATTGTCATTGATGAGGCGTGGGCTATTACCTCGACTGACCAGGGAGCTAAAATGGTTCTGGAAGTTGCTCGTATGGGTCGTTCTTTGAACACTGTCATTGTTCTTGTTTCCCAAAACGCTGGTGACTTCTTAGGTGAAAACGTAACCAACTCTGTCTCCGTAAAAATGGCTTTCCGTACAAAGAATGAAGCAGAGATTGACAACGTGCTTTCATTCTTCGCCTTACCTAAAGATGCACCTCATCGCAAGGTAATCAGGGAGTTAAATCGAGGAGAATGCCTCATCCAAGATGCTGACGGACGCGTTGCCCTTGTTCGTATCGATAACTGGAATGCTAAAATGTCTATTGCATTTGAGACAAACCCTGTTGCAAAACGTAAAAACGCTGAGCAAAACAGCTATGAAGACGCGTAAGACGATAGTAATAACTACATCACACGCAACAATGCCGCATTAATCGAGAGTAGTTATGTTATCCGATTTTCTCCGTAGGGTAAAACCAGCCGAGTACTCCGTAAGAGTTCTTTCAGAAACCACAAGCAAAAAGACCGTTCAACAGGTAAAAAGAAAGCGTTTCGCTGCTCCTGTCAAAGCGGCTGCTAGTTTTGCCCTCGTGGTTGCTGCGCTTGGCGGCGGTTTAGTAGCAACTGCTTCTGCCAGCACTGTAACCAGTACACAAGCTAAAGCTGACGTGCTGACTAACTTGGTGTGTATCGATGGAAACAGTGACGATGCTGGTAAATGGCAGTCCGGCTCTAATCGTTATGCTAACATGGGTGGTAAAAGTGCTTTTAGCATGGATAAAATCAAATCATCTACTCCTGTTTCAGGCGCTGCTTTAGGCGGTACCTCTGCAGAAAAATGGTATAACTTTGGCACTCTTGACTTAGCATCTACTGTTGCTGATAACCCGACTAAAGGTGCTTCTAACACAGAGTATGTAACTGCTTACGAAAAATACGGATTAGAATACCCTCGTTTTGATGCTTGGATTCCAGTTTATGCTGACAAAGAGTACACCTTTAAAGGAGCTGGAACTCAGGGTGGACGTTATGACAATAACGGAGTGGTACCAACTTCTGGTATCACAACGGATAAGGACACCGTTCAACCTGGTGCTTCAGGTCTAACAACAACTAATGCTCTGTCATGTGTTGCGTTGTTGCCTTCTATTCAGGCCGGTGTTGCTAACATTATGACAGTGCCTTCTCGTTACCTTAGCACTGTTGCCCTCGAACTTTACGGTGCAAGCTACGGTACAAGCATTTCAAAACCTGATTCAATCTTGTACCCTATTGGTAACAGCATTAACGCTCTTATCACTGCTCCAGGTGGTTTAAAAGATACTTTGTTCATTCCATTCATGATTCCACTCATTCTCTTGGGTGCAATTTGGGTTGGATATGTCGGTATCATCAAAAGAGCTGCTTCGAATGCACTCCAAAGTACACTTTGGATGATTGGAGCAATCGCAGCAGGTACTGTTTTCTTGGCGCAACCAACTCTTATTTCAAGCTACATTGATGGTGCGGTTGCCCAAACTCAGCGTGTTATTAATGAAACTGTACTAACTACAGACAATGACATGTGTAGTTTCCCAGGAGGCGCTCGTGTAGCTAACGCAAGCACCCGAGAACTTAAGTGTGTAGTATGGTACTCAACTATTTATGCTCCTTGGGTATCTGGCCAGTTTGGTGTCAACGTAAACTCTAAAGAGAGTTCAAGCATGGCTCCATCAGCAACTTACCTCAAGCAAGACCCACGAGGCTTCTTAGGTTCCAGTGCTGCACAAATCGAATACGGTAGCAAGAACAAAGTCCAGCCAACTAACTGGGGCCAGTTCATGATTGACCGTCAAGCCACTACTCAGTCATTCCAAATTTCTGAAGTAGCGTTTGCTCAACTCTCAGGTGCAGACGGTAACACAATTAACAGTGTTTGGGCTGGTGGTAGCATGAACCAAATTTCTGCTGCTGTTCTCATGTTCTTCGGTGTTATTGCCTCGACCTTAGTACTGTTCGTATATGGTTTTGCTTTGCTTATTTATCAGTTGATGATGGTAACAGCAGTTATCTTGTCACCATTCTTCTTCTTGTTTGGTATCGTACCAAACTGGGGTCGTAGAGTATTGATGCGTTATGCAGAAATTCTTACAAGCTTGGCTGTAAAACGTATTATTACTTCACTTCTTCTTGCTGTTTACTTCAACTTCTATCAGTTAATCATTGGTGGAGCTAACCCTCTTTCACTGTTCTTGCAAATCATCATGATTGGAGTTCTGGCTGTATTCGCTGTTGTAGCTCGTGGTCGCTTTGTAAACCTGTTCGCAGGAAGCATCAACTTCGGTGGAAACAAAGACATTGGTCTACCTGGTGGGAAACTTGCAGCTGTTGGAGCTGGTGTAGCTGGAGCTGGATTAGGTCTGGCTGTAGCTGGTCCTCTGGGAGCTCTCCTCGGTGGGGGTAAAGCTAACAGCTCTATGCGTAAGGGTAACAAAGACCTCGAAGGCGACATGAAGAACCTCAGTCTTCAGGGTGACCCTACTGCTGCAGTGAAGAAGTCTGGTCCTGGAGCTAACATGGGTAATGGAGCTCCAAGTGGCGGACCTAAATATACTTCCCCTACTGCTTCAACTCAGCCACCTGAGAAGAGTACTATGAAGAAAGTGGGAGATGTTGCAAGAGTAGGTAAAGATGTCTTTGATGCAACAGAGAAGACTAAAAAAGTTGTTGACAAAGTATCTTCTGCTAAGAAACCGTCTACAACTACCTCTTCTACATCTACTGGTAAGTCGACTACAAGTGGACAACCAACTACTGGAACTCCTGCTTCAAACGGAACACCAGCAAGTAGCACTCCTCCGTCAACTTCCACTCCAAGTGGTCCACGTGTAGCTCCTACTCCAAATGCTACTCCTACAGGAACTCCGTTCCCTGCAGGTGGTGGCGCAGGAAACGTCGCTACTGGTGCCGCTAAAACTGCTGGTGGAGCTGCTAAAACAGCAGCAGGCAGTGCAGGTAATGTAGCTGGTGGAGCCGCCCAGGCTGCTGGTACAACTGCAGGTTCTGCTGCAAGTACAGCCGCTGGTACAACTGCCGGAGCGGCAACTGTTAGTGCAGCACCTACAGTAATGGCCGCTGGAGCTGCCGCTGGTACTGGTACCGCTGCCGCAGGTGGTACTGCTGCCGCTGCCGCTGGTACTGCTGCTGCCGCAGGTGGTACTGCTGCTGCTGGTGGAGCTGCCGCTGGAGTTGCAGGTGGAGCTGCCGCAGGTGCCGCTGCCGGGTCTGTTGTGCCAGTTGCTGGTACAATTGCAGGTGCAGCAATCGGAGTGACCGCTGCCGCAATCAAGGCAAAACATGCACAAAAACAGACCGAAGAAGCTGAAGAAGAACAAGAAGGGTAACACACAGCATGAAAGAGCTGTTTTTAAATAGCAAAATAGGAGTTGGTCTCCTTGCTGTTATTATTGCTGTTGCCCTGCTCATCCCTATCGCTGTAGTTACTGGTGTTGGAACAGTAGTAGCTGGAACAGCGATAGGGGTGGGAGCTGCCCTAAATGAAGGTCCAGCAAACTGCAAAGCTCCGCCTAATCTCTTTGACGCTTGGGAAACTGTACGAGACTTCGTAACAGGAGTCGATTGTACAGACACATGTGCAGTCGCTGATGGTGCAGCAAACAACATTCCAGCTAACTCAGCTGAGTATGTAAAAACCATCATCGGTACAGGTAAAGCTATGGGAGTTTCCGACAAAGGTCAAGTCATTGCGATTACAACCGCTTTAGTAGAATCTAATCTAAAGAACTACGCTAATGACGGAATCTATGACACCAGCCGAAACCCAGCTGACAGAACTCTGGTCAAACCAGATGTAACATTAGGATTCATCAAGCTGTCTCTAGGTTTCCCTCATGATGCTGTTGGAAGTGACGCAAGCTCTGTTGGTCTGTTCCAACAACAAGCTTGGTGGGGAACAGTGGGTAGTTCAACTTACGAAAACGACCCACAGAATGCTATCAAACGTTTGATGGACCCTGTTTTTCAAGCACAAAAGTTCTACGACAAAATGCTTGGTATTGCAAATTGGGAACAGATGGACTATGGCGTTGTAGCTCAAAGAGTCCAAGTTTCTGCCGTTCCTACCGCTTATGCTAAAAGAGTAGCTGAAGCCCAATCATTGTTTGCTCAGTACAAAGGCGAAGCTGCTACAGTCCAATTGTATGACTTAGGCAAAAATGTCGCTGCTGGGGGAGGAGACTCTCCTTCAACAGCACCAGCATGTGGAACAGGTGGTACAGGTCTTGTTCTTGATAAAAGTCGACTCTATCAAGTAACAGCACAATGGGCACAGCCAGGTGTTGGAATTCGTCAAGGTCGAGTTCATGGTGGAATGGATATTGACTGCGGTAACGACTTTGAAAACGTATATGCTCCTGTTGATGGTGTGATTGTTTTATCAACAAATGGTAATCCTTCAGGTTCAGGAACACCAGAAGGGCACGTATACATCAAAACAGCTGATGGTACTAAGATTATTTTTCGCCATTTGCGTAATACTTTTGTGAAAGCTGGAAGCCCAGTTACTGCTGGAACTGCTGTGGGGGAATGTGCTAACACTGGTAACTCCTATGGTACTCACTTACATATCGAAGCTGATGTATCTGGGTCAACTAACCCAGCATTGAAAGCATTGCCTTCAGGACCTGGCTCACTCTCCCCTGGTTTAAGAGACCCAGCTCTTGCTTTACAAATTTTGGGAGTGGACATTTGCCCTCCTTATACAGCAAACAGAAAAACTGTTGGAGTCGGAGCATCGCTACCCGGTACATATTTAGCTTGCTGGCCTCCACAAGAATGGGTACGATAGGTGTATTATGAGTAATGACAATCAGGACTATAAGAAAAGCTTCTTCGACTTATCCCAATACAGTGACAAGACTCGAAAAATTGTTTTCGGTGCAATCTGTGCTGTATTAGTAGGGGTAGTAGTTGTTGCCATGTTTATCATCTCTCCTTCAGTTGACCCTGACGAACCTACCGCTACTGATGACACCACTGCTACTCAAGCTCCAGTGGCAAACGAAACAACAGAGCCTTCTACAAGTGAACCCGTTGCCCCTGATGTTGAACCTACTGATGAAGAACAAGAATATAACGAACAGCAGAAGCAAATTATCGAAGAAAGCAATAAAAGAGCTGAAGAGCAAGCGGATGCTGAAGTATATGATAACGAAGACTCTGTAGCTAACGCAGCAGCAATCAAAGACAAAGTACAAAACGGTATATTAGCTTTCTGTAACATTGCTCCAGGTGAAACAACTGAGCAGAGAAAAGCAAAGATGCAGCCTTACTTTAGTCCCGATAGTGGTCT
>Ga0308157_10008514_pt1 | contig 11642 bp, 9 predicted proteins | sample PhyBR1_FD_201035 | JGI IMG/M metagenome (GOLD analysis project Ga0308157, IMG submission 201035) | Phyllosphere microbial communities from UC Gill Tract Community Farm, Albany, California, United States - DLSLB.R1 | ecosystem: Host-associated > Plants > Phyllosphere > Unclassified | place: USA...
TGAAGGGCATGGGCGTGGCGTTGGCGCCCAGGGCGTTGAAGCTGTCGATGAACAGCTGGTTCTGGATCACCCGCAGCTTCAGCCCGGAGAAGTCTTCCGCCTTGTTGATCGGGCGGCGCGAATTGGTGGTCTGGCGGAAGCCGTTCTCCCAGTAGCCCAGGCCGACCAGGCCCTTTTCGGGCAGCTTGGCCAGCAGCTTCTGGCCGAAGGCGCTGTCCAGCACCGCGTCGGCCTCGGCGCTGGTGTTGAACGTCAGCGGCAGGTTCAGCACGCCGAAGTCCTTGACCACCGACACCAGCGTGGAGCTGTCGGGCACCGTCATCTCCAGCGTGCCGCCGCGCAGCGCGGAGATCATGGTCACATCGTTGCCCAGCGTGCCGTTGGCGAACAGCTTGGCGCGCATCTTGCCGCCGCTCTTGGACGCCAGCACCTCGCCGAAGTGGCGCGACGCCTGGGCCTGCGGATGGTCGTCGGTGATGCCGGTGCCGATCTTGAAGGTGTGCTCGCGCACCTGCGCGATGGCCGGTGCGGCCAGCATGGCGGCCAGCGAGGTGGCCAGCGCCAGGGTCTTGAATGCGGTGCGGAAAGTCATGTCTTGTCTCCTGAGTGTTTTTGGAAATGGCTAAAGGTGCAGACTAGGGGGCTGCGCCCGCAGCGTCCAATCAGTGTTTTTCCACCGGGCATTCCAAACCGTTATCGGTCCTCCAAAAATGCAGGGCAAACCCTTATCCATCGCCACCGCGTGCAGCCGCCTGCGCTCGCGGCACCTCCAGTTCCTCGACATCCTCGGGCGCACGCGCAATCTGCGGGTGACGGCCGAGCAGATGCACGTCACCCAGCCAGCGGCCACCAAGATCCTGCTGGACCTGGAAGAGATCTTCGATGCGCGCCTCTTCGAGCGCCTGCCGCGCGAGATGCGCCCCACGGAGCTGGGCCTGTTCGCGCTGGGCTATGCGGCGACGGCCCTGGCGGGGCAGTCGCGCTTCGTGGACGAATTCAATGCGCTCAAGCAGGGCGGGCACGGCCAGCTGTCGATCGGCGCCATCTCCGGCTCGGCCGCGCGCCTGCTCACGACCGCCATCGCCGAGATGCAGCGGCGCCGCCCGCTGCTGGTGCTGAAGGTGCGCGAGCAGAGCAGCGACCAGCTCATCGCCTGGCTGGGCGAGCGCAAGATCGACCTGATGATCGGCCGCTTCACCGATGAGGCGCAGCAGGCGCACTTCCAGTACGAGCGCCTGTCGGGCGAGACGCTGCAGGTGGTGGGCGGGCCGCACCATCCGCTGCGCGGCATCCAGGGGCTGGAGGCGGGGCGCCTGGCGCACTGGCCCTGGCTGCTCTACCCGGAATCGACCGCGCTGCGCAAGGTGTCCGACGACATCTTCCGCGCCATCGGCATGACGCCGACCTCGGGCGTGATGGAAACCCAGTCGTTCTTGTTCGCACTGGAATCGCTGCGCATCACCGACATGCTGTCGCTGCAGCCCAGCGCGCTGGCCGAGCGGTATGTGGCCAAGGGGCTGCTGTCGTCCATCCAGGTGGACGTGCCCCGGGCGATGCCCGACTACGGCATGCTGGTGCGGCTGGGCGAGACGCCGACACCCGCCGCCCAGGCCTTCATGGCGGTGCTGCGCGACGTGGCGGAAGGCCGGGTGGAGGCCACGCCACGGCAGCGGTGAATGGCGTCAGCCGGTGCCCTCCGGCTTGCCGGCCGCCCGGCGCAGGCACTGCACCAGCATCGCCGCCGCGGGCGTCAGCCGCGCGCCGCGCCGGGTGACGATGCCGAAGGCCTCGTGCCGCGAGCCGATGGCCAGCGGCAGCCGGCGCGCGATGCCGTGCTCCTCGCAGAACTCCATCGTCGCCGACGACATCAGCGCCACCAGGTGCGGGTCTTCCTTGAGCATCAGCATGGTCGCGAGCGACGAAGACGTCTCGATGGGGTAGGGCGGCAGCTCCAGCCCGGCCTCGCGGAATTCGCGCTCCAGCAGCTTGCGCAGGGGCATGTTGCCGGGGTAGAACACCCAGCGGCAGCGCGCCAGCTGCGCCAGCGTCACCCGGCGCGCCTTCGCCAGGGCATGGCGCGTGCCCACGGCCACGGCCACCGCCTCGTCCATCAGCTCTTCATAGTCGAACTGCTCCACATTGCTGGACACGGTGGTGCGGCCCACCGCCAGGTCGAGCCGGCCTTCGTTGATGGCGTTGAGCAGCTCCAGGCTGGTGCTTTCCCGGATCTCGATGGAGAGCGCGGGCTGGGTGCGCCGCAGCTCGGACACCGCCGCGATCAGCACCGAATGCAGGGCGCCGGTGATGGCGCCCACCGCCACCCGGCCGCCGCTGCCGCGCAGCACGCCGTTCATTTCCTCGCGCAGGTGCTCCAGGTCGGCATCCACCAGCCGGGCGTGGCGAATGAGGCACTGGCCCAGCTCGTTGGGCCGCACGCCCTGCTGGGTGCGCACGAACAGCTCGGCGCCGAAGGTCGATTCGATCTCGCGCAGCGCCTTGGTCACGCCCGGCTGCGTCATGCCCAGCCGCTCGGCCGCGCGGTGCAGGCTGCCGCATTCCTCCAGCGCCACCAGCAGGCCCAGCTGCCGGAAGCGCAGGCGCGACGTGATCGAGGAGAGGCTGGGTATCACGGTGATTCCTCGGGGCTATCACCCCATGCAAAGCTTTCACTATGCAGCAATCCGGGGGCGCTCCAGAATTCGCCGCTCAAGGAGACACATTCGATGAAGTTGCTACGTTTCGGCCCCCCCGGCCAGGAAAAACCCGGCCTGCTTGACGCCCAGGGCGTGGTCCGCGATCTGTCCGCCCATGTGCGCGACATCGACGGCGATGCGATCGGCCCCGATGCGCTCGCCCGGCTGCGCGCGATCGACCCGGCCACGCTGCCGGCGGTGCCCGGCGACCCCCGCCTCGGCGCCTGCGTGGGCCGCATCGGCAAGTTCGTCTGCATCGGCCTCAACTATGCCGACCATGCGGCCGAATCCAACATGCCGATCCCGGCCGAGCCCATCGTCTTCAACAAGTGGACCTCCGCCGTCGTCGGGCCCAATGACGACGTGAAGATCCCGCGCGGCTCGGAGAAGACCGACTGGGAGGTGGAGCTGGGCGTGGTGATCGGCACGGCCGCGACCTACGTGGAGGAGGCCGACGCCCTGAAGCATGTGGCCGGCTACTGCGTCATCAATGACGTCTCCGAGCGCAATTACCAGCTGGAGCGCGGCGGCTCCTGGGACAAGGGCAAGGGCTGCGACACCTTCGGCCCCACCGGCCCCTGGCTGGTGACGGCCGACGAGGTGCCCGATCCGCATGCGCTCGACATGTGGCTGGAGGTCGATGGCCACCGCTACCAGAGCGGCAACACCCGCACCATGATCTTCAACGTGCCGCAGCTGGTGGCCTACCTCAGCCGCTTCATGACGCTGCAGCCCGGCGACGTGATCTCCACCGGCACGCCGCCCGGCGTGGGCATGGGCATCAAGCCGCAGCCGGTGTACCTGCGTCCGGGCCAGACCATGCGGCTGGGAATCGCCGGGCTGGGCGAGCAGACGCAGAAGACCGTCGCTGCCTGACCGGACCGCCGCCATGATCCAGTACGACTACGACGGCCGCACCGCGGTCGTGACGGGCGGTGCCCAGGGCATCGGCTTCGCCATCGCCCGGCGCCTGCTGGCGGGCCATGCCAAGGTCTGCCTCTGGGACCGCGACGCCGAGGCCATCGCCGCCGCGCAGCAGGCGCTGGCCGGCGTTGGGGCGCCGGGCGCCCTCAGCGGCGTGACGGTGGACGTCACCGACTTCGCGCAGGTCGAAGCCGCCGTCGCCCGCACCGAAAGCCTCTCGGGGCCCATCGCCATGCTGGTGCACAGCGCCGGCATCGCGGGCGCCAACCTGCCGCTGGGCGACTATCCGCTCGACGAATGGCGCCGGGTGCTGTCGATCAACCTCGACGGCGCGTTCCATGTGAACAAGGCGGTGGTGCCCGGCATGGCGGCGCGCGACTATGGCCGGGTGGTCAACATCGCGTCCATCGCGGGCAAGGAAGGCAACCCCAATGCCTCGGCCTACAGCGCCTCCAAGGCCGGCGTGATCGCGCTCACCAAGAGCCTGGGCAAGGAGACGGCGGCGCGCAACGTCGCGGTCAACGCCATCACCCCGGCGGCGGCGCGCACCCGGATCTTCGAGCAGATGTCGCAGCAGCACATCGACTACATGCTCTCGAAGATCCCCCGCGCGCGCTTCGTCGAGGTGGAGGAGGTGGCGGCCATGGTCGCCTGGCTGGTGTCGGAGGAGAACTCGTTCACCACCGGCGCCGTGTTCGACCTCTCCGGCGGCCGGGCCACCTACTGAGCGCCGAAGCGCCAGCGAAACCCCAGGGCAGTGCGGTCGAGTGGGGCGGCCGGAGCGCCGGGACGATGCGCTGGCCGGGCGGCAACGCATCGCACCGCATCGCACACACAACCACAAGAGAGCAAAGGAGACAAGCACCATGCATTCCCATCTGAACAGGCGCCAGGTCATCGCCTCGGCCTGCGCCGTCGCCTTCGGCGGCACGGCGGCCCTGGCGCAGGCCAGCGACTACCCCAGCAAACCCATCGAACTGATCGTGCCGGTGGCGGCGGGCGGCGGCACCGACATCGTCGGGCGCGCCTTCGCCGAAGTGGGCAAGAAATACCTGCCCCAGCAGCCGATGATCGTGGTCAACAAGCCGGGCGCCAGCGGTGCCATCGGCACGGCCGAGCTGATCAACGCCAAACCCGACGGCTACAAGATCGGCATCGTGATCTGCGAGCTGACGATCATCCCGAACCTGGGCATCACCAAGTACACCGCAGCCGACCTGCGGCCCATCGCCCGGCTCAATGCCGATCCGTCCGCCATCACGGTGCGCGCCGATGCGCCCTGGCAGACCATCGAGGAGTTCATCGCCGACGCGCGCAAGCGCAAGGAGCCGCTGTCCATCGCCAACGCGGGCGTGGGCTCCATCTGGCACATGGCGGCGGCCGCGTTCTCCGAAAAGCTCGCGCTGCCGGTGAACCACGTGCCCTTCCTGGGCGCGGCGCCCGCGGCGGTGGCACTGCTGGGCGGGCACGTGGACGCCCTCGCGGTGAGTCCCGGCGAGGTGGCGCCGCACGTCGCCGCCGGCAAGATGCGCACCCTGGCGGTGATGGCGGACCAGCGGGTGGGCGGGCTGTTCGAGAAGGTGCCGACGCTCAAGGAGCGCGACATCGATCTCTCCATCGGCGTGTGGCGCGGCCTGGCCGTGCCCAAGGCCACGCCGCCCGACATCGTGGCGACGCTCGGCACCGTTGCGGCCAAGACGGCCGACGACCCTGCCTTCCGCGAGGTGCTGGGCAAGGCCAACCTGGGTTGGGCCTACGCCGACGCGGCTGCGTTCCAGAAGCAGATCGACAAAGACCGCGCCTTCTACGCCGAGCTGGTGCCTCGGCTGGGGCTGCAGAAATGAAGCGGCTTGCAAACAAGACCGCGGTCGTCACCGCGGCGGGGCAGGGCATCGGCCGGGCCACCGCGCTGGCCATGGCCCGCGAGGGCGCCCAGGTGTGGGCCACCGACATCCGGGCCGACCTGCTCGCGTCGCTGGAAGGCAAGGACGGCATCCGCACGGCCGTGCTGGACGTGCTCGACCGGTCGGCCATCGACGCCTTCTTCGCCGGGCTGGAACGTATCGACGTGCTGTTCAACTGCGCCGGCGTGGTGCATGCCGGCACGGTGCTGCAGGCGAGCGATGACGACTGGTCGCTGGCGATGGACCTGAACGTGCGGTCCCAGTTCTGGACCATGCGCGCCGTGCTGCCCCGCATGACGGCGGCCGGTGGTGGCAGCATCGTCAACATGGCGAGCGTGGCCAGTTCGCTCAAGGGCCTGCCCGGGCGCTGCGTCTATGGCGCCAGCAAGGCGGCGGTGATCGGGCTCACCAAGTCGGTGGCGGCGGACTTCGTCGGCGCTGGCGTGCGCTGCAACTGCGTGTCGCCCGGCACGGTGGACACGCCCTCCCTGGCCGACCGCATCGCCGCCACGGGCGATGCCGAGAACGCCCGCCGGGCCTTCGTGGCCCGCCAGCCCATGGGCCGGCTGGCGACGGCCGAGGAGATCGCGCCACTGGTGGTGTTCCTGGCCAGCGACGAGTCGTCCTTCGTCACCGGCCAGAACTATGCCGTGGATGGCGGGATCACCCTCTAGTGCACGGTCGAAATCCAGGTCAAAACAGGCCTCGGCGCCCGTATATCAATGGTTTTATGCTATCAAATGAATAGCATCAAGCCACCTGCACCTGGATGCGCCGGGGCTGGGCATGCTGGGCCTTCGGGATGCGCAGCTTGAGCACCCCCTGCGCCAGTTCGGCCGACACGCGTTCGGTGTCCAGTTCCTTGCTGAGGGTGAAGACGCGCCGGAACCGCGCCAGGCCCACCTCGGTGTGGCTCGACGTCAGTTCCGGTGGCACCGACAGGTTGGCCTCGGCCTCGATGGTCAGCGTGTCCGATTCCACCTGCAGGTTCAGCTGCTCGCGGCTCACGCCCGGCAGGTCGGCATAGAGCGTGATGCCGCCCGCGTCTTCCAGCACGTCCACCGGCGGCGTCAGCGTCGCGTCGCTGTAGCGCGCCGGGCCACCCGCTGGCGTGCCCGGCTGGCGTGCAGCGGAGGAAGAGCGGGAAGTGGTCTGTACGTCGTTGCGCATGGTGGTTTCCTTTCCAGTGGGAATGGGTTCGTCGGGTTCCGTCGGTTTCCGTCGGGTGGGGTCGGGTGGGGTCGTGTGGCGGGAAGGGCGCCGTTTCAGTGGATGGCGATGCGCCGGGGCTGGGCCGACGCGCGGCGCTGCACGGTGATGTGCAGCACGCCATCGCGCAGCCGGGCCTCGACGGCCTCCGGGTCGGCGTCGTCGGGCAGCGTCAGCACGCGGCGGAACCGGCCGTCGAAGCGCTCGTGGATGTGAGCCGTCACCTTGGCGTCGGCCTCGACCTCCGCCAGCGGGCTCTTGCGTTCGCCGGCAATGGTCAGCAGCCCGCGTTCGAGCTGCACCTCCAGCGTGGCCGGGTCCACGCCCGGCGCGAAGACGTAGATCTCGACGGTCTGGGGCGTGCCGCCCACGTTGATGGCCGGAAAGCCGTTGCGCGCGACGCCGCGGATGGTGGGAGACAGATCGAGGGCCTGCTGCATCTCGCGTTGCAGGCGATCCATCTCGGCGAACACGTCGCGGGGAAACAAAGATCGGTACATGGCGAAACCTCCTTGAAATCGATGATCTGGGATGGGCCGGTGGGCGCCAGCGGGTCGGCATGGCGCCCACGACGGGTGAATTAGCAGCCGTTTTCCGGTTTTCAAGGGGTATGTTGGGCGATCCATGATGAAGCGCGGCGATGCGGCGGAGTGCCCTGCGGCGGCGCCGGTGGAAAGTCCCTTTCCGGGCGTGCTGGCGATAGAAACCCTGCATGGGTCCAAGGTGAATCAATGCAAAATCCGCGCTCCGCGTCACATCCCGCCCTTTTTTTGTGAACCCTTCTTCCGAAAAGCTGCTGATCGTCCTGTCAGGTCAATACACGGTCCGTGGCACGGAAGAGGTGCGGCCCCTGCATTTCAAGTACCGCAAGACGGCGGCCTTGCTGGGGTATCTGGTCAGCCAGCCCCGGCGGGAAGTCCGGCGTGAACTGCTGGCGCAACTGCTGTGGCCAGACCTGGACCTGCAGGCGGGGCGCGCCAACCTGCGCGTGGTGCTGGCCGACCTGCAGGCCCAGTGGCGCAAGCTGGCCCTGCCTGAGGCGATCCGCGTGGAGCGCGACTGGATCGCCTTCGCGCCGGGCGACGCACTGCTCACCGACTGGCAACTGCTGACCTCGCCGTCCCCCGCGCCGGCCCACGGCTGGCCCGCTGCCTGGGAGACGGCATTGCAGGCCGAGCCCGGCCATTGGCTGGCCGGCGCCGACGAAGGCATGTCGGAAGAATTCCAGAGCTGGTTGGCCGCGCAGCACCGTCGCATGGAGACCGTGCGGAGCAGCCCGGCTGAACCGGCGGGTTCCGGCAGGGCCCCGGAGGGCGGCGCGGTGGCCGTGACTGCCTCGGGCAAGGCGCCGGGCGGCGAATCGGCTGCGGAGATGGCCGCCATCACCCTGCTCTACGTGCACCTGCCTTATCTGGATGCCCGCGACCGCCATCCCCGGGCTCCGGAGCTCGCCGCCCTGCAGGCGTCCCTCGAGACCGAGGCGCGGCGCTTTCATGGCGTGGTGCTGTCGGTGGACGACGCGGGCTGCACGCTGGGCTTCGGGCTGGACAGCCGGCATACCGGCCAGCGCTGGCAGGCCCTGCGGTGCGCCGCCGCCCTGGCGGCGATGATGCCCGCCGGCCAGCCCTTGAGCGCCGGCGCCACGCATGGCTGGGTGCTGGTGGAGCGCTGGCCCCACTGGCGGGCCGTGGGCTGGCGGGTGCGCCTGGCGGAGCGGCTGGCGCAGCGCGCCGAGCCCGGCGAGATCGTGTGCGACGAGAGCATGGCCGAACTGGCCGCCAGTTTCGGCTGCCTGCCGATGGGTCGGCAGCGCTTTCGCGGCTGGGCGCGCGAATTCGCGCTCTTCGGCGGCCGTCTGGACGAGCGGGGCTCGGCCCTGCCGCCGGGCGGCGACTTCGCCGGCAACAGCTTCTTCGGGCGCGAGCCGCTGGTGGACACGCTGGTCGAGGCGCTGCGCGCCCCCGACGGCAGCGGTGCCCAGGCCCTCTGCCTGGTCGGCGAACCCGGCATCGGCAAGACCCGCACCGTCTGGGAATGCGCCCGCCGCTGGCAGGTCGACGGCAGCGTCGTCTGGATGGCGGCCCTGCCCGAAGGCGCGGCCACTCCCTGGCGCGCGCTGCACGACCTGGTCGCCGGCATGCTGTCGGGGCGAGGGGAGGGTGGCGGCGACGCCCTGGCCGGCGACATGCCGGCCCCGGCCCAGCAGGCCCTGCTCGCCTTCCTGGCGACACGCAACGTCAGCCGCCGCCAGCGGACCGAGCTGGTGGAAGGGCTGGCGCACCTGATGGCCGGCGTGGGCGCGGCCCCCGTGCTCATCGTGGTGGACGACGTGCACTGGATCGACCCGGCCTCGGCAGAGCTGCTGCAGTCGCTGGCCGACCTGCAGCCGCAGCTGCGCTGGCTGCTGAACCGGCGCATCGACGAGCCGCAGCCGCTGGCACTGCCGGGGCTGCAGGACATCGCGCTGGGGCCGCTGGACGACGAGGCCGCTCGCCGCGTGCTGCAAAGCCTGCCCGATGGCCCGGCGCTCACGCCCGAGGCCCTGCGCGGCCGGGTGGCCAGCGCGCGCGGGCTGCCGCTCTATCTGCTGGCCGGCTCCGTCCATGCCGACGGCTCCAGCCACTTCACCGAGTTCTGCCAGGCCATGCTCAACCAGCTGGGGCCGCTGCGCGAAGGCATGGAGGTGGCCGCCGTGCTGGGCATGCTGTTCTCGCGCGACGACCTGGCCAATGTCTATGGCGAGGCGCAGGCCACCGCCGCCTTCGAGCAGGGCCTGCGCGCCGGCATGATCGTCTCGCGCGGGCTGGGCCACGCCGCGTTCTTCCATGCGCGGCTGCGCGAATACGTGCTGTCGGCCACGCTGCCCGAGCAGCTGCGGCGCCATGCCCACAAGGCGGCCGGCCGGGCATTGCAGCAGGGGCTGCATGCGCGCGCGGCGGGGCTGCTGGAGCAGGCCGGCGAGCCGACCGCCGCCGCCACCGCCTGGTGGCAGGCGGCCCAGCAGGCCGTGGCCGAAGACGACATGGCCGCCGCCTGCGACAGCTGCGCGCGCCTGGCGGCGCTGGGCTACTTTCCCGGGGCGGCCGGCATCGAGGCGCGCATCGTGCATGGCCGCTGCCTGATCGCGCGCTACGGCTACGGCTCCGACCAGGCGCATGCCGTGGTGCAGGAGCTGAGCCGCATGCCGCTGCCGGCGTCGCTGGCGCCGGAGCTGCTGTTCGACATGCAGATGCTGGCCTACCTCGGCTCCAGCTCGCAGGGCTACACCCACGGGCTCGACCATGCGCGCAAGCTGCGGGCCATGGCCCGCACCCCGGCGCAGCACTTCGCCGCCGCCTGGGCCGAGGGCAACACCCTGTTCTGGCTGGGCCGGCTGCAGGAGGCTCGCCAGTGGTTCGAAACCAATTTGCGGCTGGGCCGCATGCTGGATCTGCGTGAGCGCATGGCGCACCTCACCTGCGACCTGGCCGTGTTCTCGGGCGCGCAGCTGGCCTGGCTGCTGTGGTTCACCGGCGACCACGCCCGGTCGCAGGAAGCCATCACGCAGGCGCTGGCGGCGGCCCAGCAGTCCGCCGCCCGGCAAGACCTCTGCATCGTCCGCTGCTTCCAGTCGCTCATCGCGTGGTGCGCACGCGACAAGGCCCGCATGGTGCCGGCGGCCGAAAGCGCCTGGGCCGTGGCTGAGGCCGAGGGCCTGCAGTTCTGGCTGGGCCTGGCCAACATGCTGGTGGTGCTGGCCCGGGTGCATGCCGGCGTGCCGGTCGACGTGCAGGCGGTGCTGTCGGGCATGACGGCGCTGCAGATCGGCTACCGCGCCGCCGCCACGACCGAGGCGTGGTTCGCCATCTCGGTGCTGGCGGCCAGCGGCAGCCCGCAGGCGGCCCTGGTGCTCGCCGACCAGGCGCTTGCCACCGCCCACCTGAGTGAGCACCAGTACTGCTGCATGGACATCTGGCGCATCAAGGCGGAGTCGCTGGACCTGCTGGGCCGGCGGGAGGAGGCTATGCAGGCGGCCGCCGAAGCCGTGGCCCTGGGCCACCGCACGGGCGCGCAGGGCTGGCTCGACCAGTGGGCGCATTCGCTGGAGCGGCTGGGCGCGCTCTGAAGGTTTGGGCGGTGAGAGCGGGGTTGGGCGTGCATGCACGCCGGCTGTAGCAGCGCCGTGCCTGTTAATTGCAAGCAACGTTTAACCGACAGCAAAACAAGTTTTTCGCCTACAAGTTACGACTTGAAATGTTTCTAACGGTCTGCTAACGGTGGGGCCGTAGCATGCGCTGCACTCCCGGCTTCTCGGGGCTGTTTTCATACCCATTGCTAAAGGGTTCGCATGTCTGCACACCACTTTTCTCGCCGCGCCGGCCGTGCCCGTGCGGGCTTTGCCGGCCGCCTCCAACAGGGTTTCACCCTGGTGGAAATGGCCATCGTCCTGGCCGTCATCGGTCTCATCATCGGCGCCATCGCCATCGGCAAGGACGTCCAGCGCAACGCCGAATACACCAAGATCAAGAACAAGTTCGTCGATCAGTGGGAGCAGGCATACAACGCCTACTACCAGCGCACGGGCGTGGTGTTGGGGGATTCGCAGACGGCACCGCGGCTGATGGTCAATGGAGCCAACTTCAACGCGGCTGCCGGTACCTCCATCTCCGGGGGCAACATGACGGGTGTCACTGGGCCCAACGCCATCTGCCAAGGTGGCGCCGGCCCGAACATGCTGCGCACAGCCCAGGGTGTTGCTGGCGCTGGCAACCCTTTCGCTCTGCGCCTGCTGATGAACCAGGCCGGTGTGCGTATGCCCCCGGGCCGCGCCGAAGGTGCCGAAGACCGTTATGTCTATCTCGACACCAACGGCAACCCGCAGGAAATCCAGGTCTGCTTCCAGTGGAACGCGCCGGGAACCGCCGAAAACTCG
>Ga0308157_10008517_pt1 | contig 11639 bp, 9 predicted proteins | sample PhyBR1_FD_201035 | JGI IMG/M metagenome (GOLD analysis project Ga0308157, IMG submission 201035) | Phyllosphere microbial communities from UC Gill Tract Community Farm, Albany, California, United States - DLSLB.R1 | ecosystem: Host-associated > Plants > Phyllosphere > Unclassified | place: USA...
CTGATTTTAGTTATACCAAACCTTACATTAAAAATATCTGCGAACAGATACTTGAAAACGGTTTGCCGGAAGGTACCTTGTTAAATGTTAATTTCCCGAAAGGCGATAACCTGAGAGGTGTTAAAGTTTGCCGCCAGGCCAATGCCAAGTGGATGGAGGAGTTTGAAGAAAGAACCGATCCTTATAAACGCCCATATTACTGGCTTACAGGTGTTTTCGAAAACTTTGATAAAGGAGAGGATACCGATGTTTGGGCTTTGGAAAACGGTTATGTGTCTGTTGTTCCGGTTCAGTTTGATTTAACTGCGCACCATGCTATACAAACGCTAAACAGCTGGGATTTTACTGGTGGTAATGGTTCAAAACAGGTAGGTACAGCTACAAAGGTTTCGGCACCCGATGGCATTAATTTGGGTTAAAGCTATCGCATGGTAATGAACGAACAGTTTAAAAAAATAAATAACTCGGTGTGGAATGGCCTGGCCATTGGGTTATTGTTGCCGACTTTCTTGTGTAGCATTGCCTGGTATATTATTCACCATGTGGCTTCTTTGGCTAAAGCCGATTTGCTTTACATTGGTGGTATTGCCATTAATGCTTACACCATGCAGTACTTTTTTAAATACAACAGAGAAAATATAGGACGGGGCATTTTGGCAGCTACATTTTTATGTGCTTTTGTGTTTTTTGCCTATAAAGTGTTTTAAATGATGGAAAATGGAATAGGTAAGATGGCTTATGAAGGTTTTACCTTATTTCTGCCATTATCCATTTCACATCTTACATATAAATTATCTTTTTAAATGATGGAAAATGGAGCAGTTAAAATGGATGATGGAGGTTTTACTTTACATCTGCAATTATCCATTTCAAATCTTACATGTATAACCTATCTTTTTAAATGATGGAAAATGGAGCAGGTAAGATGGCTAATGGAGTTTTTACCTTACATCTGCCATTATCCATTTCACATCTTACATATATAACCTATGAAATACTACCTCGTAGCCGGAGAAGCCTCAGGCGATTTACATGGCGCAAACCTCATGAAGGCTTTAAAAACTGAAGATGATGGCGCAGTATTCCGTTATTTTGGTGGCGATAAAATGGCTGCAGAAGGAGGGGAGCTGGTAAAACATTATTCCGATATGGCTTTTATGGGCTTTACCGAAGTTATTTTAAACCTGCGTACCATTTTTAAAAACCTGAAAGCATGCAAGGAAGATCTGCTGGCCTGGAAACCAGATGTGTTGATTCTGATCGATTTTCCAGGTTTTAACCTCAAAATTGCTGAGTTTGCCAAAGCCCATGGCATTAAGGTTTGTTATTACATTTCGCCAAAAGTTTGGGCCTGGAACCAGAAACGGGTGCTTAAAATTAAGCGGATTGTAGATCACATGTTTTGCATTTTGCCTTTCGAGGTAGATTTTTACAAAACCTGGGGCATGCAGGTTGATTATGTGGGCAATCCTTTGCTGGATGAAATTGCTCAATTTACACCTGATCCGGCTTTTCGCGAGAAGCACCAATTGGGTGATCAAAAAATTATTGCCCTGTTGCCCGGAAGCCGAAAACAGGAAATAGAACGATTGCTACCTGTAATGTTAAGTGTGGAAGAAAACCATACCGATTATGTTTTTGTAATTGCTGCTGCACCAACCTTTACTGCCGAATATTACCAGCAGTTTATTGGTGACAAAAAAGCTATTCTGGTTTTTAACAATACCTATAACCTGTTACACCAGGCCCATGCTGCCATAGTAGCTTCCGGGACTGCAACTTTAGAAACTGCCTTATTTAAAGTGCCACAGGTGGTGGTGTATAAAGGTGGTACCATTTCGATAGCCATAGCCCGCTTGCTGGTAAAAATTAAGTTTATCTCGCTCGTTAACCTTGTTGTAGATAAGAAAATTGTATCCGAACTGATTCAGGAAGATTGCAATACCCAAAAAATAGATCAGGAGTTAGGTTTGATACTTGATGGAGTAGGGAGAAACAAAATGCTGGCCGGTTACGTTGAGCTTTTAGGCCTGATGGGAAAACCGGGTGCATCGGCTAAAACAGCGAAGCTGATTAAGGGGTATGTATCTGCCTAATGATTGAGTGATTGAATTATTGAATGACTGAATGTTCCCTGGTGTAACCCCCTAATCATTCATTCAAAATTCTCTTATTCAAATAATTAATCTTGAGTTTAGGTATTAGATTAATGATTTAATTTTGAACGACTTGATGATTGAATGTTTCCGGGCGCAATACCTAATCCCTCATTCGAAAAATCCCTCATTCAATAATTATTATTCCCTCCTCGTTCTTTCTAAAACGATTAACATAAAAAATGTTAAATTGCGGCTTTTAAGTTACCAAAAATTTAAAAACTATAATTTTTGTTTAGTTTTGAATATTAACCTAATAGAACTCCCCAGCACATGAAATCGCTTTCTATCAAAGACATCGCCGTTAAAGCAAACGTATCCATCACTACAGTTTCTTTTATCATTAACGGAAAAGCAAAAGAGAAGTCGATTAGCGAGGCGGTAATAGAGAAAGTTGAGAAAATTATTGCTGAAAGCGGCTATAAACCCAACCAGATTGCCAGGAGCCTGCGCACGGGGAATTCGAATATTATCGGACTGATTATTGAAGATATTTCCAATTCCTTCTTTTCAAGGATAGCGAGGCTGATTGAAGACAAGGCATACAAACGAGGTTATAAAATTATCTACTCGAGTACCGAAAACAGTGTAGATAAAGCGAAAGAGCTGATCAATATGTTTAAATCGCGTAAGGTCGATGCTTATATCATTTCACCTATCAAGGGAATTGAAGAAGATATCCAAATGCTGATAAATGATGGTAATCCGGTAATTCTTTTCGATAGGAATTTGCCCGATATCAGTACCAGTTATGTAGGCGCCGATCATTTCAACGCTTCTTATCAATCTATCAAAAACTTTATCGATCAGGGTAAAAAGAACATTGCTTTAGTTACCATCGATATTAATGTAGCGCAAATTACCGAGCGTTTAGAAGGTTATAAAAAAGCGCTTGAAGATAGCGGAATCAAATATAACGAAGACCTGGTTTTAAAAATCCATTTCAATCAGGAGGAGAGCGAAACCATTGCTCAGATTCAAAAATTGTTGCAGCAGAAAGATATAGATGCTGTGCTGTTTGCTACCAATTACCTGGCCATTAGTGGTTTAAAAGCATTAAAACAAATCAATAAAAAAGTAGGAGACGATTTGGCGGTTATTGCTTACGATGACCACGAAGCTTTCGAACTGCATACTCCACGTATTTCGGCCATCCAGCAACCTTTAGAGGAAATAGCCGAAACCATTATCAAAATCATTTTAACCCAGCTTTCTTCAAAAGCTAAATTGCCTGCAGAAGAGGTCATTATCCCAGCCCGTTTAGTACTTAGGGATTAACGAAAATCCACGTCTACTGGATTGTCATATTTTTTTTACTTACTAAAACGTTTTATTAAGATTTATAATGCTTATTATTGATGCGCTAAAACGTTTTAGCCTTGCCGAAATAATTTTTATGAGCATTATAGCAGTTCCCTACTGATTTTTAACGGATTGTATCAACTATGGAGATGGATCTTGTTTACAGGATTTTTTCTGTTGTTATCCAATCAAACCTTAACAAAATAAAATATATCGGGCACTAATCATGCCTGGCCCTCGCTTTCGCAGATAACCATTACCAGAAACAATAACTAATCAATTATAATTAAAACAAAACCGTTAATGAAAATTAATTTACTCAAAATTACGGGGCTGTCTGCTGCCATTGTGTTGCTAAACAGTCCTGCGTTTTCAATGAATCCGGAGTGGGAAGGTACACGGAGGTTCTTGAATGGAAACGTGCTCGCTGGGCGCGTTCAGGCGCAAAAAAATGTAACCGGAACGGTGGTCGACGACAATGGTCTGCCTGTACCTGGTGCCGGAATTAAAAACCAAAGCACAGGTAAAACAACTGTTACTGATGCTAACGGAAAATTTGTAATCGAAGCCAGTGCCGGACAAGTGCTTCGTTTTACCTATATCGGTTACGAAACACAGGATATTACTGTACGCGAGTCATCGGTAATCAACGTAAAACTTGCTGTCTCTAAAAATACCGATTTACAGGAAGTAACTGTTGTGGCTGTTGGTTACGGTACACAATTACAAAAAGAAGTAACTTCGGCGGTTGCTCACGTTGGTGCTGAAGATTTCAGACAAAGTGGCTCAAGAAATGCGTTGGATCTGATCCAGGGTAAGGTTGCAGGTTTAAACATTACCCGTAGTGGTTCTAACCCTAATTCTGGTGTTAGTGTGCAGCTTCGTGGTGTGGTTACAGTAACCGGAAGTTCAAGTCCGTTATTTGTAATCGATAATATTCCTGGAGGTAACCCTGATTTATTGCAGCAGGACGATATCGAATCAATCGATGTATTGAAAGATGGTTCGGCAGCAGCAATCTACGGTTCGAGTGCCAATGCTGGTGTAATTCTAATTACAACTAAAAAAGGTAAAGCCGGACTTCCTCAATTTAACTATTCTGGCTATGCGCGGAAAGAATATTATAACCAATGGTTAGATTTCTTATCGCCTGCAGCGTACAAAGAAAAAATTGCGTCGGGTGAGATTAAACAACAAAATTTCGGAAGCGAAACTGATTTTGTTGATCAGTTGATTAATCATGATAACCTGACCCAAAACCATAACTTAAGTTTTAGTGGTGGTACTGAAAAAACCAGTTACAGGGCCAGTATCAATTACCGCGATTTGCAGGGTATTGCCAAAGAAAACAGCCGTGAAGAATATACTCTAAGATTTAACATTAATCAAACCGGTTTAGATAACAGATTAAAAATTAATGCAAATTTGGTAACTAACTTTAACAAAGCCAACCTGCTTGGTGGTGGCGGCTGGGAAAGTGAGCAAACCAAAAACCCTACTTTATCTAATTATAATCCGAATGGAACATATCGTTTCGATTTGACCAGTACCAACGAGTTCGCCCGTTTGGCTCAGGAAACTTCTTACCGTAAACAACAAACCAGTTCTGCAGATGTTAAAGCCGATTTAGACATTGTAGAGGGTTTAAAGGCTTCAGTTTTTGGTTCAGTAACCCGCGATAACCGTTACGATGGACAATACCGCCTTAAAGCCAGTGAAAATTCTTTAGAGAACACAGATTTTCCAGGTGGTGGTTATGCTTATAAAGGAGATTATTTATCGCAGGCATGGGCTGTAGAGCCAACTTTGCAATATAATAAGACCATTGCTTCGAAACACAATTTAACGGCTTTGTTAGGTTACAGCTACCGTTATTTCATGGAGGAAAGTTCAAGTGCATCCAACCGTGGATTTATTAATGATTTATTTCACGAAGATAACTTAGGTCAGGGTGCCGCATTGGGCGTTGGTAAAGCTACAATGAGTAGTGGTAAAAACGATAATACACTAATCGCTTTCTTTGGTAGGATTAACTATAATTACGACGGTAAATATTTGTTAACTGCTACTTTAAGAAGAGAAGGTTCATCACGCTTCGGTGCAAACAACAAATGGGGTAATTTCCCGGCAGTTTCAGGAGCGTGGAACGTTACTCAGGAAGATTTCATGAAGAATATTACCTGGGTTAATAACTTAAAGCTACGAGTGGGTTACGGTGAAACCGGTAACAGTGGTTTCTCTAACAACGCATCGAGGGTAACCCTTGGTGGCGGGGGTAGATATTTATATCCAGATGGCCAATATCTTGAAACTTATGGTCCAAACAGAAACCCAAATCCGAACCTGAAATGGGAAACCAAAAGAGAAGCTAACATCGGTTTAGAATTCAGCCTGTTGAAAAGCAAGTTGACTGGTACGATCGACTTATTTAAACGTACCACTAAAGATTTACTTGATACTTATACTTCTCCTCAACCTCCATTTGTTCAAAGTTCTATTTATACTAACGTAGGTACAATTTCTTCAAAAGGTATTGAGTTAGCATTAGGTTACGCTGCCGTTAACACCAAAGATATCAGATGGAACATTGATATAACAGCAAGTACATTAAGGAACACCCTTGATTCATATTCAAATGATGAGTATAAAATTTTATACAAAACATTTGGTGGAATCGGTGGAGCTGGTGCCCTTGGCGATGCTATCGTAACTTACGAAGGTGGCGCATTAGGTGAATTCTGGGGTAAAAAATTCGCCGGATTTACTTCTGATGGTAAATGGTTGTTCTACAATAGAAATGGCCAGGCTGTACCAAATGCACAGATCAACAATTCAAGAGATAAAAACGTTACCGACCTTCAAATGATCGGAAATGCGATCCCTAAATACTATGCGTCAATGATGCACGATTTCAGGTACAAACAATTTGATTTACGTGTTTTCTTAAGAGGTAAATTCGATTACGATATCTTAAACAGAAATGCACTTTCTTATGCAAACAAAACCTGGTCTGGCAACTTGTTAACCAGCACTTTCGATAAATACAGCCAGATCAACGATACCTATATGTATTCTGATTACTATTTAGAAAAAGGAAACTATGTTAAGCTTGATGAGGTAACTATTGGTTACAACTTCAAACTAAAAACCAAATTAATTAGAAACATGCGCGTTTATGCAACCGGACAAAATTTAGCAACCATTACTGGTTACACAGGTAGTGATCCTGATTTTATTGCCGATAACGGTACAGGACCAGGTGTAGATAACAGTGGCGCATATCCTAGTACTCGTTCTTTCTTGTTTGGATTAAATATTGGATTTTAAAGAGTAGAAAAATGAAAAATAAATCAATCATATATGGTGTGCTGGCAGGGGTACTAAGCCTAACAAGTGCTTGTACCAAGCTGGATGAAAACGCATACGATCAATTATTAACAGATAATTTTTATAATAATAAAACTGAGGTTTTATCGGCAGTTTTAAGGCCTTACACACACGCCAATGCATGGGTTACGCCGTCTGGTCAGGATGGCTGGTGGCGCTTAGCTGAGCTTTCAGGAGATCAGTTAGCATGGCCAACAAAAGGCCGTCACGGTGAAGATGGCGGTAAATGGAAAAGATTACACTACCATACCTGGACTACCGATGAAGGTGGAATTAACAACGCCTGGTCTTTAATGTTCTGGGGTATGGGATTGTGTAATGACCCGATTGAAAATATCGAAAAACGCGATATTGGCCAGATGGGACTTACTCAGGTTGAAAAAGATGCCTTTATTGCCGAATTGAAATTATTAAGAGCATTCCACTATTTAAAATTGATGGATTTGTTCGGTAATATTCCGGTGGTTACACAAGTAGGGGTGCCTGCGAAACCAGCAACAAAATCACGTCAGGAAGTATTTAATTTTATCGAATCAGAAATTAAAACGAATATCGATAAAGCGCCTAAACTTTCGCGCAGTATGCTTGGCCGTATGAGCCAGGCTGGTGGTTACGCCATGTTGGTAGAACTTTACTTAAATGCTGAAGTTTGGACAGGAACTGCCCGTTGGGATGATTGTATCGCTGCTGCAAATAAATTAATTTCAGGCGAAGCCGGTGCACAAAATACAGTAATGGCACTTGATCCGAATATCACCGATCAGTTTAAAACTACTAACGATTTATCTAAAGAAGTTATTTTCTCTATTGCCTATAATTATAGTGTAGCTAACTTCCAGCCGTCATGGCCAGGCGAATTCTATCACTTTAAACAACAGCAAATTTATGGCGGTGGTAGAAATGGTAACGATGGTATTGTGTTGATCCCAGGTGTTTTTACTACTTACGAAGATGCCGATTTAAGAAAAAGAGGCTGGCTTTTAGAAGGTCCGATGTTTCAATTCGTAGCACCAACCGAACCAGTTTTGGCTTCTGAAGAATATAACGGATCTCAACTGACTTTTGTGGATAACATCCGTAAAAATAAAACAGGCTCCCTTGTAAGTAACATGAGTGAAGGCGAAGAAAATTCTGGTGTTCGTTTTAACAAATATAAATTGGGTAACCAGTTTGCAGGCCCGGGTGGCGTGCCGGCTATTGACCCGAACTATAACAATGGCGACTGGAATATTTACCGTTTAACCATGATTTATTTTGCCAAAGCAGAGGCGATTATGCGTAAGAATGGGGGAGTAGCTACAGCAGAAGCCGTTCAGTTAATTAACGATTGTAAAAAACGTGCGTTTAGCGATGCTGATTTTGCTACACGTGCTTATACTACATCATCTTTAACATTGGATGAGCTTTTAGCAGAAAGAGGAAGAGAATTTATTTTCGAAGGAATGAGAAGAGATGATTTAATCCGTTTTGGTAAATTTGCAACGGGCACCTGGTGGGATCACACCGCATCTACTGCAACTAAAGCACTTTATCCAATTCCGCAAACGCAAAGGAATTTAAACGGAAATTTAACTCAAAACCCGGGCTACAATTAATAAATAGTTTAGGTATAGAGAACGCCGCATCATAATCTATTTATGATGCGGCTTCTTTTTTTTAAAAAATTTTGTAGCTTGTTTTTGTGTTAACATTGCGTAACCTATATGTTACGATTCGAGGCAGTAAAAAGTGTATTATTTTTTACTAATATTGATTTAGTAAAACGTTTTACTTTGTTTAGGCTTTTACCAACCAAAATCAACTTATAAACCACATCATCTTCGCTCCTTAATCAGGCCTGGCATAAGATATTTGGCAGATAAATTGGTAAAACGTTTTATCAACCGCAATGAAACCAAATATTAATTATGAGAAAACTTTCCTTACTAACACTTTGTCTGTTTTTTAATTTAATTATAAAAGCGCAAGACAAAGCCCCTGCTTATCCATTAATTACCCACGATGCCTATTTCAGCATTTGGTCTTTTGGCGATGGATTAACCAATTCGGTTACCAAACACTGGACCGGCAAAGAACAATCGCTATTGGGTATCATCAAAGTCGATGGTAAATTATACCGCTTTTTAGGTGAGGCAAGCAAAACATTTAAAACCATACTTCCACCTGCCGACGAATCGAAATATCAGGTAAGTTACAGCTTCGATAAACCACAAGCAGGCTGGGAAAGCAGTGCTTATAATGATGCTGACTGGAAAAAAGCTGAAGCACCGTTTGGCGATGATGAACGCGCAAAAACAAAATGGACCACGAATGATCTTTATTTCCGCCGCACTTTCGATCTGAGCAATGTTTCTGCCACTAAAAAATATTTAAAACTTAATCATGATGATAATGTAATCGTTTACTTAAACGGTAAGGTTATTTACAGAAAAAATGGCTGGGTTTCCGATTACGCTTATCTTCCAATTGAAAACGGGGTGCTGCAAAAAGGCAAAAATGTATTGGCCATTTATGTTAAAAATACAGCAGGCGGTCGTCATTTAGATGCCGGCATTGTTGAAGAAGAAGCCTCAGAGATTAAAACAGATGTAGCCAAACAAACCAGTGTAAGCATTCAGGCCACCAGTACACAATATACTTTTAGCTGCGGTCCGGTAAATTTAAAGGTCGATTTTACCTCGCCTCTATTGGCCAACAATATAAAACTAACTGCCCGCCCCATTAGTTACATCAGCTATGCTGTAAATGCAACCGATGGTAAAACACACCAGGTTGATGTTTATTTTAGTGCATCATCAAACATTGCAGTCAATAATCCTACCCAACCCGTTTCGGCATGGAAAAGTACCAGAAACAATCTATCTGTATTAAAAACAGGTACCGTAGCGCAACCCATATTGAAAAAACGTGGCGATGATGTGCGGATTGATTGGGGGTACCTGTATGTTGGCGTTCCTTCAAAATTTAAAGCTACTCAGTTTATCGGTACACCAAACGAAAGTCTTAAAGCATTTCTTTTGGCAAAGTATCCTGCGCAAAATCAGGTGTTAAATACCCAAAACTTAAGTCTGGGCAATGTGATTCCTTTTGGTGCCGTTTCTTCAGCTATGGTAGAGAAATATGTAATACTGGGGTATGATGATTTGAAATCGATAGAATACTTTGGCGAAAAACTGTTACCGGTTTGGCGACAAGCAGGTGGGCAGCACTTTGAAGATCAGCTTGCTGAAGCTGCTGCCCAATATCCAGCTTTAAAAGCCGAATGTGCAACATTTGATGCTAAATTATATGCCGATGCCAAAAAAGCAGGCGGTGTAGCGTATGCCGATTTATGTAAACTGGCTTACAGGCAGGCCATTGCTGCCCATAAAATTGTGTATGCACCAAATGGCGATATCCTTTTCTTATCCAAAGAAAATTTTAGTAATGGTTCAATCAACACGGTTGACGTTACCTATCCTTCAGCACCGCAATTTTTAGTCTATAACCCCGAGTTATTAAAAGGCATGCTGAACGGAATTTTCTACTATTCGGAAAGTGGTAAGTGGAAAAAACCTTTCGCTGCACACGATTTGGGCACCTATCCATTGGCTAACGGCCAAACCTATGGCGAAGATATGCCGGTAGAAGAAGCAGGTAACATGATTATTTTAACTGCTGCCATTAGCAAAGCCGAGGGCAATGCCCAATATGCCGAAAAGCACTGGGAGGTTATGTCGGTATGGACCAACTATCTATTAAGAGAAGGATTTGATCCCGCAAACCAGCTTTGTACCGATGATTTCGCCGGTCATTTGGCGCGCAACGCAAACTTATCGGTAAAGGCAATAGTAGCATTGGGTGCTTATGCGCAAATGGCGCAGCAATTGGGTAAAACCGATGTTGCCACCAAATACAGAACTGCAGCTTTACAAATGACCCAAAATTGGATGAAAATGGCCGACGATGGCGACCATTATGCCTTAACCTTTAACGATAAAAATACCTGGAGCCAGAAATATAACCTGGTTTGGGATAAATTGTTAAAACTCGATCTTTTTCCAAAAGAGGTTTACAAAAAGGAAATCGATTTCTACTTAACCAAACAAAAGGATTTTGGTTTACCGTTGGATAGCCGCAGAACTTATACTAAATCGGATTGGATTATGTGGACAGCCACTCTAGCGGATAATGATGCTGATTTTGGGAAATTTATAAACCCAGTACACCGTTTTGCAACCGAAACCGAAAGCAAGGTGCCTTTGAGCGATTGGCACGAAACCACCAATGGCAAAATGACGGGCTTTCAGGCGCGCAGCGTAGTAGGCGGCTATTTTATTAAAATGCTGGCCGATAAATGGGAGATTAAATAAAACATTTAAAACCAGCATAGTCTGCAGTGTAAGCTGTAAGTATTGCTGGTTTTTAGTATACAGCCTAAAAAGCACAAAAAATAAACACACAAGCAAACAATGAAAATTAAATTAATCGCATCCGTTCTGTTTTGCCTCTCTGCCAAGGGGTTATTGGCACAGCAAAAAGATTGGGTGCAGTACGTAAACACCCTGCAGGGAACCAACTCCAAACATGAGTTAACCCGTGGCAACACTTATCCCACAACCGCATTGCCTTTTGGTATGCACACCTGGACACCACAAACCGGCAGAAATGGCGATGGCTGGAAATATCAGTATTTTAAAGATAAAATAAGAGGTTTTCAGCAGGCACACCAATGTAGCTCATGGACCAGAGATTACGCCGTATTTTCTTTAATGCCTATGGTTGATGAGCTGGTAGTTGATGAAAACAAACGTG
>Ga0308157_10008518_pt1 | contig 11639 bp, 9 predicted proteins | sample PhyBR1_FD_201035 | JGI IMG/M metagenome (GOLD analysis project Ga0308157, IMG submission 201035) | Phyllosphere microbial communities from UC Gill Tract Community Farm, Albany, California, United States - DLSLB.R1 | ecosystem: Host-associated > Plants > Phyllosphere > Unclassified | place: USA...
TGCCGAATTCAAAAACCCGGTCACTGCGCACGTTTCCGGATTCCGACATCAACTGCATTGACAGCGGTGGCCACAACAGATGGGCAAGATCATCTCCTGTGCATTGTCGCTCGGTCATCGGCATTCTGGCGCGCAACTGGTCCCCGGGCAGCACGGCCTGCCAGTTGTTGGCAGCCGACAGGAATTCTGGATTCAGGATGCCTTTGATCTCGGCAAGGGCTGTGCGAACATCAAGCAGTTCAAGATCGAAATCGCAACGTGCGGTTTCGACCAGCAGCGACTGAACCAGTGCCATGTGACGGGTCTGCAAGGCTTGCAAGGCGCGCGGCGGCAACTGGCTGCTCAGCGATCCCGGCAATTTCATGTCGCTGCTGCGATCGGCTTTCGCCGACAGGCTCGCCTCTTCGCGCGTCAACATCGTCGGACGCGACCACAGCGCAATATAGGCCCGCTCGCCGCTAAGCTTTTCAGGAAGGCGCGCCAGACGCTCGCTGAGCAAATCGTCAATATCGAGTTCTGCAGCGCGCGCCACAACAGCCGTGCCACTCAGAATTCTTTGTAGCTCTGAGCGCGCCACATCGGGCAAATGCCCGAACCAGAATTGCAGCGTAAACCCACCTTGTGAGAATTGCGAAGCCAGCGCCAGACGCAACTGCATCATATTGCCGGAAAGCTCCGCAGAGCCCTTGATCGATCGACAGCCGTCGAGCCGGAACACGCTGAGCAACGACCCCTCGTCGCCAATCAGCACAGCGTCGTCCTCCGCTGTCAAAATGCGGCAGTAGGAAGCCAGGCCTTTGCGCAGCACCGATCCCGCAAGAAAGCCCACCAGACCATCGACGGTTTCCCTGAACAAGCTCCTCATTTGATCGATCGTAACGTGCCATCGACTGACGCCGTTTCCGCTCCCGAGCCAAAGAATGTTGCAACACCAACCCCCAGATAACTTGGAATGCCGATCAGCCCGGCCGCCACCACAAACGACATGATCGCCCTGCCAATGCTGTTTTGGGGATCATGCGGATTGCGGCGATTTTGAAACAAGGTCCAGAGCCCGAAAATCGCCGCCAGAACGCCACACAGAAAGGCAAGCGCACCGATCAGATCCGCAATCGGGCCGATCGAATCCTGCCGTAAATTTGTGGCAATCTCGCCAATGCCACCGCGGCTTTGCTGGGCAGCAGCCAGCTGCGTCCCGATCCGGACGAAAATCAGAAATGAAACAGCTGCGCGTTGTGGAATGCCGGTCATGACAAGGCCCTATTCTCCGAGAAGCAAGGTTTGAAGGACTTGCAGAAAGGCCGGCATATTCATCGCGCAGACGCCGCCGATCATATGGGTAATGCCTTTCGACAAAAGCCGGCGATAGGGAAAGAGCGCCGACAGGTTCGCAACATAGAGGCCACGGATGAAGGCCAGCAAACCGATGAATTGCAGGATCCGCACGATCGCCACCACAATGCGGCGACCCATCTCGCTTTGCGCAGGCTTGAGAAGCTGCGGCGCATAGGCAAAGACGTCACTGGCTTGCAGGGTTTGATCCATGCCGAACACCGACAGCAGCGCGGCAGAAATCACGCTGGAGAGCGAGACAAAGGCGATCGCAAGGATGAGCAGACATGTTGGCCCCTGCCACCCGGCCTGCGACCAGCCATGCGGCGCCAGACGCCGGTCACTGACCGCTGCAAATCCGCGCAGCGCACTGATCGCACAACAAAGCCCGACGCAATAGACGATCGCCACCACAAGCGCTTGCAGGGGCGGCATCGCTGCTACGGCCCGATCAAGGAGTCCCGCCAATCCCTGCATCGCTCATCCTCCCCCCATCCGACGGGCGTTGGCAGGCATGGCCGTTGCCCCATCGGACAGACGCCCGTTCTGCGGCGCGGACTGCGCCCGGACAGGCGGCGTTGGCGGTGTCACCACGGTGAGTTGCGCAGTGCGACCGGGGTGCCAGCGATCCAGGGTCTCAGCCGGCCGACCTTCTGCGGATGATGCGGTACCGGCAACAACGCCGAGGGCGGGCGAGACTGCCTGCACGGCACGCAGGCCTTCCGACAGGGTGAAATTGTCCTGCCGGATCGCCTGCACATGCGCAATCAATCGCTCGATAATACCGTTCTCGGCGGTCAGCGCGCTCAAGTCGCGGTGAAGCGTTGCCGTGGCAAGCATGGCTTTGCGCTGCCGTCCCTCCAGTGCGGTCAACGCGCTTCTGATCCCGTTGAGTTGATGCACCGCATCAGCTTGCCGATCGGACGGCGATGGCGCCGCATGACGATGATAACCCATCGATACAAGGCCCGAGACCACAATGGTCAGCAGAACCTGGCTTGCAAAGCCGAGTCTCCGGTCGTGCTGCTCCCAAATAATTGTCATTTTCGCCTCATGTACTCGAAAAAATTGCAGGTCTCTATTTGCTGGATGCTCTTGTCAGTTCGATCTGTACTATAGCTTGCATGAACTCTATTCTATTCCTGTTTTCTCAATACTTATAGAGATAGAATAAAATGAACAATAAATTGCTATTTACTAATTGCTTGCTACTGTATGCCTTCAGCGGTGCTTGTTTTGGCGCGCAGCGCGATTGCAGCGCCAATGATGATTGTCTGTCGCCCTATGCCGAAAGCGTCCTGCACGCCCAAGGCACACAGTCGCAGCGTCTGTTCACCCTTGAGGGTCTCAATGTCTGGCTGATGCAACCGGCTAATCAGCAGGCGGAGCTTGTGTTCACCACTCCGAGCGGATTGCTGCTGCGTGGCAGCATGGTCGGCCCTGACGGCGAAGATATCGCCGCTGCCCTCAGCCTGACGATGCGAGCAAAGAGGCTTGCGGACGAGTCGCCACAACGCGGCCGCGAACGATCAGTGCCAACAGACGCAATCGGGCAGGCGGCCTCCGGCATAAGCGCCCAAACGCAACCTGCGCCGGAATCACCAGACAATGGCGCTGCCATTCCAACCTTCGCAACCCTCAAACAATTGCGCAGCCAGGCTGACACCTATCTGATGTGGATTGAGGCCAACCACGCTGCCCCCGAGGCGCCAGTGCTCTACATGTTTACCGATCCGCTGTGTTCATTCTGCTCAAGGTCGCTGCGCGTGCTCAAACCCTCTGTGGACCGCGGCGCCCTCGCCTTGCGGCTTGTCCCCACGCCAATCCTCTCACCGCTTTCCTTCGAGCTTGCGATCAGCTTCGTTGAGGATCGCAATCCGGGCAATGCCTTCATCCAGCACGCTCTGCAGACAGCTGATGGGCAGCCGTCACAGGTCCTCCCCCGGCCGCTCGATAAAGTGGACAAGGCCGTGATCGATGCGATGGCCCGCAATCTGCAATGGTTTCGCAGAAATGGATTACAGGGCGTTCCCTTCTTCCTGTACAGATCCGGGACAGATGATCAGGTCTTCTACGGTCAGATCGACGACAGTCGCATCGACATGATCCTGCAGGGCGATCACATGCGCGAAGGAGATTCCCTTGACCCGTGATTACGGCAGGATTGAATCTGTGCTGCTGCGCGCCGAAGCCTATCGGTTTGCCTATTACCGCATGAGCCTCATTGCCCTCACACTGACTGCGATCAGCGTCGTCAGTGTGATTGCCACCGTTGTGCTGGCAACAAGCCGTCCTGCTCCGGTTTATTTCGCCACCAACAGCGACGGTGGCATCACCCGCCTGATCCCCCTCGACGAACCGGCTCTCAGCCCGGCCTCCGTTGCAAACTTTGCCACCGAAGCCGCAACACGGGCCCTGACCTATTCCTTCTCCAATTACCGTGCGGAATTTGAGGATATGAAGCCCTATTTTGCAATCCCCGCCGGCTGGAACTCGTTTGTCGATGCCTTGAACCGCAGCGGCCAGATTGATCTGGTCAAAAAACAGCGGCTCAACACCACCGCCATTGCGCAGCGCGCGGTGATCCTGCGCGAGGGGCTTGACGCAGCGGGATCCTATCAATGGATCGTGCAATTGCCTTTGCGGGTCACCTATCAGTCGGCAAGTCAGATTACCGGACAGAATTTTATGGTCACCCTCACCCTCCACCGCATGCCGACCCATCAGTATCCGCGCGGTATCGCCGTATTCAACTTCAATGCAGCTCCCGGAGCATGATCGTGACAAAGCAGCTTCTGCCAACGTTTCTGGCGTCAGCAACCCTTTTGTTGCCGGCATTCGCACAGACACCAAAATCGGTTCCCATGGCGACTTTGCCACAACAAAATCTGCCCCAGGCCGAGGATGCGGCCACACCCAGCCCGCCGAAACCGGATGCCACACGCTTTGGCCAGACAAGCGGCGACGATCGGCATAGCAACACAGGCGCACAGGATCCGCTGCCGCCGATCATCGGCACAACCCGGCTTCTGCATGCGCTGAACGAATTGGACCGGCCCCTTTCGCCGGAGGAAACCACTGCCTACGGCGCAGCCCTGCAATCATTGATGCCGATGACCCCTGAGATGATCCGCGATTTCCGCAAACGTCTTGATGAAAACCAGAAAGCGGCGGCGGAGCCGCCCTCCGGCAAGCGGCCACGACCGGTCAGCGACGCCATTCGCCTCTCTCTAAGGCCCGAACAAGCCGCTTCAACCATCGCCACCGCGCCCGACACCGCCTCAGTGATCAGCTTCTATGACCGCACCGGGCAGGCCTGGCCGATCGCCTCGTTCGTCGTGGGGCGTGCCGACATGTTTCAGGTCTATGCCTTGCAGGAGGGGTCAAACAAGCTGGCCATCAGTGCGCTGCAGCCGCACGGAAATTCCAACCTGATCGTGTCGCTCGTCGAGGAAAGCCGTCCCATCGTCTTCCATCTGCAGACGTCGCAATCAACCGTGCTGGAACGCCGCGATATCACGGTGGAGGCCTATGGACCCCACGCCATCCACAATCCCACCACCGTCTCGGTGCAGGCCACAGCCAGCAACAGCATCATGATGGCCTTTGTCGAAGGGACAGCCCTGCCGAAAGGCGCGGTCAAGCTCAACAGCACGGATCCGGACCTCGAGGCGTGGGACTATGGCGGCGATTACTATATTCGCAGTCCACAGACACTGATTTCGCCGTCCTGGCGCTCGGTGCTCAGCGGACCGGGCGATATCCACGCCTACCGCATCAACAAGACGCCGGTCGTGTTGCTGTCACGCGGCGGCACGATCGTCAGCGTGAGGGTGGGACATTGACCGTGCAAAGCGCCCAACCGGAATCTGACCGCCAATCCGGGCAACCCGAGGCGCTTGGCCTTCGCGCGATGGTGATCAAACGGCAACGACAAATACGGCACCGGTTGATCCTTTCTCTTGTCGGTGGCCTCGCCATCCTCGCCGCTATTGGCCTTACCGTGTTCAAGTCGTGGCACAGCGCGCAACTGGAAGCTTCGCGCATATCGCGCCCGCCCAGCCTCGACAGTACCCCGGCCGGGCGACAGCTCGTCGAAAGTCCGCGTTACAAGCAGACACTCGACATCGTCAATCAGCGCGATGCAAAAGCAGCTGCCAAACAAGGCGACAGCTTCGTCGCCACACCCGATGAAGCGCTGCGCGATATTGATCAACAACCCAAAACGCAGCTCCCATTCCGCAAACCTGTGGCGCCGGCCAATCAGCCCGTTATGAATGAAGGACCGCAAGAGCGCCAGCAAACAGAACGCGCAACCAGGCCGCCTGCGGCAACCGATTATGCACGGATCCAGCAACTGGCGGGCCTGATCGCCAGCCAGGCGTCGCTTTATCAGAAGGCCTGGCAGCCAGATGGTTCCAGCAACATCATTATCCTCAACCAGGACCTCTATCAATCGCCGCTGCAGCGCAGCCAACGATGGCGGGAATATCAGCAGGACAGCGGGCTCAGATCACGCAATCTTGCGGCAGCGAGCGCGATCAATGCCGGACAGCTGAGTTTTGCGCGCATCATCAACAGCACCGATTCCGATACAGCCGGGCCGGTCATCGCAGAAATCGCCAAACAAGGTCCTTTGTACCGGGCCCGGCTGATCGGCAGCGTCAAAGAAAACGCAACCCGCAATGCACTGGTCATCGAATTTGATCAACTGATCTTTGCCGACGGAACCCAAACAGCAATTTCCGCCTATGCCGTCGATGCATCCAGCGCAGCCCTTGGCGTCAAATCCGCCATCGACCATCGCTATTTGCTGCGTTATGCGCCCATGATGGCCGCCGCCTTCATCGAGGGGCTGGGCTCCACCCTTTCCAACAGCGGCAACCGGCTGTTGTTTGGAACGCAGTATGCCATCGCGACACAGGATGCGCCGCAATTGCAACAGGGGCTTTATGCGGGTGCCGGCAAGGTGGGTCAGCGCATGGCGCAGGACCTAGAAGGTGTTGCTCCCAGGGGCCCCCTCGTCAAACTCGCAGCCGGGAGTTTGATCGGGGTCCTGTTTCTTGAGACGGTGCCGCTCGCAAACACCGTGCCATCACGGCCAGAAGCGGCCACGCCATGAGCAGCGACGGCGATCTTTATGGTCGAACGATTGCCTGGCGCGAAACCATGCGCACGCCCTGCTTTTTCCTGCTCGATGCGCATATTGTGTTCGTGCTGCCGCTGTTTGTGTTCCATATCAGGTGGTGGACATTCGCGGTGCTGGTTTTTGCCGTACTGGCCTTTGCGGCGCTGCGCGGCTTCCAGTATCGCCCCTCAAGCGCGTTGCGCCTGCTCAGATCGGCCCTGGCCGGTCCCCTGCGACCCGCGCAAAGCATTAGATCAGGCCGCTCCGCGGTCGATTTCGGATTTGAATATCGCATTCAAGCGCGCCAGCACCGCAGGCGTTAGCACAGCCTCGTTTTGTGCCGCACAATTGGGTACTCCGAATTGGAGATGAGGCAGCGGTTGACGCCCTGGATCCGCATGAAGCGCAGGAACAAAACCCCGCCGCGGCGGTTGTTGTCTGCGAAGGGTGCACGCCGTATCGACCCAACCCAACGCGGTATCCCACCCGATACGTCAATGCTGCCGCCCGATGCGGCGCTCAAAGCGGAATGAGGACGTCATGGCCCGCGATAAACTTTCAACCTATAAGAAAAAGCGCGATTTTCAAAAGACACAGGAACCCAGTGGCGCCACAAGGCTGAAAGCGTCAAAACGACACCGTTTCGTTATTCAAAAACATGCGGCGACCCGCCTGCATTACGATCTGCGTCTCGAACTTGACGGTGTCTTCAAATCCTGGGCGGTGACCAAAGGACCATCGCTCGACCCGCGGGACAAGCGTCTTGCCGTCGAAGTTGAAGACCATCCGCTTGATTACGGCGACTTCGAAGGCACAATCCCCAAGGGGCAATATGGCGGCGGCACGGTGATGCTGTGGGATCGGGGCTATTGGACGCCGGAGGGAAAACAGAGCCCCCGTGAAGCGCTTGCAAAAGGCGATCTGAAATTCACCCTTGAAGGCCAGCGTCTCAAGGGCAGTTTTGTGCTGGTGCGCATGAAGGGTGACCGTAACGGCTCCAAGCGGACAAACTGGCTGTTGATCAAGCACCAGGATGAATTCTCCGTTGAAAGCGATGGTGCCGCAATCCTGACCGATCATGCCAACTCGGTTGCTTCCGCTCGTCCCATGGAGATGATCGCTGCAGGCAAAGGCAGAAAGCCAAGCGCCTTTATGGTGCAAAACGATGCGGTTGCAGCCGATGCCGTGTGGGATAGCAGCCAGGGACTTGCTGCCCAAAAACGTGAAGCCGCAGGAAAACGTAGCAAAGGGCCGGCACCCGCCCGGTCAGAGAGCAGCACCATGCCTCCCTTCATCCCGCCGCAATTGTGCGAAAGCCGAGATCGCCCGCCCGCGGCGAAAGGCTGGATTCACGAAATTAAATTCGACGGTTACCGCATTCAGATGCGCATCGAGAAGGACAAGGTGACGCTGCGAACCCGCAAGGGATTGGAGTGGACACAAAAATTTCCCGCCATTGCCAAGCGGGCGACCGGGCTCGCAGATGCCATCATTGATGGAGAGATATGCGCCTTGGACGAAAATGGCGCTCCCGACTTTGCGGCACTGCAAGCTGCGTTATCAGAAGGCAACACCGACGCACTGGTCTATTTTGCCTTTGATCTGCTTTTTGCGGGGAACGAAGACCTGACACAAACGCCGCTCACCGGTCGCAAACAGCGTCTTGAGCAACATTTGGCCGCCGCAGGCGAAGACCCACTGATCCGCTATGTGGCACATTTTGAAACGGGGGGTGATGCCATCTTGCGCTCGGCTTGCCGCTTGTCTCTGGAGGGCATTGTCTCCAAGCGTGCGGATGCCGCTTATGTTTCAGGGCGATCCGACAGCTGGGTAAAATCGAAATGCCGCGCAGGACATGAGGTGGTCATCGGTGCTTATGCCACCACCAACGGCAAATTCCGTTCTCTGCTGGTGGGTGTTAATCGCGGCAAGCACTTTGTTTATGTCGGCCGGGTAGGCACTGGCTATAGTGCGAAACTTGTCACGCGTATTCTGCCAAAACTGCGCGCCCTTGAAACCGAAAAATCACCCTTCACCGGTATCGGTGCCCCGAAAGGCGGCTCGGACATTGTCTGGTTGAAACCAGAGCTGGTCGCCGAAATCCAGTTTGCCGGCTGGACGACAGATGGCCTTGTGCGTCAGGCGGCGTTCAAAGGCCTGCGCGCGGATAAGCCCGCCACGGAGGTGGTCGCTGAAAAGCCGGTCTCGCCGAAAAAAGTCGATCTTTCGGAAGATGTGTCGAGCAAACCCGGTAAGATCTTGACCTCGAAGACCGGCAGCAAGCCGCATGTCATGGGCGTGGTGATTTCCAGTCCCGATAAATCGCTGTGGCCCGATGCCGGGGATGGACGACCGGTAACCAAGCTGGATCTCGCCACCTATTACGAGGCCGTGGGGCCATGGCTGATCAACCACATCAAGGGGCGACCCTGTTCCGTCGTCCGGGCTCCCGATGGCTTGCAGGGTGAGCAATTCTTCCAGCGCCATGCCATGCCCGGCACCTCCAACCTGATTGAACTTGTGCATGTGTCGGGCGACAAGAAGCCCTATCTACAAATTGATCGCGTCGAAGGCCTGGCAGCGATTGCCCAAATGGGCGGGGTTGAACTGCATCCGTGGAACTGCATGCCGGATGCGCCAGACGTTCCCGGCCGGCTGGTCTTTGATCTCGACCCCGGCCCTGACGTCGCCTTTGAAAGCGTTATTGACGCAGCCCGGGAAATGCGTGATCGTCTTGAAGATCTTGGCCTGATCAGCTTCTGCAAAACCACCGGGGGCAAAGGGTTGCACGTGGTCACCCCGCTTGATAGCAGCAAAGGCAAAAAGATCACCTGGGCGGAAGCCAAGGGCTTCGCGCATGATGTCTGCCAGCAGATGGCCAGCGATCATCCCGATCTTTATCTGATCAAAATGGCGAAAAGCCAGCGCAAGGGCCGGATTTTCCTCGACTATCTGCGCAATGACCGCATGTCGACAGCGGTTGCACCGCTCTCCCCGCGCATGCGTGAGGGCGCGACAGTGTCGATGCCACTCAGCTGGACACAGGTCAAGAGCGGGCTTGATCCCAAGCGCTTCACAATCCGCACGGTTCCGGCGCTTCTCAAGAAAACGAAAGCCTGGCAGGACTATTCTGACGGGCAGCGTCCGCTGCGCGAAGCAATAAAAAATCTGGCACAATCGCTAGAGAAATCAAGGTAGCAATCGGAAGGGCTGTTCCGGCGCAGACAAAGGGATCGGGCATTCCTGAGCACAGATCTTTGGAACCTCGCAGGGCCTTTGAGTTGCGGTCAGCTCCACCCTCTCTCAAGGGGTAGAGGGCCCTTTCATGCGCCTATACGGGTGACAAATTCATCGCGCAGGTTGAGAATCTTTCGTCACGCAAGAAGGGCGGCTTGATGAGGATTGATATCCTTTCGGCTTGGCGGGACAGAATTCGAGGCACGCCGGGTTCCGTTCAGTCGCCCTGACGTTAAATTCGCTCAGGGCATGACAGAATCAATGCGCCATGCGGTTCAGATCGCTGGTGATCGGGGGGGTGGATCTTTAGCGCCTTTGTTAGCGTCTTTGGCGCAGCACTTGGCAACGCCCCCCGCAAAAAGAGCACCCTGAACAATGGAAGGGGTCTTCGACAATCCAGAGTGCGGCGCTTGAAGTAACAGCGGGGAACGTCAAGCGTTGCGGCTATTATCCATTTTGCCTAAAGGCTGCCAACCGCAACTGGGAGGGAGGCCTATTAGCATTTTAAGGTCGCTCTGGTCCCGGTGCATGGACTACACCGGGACCGAGGCCAGCCCACCATGACGGGTGCGGGCCGACATGAAAGCAGGCCCTGGTCTTTTCGTTGGAGTCAACCGACCAAGGCTCTTGACAGGGAGATGTCGAGACTCTCTGTCAGTATGTGCAACGCTCTATGAAAGAGCATCATTCATGCATGCTTCGATAGCAGGGATAAGACACTGGTTTGAAAAGTTCAAACCTCTCTTTCTTGGTCCCTAAAAATAAGCGACCTGCCAAGATGCTGGCGGTTTGAAGGGGTATACCATGTGCTGTTCGACTGCATGCTGCCCGAAAGATCGGGCGGCGCAAATTCTGGCAACCACGCGCAACGCCAGCCATAACCGCGATCCCTTTTTTCTCACGCCAATCTCGGCAGCTCCCAGCTTCGGTGTTGTGTTTTTCCGACAGCGCCCCGTAGGACCAGGAAGACTGCGACGGCAAGAAGCCCGATCATGTCCGCGGTCGTGAACAAGACCATGCGGCGTGCTTCAGCAAATGTCATACGCGACATGGACAAAGCCTGACCCTCCACACCGTCAAGTCTCGGCGCCGACGTTATCGCTTCTCCCAATCGATGCCCCCTCAGCACCCAAACCGAAAAGCACTTGCGTGAACGAGGAATGGAAGATCGCGTTCACCATCACACCGCGCCCATATCTATGATCCATAAAAGTCGGAGCCCGTTGTTTCCTGCGCGATCGTGTGCGACAGCAACCCGATATGGAGCACTGTCATACCGACGATGAAAAGAAAAGCGCGGAGCCACCAATTGGAGTAGGTGGATAATGGCAGGAGCCTTGAATAACAGTAGACGATGCAAAAATGAGGCCCACCTACCCGAAACCGATAGGCTTCACGTCGGTTCAAATCAGTGGCAACCGGCACTGTTCGAACCATCATAAAATGAGATCAGAGCGTGGGTCGTCGCCGATGGTTTTGACGACGCACAACGAATCCGCGCGAGCGCCGCACATTGCAGTGATGCCAATAACACATGAGGCTCTGCATGGATTGAATCGCGTCCCGACTTGCGGTGCTGCCACCACCGCCGTACCGCAATGAGCAGCCACGCAATGGACACTATCCTCACAACAAGTTCAGAACATAGAAAAAAGCATTAGGAATATGCTGCAGTCCTAATATGTTCAATAATAGTTCAATTCACTATGAATTTAATGTGCTATATTAAATTATATTATACTTTTTTCTTTTAAAGGTTACAGCCTTGCTGAATATAAATATTAGCACGCCATGGGATTCGTGCAATACTGATACGACGATCGATCAAATTTACTATTATGGCGGGTCCGCGACCTTCACAATGGGAATTGTCGCATCGCTGTGTGCCGTGCTGTTTCTAGTCCTGGCTATTGTAGATTACGACATCCCCGCATTGGAGGGG
>Ga0308157_10008519_pt1 | contig 11638 bp, 13 predicted proteins | sample PhyBR1_FD_201035 | JGI IMG/M metagenome (GOLD analysis project Ga0308157, IMG submission 201035) | Phyllosphere microbial communities from UC Gill Tract Community Farm, Albany, California, United States - DLSLB.R1 | ecosystem: Host-associated > Plants > Phyllosphere > Unclassified | place: USA...
TCCGTTCGGCTGATCACTTCCACAATGTGCTCGATGGCCCGATCGGCGAGGAAATCCTGGCGGCTTTCGACAAGGTGGATGTGGTGGCGCTGGCTTTCTACGACGGCGGGGCGCGCTCGTTCTACAATAGCGAAAAGCCTATCAACTCTCCGGCGGATCTGGCGGGCATGAAGCTGCGCGTGATGCAGTCGGATATTTTCGTCGACATGGTCGGCGCACTGGGCGGCAATGCGACTCCCATGCCCTATGGCGAAGTCTATTCGGCCATCGAGACCGGCGTGATCGAGGGTGCCGAGAACAATTACCCGAGCTATGACACGGCCGGTCATGCCGAAGTGGCCAAGTATTTCTCGCTCGACGAGCATCTGATGGTGCCCGAAGTGCTGGTGGTCTCCAAGGTGATCTGGGACGGGCTGACGCCGGAAGACCAGGCGCTGTTCCGCGAAGCCGCCAAGGAATCGGTAGCGCATCAGCGCGAGCTGTGGACGGCCAAGGAGGCAGAGTCCAAGGCGGCGGTCGAGGCGCTGGGGGCCACGATCAACGAGGTGGACAAGCAGCCGTTCATCGACGCCATGGGGCCGGTTTACGAGAAGTATGTGACGGACCCGGCGCTGATCGAGCTGGTGGAGCGGATCCGGGCGACGGAGGGGTGAGGCTGGGGCTAGACCTATTCCCCTTGCGGGAGAAGGTGGCTCGGCGCAGCCGAGACGGATGAGGGGTTTTGCGCCGTCCGGATGGCGTGAAGCATGGGCGAGCGCAGCACCCCTCACCCTGGAAATCCGCTGGACGCGGATTTCCTGTCCCTCTCCCGCAAGGGGAGAGGGTTGGGCCGGTGGTCAGGGAGGACCTAGTGAGGCATCAACTGAAATCCATTAGTCGCGCGCTGAACGCCATGTCGACCGCGGCGCTCTGGGTGGCGGGCATTGGCCTTGTCGCGATGACGGTCATCGTCGCCTATCAGGTGTTTACCCGCTACGTGCTCAATGCCTCGCCGCCGTGGACCGAGGCGGCGTCGATCATGATCATGAGCTGGTTCATATTCCTCGGGGCTGCGGTCGGGGTGCGGGAGAGCTTCCATATGGGGTTCGACGTGCTGATGTATGTGCTGCCGCCCGGCGCCAAGCCGTGGCTGCATGCCATTACCGATCTGGCGATTTTCGGCTTTGCCTTTGGCATGGTGTTCTATGGCGGCCAGCTGGCCATCCGCTACTGGTCGACGCGCATTCCCGTGCTCGGCCTGCCGACCACCTTCACCTATCTGCCTGTCGTCCTGTCAGGGATCATGATGTGCCTGTTCTCGCTGGAGCGGCTGTTGTTGCGCGCCGCCGGGGAGAATGTGGACGAGCCAATCACCGACGACGTCGTCGTTACGGCGGATTGAGGGCGAGATGGAATACTGGATTCTCTTCGGCGTCTTTACTGCCCTGATGCTGGTCGGCACGCCGATCGCCTTTTGCCTCGGGATCGCAAGCTTTGCCACCGTGGTGTATCTGGGCCGCCCGGCGATCGTGGTGTTCCAGCAGCTTAATTCCGGCGTCTCGGTGTTCACGCTGATGGCAGTGCCCTTCTTCATTTTTGCCGGCGACCTGATGGTGCGCGGCGGGATTGCGGCGCGGATCATCGCCTTTGCCGGTGCGATCGTCGGGCATTTGCGCGGGGGCCTGGGGCAGGTGAATGTGGCGGCCTCGACGCTGTTTGGCGGCATTTCCGGGTCGGCCGTGGCGGAAGCGGCGGCGGTGGGCGGCATCATGATCCCGCAGATGAAGGCACGCGGTTATGGCGCCGATTATGCGGTGAACGTGACGTCAATGGCGGCGCTGATCGCGCTGCTGCTGCCGCCCAGCCACAACATGATCATCTATTCGCTATCGGGCGGCGGGCGCATATCGATTGCGGACCTGTTTACCGCCGGCATCATCCCGGGCCTGTTGCTGGCCGTGGCGCTGAGCATCACGGCCTATATCGTGGCGGTGCAGCGCGGCTATCCGACCGAGCGCTTCCCCGGTTTCCGCAAGGCGCTGGAATATTTCATCATTTCCATTCCGGGTCTCTTGTTGATCGTCATCATCTTCGGTGGCGTGCGCTCGGGAATTTTTACCGCGACGGAGAGCTCCTGCATTGCGGTGATCTATGCCTTCCTCGTGACGCTCTTGATCTATCGCTCGATGAACTGGCGGGCCTTCGTGCATTGCGTGACCGGAGCGGTGCGGACCACGGCCATGGTGCTGTTCATCATCGGGGCGGCTGCCTCGTTCGGCTGGCTGATGGCTTATCTCAGGGTGGCGCCGATCCTGACCGAAGCGATCTCGCAGCTGACGCAGGACCCGCTGATGGTGCTGCTGCTGATCAATGTGCTGCTGCTGCTGCTGGGCACATTCATGGACATGGGGCCGCTGATTGTCATCACCACGCCGATCTTTCTGCCCATGGTGCAGAGCTATGGCGTCGACCCGGTGCATTTCGGGGTGATCATGATCCTCAACCTGGGCATCGGGCTCAACACGCCGCCGCTGGGGCCAGTGCAATTTGTGGCGGCGGCGGTGGGCAAGATCAGCGTCATGCAGGCCATGCGCTCGGTCTGGCCCTTCTATGGGGCGGGCATAATCGTGCTCGGCCTCGTGACCTACATTCCGGCATTGTCGCTCTGGCTGCCGGCCCTGTTCAGGAATAACGGATGAGCCTGCACGACGACATGGTGGCCACGACGCGCAAGCCCAAGCTGGCGGACCTGGTGATCGACACGGTGCGCAAGCGGATTGCTGCGGGCGAATACAAGGCTGGTGGCAGGCTGCCGACGGAAAACCAAATGACGACCATATTCGGCGTCAGCCGGACAGTGGTGCGCGAGGCCATCGCGGCGCTGTCGGCCGATGGGCTGGTGCAATCGCGCCAGGGGGCGGGCGTGTTCGTGGTTGGCCATGCGGCCGCGGCCTTCAGCGAGATTGCCGAGAAGAGCAACAAGATTTCCGTCGCCATCAATGTGCTGGAAGTGCGGATGGGGATCGAGATCGAGGCGGCGGGGCTGGCGGCGCTGCGGCGCAGCGACAGCCAGGATGCGGCGATCCACGAAGCCTGGGGCGAGTTCGAGCGGCTAATGGGGCTGGGCAATCCGACCGGCAAGACGGACTTTGCCTTTCATCGTGCCATCGCGGCGGCGACCAACAATCCCTTCTATCTCGAAGTGCTGGACGGGCTGGGGAGCCGGACCATTCCGTGTGACGTCTCCTCGCCCTGGGGCACGGAAAGCGTGTTGCCCTATAACTATCAGGCAGGGCTGCATCGTGAGCACCGCCGCATCATGAGTGCCATTTCGGCGCAGGACGCCGACGCCGCGCGCGAGGCCATGCGACAGCATCTGTCGTGGAGCCTCGAGCGCTATCGAAACCGGCTGCGGCAGCAGTCCCAAGAATAGTAATCCAGACCAGCAGGACCCAAGATGACAACCGATTACGATATCCGCTTCGCCATTGATCCGGTGAGCGCCGCGACCATGAACACGGCGGAGCTGCGCGAGCATTTCCTGGTCGACGACCTGTTTGCGGAAGGGGCGGTCAACTGGACCTATACCCACTACGACCGCATGGCGGTGGGCGGGGCGGTGCCGGGGGGCAAGCCGTTGCTGCTGGAGACGATCAAGCCGACGGGCACGGCGGGGTTTCTCGACCGGCGCGAGCTGATTGCGGTCAATATCGGTTCGGCCGGGACTATTGTGGTGGATGGGCAGGACCATGAAGTGGGCGAACGCGACATGCTCTATATCGGCATGGGCGCCAAGGATGTGCGCTTTGCCGGGCAGGGGGCGAAATATTACCTGCTGAGCGCGCCGGCGCATGCCAGCCATCCGACCACGCTGCTCAAGCAGGCGGGCGCCAAGCGGCTGGACCTGGGGAGCGCCGAGACGGCCAATGAGCGCTCGATTTTCCAGTATACCAATGACCTCAAGAGCTGCCAGCTCGTCGTCGGGCTGACCAGCTTTGCGCCGGGCTCGGTGTGGAACACCATGCCGGCGCATATCCATGACCGGCGCATGGAGGCCTATCTCTATTTCGACCTCAAGCCCGACGCCTTCGTGGTGCATCTGATGGGCGAGCCGGAGGAAACGCGGCACCTGATCATGCGCAACGAGCAGGCGGTGATCTCGCCGCCATGGTCGATCCATTCGGGCGCAGGCACCGGGGCCTATACGTTCATCTGGGCGATGGCCGGCGACAATGTCGATTATACCGACGCCGAAAAGGTCGAGATGGGCGATCTGCTGTGACCGATCTTTCGGCATTTTCATTGATTGGCAAGACCGTGATGGTGACCGGGGCCAATACCGGCATCGGGCAGGGTATTGCGCTTTCCATCGGCCGGGCGGGTGGCAAGGTGATCGGCGTGGGCCGGTCGAGCATGGAAGAGACGGAATCGCTGATGGCGGGCCAGGGTGCGGATTTCGTCGAGGTTCGTGCCGACCTCGGCTCGACCTCGGAGGCACAGGCCATGTTCGATACGGCATGGGAGAGCCACGGGCCAATCGACGGGCTGGTCAACAATGCCGGGATCATCAAACGCGTCGACGCGATGGATTTCACCGAGGCCGACTGGGACGCGGTGATGGATATCAACCTCAAGACCATGTTCTTCCTCTGCCAGTCGCTGGGCCGAAAGGCGATCGGCGCGGGGCGGCAGGGGAAGGTGGTCAACATCTCGTCCATGCTGAGCTTTCAGGGCGGGATCCGCGTCGCGAGCTATACGGCGTCGAAATCAGGCGTGTTGGGCATTACCCGGCTGTTGGCCAATGAATGGGCGGCAAAAGGGATCAATGTGAACTCCATCGCACCGGGCTATATCGAGACCAATAATACCGAAGCGCTGCGGGCGGACCCGGATCGGTCCAGCTCCATTCTCGGGCGCATTCCGGCGGGGCGCTGGGGCGTGCCGTCCGACATTGGCGATGCGGCGGTGTTCCTCTTGTCGCAGGCTTCCAACTATATGCATGGCGCCGTCATCCCAGTGGATGGCGGTTGGCTGGCGAGGTGATGAGATGACTGACCAGAAATTTTTCGCGCAGCCCAACGAGACGGACTGGACCGAGCTGGCGCCGGGCAATACGCGGCGGGTGCTGATCCATACGCCGGAGCTGATGCAGGTGGAATTCGGCTTCGAACAGGGCGCCGTCGGGGCGCTACACAGCCACCCGCATGTGCAGGTGAGCTATGTGGCCGAGGGGCGTTTCGAGGTGACGATTGACGGGGTTACCGAGGTGGTGGAGCAGGGGGGGAGTTTCATTGTTCCGTCGGGGTTGGAACATGGCGTCGTGGCGCTGACGCGGGGGCGGCTGGTGGATGTGTTTACGCCCCATAGGGCGGATTTTTTGTAGGCGCGGGATCGGGTGAGGGCGGTTCCTCTCCCGTTTACGGGAGAGGGGGACCGCGCGTAGCGTGGTGGAGAGGGGAGTAGCGGACTGCGGTGGCTGGTTGCGCGCAATGTGCAAGCGGCTCCCCCCTCCTCCGCCCTATGGGCAGTCCCCCTCCCCCGCAGGCGGGAGAGGATCGCGGCGGCACCATCGTGCTAGCCGATTTCTTCCAGCATTTGCGCATAGGCCTGGTCGTGCCGTCCGGCCCAATTGTCCATGCCGGGTTTGGTCAGAAGACCGCGGCGTGGTGGGGTATAGCTGTATATGCGGCGAACGGGGTCTTCACGCCATTGCAGGTTGAACGCTGCGAGTTTTGGAAAGAATTCCATGTCGGAATAGGGAAGATAGTCGTGAATCCACCATGCGATCGCTTCCCAGTCGCCGGTGCGCTCATAATAGGGCACTAAGCGGTTGATCACGATACACGCGGTGGCGCCCATGCGTCCTTCCGAGTCCCGGCGATCCCAGATGTGACCAGCATAATTGGCCTCATTGCTGGCGCAGTTGAGCTTGTTCACATTGCCATAGTGATTGACCGCTGCGGCCCGGAATGACGAGCGTATCGAGATTCGACCGAACTTGAGTTGCAGTGGCTCAAGTAGTTGCTGGCATAGAGCGCTGCCTGAAGCGATGGCAAGATCGGGATCTTCAGGCACATTGGGAATGCCGTGAATTGCCGCGATGTCCGAATGCAGAAAATCGCGCATGAAGAAGCTATCAGATAGCCGCACACGGCCGAATTCTTCGAGGGCTTTTACGGAAGTTGGGGAGCGCATGCAGTTCTCTCGTATATCGACGGCTCAGCTTCTTCAGATAAGTTGGCGCTGACAACCCCGTTTCGACGCCAGGATTCGCTTCGCCCATGCTGCTCATCATGTTTTACGTGGCCATCACGGCCGAGGCGATGACGGCGGCGCTGGCGGCGGGGCGGCGGAGCATGGATTGGTTCGGGGTGTGTATCCTGGCCTGCGTGACAGCGCTGGGCGGGGGCACGACGCGGGACCTGTTTCTGGGGCATTATCCGCTCTATTGGGTGGGCAATCCCTATATTCTGCTGCTGGTTTGCGGGGCGGCGCTGCTGACGATTGCCATTGCGCGGCTGGTGGATCGGCTGCGCTGGCCATTCCTGCTGCTCGACGCGCTGGGCCTGGTGGTGTTCACCATCGTGGGCTGCAATGTCGCCATCGAGACGGGCGCCCATCCGATCATCGTGATCGTGGCGGGGCTGGTGACGGGGATCGTCGGCGGCATCCTGCGCGATGTGCTGTGCAATGATGTGCCGCTGGTGTTTCGCAGCGAGCTCTATGCGACGGTGTCGATCGTGACCGGAGTGATCTATTACCTGGGGCTGCTGGCGGGGCTGCCGACGGACCTGATGGTGCTGGTGGCGCTGGGCATCGGTTTTCCGCTGCGCGTGATGGCGATCTTCTTCAAGTGGGAAATGCCCAAGTTCGTGTTTGATCCGCAGATGCGGAAGTAGGGGCTTTTCGTCGCCACCTTCATATGGCACGACTTCCATACAAGTGTGGAGATGGATTGTGCGACAGACGTGGCGGTGGTTCGGGCCCAAGGATATTTGCAGCGTCGATGACATGACGCAGGTGGGGGCCGAGGGTGTGGTCAGCGCGCTGCATCACGTGCCCAATGGCGTGGTCTGGTCGCCCGAGGAAATCGCCAAAAGGCATCAGGAGATTGCCACCCGCAAGAATGGTGCGGCGTCGGGGCTGACCTGGGATGTGGTCGAGAGCCTGCCGGTCAGCGAGGATATCAAGAAGCAGAAGGGCGAGTGGCGGGAGCATATCGCCAACTACAAGGTGTCGATGCGCAACCTCGCGGACAGCGGAATCGAAGTGGTCTGCTACAATTTCATGCCGGTGCTGGACTGGACGCGGACGGACCTGCGCTGGGAAGTGCCAAATGGCGGCTCGGCCATGCGGTTCGACATCAACGACTTCGCGGCCTTCGACATCCATGTGCTGGAGCGGCCGGGAGCGGGGGCCGACTATACCAATGAGATCGCCGACGAGGCTGGGCGGCGCGCTGCTGCAATGAGCGAGGACGAGAAGAAGGCGCTGGCGCGCAATGTGACCATGGGCCTGCCGGGGTCGTCGGAGAGCATGACGCTCACGGATGTGCAGAGCCATCTCAGCGAATATGGACAGATCAGCCGAGACCAGCTGCGGACCCATTTCGTGGATTTTCTGGAAGAGATCATTCCCGATGCGGAAAAGCTGGGGCTGCGGTTCTGCTGCCATCCGGACGATCCGCCGTTTGCGCTGCTCGGCCTGCCGCGGATCATGTCCACGGAGGCGGATTATCGCTACATGCTTGATGCGGTGGATAGTCCGGCCAATGGGATGACGCTGTGTTCGGGGTCGCTGGGCGCGCGGCCGGAAAATGACCTGCCGGGGATGATGGAGCGGTTCGGTCCCAAGGTGCACTTCTTGCACCTGCGCAATGTGAAGCGCGATAGCGATGCGATTGCCGGATCGTTCTTCGAGTCGGAGCATCTCGATGGCGATACGGACATGGTGGCGCTGATCGGGGCAATCATTGCCGAGGAGCGGCGGCGCAAGGCCGAGGGGCGCAAGGACTGGTCGATCCCGATGCGGCCCGACCACGGGCAGGATATTCTCGACGACCTCAACCGGCGCACGCAGCCGGGCTATCCGATCATCGGGCGGATGAAGGGGCTGGCGGAATTGCGCGGCGTGTTCCGGGCGCTGGAACGCCAGTAGTTACAGAGGACTAGATGGTATGAACACATTTCAGCCGGAATCGGCTTATCCCATGCGCGCCATATTTCAGGAGGTTTGCATGCGGTTGCCGGTTCTGGCTGTTTTGAGCGTTTTGTCGGTGGGTTCGGTTGTGGCGCAGGAAGCGTCGCTGTTCGAGCAGTATGAGGACGCGCGGGGCACGTTCCTGGGCGATCTGGGGCTTGATGACTATGCCTCGGGCATGGCGGGCAAGTTGCTCGACGGGCTGGATGGCACGTGGTTTTCCATTGGCATGCTGGCGCCGGAAGCAGACGATGAAGCGTTCTTCGCACAGGCCTGCGAGAAATTTCCGGTGACGGTCAGCGTGACCTCGGACTGGAGTTTTTCGCTTGAAGCGAGAACCGGCAAGTTTACCTCCACGACGGACTATACGGCACGCGGGGGGAATCTGTTTGGGTCGCATACCGACCCGGCGGCGGAACTGGAGCGGTTCGGTGTCGATCCGCAGGCCCAGCCTGATCTGGTGGCGCGCATCCTGGAGAGGCTCAATGGCGATGCCACGGTCACACGGCCGTCCGAGGATATTCTGGTTATTCAGGCGGGTCAGCAGATGCCGGTCATCTATGCGCGCTGCGCGGCAGCTGTTTAGCGGATCCATTTCGGCTTGAAGCGCATGCGCGGGGGAGCCGGCATGTGGCGCATCAGCCGGGCGTAGATCAGGCCGAAGATGAAGAAGATGGTCAACGAAACCGCCAGGAAATAGAGCGCGGCGGCGGAATAATGCAGCACGGCATTATAGTCGCGCTCGAAGAGCTGCTTGGCCGTGATCATCAGGTCCATCTGCTGGCCGACGACCGGCAGGGCCAGATAGACCAGCGCCGTGGCGTGGAAGAGGAAGACCACTTCATTGGTATAGGCCGGCCAGGCGAGGCGGATGAGATTGGGCCAGACCACGCGGCGGAATTGCTGGGATTTCGACATGCCATAGGCGCGGGCGGCCTCCACCTCGCCACGCGGCACGGCGCGCAGGGCGCCGTAGAAAATCTCGGCGGTATAGGCGGCGGTGTTGAGCACCAGCACCAGCGGGCCGATGAATAGCGGGTGGAGCACGAACCAGGAGATGCCCCAGGGCTTCCAGAAGCCGATATTGAGCGCCAGCATCATGGAATAGATCATGAAGAACTGGATGAAGAGCGGCGAGCCACGGAAGGCATAGATGAAGCCGCGGCTCAGCCGGTTGACCAGCACATTGTCGGAGGCTTTGCCCAGCGCCAGGAAGACCGCGAAGATGAAGCCGAGCGGAATGGAGGCCAGGGCGAAGTAGATGTTGAAGACGACGGCCGGGGCAAAAAGGCTGAGTTCGTTGAGGAAGCGGTCCATCAGCGGGCCTCGCTCAGGATGCCACGACCGGCGCGGCGCATGATGGCCTCGAAGCCTTTCTCGGAGAGGAAGGTGACGAGGATATAGAAGACGAAGAGCACGAGGTAATAGCGCCAGCGCCAGTCTTCATGCACGAGGCCGACCGCGGGCAGGAAATTGGGGGCGCCGAGGCGATCGGCCCAGAGCACGATATCGGCGATCTGCAGCAGCGAGAGCAGCGAGGTCGACTTGATGATCAGCATCCAGACATTGGAGAGGCCGGGCAGAGCATAGACCCACATCTGGCGGATCTGCACGCGCCAGAGCACCTGGGCTGCGGTGAGGCCATAGGCGCGGGCGGCTTCAAGCTGGCCGCCGGGCACCGAGCGCAGGGCGCCGTGAATGACATTGGTGGCGAAGGCGCCATAGACCAGGCCCAGCGAAACCGAGGCCAGCACCAGATATTCGGGCGTGCCGAGAATCCAGTTGGCTTCCTTGCAGGGCGGCCAGGCGGCCGATTGTGCAGCGATCATGTCGGCGGTGCAGACCTGGCTGGCCAAGAGCCATTCGACGCCCTGCTCGAAGGCCAAGGGCACGAAGAGGAAGAAGAGAACGTCGGGGACGCCGCGGACGATGTTGGAATAGCCGGAGCCCAGGAGACGCAGCGGCCAGAAGCGGGAATTTTTCAGCGTCGCGCCCAGCAGGCCGAAGATGGTGGCCAGCGCGCCGCCAACGACGGCGGCGAAGATGGTGAACTGGAAGCTCGCATACCATGTGAGATGCTTGCCATTGGTGATGTAGCTCAGCCAGAAGGCGAGATCGTCGCTCATGGTCTGGCTTTCATTGGCAAGGTCATCGGTTGATCGAGCATTCCAGGTTTTCGGTTAGAGGCGGCTGAGCTGTCTCAGCCAACTTGCAATTGTTGTATACACCGTTATGGCCACACCCTCGATGTCATCCCGGCCTTGAGCCGGGATCCATCTCGATATCTCACCACGGCCGCGAGGTCGTGATGACGGGCATAACGACCTAGCGGCAGAACTACCATCTCGGGATGGGCCCCGGCTCAAGGCCGGGGTGACACCGAGTGTGGGGGTGCTTCAGTGCATTTCGGGGCATCCCAAAGCACTTTCCCAGCATCCCGAAGCACAGCAAGTCATGGTCTCCCTCTCGAGAGAGGGAGAGCCTTCGTTGATTACTCGGCGTAGTAGGGGCCGCGGCCGTCGAACCACTGGGCGATCAGCTTGTCGACGGTGCCGTCGGCCTTGAGGGCCTGGAGAGCGGTGTCGAGCTTGGTCTTGAGTTCGGTCTCGTCCTTGCGGATGCCGCCGCCCATGCCTTCGCCGATGAGCACGTCGTCGCCGACGATTTCAATGGCGCCGCCCGAAGCGTCAACGACGGGATCGAGATAGGCGCCGTCGATGAAGATCACGTCGAGATTGCCGCCAGCCAGATCGGCCAGGGCCTGATCGGCGGTGGTGAAGGAGACCACGGTGTTGTCGGCGCTGAGGTTTTCTTCAGCATAGGAGGCCTGGATGGTGCCGCCCTGGACGCCGATGCGCTGGCCCGAGAGATTGGCGAAGTCGATCGTCGAGCCGGCATTGGCGGCATACTTGGACGGATCGGGCGGGAAATAGGCGTCGGTGAAGTCGATGGTTTCGAGACGTTCGTCGGTGATCGACATGCCGGCCATGATCACGTCGTAGTTTCCAGCCAGCAGGTTGGGGATGATGGAATCCCAGTCATTGGTGACGATCTCGCAGGTCACGCCGGCCTTTTCGCACAGGGCGTTGGCGAGGTCGATTTCATAGCCGGCCGGCTCGCCGGCTTCGTTGATGAAATTCCAGGGGGCGTAAGCGCCTTCGGTCGCAATGCGGACGGTTTCCTGGGCCTGAACGGCGGTGCCGAGGGCGAGGATCGCCGCGGCGGTCAAAATAAGCTTCTTCACTTGAAATACTCCTGTTGGGTTTCTTGCCGTGAGCCCGGTTTTCCGGGTCTGTGTTCAAGGCTATTGGTCATCTGGCTACTGGTGGGCGGCATTTAGGAACTGCTTGAGGCGGGCCGAACGGGTGGCGCCGAAGACCTCTTCGGGCGTGCCTTCTTCCTCGATCAGGCCCTGATGGAGGAAGACGACGCGGTCGCTGATGGTGCGGGCCAGGTCCAT
>Ga0308157_10008521_pt1 | contig 11637 bp, 11 predicted proteins | sample PhyBR1_FD_201035 | JGI IMG/M metagenome (GOLD analysis project Ga0308157, IMG submission 201035) | Phyllosphere microbial communities from UC Gill Tract Community Farm, Albany, California, United States - DLSLB.R1 | ecosystem: Host-associated > Plants > Phyllosphere > Unclassified | place: USA...
CAGAACGCAGGAGGCTTATATCGTGCCTGACACGCTGCTGCGTGAGCATCGTGAGCAGTCAGAAGAACTTATCCGGATTGGCAGAACTGGGCTTGAAGGGCTGTATCGGCAGGTTGCAGATCAAAGCTATGTGTTGTTGTTGTCAGACGCGCGCGGTGTCACTGTTGAGTTTATGGGTGATCCGACCTTTGATAATCATCTGCGTAAGGCGGGGCTTTATCTCGGATCGGAGTGGTCGGAGGATCGAGCAGGAACTTGTGCAGTGGGTGCCTGCATCGTATCGGGCAAGCCTGTCATTATTCATCAGGACGATCATTTTGATGCGTCTCACATTGGATTGACCTGCACAGCCGCTCCTATTTTCGACACTTTGGGTGATCTCTCCGCGGTGCTCGACATATCGCAACTGCGCTCCCCGACCGCGAAAGCAAGCCAACAGCTCGCATTGCATCTGGTGGCTTCCACAGCGCGTCGCATTGAGCTTGCCAATCTGATGACCAGAGCCCGTGAAGACTGGGTTCTGCGTTTGGCAAAGCTACCGGATTTCCTTGATGTTGATCCTGACGCCGCACTGACGATAAATGGCAATGGCGTCATAACCGGCATGACGCATGGCGGTTTTGGTGCTGTCGCACGCGGAATGGACCTCAATATTCTTTCGACCAAAGACTTTATCGGACAGCCGATTTCCAGCGTCTTTGATATCGATATTGATCAGCTCCCCGCACTGATGCGCGGACGCCCTAATGGCGAGCGTCTGCTTCGTGCGCGCAATGGACTGGCTTTGTTTGCAAGCGCAATTGCACCGGTTAGCAGTTTTCGCGCGCCTGCAACCAGCATATCCGTGCGGTTGCCTGCCGCCTTGCGACAGTTGAGTTTCGGCGATCCAGCCATGGAGGCGCTACAGGGCCGCGCAGCTAAACTGGCGGATCGTCATATCCCCATTCTCATCAAGGGTGAAACTGGCAGCGGTAAGGAATATCTGGCGCGTGCCATTCACGATAGCAGCGCCAAACCCGGACCGTTCATTGCGGTCAATTGCGCGGCAATTCCGGAACAACTGATCGAATCCGAGTTGTTCGGCTATGTTCCCGGTGCCTTTACCGGTGCCATGCAGAAGGGAAAGATAGGGCTTATCGAGGCAGCCAGTGGCGGCACGTTGTTTCTCGACGAGATCGGCGATATGCCGCTTGTTCTGCAGAGCCGACTGCTGCGCGTTCTTTCAGAAAACGAAATTCAGCCGGTCGGTGCGCTGAAACCGAAGCCGGTTAAGTTCCGACTTTTGTCGGCATCGCATCGCGATCTTGCGGCGCTCGCTGCCGAAGGTCGTTTTCGCGAAGATTTGCTCTATCGGCTCAATGCCGCGACATTGTCTTTGCCGTCGCTGCGGCAAAGACAGGATTTCGACAAACTGGTCGATCATCTTCTTAGTCGTATTGGAGAAGAAGAGGGCGAGACGATCACGATTGATCGCACTGCGAAGGCGAAACTTGCAACCTATAGCTGGCCCGGAAATCTGCGCGAGTTGGACAATACGTTGCGTGTTGCAGCCGCACTTGTAACAGATGCAACAATCACCATCGACTGCCTGCCCGATCATTTTCAGACGGATATTTTGGTGACGAACAATCACCAGAGCCTGCGCAATCAGCTTGATGCATGCGGTAACAATATCTCGGCGCTTGCGCGCAAACTTGGCGTTAATCGGTCGACGATCCATCGCCGGCTGAAACAGACGCACTGATGCTGCAACACTTGCAACACCTGTTGCAGGACGCGTGTTGCAACGATTTTAGTTCCCAATTTGTTGCTAAATAAAATGAATAAAAAACAATGGCTTATTATCTAAGGTAAAACTGGCACACGGCTTGCTTTTCTTTTCTCGCAAATGGAGGAGAAATATATGCGTGCGTTGCGCTTTTATGCTGCCAAAGATCTGCGCGTTGAAGACGTGCCAGCGCCAGTGGATCTTGGCCCGGATCAGGTTTTAATTGAAAACCGCTTCTGCGGTATCTGTGGGACCGATCTGCACGAATATGCTTATGGACCGATTTTCATTCCGACAGAACCGCATCCCTTTACAAAAGCAAGTGGTCCGCAGATTTTGGGCCATGAGTTTGGTGGTGTGGTCAAAGCTGTGGGTTCTGATGTCAGCCATGTCAAAATCGGCGACCGCGTATCGGTACAGCCGCTCATCATGCCAAGGGCTGGGGATTATTTTGCTGATCGTGGTCTTTATCATTTAAGTACCAGTCTGGCATTAGCGGGGCTGTCATGGCATTCGGGCGGCATGGCCCAACAGGCTGTGTTGAACAGCTATAATGTCCAACCTATCCCTGACGATCTCAGCGATGAAGAAGCGGCTCTTATCGAGCCCACGGCAGTTGCTGTCTACGCCTGTGATCGTGGCGGGGTTACGGCTGGCAACAGTGTGCTTGTCACGGGCGCTGGTCCGATTGGTATTCTGGTGGCAATGGCGGCACGGGCTGCGGGCGCGTCGCAGATATTCCTATCCGATCTCAACGAAACACGATTGCAGCTTGCGCGCGAAAAGCTGGGGGATATTCGCACCATCAACCCGAAATCGGAAAATGTCGGGGATGTGGTTCGTGCGGAAACCGAAGGCAATGTCGGTTGTGATGTGGCCATCGAATGCGTCGGCAATGAACATGCTTTGAAGAACTGCACCGATGCCGTTCGCAAACAGGGCGTCGTGGTGCAGACCGGATTGCACCCGCATGAGAACCCGCTCAACTGGTTTGATGTCACGTTCAAGGATATCGATATTCGCGGCTCCTGGGCCTATCCCACACATTACTGGCCGCGCGTCGCAAGGCTGATCGCCGGTGGTCAAATCCCGGCAAAGAACATTGTTACCAAAACAATCGCGCTGGAGGACGCTGTTGCCGAAGGTTTCGACCGCTTGCTCGACCCGGCGGGAACCCAGCTTAAAATATTGATCGATTTGAAAAGGTAACGCATTTCACAGCCGGGCTTGGGAGAGCCCGGCGTCAACATCTATGGGAGGAAATTGCAATGTTAGAGAAAACACCAACGGTCCGTGTGCAGGCCTTTCTCGATAGGTTCGGCGCAGCACTTGAAGCGGGCCGGATCGACGAAGCTGTTTCGATGTTTGCCGATGATTGTTACTGGCGCGATCTGGTTGCCTTCACCTGGAATATCAAGACGGTCGAGGGGCATGATCAGGTGCGCGACATGCTGCAATCGCAATTGCAGCTGGTAAAGCCGACACAATGGCTTGTTGCACCGGGTGAAGCGGCAACAGATGCCGATGGCGTGACCGAAAGCTGGATCTCTTTTGAAACCGAAGTCGCACGCGGCTACGGGCGTATTCGCCTGAAGGGTGGCAAGATATGGACCCTTCTGACTGTCATGTCGGAATTAAAGGGCCATGAGGAAAAATCCGGCTTCACCCGCCCGCTGGGGGCAAAGCACGGTCAGGAACTGGGTGCAAAGACATGGAAGGAAGAGCGCGACGAGGAAGAACGTACGCTTGGTTATGAAACACAGCCCTATGTGCTGGTGATTGGCGGCGGGCAGGGCGGTATTGCGCTTGGCGCACGTCTGCGTCAGCTCGGTGTGCCGACAATCATTGTTGAGCGCAATGAGCGTCCCGGCGATTCATGGCGCAAGCGCTACAAGTCGCTCTGTCTGCATGATCCGGTCTGGTATGATCATCTGCCTTATATCGATTTTCCAAAAAACTGGCCGGTTTTTGCACCGAAAGATAAGATTGGCGACTGGCTGGAGTTCTACACCAGGGTAATGGAACTCAATTACTGGACGCGTTCCACGGTCAAGTCCGCGACATGGGATGAAGGCAATAGGGAGTGGTCTGTCGTCATCGACCGGGATGGCGAAGAAGTCACGCTACGCCCCAAACAACTGGTTTTTGCAACCGGAATGTCGGGCAAGGCGAATATTCCGAGCCTCAAAGGGCAGGACCGATTCAAAGGTGAGCAGCAGCATTCTTCTCGCCATCCTGGACCGGACGGCTACAAAGGCAAGAAGGTCGTTGTCATCGGGTCGAACAATTCGGCGCATGATATTTGCGCAGCACTTTGCGAAGCTGGCGTTGATGTGACCATGGTGCAGCGCTCATCCACGCATATTGTTCGCTCCGAACCACTAATGAAGCATGGTTTGGGCGCGCTTTATTCAGAAGAAGCCCTGCAGAATGGCGTCACCACCGCCAAGGCTGATCTGATCTTCGCGTCGCTGCCTTATCGTATCATGCATGAATTCCAGATACCCATCTATGACAAGATCCGTGAGATCGATGCAGATTTCTATGCGGCACTTGAGAGGGCTGGTTTCCAGTTGGATTTCGGTTCCGATGGTTCCGGGCTGTTTCTCAAATATCTGCGGCGCGGTTCCGGCTATTATATCGATATCGGTGCTTCACAGCTCATTATTGACGGCAAGATCAAGCTTGCCTCTGGTCAAATTGATGAGATCACAGAAAACGGTGTCAGGCTAGCCAATGGTACGGAGTTGCCAGCGGACCTCATTGTCTATGCGACCGGCTACGGCTCCATGAATGGTTGGGTTGAAGATATCATCGACAAGGAAACTGCGGACAAGGTTGGTAAGGTTTGGGGCTTGGGGTCGGACACGCCAAAAGATCCCGGACCATGGGAAGGCGAACAACGCAATATGTGGAAGCCGACCCAGCAGGAGGCGTTATGGTTCCATGGTGGCAACCTGCACCAGTCACGACACTATTCGCAGTATCTTTCGCTTCAGCTTAAAGCCCGTATGGAGGGAATAGATACGCCGGTCTATGAACTTCAAGCTGTCCATCATACGCATTAAAAGCAGGACTTGCGCGCGTTCTTATGAACGCGCGCACTCAAGCAGTTTTGTCTTGAACTTCAACCCGTTTCAATTTTCATAGTGGTTGAACCTGAGTTGTCCTAACCTTTTATAAATTGGCAGGAGTAGGTGGAGAAGCTATCTCAGATTCACCATTTAAGCTGTATTAAAGTTTATCTGCCCCCTGAAAAGTAAACCCTTTTAAAGTATGGTTTATTCATCAGAACTGGACATTCAGCTAGCAACCCCATTTCCGGTCATCAGAAATGATCCGTTACGGCATTTTCAGATAAAGGAATATACTTCACTTCTGATTTGTGGTTTCCCTCTTTTGTAGTTCAATAAAAGCTAACAGATCACTATATTTATAACGAAATGCTTTGCCTTGAACGTCCCGCAGGCATTGCCGCTGAACAGGCTGGTTTTGGCAATCGCGAAACCGCCCGCCAGGCAAAAGCCGGCGTAGTAAAAAGCACGCGAGAGTTGGTGCAGGCCATGGATGAAGGAAAGGTCAGCATCAGCAATGCTGCCGCATCGACGAAATTGCCGGAAGACGTACAGCTATCGGCACTCGGTACGGAGGAGCCTAACAAATCACTTCGAGAAGCTGTTCTAGCTGTAGCATCGATGCGACCGCAGGTGTCATCCAATCGAAAACCGATTTAAGAACCTGACGCCGGGTTTAACGCACTTGCGTCTGTAACTGGCGCCTGTGACAGCTTTCTGGCTCTGGCACACAGGCAGGCTCAAGCTGAAGAGGGTGGCGGCGTGACGTGGTTTGCAACCATAAAGGCACGCATGACAAATTACGCCGTGGCAATCGCTGCGGCGCGGGCCGTCCTTGTCAGCGCGTATCTCAAAGGAGGGTCTGAAAGTAAATCAGCACAGACCGCGCGCGACGCACGATCCGCAACCAAAGCACGGAAGATAGAAAATGAAGTCAGCTGTCGTGATTACAGCGCTGTTGACGCTCGGCTTGCTAAGTGGATGCGCGACAAGCGGTAATTACTGTGATGTGGCGCCGGCGATCTATGCCAGCCACGATGACACCTCAGAAACCAAGCGCCAGATACTGGGGGAGAATGAGAAAATGGAAAAGCTGTGCGGGGTACGGCTTTCAGGCTAGTTGGCCATAGGCTGAGTAACTCCGGGGACTTGTTCTCTTGGCAATGAGGTTCGTCCCTCTTCGTACCGCATGATCAATACGATAGCAGCTAAGGCCACAATTACCGGCACTGCGATGCATAAAACGCGTAGCACTGCGCCGACAATTTCTCCAATCAAACTATTCGATACCTGTCTCATGCTGCAATCATATCAGCAAAGACGTTAAGCGAACACAAAGGGGCACATTAACTATGTTTAATCTCAAGAGACCCGAAGCATGACCGGAACAGAAATCATGGGCGTCGTCGGCTCATCGTGATGTTGTTCGGTTTTCTCTTTGGCCTTTGGAAATACATCGAAGGCCACATCAAGACTGTGTGCTCGGGGTGCGGATCGAAAGCTGACGCAGCCACAGCACTTGCCGCTCTGACGCGGCAGGAGCTGTCAGACTATAAGCTGCGTGCGGCCGAAACGTTCGCCACGAAGGCTGGGATGCAGGAGCAGACCTCGCAGATTATGCGCGCCATCGAAAGCTTCGCAAACTGCATCGATGGGTTGACCGAGCGCATGGATCGGGTGTTTGAGCAAAAGACGACGCGGCCTCGGTCATAATTCTTTGGCCTTGAGCCATACCCTCGAGAAGTTTAAGCACTACATAAGCTCCTAGGACCAATTGGTGTTCTGGGAGATACATCATGCAGCATAGAATCCATGAGAATATGGAAGTAATCGGCGCTGACGGCGTCCACATTGGAACGGTTGATCATCTTGAGGGTGACCGTATCAAGCTGAAGAAAACCGATAATTCGGCGGCTCACCAAGATCACCACCATTATATCGATATTGGATTTGTCGCTGATATTGAAAGCGATAAGCAGGTTCGACTATCTGCGAATGCAGATGTTGCCGTCACACTCGAAGAAGAAGAATCTGGCAAGCCTGTCGATCTCTAATATTTTATCAAAGTTTGTCGTTTTGGAGCGGTCTTCGGGCCGCTCTTAAGCTGCGGCTGCAGCGTTGACACTATGAGACGGTGATTTATTAGGCCCTGAAAACGGCTTTCTCTTTGGCTTAGGCAGCAATCCTTCACGTTGCGCTTTTTTCTTCGCTTCTTTTCTGGCCCTGCCTATGGCGGCTTCCTTTTCGCGAATTCGTTTTTCTGAAGGCTTTTCGAATGCTCGGCGGGCCTTCATCTCACGGAAAACACCCTCACGTTGTAATTTCTTTTTCAAAACACGTAGGGCTTGGTCAATGTTATTGTCTCGGACGAGAACTTGCATAATGGCTCCTAACGTCTAGCTCCGGAAGATGAATCACGGGCTATTCTCGCTGCCCTCAACCGATCCGTCTTCGCGGAGCTCGCTGTTTTTTCTTCATTAAGAATTGACTTAGCTGTGTGATCAGTTCGCGACTTGAGCACATCGGGGTTCGTGTTAAGTCGCTTAAAAAGAGTATCTTTTGTGTATTCGGTTATCATGGCGACGTTCTCCAACTATAAAATAAAGCCTATGACTAACGTGCTCGGCTTTTTGAACAACCGCCAGCAGTTCGTCTCAAAACGTTTGAAAGCTTTGACCAATCGCGCGGCAAAGCAATGCGCTTTGAGATGTTCCCCATTAAGTGGGGATGCTCCAAAGGCGAAATATTAATTTTACTGGGTTGTTTCATGAGGTTTCGTGACTTGTCTTGTTGGTGTTCCATAAGAGCCTCTCTGTAAAATTTATTAATTCAATAAGCACGCATATCGAAAAGGGCCGAGCGTGCACTCGACCCTTTAAAAGTAAACTTCTTTCAACAGTGCCAGTACATCCGTGGTCAAAGGAAAGGAGAAAACCTATTTAAGCAGCCTGCAGGTTGCAGGCAGACATCTTGCCCGACTTCATGTCCCGTTCCATATCGTAGCCTATCTTCTGGCCTTCGACGATTTCGCGCATTCCGGCGCGCTCAACGGCAGAAATATGAACGAAGGCATCTGCGCCACCGTTGTCAGGCTGAATGAAACCAAAGCCCTTTGTGGAGTTAAACCATTTAACTGTTCCAGTGGTCATAATAAACCCTTTCATAGAAGTATAGATAGCAGCACGCAGTTGCGTGAAGCAAAGTGATAACGAATTTTAAAAAGGGGTCCGTTCAGGGCGCAGTGCTAAAAGCGCAATAAAGCAAAACTCATCAAGAAAATATCGATAATTAATACTTAATGAGTTATCTTGGATTTGTCAAATTATATTTATTTTTATACAAAAAATACGGACGCGATCTAATTTTTTTACAGATATTTGTTCAAGAATTATTTAGAAATTACAATAGACGATCTTTCGAAATGTTCAGGTAGCCGAGGTATTTGTCAATCGGCGAATTAGGGAATTTCTGGCGCTGCTTCGGCGCAAACCTTTTGACGTCCCTTTCACTACCACCACAATGATAAATTGCGGGCTGTCATCCAATAATCTGCATGTCTGCACGGTATGTCTATCAGGCGAAAGCATTATCGGTTTTGCCCACTACTGGCCTCAACCAAGGCCTTTGCAAGGCCAATATGCTGGGTTGGGTGACTGCGCAGGACAATGTAACTGAGCGTCGTCTTTATGACGACATTGCAAAAGCAGCCAACTGGGTTACGTACGAGCGTTCGTTTTGATGATCTTGCAGCCTGTGGCGTTAACACGCTGCAGGCTTTTACACATAGCTAAAGCTTTTTGGGTTTAACTACATTTTTTGCTGACGGAACGCCCTTGAGTGTGTGGAATATTTTTTCAAGTTTCCTGACCGCGCTCTCGAGTTCCATCGGCGTATAAGCTGCGAAGCCGAGCAGAAACCCCGCTTTGCCTTCACCTGTGGCGTGGAGTGCTGACAGCCCCAGCAGCTCAATTTCAGAACGGCGCGCCGCTTCCAAAACTACGTGCTCGTAGATATCGCATGTCAATAGGCATGGCATTTGCAAGCCCCCTACGGGAACGCACGGCTCGACAAAGCCTGAAAGATGTTTGCGAACCAGTCTGGTCAGTATTGCAAGGCGCTGGGCATAGATACCGCGCATGGTGCGAATATAGGCTCCGAAATGTCCGCCTTCTATAAAGCGGGCAAGCGTATATTGTGAAATGGATGCGGTATGGCCATCAAGAAGCGTGCGGGCCGTGGTCATTGGTTTGACCAGATGTTCGGGCAATACGGCATAGCCTATTCGTAATCCCGGGAAGAGCGACTTGGTAAAAGTCCCGATATATATGGTTCTGTCATACTGATCGAGGCCTTGCATGCAGGCTGTGGGCTTGCCCTCATAATGAAACTCACTGTCGTAGTCATCCTCAATTATCCAGCCCCGATGACGCTTCGCCCATTCGATCAATGCAAGCCGGCGGTCCAAGGCCAAGGTTGCACCCGTCGGGAATTGATGTGATGGTGTGAGGAAGACAGCGCGTGCTGGATTGGGATCATTGATGATAGGCTCGATATTTATGCCTTGTTGATCCAGCGCAATGGGTACGCAATTCAACCCGGCAGCATCAAATGCCTTGCGGGCTCCATAATAGGCCGGGTCTTCGATATAAATGCGCTCACCCGGATCAAACAGCACATTCGCGCACAATGTTAGGGCTTGTTGCGACGACGTGAGTATCAGCACACGCTCGGCAGTGGCACGTGCCCCGCGTTCGAGATTTATATAGTCCGCAATTGCCTGTCGTAGTTGTTCAACCCCTTGCGGGTCTCCATGCAAAAGTGTTTGCGGCCCGATCTCTTTGAGAACTTGTCTTTGTAAACGCTCCCAAAGTGCAAGTGGGAAATTTCGTGTGTCGGGGATACCGGGGGCGAAAGGGCGCGGTGTCAAAGTCTCGCGCACACCGCCGCTCTGCAACAACGCGTTGCCACGTTTGCTGAGTTCGGGCGATTGATCTTTTGGTTTAGGAGAGCGTTTCGTCAGTCGACGACCGACAGAAAGCTCGGCAATTTGCGAGATGAAACTACCGCTGCCGACGCGACGCTCGATGAAACCTTCTGCATGAAGCTGCGCATAGGCGGCTTCGACCGTATCGCGAGAAACGCCCAGTGATTGTGAGAGCGCGCGTGAGGCCGGAAGTGGTTTGCCACGACTGAGTGCACCATCCACGATCAATTGCCGGATCGCCCGTTGAATACGCGCGTGAAGCGGCATGGCTGAATGCGCGGGGTGATTGAGCCAAGCTTTTACAGATTCGAGTTGCGAGTGCTTGAACAATTGGATGGTATCTCATGCGATAATTGGCAGGGCATATCAGACCATTGAGCGTCTAAAAGTCAAGCCAGTCTATCGCTTGAATATGCTTTTCCGGAGAAGCCCGAACATGTCCTGCACCTCTTCTCGCACGCTTACCAGAATAAATGATATAATCCACCCTGTTGTTGCAGGTTTGATTTCAGTCATCGTCAATTATGGTGGTACGTTCATTCTCGTTTTTCAGGCGGCCCGTGTTGCCAATCTTAGCCCCGAACTAACCGCGTCTTGGGTTTGGTCGATTTCGATCGGCGTCGGGCTTTCTGGTTTGCTGCTGAGCTGGCGTTATCGTGAACCAATTATCACGGCATGGTCCACACCGGCCGCAGCATTCCTCGTCACAGCTCTCGCCACGACATCCTATGCGGAAGCAATTGGTGCATACATGATCTCAGCTATTGCCTTCGTGGTTCTCGGCCTCACGGGATACTTTGAAAAAGTTATCCGGCTGATACCTCCGGGTATAGCTTCGGGCTTGCTTGCAGGCATATTGTTACAGTTCGGAATAGGTGCTTTCAGCAGTGTGAGCGTCGATCCCGTTTTGGTGGGTACGCTGATCGCTGCCTATGTCGTTTTAAAGCGTGTTTCCGCACGATATGCAGTCATTGGCATCTTGTTGATCGGGTTTTTTCTGCTGCTGATGCAGGGTCGTGTCGATCTGTCTGATCTAGAATTGAAACTGGCCGCTCCCGTTTTTACCATGCCAGAGTTTAGCCTGAACGCCACGCTCAGTATCGCACTGCCGTTGTTTTTGATCACACTAACAGGTCAATATATGCCCGGCATGTTGGTGCTGCGGAATGATGGGTTCCAGACCAGTGCAAATCCCATCGTAACGCTAACGGGCCTGGGTTCACTCATAATGGCACCGTTTGGCTCTCATGCATTCAACATTGCAGCTATTACTGCTGCCATTGCTACCGGACGGGAAGCGCACGAAGATCCGTCGAAACGCTGGATTGCCGGTATTGCTGCGGGTTGTTTTTATATTCTGGTAGGGGTGTTTGGGGTAACACTCGCAGCAGTGTTTATGGCATTCCCGGCGACGTTTATTACCACGCTTGCTGGGCTTGCTTTGCTTGGTGCAATTGGGGGAAGCCTTGCTGGTGCGATGGCAGATGCTCGTTCGAGAGAGGCAGCACTTATTACCTTCTTGGCATCCGCTGCGAATATCAGCTTGCTCGGCATCGGGGGAGCATTCTGGGGGCTGGTGATTGGCCTTGTTGCGTCAATTGTGCTGAACGGACAGTTTCAGCGAAAATCCGATGAGTAGAAATTACGTAAACATACCAATGAAAGCAGTAAGTTATTTGGAAGCCACCAGATTTCGAGACGACTTAAAATAATAGGTGAAATTATTATGGTCCAAAAGTTTAATCTGCGGGATACAGTAGCTATTATTAGGGCATAAGGCCAAACAGTTGTGACGCGCGTTACCCTCCTTT
>Ga0308157_10008522_pt1 | contig 11635 bp, 12 predicted proteins | sample PhyBR1_FD_201035 | JGI IMG/M metagenome (GOLD analysis project Ga0308157, IMG submission 201035) | Phyllosphere microbial communities from UC Gill Tract Community Farm, Albany, California, United States - DLSLB.R1 | ecosystem: Host-associated > Plants > Phyllosphere > Unclassified | place: USA...
CTTGCATGTCCACCCACATCGCGCCCGAAGCCACGCAGTCGAGCACGAAGAGCGCGCCCACGGCGTGCGCCGCCTCGCTCAGGGTGCGCAGGTAATCGTCGGGCAGCAGGATGCCGCTGGCGGTCTCGACATGGGGCGCGAACACCACCTTCGGCGATTCGGCGCGAATGGCGGCGGCCACCTCATCGGCCGGGCATGGCGCCCAGGGCGCCTGCGGGCCCTCTCCCTGTCGGCGGGCCTGGCACACCACGGCGCCACCGCCCAGTCCGCCCGCATCGAAGATCTGGCTCCAGCGGTAGCTGAACCAGCCGTTGCGCACGATGAGCACCTTCTCGCGGTTGGCGAACTGGCGCGCCACGGCCTCCATACCGAAAGTGCCGCTGCCGGGCACCAGCACCGCCGTGTGGGCGTGGTAGACGCTCTTGAGCGTGGCCAGGATGTCCTGCATCACGCCGGTGAAACGCCGGGACATGTGGTTGAGCGCGCGGTCGGTGTAGACCACCGAGAACTCGAGCAGACCGTCGGGATCGATATCGGGCAGAAGGCCGGGCATGGGGTGTCTCCGTGAAGGCGGGGCCCGCGCGCCGCCGAGGGCCGCCTTCACGCACGCGGCCGGCAAACACGGCGTCATGGGCCTCTATAAAAGGCCGAAAAAACTGAGCGGACCAGCTTAGCACGCGCACTTTCCGCAGGCCGGCCACCCCGGCCGCCCGCGCAATGGACGCAGCGCGCCCAACGCCGCTAGGATGCCGGACCGACCCGTTTTTTGACTTCACCGCCCCCACCAGGAGCCCCGATGCCCGACTTTCGCAGCGACACCGTCACCCAACCCACGCCGGCCATGCGCGACGCCATGTTCCAGGCCCCCCTTGGCGACGACGTGTTCGGCGACGACCCCACCGTGAACGCGCTGCAGGACCATGCGGCGCAACTGCTCGGCTTCGAAGCCGCCCTGTTCGCCTGCTCCGGCACGCAGACCAACCTGATCGCGCTCATGGGCCACTGCCAGCGCGGCGACGAAGCCATCGTGGGCCAGAGCTGGCACACCTACCGCTGGGAAGCCGGCGGCATGGCCGTGCTGGGCTCGATCCAGCCGCAGCCGGTGGAAACCCAGCACGACGGCACGCTGCGGGTGGCCGACATCGCCGCCGCCATCAAGCCCGACGACCCGCATTTCGCCCGCACCCGCCTCGTGGTGCTGGAAAACACCACCGGCGGCCAGCCGCTGCCCGCCGGGTACCTGGGCGAAGTGGCCGAACTCGCCCGCTCGCGCGGCCTGGCGATGCACCTGGACGGCGCGCGCATGTTCAACGCCGCCACGGCCTACGCCGAGAACAACGGCACCGACGTGTACGACGAAGCCCGCGCGATCTGCTCGCACTTCGACTCGGTGTCGCTGTGCCTGAGCAAGGGGCTGGGCGCGCCCGTGGGCTCGCTGCTGCTGGGCTCGCACGACTTCATCCGCAACGCGCGGCGCACCCGCAAGATCCTGGGCGGCGGCATGCGCCAGGCCGGCTTCCTGGCCGCCGCCGGGTTGCACGCGCTGCAGCACCACGTGCGCCGCCTGGCGGACGACCATGCCCTCGCCCGCCAACTGGCCGAGGGCCTGGCAGAAGCCGGCCGCAGCCACCCCGTGCTGCAGGGGCGCCTGACGGTGGCCTCCGCCCACACGAACATCCTCTTCACCGACGTCGACGCCGAAGTGGCCCCGGCCTTCACCGCCTGGCTGGCGCAGCACGGCGTGCGCGTGACGAGCGGGCTCTACGGCCGCGGCGCGCGTTTGCGCTGGGTGGCGCACCTGAACGTGGGCCCCGAGGACGTGGCGAACACGCTGGACTGCGTGCGGCGGTTCACCGGACAGCCGGCCTGATCCTTCGGTCCCCTGGCGTCTGCTGTGCCGCCAGGGCATCGCGCGGTGGTTTGTTATTTAATTTATAGCAATACACCCTAGTGATACCTGCGCTGGAGCCGTTTTTCATGCCCAATGCCGAATGCTGCACTGGAAGCGGCACAGGTCGGCGAGCAAGCAGCCAGCGGTGGACAGGGCAGGTGCGCGGTGGCGGCACCTGCCGGCCTCGACCGCTCAGGCCGCCGCCGGCCGCCCGCCGAAGATGCCGGTGCCGACGCGCACCAGCGTGCTGCCGGCGTGGATGGCGGCCTCCAGGTCGGCGGTCATGCCCAGGGAGAGCGTGTCGAACGCTTCGAAACCTTCACCGCCCTCGCGCCGTATCTGATCGAACAACGCCTTCGCCGCCGAGTGGACCGCGTGCTGGGCGGCGAAATCCGGAACGACATCCGGAATGCTCATGAGGCCCCGCAGGCGCAACCGTGGCAGGCGCGCAACAGCCCGTGCCAACGCCAGCGCTTCGCCGGGCGACACGCCCGCCTTGGTCGCACCGCCGTCCACGTTGACCTGGATGCAGATGTCGAGCGGGGCGAGCGCAGCGGGGCGCTGGTCGGACAGGCGCTGTGCCGTCTTTTCCCGGTCCACGGTGTGCACCCAGTCGAAGTGCTCGGCCACCTGCCGCGTCTTGTTGCTCTGCACCGGGCCGATGCAATGCCACTGCAGGGGCGGTGCCCAGGGCGGCGCGTCGTCTTGCAAGGCGGCGATCTTCGCCACGCCTTCCTGGATGTAGTTCTCGCCGAAGGCCCGGTGCCCGGCGTGGGCGGCCTGCCGCACGGCGTCGGCATCGAAGGTCTTGGAAACGGCCAGAAGCTGCACGCTGGCAGGGTCGCGCCCGGCTGCGTCGCAGGCCTGCGCGATGCGTCCAAGAACCTGTTGGAGGTTGTTACCAATCGTCGTCATAATGATTCCTCTGAGCGTACCAAACGACCGAGGGACTCCGTGGACATCACCCAATTGCTGGCTTTCAGCGTGAAGAACAAGGCTTCCGACCTGCACCTGTCGGCCGGCCTTCCACCCATGATCCGGGTCCACGGCGATGTGCGGCGCATCAACGTCGATGCGCTGGATCACAAGACCGTGCACGCCATGGTCTACGACATCATGAGCGACGCCCAGCGCAAGGCGTACGAAGAATTCCTGGAAGTTGACTTTTCCTTCGAGATCGAAGGCCTGGCACGCTTTCGGGTGAATGCCTTCAACCAGAACCGCGGCGCGGCCGCCGTGTTCCGGACCATTCCTAGCAAGATCCTGACCCTGGAGCAGCTCAACGCGCCCAAGATCTTTGGCGAACTGGCCCTCAAGCCGCGCGGCCTGGTGCTGGTCACCGGCCCCACCGGCTCGGGCAAATCGACCACGCTGGCGGCGATGGTCAACTTCCTGAACGAAAGCGAATACGGGCACATCCTCACGGTGGAAGACCCGATCGAGTTCGTGCACGAATCCAAGAAGTGCCTGATCAACCAGCGCGAAGTCGGACCGATGACGCTGTCGTTCGCGGCCGCTCTCAAGTCGGCGCTGCGCGAAGATCCGGACGCCATCCTGGTGGGCGAAATGCGCGACCTGGAAACCATCCGCCTGGCCATGACGGCCGCGGAAACGGGCCACCTGGTGTTCGGCACGCTGCACACTTCGAGCGCCGCCAAGACCATCGACCGGATCATCGACGTGTTCCCCGCCGAAGAAAAGGAAATGGTCCGGGCCATGCTGTCCGAATCGCTCCAGGCGGTGATCTCGCAGACGCTGTGCAAGACCAAGGACGGCCAGGGCCGGGTCGCGGCGCACGAGATCATGCTGGGCACCAGCGCCATCCGCAACCTGATCCGCGAGGCCAAGGTGGCGCAGATGTACTCCACCATCCAGACCAGCAGCAGCGCAGGCATGCAGACCCTGGACCAGAACCTGACCGACCTCGTGCGGCGCAACGTCATCAGCCCCGCGGAAGCGCGCGGCAAGGCGAAGATCCCCGACAACTTCCCGGGCTGAGTCGCAGCGCGCGCACTCCGCCCACCCACCCAGAGATTCGCGGCCTTTTCAGGCGGCACACCGGAGCATTCCCTATGAAAGGCATCCTCGGCCTGTTGAAGGCCAAGACCCGCGGCGGCAAAGCGGCGGAAGAAGGCGGCGACTCCGTCTTTTTCACGACCGCTTTCGCCGGACAAGGCGTGGACGACGCGATGCTGGTGCCCTGGGAGGCCCGCGCCGTCGAGGTGGGCGCCAAGCGGATGGCCGCGAGCCGCGGCGGCAAGCTGCTGCAGGCGCTGTGGGCCAAGGACAAGTACATGGCGCACCTGGACAAGGACGCTGTGGAGCGCATGGAGCGCTTCTTCGAATTCGCCGCCGTGGCGCCGAACCGCGACGTGATCCGCCAGGACGAATATGGCAACTTCATGGTGGTGCTGCTCACCGGCACGATCGCCGTGGACCGCGTCCAGCCCTGGGGCGAGCATCTGCGCTTGGCGGAAACCCGCCCGGGGGATATCCTGGGTGAAATGTCGCTGCTGGACAGCGGTATCCGCTTCTCGGCCTGCACCACGCTGACCGACTGCGAGATCGCGGTGCTCAGCGCAGAGGCCATGGACGACATGATGACCAAGGACCCGCAGCTCGCCGCCAGCCTGGTGGCCCTTTTGGCGCGCAAGCTCTCGCTGCGCCTTCGCGTGGTGAGCGCACGACTGTCCGACAGCCAGAAATGACGCACCGCACTGCAACCACCCCAGGGAGAGCTTGCTGATGGAACGCGATCAGGCCAGTAAATTCATCAACGACCTGCTCAAGCTCATGGTGAGCCGCGGCGGCAGCGATCTGTTCATCACCGCCGAATTTCCGCCCGCGATCAAGGTGGACGGCAAGGTCACCAAGGTGTCGCCCCAGCCGCTGACGCCGGCCCACACGCTGACGCTGGCGCGCGCCATCATGAGCGACAAGCAGGTGGCCGACTTCGAACGCACGAAGGAGTGCAACTTCGCCATCTCGCCCGCAGGCATCGGGCGCTTTCGCGTGAACGCCTTCATCCAGCAAAGCCGCGTCGGCATGGTGCTGCGGACCATTCCGCTCACGCTGCCCACCATCGACGGACTGGGCGTGCCGCAGGTGCTCAAGGAAGTCACGATGACCAAGCGGGGCCTGTGCATCCTGGTGGGCGCCACGGGCTCGGGCAAATCGACCACGCTGGCTGCGATGGTGGACTGGCGCAACGAGAACTCGTTCGGCCACATCATCACGGTGGAAGACCCGATCGAGTTCGTGCACCCGCACAAGAACTGCGTCGTCACCCAGCGCGAAGTCGGCCTGGATACCGACAGCTGGGAGGCTGCCCTCAAGAACACGCTGCGGCAGGCGCCGGACGTCATCCTGATGGGCGAAATCCGCGACCGCGAAACCATGGAACATGCGGTGGCCTTCGCTGAAACCGGCCACCTGTGCCTGGCCACGCTGCATGCCAACAGTGCCAACCAGGCGCTGGACCGCATCATCAACTTCTTCCCCGAAGAGCGGCGCACGCAGCTGCTCATGGACCTGTCGCTCAACCTGCGCGGCATGATTTCGCAGCGCCTCATCCCCAAGCAGGATGGCAAGGGCCGCGCGGCCGCGGTGGAGGTGATGCTGAACACCCCTTTGATTGCCGACCTGATCTTCAAGGGCGAGGTCGCCGAGATCAAGGAGATCATGAAAAAGAGCCGCAACCTCGGCATGCAGACGTTCGACCAATCGCTGTTCGACCTGTTCGAGGCCAACGTCATCACCTACGAAGACGCGCTGCGCAACGCCGACTCGCTCAACGACCTGCGCCTGCAGATCAAGCTGGGCAGCCAGCGCGCCAAGACCACCGATCTGGCCTCGGGCACCGAGCACTTCGCCATCGTCTGACGCCTGCCGCCCCGTCACCCGCCCTGGTCCGGCGGGTTTTCTTTTTTCTGAAATGGAGACACGTCCCATGCCCAGCACGAACCCCCGCAGCTACGACGCCGCCCCCGCCCGCAAGGTCGCCTTCATCGGCCTGGGCGTCATGGGCTACCCCATGGCCGGCCACCTCGCTCTCGCGGGCCACGCCGTGACCGTCTACAACCGCACCGCCGCCAAATCGGCGGCCTGGTGCGAAGAGTTCGCTGGCACGTCAGCACCACGCCATGCACCCACGCCCCGCGAAGCCGCCCAGGGCGCGGACATCGTCTTTTGCTGCGTGGGCAACGACGACGACCTGCGCTCGGTCACGCTGGGGGCCGACGGGGCATTCGCCGGCATGCAGCCCGGCGCGGTGTTCGTCGACCACACGACGGCATCGGCGGAAGTCGCGCGCGAGCTGTACGGCGCGGCGCGCACGCTGGGCCTTCAGTTCATCGATGCACCCGTGTCGGGCGGCCAGGCAGGCGCGCAAAACGGCCAGCTCACGGTGATGTGCGGCGGCGATGCGGCCACCTTCGACAGCGTCAAACCCACGGCGCTGGCGTTCTCGCGGGCGTTTACGCGCGTGGGCGAGAGCGGATCGGGCCAACTGGCCAAGATGGTCAACCAGATCTGCATCGCCGGCATCGTCCAGGGCCTGTCGGAGGCCATTGCGTTCGGCCAGCATGCCGGGCTGGACATGCCTTTGGTGTTGGACGTGATCGGCAAGGGCGCCGCCCAAAGCTGGCAAATGGACAACCGGGGCAGGACGATGGTCGAAGGCCGCTTCGATTTCGGCTTCGCGGTCGACTGGATGCGCAAGGACCTGGGCCTGGTGCTGGACGAATCTCGTCGCAACGGCGCGCGGGTGCCGGTCACCGCGCTGGTGGACCAGTTCTATGCGGACGTGCAGCAGCACGGTGGCAGCCGCTGGGACACCTCCAGCCTGATCACCCGCCTGGGCCGCAAGAAGTCGGGTTAACGCCCGCCGGTAAAGCCCTCAGAGGCGCCGGCAGCGCTACGGGGGCCTGGGTCTTGGGAAGCGTCTTGGAAGACCATGGGCCGCGCGCCAAGCACGCCCCATGTTCCCACTGCTTCGCCAGGTTTATCGGACCGGCTTATCGGGCGATGCGTCGGTCGTGACCGGTGCCGGCCGCTGCTGGGCGAAGCCCCGCTCCAGCTCCTGCTGCGTGATGATTTCGAACACGCGCACCACCTTGCGCACACCGTTCACACCGCGGGCAATGTCGGAAGCGCGGTCCGCCTCGCGCTGCGTGACGCGACCCATGAGGTACACCGTCTCGCGCTCGGTGACCACTTTGTAGGCACTGGCGAACAGGTCCTTGGCATCGACGAAGCTCGCGCGCACCTTGCCGGTGATGAGTGTGTCGTTGGACCGCTGCGTGAGCGAGCTTGAGGCCATCACGCCCAGATCGTTGACGACCGAGCGCACGTTCTCGACCGCCAGAACGGCCTGCTCAATCTTCTCCTTGTCCTGCGCGCTGGGCACTTCGCCAGTGAGCAGCACCTGGCGGTTATAGCTGGTGACGTTGACGTGAACGCGGTCACCGAACGTGTCGCGGATGCGGTTGGCGGCGCGCAGTTCGATGCCTTCATCTTCCACTTGGATACCGGTCGTGCGGCGGTCCGAAGCCATCATGCTGCCCATGACGGCAGCGCCCCCCACCACGAGCGGCGCGCACGCGGACAGGCCTGCGCTCAAGGCCCCGAGGGCCAGCAAAGTGCACGTCAGGCGCGTTAGGTGCGTCAATCGCGTCATCGGGAATGTCATAGCGGTATCTCCTGTTCACCAAGTAATTGGGCATCCACGCCGTCGCACAGGCAGTGCAGGATGAGCGAATGCACCTCCCGCACGCGTGCCGCGCGGTCATGGGGCACGGCGATCAAGACGTCGGTTTCGCGCAGCATGCCTGCCAGCCGGCCACCGCTGCGCCCTGTCAGCGCCACCACGGTCATGTCCCGCTCATGGGCCGCGTCGCAAGCAGCCAGCAGCGGCAGATCGTTGCCGGTTTCGGTCAATGCCAGCAGGACATCGCCGGCCTGCCCCAGTGCGCGGATCTGGCGCGCCAGCCCGTCGATGTCGGGACCGTCGAGACCACCCGGGGTCCAGATCGCGTCGGGGGCCAGCGCCATGGCGGCCAGTTCTGGGCGCTCGCGCTCGAAACCGGCCACGCACAGCGCGGCGAACTGCTGCGCCTGGGCCGCCGCCGGGCCGCTGCCGCAGGCGAGTACCTTGCCACCGCTGGTGACGCAAGCGAGGACGGCTTGCACAGCGGAAGCGATGGGATGGCTCAGGGTCTGCGCGGACTGGTATTTGAGGTCGGCGCTGTCGATGAAATGCTGTTGGATGCGTTGCTCGAGCATGAGGCGCCGATGATAACTGCGGGGTCGTCGTCCTTTCGCTCAAGCATTGAAGGCATGCGTAAAACACTGCATCGTCATCGACACCATTTCTGACTACTGGGCGTCGAAGGCGCCGCGCAACCATTGCACGGAATCGCCCTCGACCAGGACGGCATCGAAGCGGCACGGTGGCGGTGCCGGCAGACGCATCAGGTAGCTGCGCGCCGCGAAAACAATCCTTTGCTGCTTGGTCCGCCCGATGCTGGCGCCCGCACCACCGAAGGCTTTGCTCCCCCGGCTGCGCACCTCCACGAACACCAGCGTGCCGTCGCGATCCCGGACGATCAGGTCGATCTCCCCGCCCCCACGCCCCGGCGTTCGATAATTGCGCTCGATCAGCCGCAGTCCAGCGGCTTGCAAGTGGGCCAGGGCACGGTCTTCGGCGGCATTGCCGACCGCGAGCGTCGTGGCCGCCGCCGGTTTTTTTCCAAGGAATCCCATTGAGCGCCTCTTTCGCATCAGCCCTGAACGCCGCACGCGACGCGGCAGCTGCGCAGCATTATCCGCAAGGGGCCCTGTACATCGTGGCGACCCCCATCGGCAACCTGGCCGACATCACGCTGCGGGCGCTGCATGTGCTGCAGCTCGCGGACACGATAGCGTGCGAAGACACCCGTCACACCCAATCGCTGCTGCGCGCCTACGGGGTGGAGAAAGCCGGCAGCCAGTTGCTGGCGGTCCATCAGCACAACGAGGCTGAAGCTTCGCAAACGGTCATCGAGCGATTGCGCGCGGGGCAGCGCGTGGCCTATGCCAGCGATGCGGGGACGCCCGGTGTGAGCGATCCCGGGGCCCGGCTCGTGGCGGCCGTGCACGCAGCCGGATTGCGCGCCGTGCCGCTGCCCGGCGCCAGCAGCGTGACCGCGGCTTTGAGCGCAGCAGGCGCGGTATCCATCGACGCTGATGGCTTTTTGTTTGCCGGATTTCTCCCGACGAAAAGCGGGGAGCGTTCTGTGGCGGTGCAGAAACTGGCGGCAGAAAATCGCTGCGTCATTTTGCTGGAGGCGCCGCACCGCATCGCTGAATTGGCCCAGGCCCTCGCTGTGCTAGGGGATCGCCCAGTCACTCTCGCCCGTGAAATCACCAAGCAGTTCGAGGAAATCGCCACCGTTGCCGCGCATGCACTGCCTGCTTGGCTGGCCGAAGGACCACAGCGAAGCCGTGGCGAGTTTGTCGTTCTGCTGCACCCTCAGGCCAACAAGCAGGATGACGGCGACAGCCTTCGGATCTTGAAACTGCTGATGCAGGAACTGCCGCTCAAAACAGCCGTGAAGCTGGCAGCGGAGATCACCGGCGCATCCCGCAATACCCTGTACGAATCTGCGCTGGCGTTGAAAGAGCCAAGCGACTCGGCGAATTAGCGCCAATGGACCAAAAAGCGTCAGTCAATCGAAAGCGAAACCCTTCGGTTTCTCATCAGCCAACGGTGTAGGCCAATCCGGAGGCCACCCCACCAAACAAATCCCCTTCGATCTGGGGCACGTCGGGAAAAGCGCTTTTCAGCGCTGCGCGCAGTGGACGCAGTGCGGAAGAACCACCGGTGAGATAGATGGCATCCACCCCACTCGACTTCAGCCCGGCAGTGACCAAGCATTCGCGGGCGCAATCCACGATCTGCTGCAGCGGTCCGTCCAGCTGCACCGCCAGCACATCCGGAGACAGAGAAGCTTGCAGATCCGACTCGAGCCAATCCAGCACGATAGGCTCGGGGGCATCATTTTGAGAGACCGCAATCTTCGCCTGCTCGACCGCATTCGCCAGGCGGTGGCCCCAGCGCTCGTTGAGAACCTCCATCAAGCGGTCATGCAGCCTGACATCCACGTAGTCGTTGCGCAAAGCTTGGGCCTCGCGCAACGCTTTGGCGTTGTAAAGCCACTGAATCAAATGCCACGTCGACAAATCGAAGAACACGCGGCTGGGCACTTCGCGTCCACTCGGACCGATGTGCCGCAATCCCAGGAGAGGCATCACCTGGGCGCGGCTCAGCCTTTGATCGAAGTCGGTGCCTCCGAGGTGCACCCCTGACGTCGCCAGAATGTCCGAACTCCGATCGGCGTTCAGAGCCCGCTCCGGGCTCAGGCGCACGACGGTGAAGTCCGAGGTTCCCCCGCCAATGTCCACCACGAGCACCAACGACTCACGCGTGATCCGTTGCTCATGGTCGAGTGCTGCTGCGATGGGTTCCAGTTGAAAAGAGATGTTGGTGAAGCCGGCATCCAAGGCCGCTTGGCGCAAAGCATCTTCCGCTTGGGCATCGCGGGCCTCGTCGCCATCCACAAAATGCACCGGCCGACCCAGGACGACCCGGTCAGGCATGGCACCAAGCGCTTGCCTGGCCTGCCCCGCCAAAGTCCGCAAGAACAGCGCAATGATGTCCTGATAGCTCACCATGCTCTGATGAACTGCCGTCTTGTCCTGCAGCAATGCGCTGCCCAGCAGACTTTTCAAAGACCGCATCAAACGGCCCTCTGTTCCTGAAAGGTACTGGGCTATGGCATCTCGGCCGATATGGGTTCGATGGTCTTCTGCATTGAAGAACAGAGCCGTCGGCAATGTGGTCGCATCCCCTTCCAGCGGCAACAGCTCAACAGCATCACGGCCTCGCCGCAGCGCCATCGCAGAATTGGACGTACCAAAATCAATGCCTAAAGTGGTCTCGGCGGAGGATGCCATCATGTACAGAAGTAGGGACGCATCCAGTCACCCGTGTCAGGTGAAAAGCAAGCGTGAATTGAACAAATGTGCGGTCAATGAGCCGATGAGGCCTGTTCAGCAATGGACTGATCTGCGGGTCAAAGTCAAAGGACTCACTCAATAAATGCCTGACGACAGAACATTCGCCACAACAGCAAGAACCTAGCAATTAACCCGCGCCGCAAAAACAAAAAAGCCCACTGTTCAGTGGGCTTTTTCGACGGCGTAAACGCCATGTTGGTTGCGCGAGGAGGATTTGAACCTCCGACCTTTGGGTTATGAGCCCAACGAGCTACCAGACTGCTCCATCGCGCGGCAAGAGATGAATTATAAACTACTTTTAAGCTTCTGCGGAAACATTTGCGGTTTCTGCAGATTCTTCTGCACGCTCCACCAGCTCGACAAACGCCATAGGAGCGTTGTCGCCCACACGGAAGCCCATCTTCAGAATACGGGTGTAACCACCTGGACGTGCCTTGAAACGGGGGCCGAGCACGTTGAAGAGCTTGGTAACGCTATCGCGGTCACGCAAACGATCGAAGGCTAAACGGCGGTTCGCCAAGGTATCTTCCTTGGCCAACGTGATCATCGGTTCCACCACACGGCGCAGTTCCTTGGCCTTGGGCAAAGTGGTCTTGATGGCCTCGTGCTCGATGAGCGAGTTCATCATGTTCTGCAGCATCGCAAGACGGTGCGAGCTGGTGCGATTGAGTTTACGAAGTCCGTGTC
>Ga0308157_10008523_pt1 | contig 11634 bp, 6 predicted proteins | sample PhyBR1_FD_201035 | JGI IMG/M metagenome (GOLD analysis project Ga0308157, IMG submission 201035) | Phyllosphere microbial communities from UC Gill Tract Community Farm, Albany, California, United States - DLSLB.R1 | ecosystem: Host-associated > Plants > Phyllosphere > Unclassified | place: USA...
TCGGGGAAATGGTGACGACTGGCTCAACGACCAGCTCGTATTCGTGTTCACCATCATAGCGGGAGGAACTGCTGTCCTGTGCGGTCACCTGAAACTTTATCGTACCCGGGCGGTCCGGGGTGCCTGACACTTGCACATGCTCATTGGTAGCACGAATGTCTACCCCCCCGGGGCCGGACAGCTTCTGGGCGGTGTATTCATAAGGGCTTTTTGTCCCGCCCGTTGCCGTTATATTCCTAACCTCCATTTTGTGTTTGGCAACCACAGGGGACAAAGCGTTCGGATAAAAGCTCAGCCGTGAGTCAACCTGAAAATGGAAAGATTGGCTGCCCCGGTGTCCCCTGGCGTCAGTTACGTTAACAGTAAAACCATAATACATGCCAGTTGCATGAGGCATAGTACCGGTAATATGGCCGTATTTATCGATTTTACCCTCTAAAAGATCTGATTTTATCAATTCATATTTATAAGGCGAGTGGCCGCCACTTGCAGAAACCGTTCCACTATAGGAATATCCGGCCCGCCCCTTCAGCGAAGTCGGAGGGCTGATGGAGATATCAGGCTCGCGTCCGATTTCGACCAAATAGTGAAGCCAGCCATTAGGATACGTCTCCGTTCCGCCGTTGCCATCACTGTCTTTCGCACCTAGCCAGAAGTCATAATGACCAACTGTCGGCGACGGCCATGTGATACTCCCGGTCTTCTCGCCAAGTATCAGGTCAGTAGGAACACGTGCGCCTTTGACGAAAGTGTAACTCCCTGTTCCGCCCTTCGCCGACAGCGTGTCATAATAGGTCTCCCCTGCAACACCGCCTTTATCCGGATGACCCGTGACCGTGATCTCAGGCTCGATAACGCCCTCGAACTTTTTCCAGCCGCCCGGCAAATTTACATTTCCACCAATTCCGTGTTTGTCGGAGGCGGCGAGCCGGAACGAGAATGCCCCCGCCTTCTTCGGAGTGCCGGAAAGTGTTAGTGTTCCGTGATCAAACGCCAATCCGTCTGGCAGCACCTCCGATCCAAAATGGTAACGATACGGCGCATCTCCTCCGGACGCGCTGATAGTGATTGGAGCAATAGGTTGTCCTGCGATTAACCGAGACGGAAGTTCCGGTGACGCGGTGATCACAACATTCCGGACGTAAATAGTTACACTGACTTCTTTGATCAAAGTATCAGCCTGCGGCCACGCATTATCCTGATACGAGCGTAGCGTAACCGTTGTAACGCCAGCCTCGGTTGGTGTACCAGTAGCTCTCAAATACACACCGGGCTTACCGGGCCCGTCGGCATCTTTATCATAGTGGGGTTCCAAATGCAACCCTGGAGGAGGGGTTGCATGACCAGGAAACCATGACCATCCATATACCCCGGATGCGGCAAGGCCAAGCGGAGCAAGATATTGATTATTATGTAGCTCCTCGCCTAATTCCAGGTAGCACGATTCGTTCTTGTATATTGTGTTTACCATCATAATCTCCTTTAAATAAAGCGAACAGAACTAGCCTGTACAGTAAAGACCGTTTTCATTTTCCAAAGTAAATTACACAGAAGTCAAGAACATCAGAGCATTCCTGGACCAGGCTGAGTCGTCAGAAATGTCCTGTCTCATTGTTTTGCGCACATCTTGTTCCGAAAACAGGCTCCACTTTTCGGGACGCGCCGTGTTTCCGGCCTTGTCGGATTCCTTGAGCAGCTTATGCAACCTGCCAGACCTAAATGCCCTACCCTTTTGTCGCAAATAGCTGCAAGGAAATTTGTCTTTACAGCGGGAAGGTCGCGTATACGTATCCATTCAGAAAATGCTATTGGTTCAATTGTGCACGAAATCCAGCATTGATTGAAGTCAAAACAGAGAGATATTGATGCAATATCATCTTATGTGGCTGTCAGTTCGACGGTATAGGTCGTATTATTCTGAAACGAGGATTTTATTTCTGTTTCCGAATCTTCCGGATCCGAAAGGGTCAGAATAAGATTATATGAGCCTGGCTTGGCGTTGAGATGAAACGTTGCAGTATATTCTTGCGGTCGTGGCATCTCATTAAACCAGAAGACAGAATCGTGTATATGACCATCCCATTGGAGAAAATCAGCGCTTTTCGGGCCGTCTGGGGGCATGATAGTTGGCGCAGTCGTTACAGTGAGAGCACTTTTGTTACCCTGATTTTTATCTTTTGCAGCTATTTTAAAGTCTACATTCATTGCATGCAATGCAACATGCGGGTTAATCTTCACTTTAACGATAAAGTCTTTTCCCTTGGCTGGATCAAGGGCTTTAATTGAACAAACACCAGATAAGAAGCTGGGATCAGTGTTCATTGGCTGGAAGATAATGGGCTCTGCATCCACTTTGATCTCGACATCAACCACCCCAATTGCATTTGGAAAGACGATGTGATGCGCTTCAACCACACCGGCAGTTGTCCGTGCGAGCAGAACAGGGCTTAACATGCCTTTGATCTCGGCGAGCGTGTTCTTCAACGCAAACGTCCAGAGGTTTTCGTGTCCCGGCACCTGTTGCGGTTGGATCCAAATTGGAGAACTGGTGTCTCCTGTCCAGCAGATTGCCACATCTGTAACGGGATTTTTCGTTATGGGGGGATTGTTCTTGACTAGGTCAGGAGCGGTTTTCAGGTCCAACGGTAGAAACGGTTGGCTGTCCGGCCCCTGAACCTGCCCTTCTGCCTTGAACTGGATTTTACCGTCGGCGCGCTGCACGGACAGTTTCGGAGCGATAAAGGAAGGCTTTCGATTGTCGATGATAATTGTCAACGGCCGAGATTGGCTAGGTTTTGCGCTAGAATCATGAGAAACCTCCAGTCTTACATTCCTGTAAGCGGTGACTTGCAGCCCGTCGTCTCCATTCCCGGAAAAGATTCCCTTGAGTGGGCTGACTGTAAACGATTTGCCCTCATTATCTAGGTGCACCTGCACCTGGTCCATTGTTAGAGGATAGCTCTTCTTATGCTCGTTGTCCTCCCCGACTGACAATCGAAAGGCAAGAGATGGATATTGTTTTTTTATTTCCGAGAGGGGGCGATTGAATTTTCCATGCAGAATTACATTCCCAGAATTCGCTAATATATGCCAGGGCTGTATATCGAAATCGATTGACCCCGGGACGCTCTGCGGGCTACCGACAGCAATGCCTTCATGTCTATCAAGACCATCGATCAGCCCAGCCGTCAAAACATTGAGGTGGATGTTCAGAAAATCCCCTAGCTCAGCGTGCTCGGTTAGGCGTAGTTGCATTTTCCACTCAAGCACAAGATCACCCTGAGTAGGGGTCCCCGTCGCCAGTGCCCTCCACTGTTTGCGCGGCGGTATAAAAGCCAGGAAGGCCCCATTGCTTTCATTAGCACTCCAATCGTGCTCTCCGTTTAAATGTCCGGTAAAATCGCGTGAGCGTCCGGTATAGCCTCCCTTAACAGCCGAGTCTGTCCAGCTTTCCAGGGCGGACGCCTGTCGAAAGGAGTCGTGGATCCCGTCCTTCCCAGGGAGAAAAATATCAAAAGTGACCTGGCTACAAGTCAGCTTTTGATTCAACGCCAAAAGCACCTTAAGTGCACTGCAATTTTCTGGCACTGTTACCTTAACGTACAGCGTTATGTGACCGCCCAAAATGATCGACAGAGGATCGAACTGGATGTTTATCGCACTTGGCTGAACAGACACGTCTTCTTCCATTTACGTTCTCCCTGGTTGGAGCGACATTTTTTTACACTACAGGCAGGTACTTCTGCAATTCAGCCGGCTGGGAGATATCTCTGTTCAGGCACAACGAACGGTCTGATGCCAAGGCGCTAGAATGCTGACGCAGCAGGCTTTGAAAAGGTTGAGTTGCACGGCCTAACCAATGTCCCAATGTCCATTGCGTGACACTCATCGGATGCGATCTGTCCGACACGTCTCTCAGAGACACCTTTGGCCACACTGTCAAATGCGTGTTTCAAATCAATGAGTCAGCCTTCGGCATGGACGGTAGCATGGACGACAGGCCGGCTCCGGCATTTTTCACGCATCCCGAAAATTCTAGTTACAATATCGCGATGCGCGGAACAAGGAGCTATTTGATGTATCGATCTGATAATATCAGATCGATACATGCTCAAATGGAGCCCGTTTCAATAAAACCCCACTGACGTTCCAGTCCCGGTAGAGGTGCTTCAACCTTATAGCCGCCCCGTTCAGCGCGGGAACGAAGCAGGCCAGTGAGAATTCGAACCCGGGCTAACTTACCTTCAGCTGAACCTGATAGTTCGTCACCATATTAAATGCGGAATTGACGGCTGTCTCGGTTGCTTCTGGATCGACGAGCGAGAATGAAAGAAAAGCTGCGGCGGCTGTATCCTTCTTCGCCTTAAATGTAAATTCTACGGTGTATGGTACATTTGCGGAAAGTTTATCAAACGCGTAGATTTCTTCGGACAGCTGACCATCCCATCCTTCTATGGGTTTGGTAGCAAGATCCTTGGGAATTGCCTTCGGCGGCTTGGTCGACGTCAAATTATCCCCAATTTTCAGCTTGGCGTTCATTAATTGAATACCGACTTTGGCTTCAACCGTGAACGATACCACAAATTCGGTATTAGCCGGTATTGTTATCGGTGCCGAGGGGGAAGACCGGACAAGTTTCTCTCCCTGAATCTCCGGTGGAGAAAAGACCACCGCTTTCTTTGCGACTTCACATTTAACGTCCACCAGGCCTGTAGAGTCACGGAACATATAGTGTCCTATTAGCGTCTCAACAGCGCCGATTTTTGTGTAAAATATCGGATTTATGAACCCGTGGACCTGGTTCATCGCCGTTTGTATATTGAACTTGCCGTCAGGTAACGGTTTTACCCAATCGGTTGACTTTACAGCGCCTTGTCCGGTCCAATTGATCGCGACTTGAACATCCGTAATATTGGAACCTTGGGGGGCAACCGCAGTCCCAGTCGCCGTAAGCATGCCACCCTTTACAGCCAATTCAGTCTCAATCAAAGTGGCAGCATGCTTGGTGATTGTAATGGTTGCAGCAACGGTATCAGAGATTGCAGCAACGGTATCAGAGATTGCAGCAGCGGTATCAAAATGTTCATCATTCTGATATTCTGCTCGCAACAACACTTTATATTTTTGCTCCTTTGAAAAACTTTCTGCCGGCAATTCCACTGAAAACTTGTGGTCCCCCGGCGTATATACTACAACAGAAGCTGGGAAAAAGCTTTTCTCGTCAACAGAATTTTTCTCGTCAACAGAATACTGAAATTCGATTGGATGCTGGTCCCACGCAACCGGCGGCGATAAAAAATGCCCCACTAATTTGACGCTTTCCGGCTGTGCTATTATTGTATTGTTATCCAGATCGAAATCAGGAATTGGAGGAGCATATATTGTGTCTTCGGGTAAAATGATAACGTCATATAGACCCTCCTTGTAAAAGCCACCTTTTTCAATTTTGTACTGCAATCCGGTGACTTTTTTGCCATAAAGCGTCGGTTTGTCGAATGAAAAAGAAATCCACGGCTGTGAGTGCAGAGCGTCTTTAATGTGGGATGGAGAGAAATGCAGTAGACTATCCGCCGACTCTAAATCGAAATCCAATTGAGGGAATTTCATTCCTAAAGATGAACTCGTTGATATTTCAGCCATATCGAGCCCATCCTGACGGAGCGTCTTATCATAATTATTGAGTGTAACCTCTACCACACCAGGATCTATGAGCGCAGGCAAAGGGTTGGTTATGTTCCCGACTTTATCAGTCGCCCGAACTTTAATTCCTTGGGTCAAATCCGCGTCGTCTGGTATGGTAACAGAATAATCTGGCCCGGGCCCATCAAGCTCTTTCCACGTGCCTGCCATATCCTTCGTCAAAAATTCGACTTTACTGACGCCAGAGTCCGTATCGGTAAACTGGGCATACAGCTTTAGAATGTCGTCGCTGAAGAATGTTTCAACCGTGTTCGGGTTTGGCGCCGTGGCATCTACGTCGACAGTAAGTGCGTCCGGTTTACTCCATGCGCTTCCTGTCTCTCTGGTGTCGTCCGAAACCTGGCAGACCTTTACTTGGATAACAGTCTTCTTTCCGACAGGAAGTGATGAGGGATCGAATGCGCTTGTTAAAGTGAAGGTTTTTCTATCGCCTTGACTAACCTCACCATTCTTCAGTGGGGACCAGTCATGCTCGCCGATCTTCAAGCTTACAAACGCATGTTTCAGGTCGACATTTGTCTTTCCAGAAATCGTTATGTTGGCAGTTTTGGAAAGCCACGTAAATGGAGCCGCCGGATTAGTGGCATCATGATATATACCCGGATCGTCCATCAGCCTTACACTGAGCTGATCCACGGGTGTCGGAAGAATTGTGAGTTTCTGAATCATCTCTGCGGATGGCTTCGTAGCGGTCTGCTTTATTGCCCACGCGCGCACTTCGTGTCCGCTCATCTTGTCGGTAGCACCAGCTATAAGCTCAATGGACCAGCCTAACAAAGCCTGATGGTGTTGGTTTGCTTCGCCTGCAAATTTACCGGCCGGGAACTCAGCAAACAACAGGGATGATTTCTCTTGCGTATTATCCCAGAGTGGAAAGGCCCCGTTCATCCCTTTGCCATCAAAACCTTTATGCGATGGCGATGTTATGGCCCCTGGAATGGGTGTAATCGTCCCTACAGACAATGAACTAGGAAGCGATAGATAAATCTGGGTTGCATTTCGCTCACTCTCTTCCTGACGAAAATAAAACTTTACAATTAATTTACTTGCCGCCCCCTCAGCCGTCAGTTCGTTCTTTTCCGATCTCCAGAAAAACTCTGCCATAGTATATTCCCTCTCTGTGTTTCAGGCTTTGTGCCGGATATTGAATTGCTGTTTAAGTGTTTGTGTAAGGATTTTATCCACGATCAAGCAGACTTCATCTTGAAGGTCACTGGATAAATGGCCGGTTTGGAGGCGTTGAGATTTGTTGGGCCCTGTTCCGCGATACGGATCTCGAAACTGTGATCGCCCGCCCCGGCATTGAAGGCAATGGGGATGCTGAGCGCGAGGCTTTGCGGCTTACCATTTCCATCCGACGCCACATTGTTTACCTTCAGCAGATGCGGATGGGCATAACCATTCCATTTCAGTAAATCTAACGATTCCAGACCCGCCAAATGAGATGGAACGATGCTGAGAGGTCCACTCATCGCCAGTTTGTGGTCTTGCTTTTTCTGGGGATCAAAAACCCCGGTTACGTCATAGCCACGCAGATTGTACCGCGGTGCGATGGTGATATGCAGCGTGTGGGTACCTGTTGTGACATCCTTGAAATTGTTTCCTACCGCCGGCGCGCCATCGAGCTGGAATGACACATCGATGGCCTCTTTCATATCCGCAAACATCGCAGACTTGTCCGGGCCATGCACACCGGCTGCATTCACAGCATACACGGTTGGATTGAACGGACCTCGGTAGTCAACCGGTGATTTAAAGGTGACTGTGAAGATGCGCTCTTTTGAACCACCTACATGGGAGATTTTGCTTTCGACTATCTTGTCGCCGATCTTCAGAACCACGCTGTTGACCGGATTGTTGGGATCGGTATCGACAGGCACGGTGACTGTTGCGATCAGTTCACCATCGCTGCCTTTTTTGAGTTCCGCGTGGCTGACCGCTGCCGGTGGGGTGTTATTGATAATGATTGCAGGTGCTTCTCCTTGGGGCGTGACATATTCATTGGGATTGGTTGAGGGCTCGCCAACCTTTGCGCGCAGCGATATCTTGGGAAGCTTCTTGTCTTTGATCAAATTCTGCGGCAGATAGACCCGAAACGAACCGTCGGGTCCCACTTCCAGCTTTGCAGGATCAACAGGGAACCATGTGTTATCTGGATCAACCTTATACTGTACGCTTAACTTTTCGCCCGGTTTCAGTGCGGGCTTAAACTGACCTGCCACAAACGGTTTATCAGAATTTGTTACCGAAGGGTTTTTGTAAACCAGGCTGAACGTTTCCTTCGCCGTCACCTTGTCCCACGCTGTTTTATCCGCTTCGGTAAACGAGGAGACAAAATGCGGGCTCGTAAGCGTCAGTGTTGCCTGTCCGATGGCGGTTCCAATATTCCCCGTGATTGTAACGTCTCCCCCGACAGAGAATTGGGCGGTCTGTAGCTCAGAGGGTAACTTCTTGGCGAACTCACCAGGCGTCGTAGCCGTCATCCCGGTGGGCACAGTGAGGGTAGCCGACGTTACCGGCAGTAACAGACTGTTTTTTGTCTTAACGTCAACGACAAACGATTGTGTGCTTCCAACAGCGGTATTTCCTTTGCTCGGCCACGTGACGGCAAAGAAATTCTCGGGATCGATCTTGGCCTCAACTATGTTTGAATCGGTATGACCTTGGCTTGTTGCCTTAACGAATATCCCCTTCCTGAAATCCTTCACATGTGTCGTTTCAACCGTGAACGTTCCTGGTAGTGTGCCTTTCGTTGCATCATGCCAGGGGCCGGCCTTATCGTTAGAATATTGCAGGGACGCTGCACCAAATGTTGGGTCGGGCGCTTCCGTAACCGTCAGAGTCAGTTTTCCCTGGGCATCGCAGGTCGCCTTGGCCGACTTAAGCCCCCAGCCTGGCTTCTCCGGTTGAATGGGGACGGTCACTATTTTTGCTGGAACAGGTGTGGCTGCTTCACTTGGATTTGTCGCATAGGCAAGGTTCAGTTCAAACCTGGCGCCCTTGACAAGTAAGTCTTTAAGGCCTTTCTCGTCTTTCAAATCAAAGGTGATTTTTCCGCTAGCCAGTACGCCTTCCTTAAGCACATTGTGCCAGTTTGTACCGTCGGACGACCAACGCAGATAGACCGGGATCTTCGGAGCAGGGGCAGGGGCAAGAACCTCCAACTTAAGGTCATTAATATCTTTCAGCCACCAGGGTTGCCCCGTCGCTGGACGAGTAACATGACTACCCGCGAGCGTCAACGAACCTGGCGTCTTATCGATGACCGGTGCAGCGGCCTGCACTTTACCCGACCCCGCTGGATCGATAACCACGTGGCCGTCTGTGAAATGCGCGCCCGGTAGTTCGAGGCTTGCCGGTTTGATTTCAGCACCTACTGTTCCTGAGACTGTAACCTCCCCTGTTAAGGTTACACCGGTATTTAGCTGATCTGGCTGAACACCCTTGTCGAAATCCGCAGGTGTCTTAGCCCTCATCACGTCGGGCAGATGAACGATCGCCTTCGTTACCGGCAGCTTCAGATTCAGATTTGGCTTTTTAAGCTTAACGCCAACGTTAAATGTCAATTTCGTTTCTTTGACGGCATTCGCATAAACGGGCCATGCCACGTCGATGAATTCTTTAGCGTTGATCTTGGCGGCAACCGTTGTTAACGCGTTACCAACATTGCTCGTTGCCTGAACGGATATGCCGTTCGTGAAATCCGTCACCGTTCCTGTGTTAATCGTGAACGGCGCTGAAGTGCCAGCGGATTTCAAAGCCGTCCCCGCAACATCGGTAGCGTATTTCAGGGATCTTACCCCGGAGAACAGGGCCTTCGGATCGGCAACCGTCAGAGTCAGTTGTCCGGCTGCATCAAAGCTCGCAATGGTTGCCGGAGTAGCCGCCGTATCATCCTCCTGCTGAATGGACATTGGCAATGATTTTGTAGGCACAGTAGTATCGGGAGTATTTTCCACCGCGGCCAGAGCGAAATGCAGATCCTGCTTGACATAGTCCGTGAGAAGATCAGTTAGCGCGGTAACTCCCTGCAGATCGAACGTGACCTTCGTTGGGTCTTGTGGGTTGACTGCACCTTTCGGAGACACAGTCATCCAAGTTGTATTGTCCTTGCTCCAGCGCAGATAGACCGGGGCCGGGAGGACCGAGAGGTCCGTGGTAGCGGTAACCTCCAGGGTGAGTGGTTGCGTCGCGTCTTTCACCCACCAGATATTACCCGTCGCATCATGAAAATGATCGGCACTAGTTAGCTCTACTGCGGCCAGCTCGATTTCAGGAGTCTTAGTCTTCACGAAAGTCATAGGTACTGTTCTCCACCAGCCCGCCGCCTGAACCTTAACAACAGTTGAATTATCCGTATTGAAATACCCGATTTCAATGTTGCCCTTATCATCGGGAACCCGCTCCGTAACTTTACAATTAAGTTCCCAGATTAAATTATATTCATGAGCCTTACCGGGATCGTTAGCGAGCACGAACGGTATGTCTACCAGCAGATTGTCAATAGGCGCGTGAGGTTGCGTCGTCTTATCGAACGGAATTTTAATCAGCTCGGTAGGGTCCGCCGTCGCCGTCCCATTAAACGTCGACAATGCCGCAATTGCGTAGTTCTTTTCTGGCCTTTCTGGCTTTGGTTGAGTACTTGCTACAATCGGCGGTGTAACCAACGTGTCTAGAACCAGACATTTCGGCAGTCGCACAAAGACTTGCCCATGCCTGCGATATGATGCCGAAAAATGAACGAAAATTGTCACCTTAACCGTCGCACCGGGGACCAACGGCGAAGGCAGAGGTGCGCCCTTCCCTAGGTTATCGAAAGCCCAATATAGAGCTACATCATCATTAGCCATAGAAAAAATCCTTATTAAATTGAATTGGAATAATTACTGGAAATTCATTATCGATCAGATTGATTTGATCAAGATCGGCCGCTTGGGAGATGTCGGCCCAGAAGGATCGCTTTGCCCGCCCCATCCGGGGGCCAGTGCTGCAATCTCCTGAGCATTGTCTTTGTGACATTGAATGACTTCGACAGGCGGCTGTGGGGTTGTGAATGCGGATGGCGCCGATTGACCACGGCCTGGCTCGCTCCAAGCCAGTATTTGCGAGAACTGCGGACTGTCTTTCGGGTTTCAGGGTACTCTTGCCGGCAACGTTGCGCATTACAGTTCAGCCTCCCTGATCGGACCACATTCAATCCTTCAATGCCATGCCTGATGTTTTACCGACAATCCCCCCCCACGATATTGGCTCGTGTTCTCCTTCCACAGCGGCCGGATGAACCGCAACCAAACAACCCGAACACCAGCCCGCGCACTTGTGAGCCGATCAGACCCTAGCCCCAAACTCGACACAGCACTTTTGTACTTTACGCTATACAGGGACCGGCGCCTGGCATTTACACTGCCAATATGCGCAAACAGTATATGCAACTCGAGGGTTTATGCAGACCGGGCAGCTCTGTCCGGGCTCAGATCATCGCTTTGTGATGAACGTGCAGGCACCTTTGCCAGAGGACCGATATGGGATCTGGCTTATTGTGATGATTGCCTAGCAACTCGTCACTGTATGATCAGTGTGACATGAGAAAAGAAGAAGATCAACGGGGCATCACTGAAACAAATTATAAAGGAAGGGATTTTTCTTCCCTTCCTTTTTCATGATTTCCCGGACGTTCTGAATTGACCCTTTGTCCATACGGACGGCGCGTTTAGATAAGCGCTTGGTCTTTCTGCGATCTCCAGAGAGAATGCTTTTCATGACCTTCTCCTCTGAGATCGCAGAACTGGCTTCAGCTGTTTAAGGATTTACCACTTGACCTTGAAGCCGAGGGTACCTTTGAGGGCATAGCTTTTGCCGAAGTTGTTGAGGGCGGTATTGACGGCGCCTTCACCATAGATGGCATATGTATTGTTATCCCATGCGTAAGAGCCA
>Ga0308157_10008525_pt1 | contig 11632 bp, 11 predicted proteins | sample PhyBR1_FD_201035 | JGI IMG/M metagenome (GOLD analysis project Ga0308157, IMG submission 201035) | Phyllosphere microbial communities from UC Gill Tract Community Farm, Albany, California, United States - DLSLB.R1 | ecosystem: Host-associated > Plants > Phyllosphere > Unclassified | place: USA...
GTTCGTGGACCACTTCATGACCGGCTATTTCGCGCCCATGGACCCGAACGCCCTGCTGGCCATGGCCTGGAAATGGCAGCGCGGCGACGTCAGCCGCCACACCGGCGGCGACCTGGCGGCGGCGCTGGGCCGCATTCGGGCGAAGACCTTCGTGATGCCGATCAGCCACGACATGTTCTTCCCGCCCGCCGACTGCCAGGCCGAGCAGCGGCTCATCCCGGGCAGCGAGTCCCGGCCCATCGCCAGCATCGACGGGCACCTGGGGCTGTTCGGCACCGACCCGCAGTTCCTCGCCCAGGTCGATGCCCACCTCCAGGACCTGCTGGCCCAGCCGGCTTGATCCGCCCTTCCCCCTTCATCAATCCGTTCAAGGAAACACCATGTCCCAAAGACTGCAAGGCAAATGCGTCGTCATCACCGGCGGCGCGGGCGGCATCGGCCTGGCCAGCGCCCGGCTGTTCATCGGCGAAGGCGCCCAGGTCGTGCTGGTCGATCTGCAGCAGCAGGCCCTGGACGCCGCGCTGGCGGAACTCGGCAGCGACGCCGCGAGCGCCGTGGCGGCAGACGTGAGCGACGAGGCGCAGACCCAGGCCTATCTGCAGGCTGCGCTGGAGCGCCATGGCCGCATCGACGTGCTCTTCTGCAACGCCGGCACCGAAGGCCGCATCGCGCCCATCGCCGACTATCCCATGGACGCCTTCGACCGCGTGATGGCCGTGAACGTGCGCGGCGTTTACCTGGGCCTCAAGCACGCCATGCCCATCATGCAGAAGCAGGGTGGCGGCAGCATCCTGCTCACCTCGTCCATCGCGGGCCTGAAGGGCTTCGCCGGCCTGTCGGCCTATGTGACGAGCAAGCATGCACTGGTGGGCCTGATGCGCTCGGCCGTGCTGGAGGCCGGAAGCTCCGGCGTGCGGGTCAACACCATCCACCCCTCGCCCATCGAGACGCGGATGATGCGCTCCATCGAAGAGGGCGCGGCCCCCGGCGCCGCGACGGCGGCGAAGGCGCAGTTCGCGGCGGCCATCCCCGCCGGCCGCTACGGCCTGCCCGAAGAGGTGGCGCGCACCGCGCTGTTCCTCGCCAGCGACGACAGCGCCTTCTGCACCGGCGGGCGCTACAGCGTCGATGGCGGGATGTCCGTCGGCTGAGCCGCCGGCTGCCGGGCGCTCAGCACCTGTGGGCGCCCCGGCCGCGCATCCAGTTCGTCCGCATGGACTAATTTCGGTCCGAAACCAATCTAATCATTGCAACAATACGTATATTCAGAAACCAAACTTTAAAAGTCCCAGGCCTCCCCGGACGCCCCACTATGTCCCAACGCTCCATTCGCCAGTGGCTGACACTCCTCTTGATCGTGCTGCTGGTATCAGCGGCCACTTCCTTCTACGGCCTGCGCCTGATGGCCAAGGGCGCGCAGTTCCATTACCTGGAGCGTGAATACGCAGTGAATCTGCAGCACGCCGCCAAGGCGCTCGACAGTGCAGCCGCCGGGACGGCCCAGGACAAGGCGGACATCGTCAAAAAACTCGAATACTCGCAGTGGCTCTCCCGCCACGTGGACACGGAGCTTTTCGGCTTCGAACTGCTGTCGTTCCGGCTGCTGGGCTTCGGCGCGGTGGTCGATCTGCCCCATGACAGCATCCGGCGCGTGGACGGCATGCTCTCGAAGCTGGCGGGCGAGCCTGCGGCCCAGCTGCCTGCAGCGCTGGCCCGATCGTTGCAGCCCGACATCGATGAGCTCATTCGCTATGGCGATGCGTTCGCCAAGGAGGTGGCGGCCACCGTCAGCTTCGTGGCCGTCGCGGTCCGCGTGCTGACGGCCGGCTGCCTGATCCTGCTGGGCGCCATCATCTGGCGGATGGGGCGCGCCATCCTCGGTCCGCTGGAGCATGCCCGCGACGCGGCCCAGGCCCTCGCCCGGGGCGACCTCTCGGTGCGCATCGGGCGGGACGAGCGCTCGCAGACCCATGAAGCGGGCGAACTGCTGGCCGCCCCGCACACCATGCAGACCACCTTCCAGGACGTGGTCACCCGGATGACCGACGCCAGCCAGGCCGTGGTGGCCGGCAGCGGGCAGATCGCCAGCGGCAGCACCGACCTGAGCTACCGCACCGAAGAGCAGGCCAGCCGCCTGCAGCAGGCGTCGGCGGCCATGGCGGAGATCGTGCAGACCGTGCAGCAGAGCGCGGAGACCGCCACCTCCGCCACCCGGGTGGCCCACGAAGCCAACGACGCGGCCCACCAGGGGGGCAAGGTCATGAAGCACACCATGGAGACGATGAAGGCCATCGCCGCCGATTCGGGCCGCATCGCCAGCATCATCGGCGTGATCGACGGCATCGCGTTCCAGACCAACATCCTGGCTCTGAACGCTGCCGTGGAAGCCGCCCGCGCGGGCGAGCAAGGCCGGGGCTTCGCCGTGGTGGCGACCGAAGTGCGCACGCTGGCCGGCCGGGCCGCCGAGTCGGCGCGCGAGATCAAGGCGTTGATCAGCGCCAGCGTCGAGAAGGTCGAAGCGGGCGCGAGGCTGGTGGACAACGCCGTGGGCGCGGTGCAGCGCATCGAATCCCAGGTGGACCGGGTGCAGCAACTGATCGGCGACATTTCGTCCACGCTGGCCCATCAGTCATCGGGCATCGCGGAAATCTCCCAGGCCATCGCGCACCTGGATGGTTCGACCCAGCAGAACGCCGCCATGGCCGAGGAAAGCGCCGCAGCCACCCAAAGCCTGAGCCGGCAGGCCCATCAGCTCAGCGAGGCGGTGGGCTTCTTCAAGATATAGGGTGCTGCGGGACGTGGGCCGGGAGGCAGAGCCGAGCCCTGCCGATCCAGGTCCAGGCCCGGACCCAAGTCACGTTGGCGGGGCCTGACTGCACCGCCAGCACGGCCGGGTCAGCCCTGGCGCGGCTTCACCTTGCCCGCCGCCAGCTTGGCGTTGGCGCGGGCGGTATCCACGTCGTCCGCGCGGGCCACTGCCACGCCCATGCGCCGCTTGGTGAAGCTCTCCGGCTTGCCGAACAGGCGCAGGTCGGTGCCCGGCACGGCCAGCGCTTCTTCCACGCCGTCGAAGACGATGCCCTGCGCATCGACGCCGCCGTAGATCACGGCGCTGGCGCCCGGGTTGCGCAGGGTGGTGTCCACCGGCAGGCCCAGGATGGCGCGGGCATGCAGCTCGAATTCGCTCTGGTGCTGCGTGGCCAGGGTGACCAGGCCGGTGTCGTGCGGGCGCGGGCTCACTTCGCTGAACCACACTTCGTCGCCCTTCACGAACAGTTCCACGCCGAAGAGGCCCAGGCCCGAGGGCTGGCCGTCCAGGCCGCGGCCCAGGTCGTCGGTCACGGCCCGGGCGATGTCCTGGGCGCGTTGCAGCGCCAGGGACGGCATGGGCTGGGGCTGCCAGCTTTCCACGTAGTCGCCGCTGACCTGCTTGTGGCCGATGGGTTCGCAGAACGAGGTCTGGATGCTGCCGTCAGCGGCCTTGGCGCGCACCGTGAGCAGGGTGATCTCGTACTCGAAGTCGATGAAGCCTTCGACGATGACGCGGCCATGGCTCACGCGGCCGCCGGCCATGGCGTAGTCCCACGCCTTTTGCACGTCGGCCGGGCCGTCCAGCTTGCTCTGGCCCTTGCCGGAGCTGCTCATCACCGGCTTGACCACGCACGGAAAGCCGATGGCGGGCTGGCCATCGGTGCCGTCGATGGCGGCCTGCAGTTCCTCCGCCGAATCGCAGAAGCGATACGGGCTGGTGGGCAGGCCCAGGGTTTCGGCGGCCAGGCGGCGGATGCCTTCGCGGTCCATGGTCAGGCGCGCGGCGCGGGCCGTGGGAATGACGCGCACGGTGCCGGCGGCTTCCAGCGCTTCGAGCATGGGCGTGGCGATGGCCTCGATCTCGGGCACGACCAGGTGCGGGCGCTCGGCTTCGATCAGGCTCTTGAGCTGCGCCGGGTCGCTCATGGTGATGGTGCGCGCATGGTGCGCCACCTGCTGGCCGGGCGCGTTCTCATAGCGGTCCACGGCGATGGTTTCGACGCCCAGGCGCTGCAGGGCGATGAGGACTTCCTTGCCCAGCTCGCCGCTGCCGAGCAGCATGACTTTGGTGGCGGAAGGCGAGAGGGGGGTGCCGAGAGTGGTCATGGGGAAAACGTCAAGAAATGGGGTGTGCGTGGAAGCGCCTGGCGATCAGGCACTGCAGCCGGCGATGATAGAGCGACTGCGCGCAGCTGCACGCTCACGCTCACACTCACGCACCCGGACCACGACGCTCGGCTCCCTCCATCGCCGCCCACGCCCCGGCGGGTCGAGCCGGCACGGCGTCACCCGTCCGAAGGCCGCGGAGCAGGCCATGCCAGCAGACGCCGCGGAACTGGCTTTGCCAGGCCGCTGGCGTCGCCCTCGCCCGGAGCGCGCAGCGCGTAGAGAGCGGGGGGAAGGCCCGAAGGGCCTCAGGAGGTGTACCGAATCAATACTGCTTGTACGGCAGGAACTTGCCCGACAGCACCACGTTGACGCGGTCGCCCTTGGGATCGGCCTGGCGCTGGATATCCATGCTGAAGTCGATGGCGCTCATGATGCCGTCGCCGAACTCCTCGTGGATCAGCTCCTTGATGGTGCTGCCGTACACGCTGACGATCTCGTACCAGCGGTAGATGAGCGGGTCGGTGGGCACGGGCGTGGGCAGCGAGCCCTTGTACGGCACCACCTGCAGCCATTTCTGCTCCTCGTCGGTCAGATCGAAGATGCGGCCCAGCACCTGGGCCTGTTCGGGCGAGGCGGTCATCTGTCCCAGGCACAGTGCCGTCGTCCACTCCTTCGACTGGCCGACCTGGGTGGCGATGTCATGCCATTGCAGGCCCTTCGATACCTTAGTGCCAATGATTTTTTCGGTCACGTCGTTGCGGTTCATGGGCTGAAAGTTCGCGTGTAGAGAAAGCCCACAGCGCAAGCAACGTGCGTGCCACGACACGCCCCACCGCGGGGCGTGGCCAGTCGGCAACGCCGCGCTCTACACGCTTCAGCCGCCAGCGCGCAGCCCATCGACCGCCTTCTCCGCGATCATGATCGTCGGCGCGTTGGTGTTGCCGCTCACGATGCGCGGCATGACGGAGGCGTCCACCACCCGCAGGCCCTGCACGCCGTGCACACGCAACTGCGCATCCACCACGTCCAGCGGGCCCGGCCCCATGCGGCAGCTGCCCACCGGGTGGTAGACGGTGTCGGCATGGCGGGCGATGAATCGCGCGATCTGCTCATCGCTCTGCGCGCCGGCACTGCGGGCCAGCTCGCGCCCGCCCAGGGCGGACAGGGCGGGCTGCACCAGGATCTCGCGCATGCGGCGCACGCCCTGCACCATGCGGCGCAGGTCATCGGCATCGGCGAAGAAGGCCGGGTCCACCAGCGGCAGCGCATGCGGATCGGCGCTCGCTAGCGTCACGCGGCCACGGCTGCGCGGCTGCAGCAGGCAGACGTGGCACGAATAGCCGTGGCCCCAGCTCCATTCGCGCCCGTGGTCCAGCAGCTTGGCGATGACGAAGTGCAGCTGCAGATCGGGCGCGGCCTCTTCCTGGCGGCTCTTGATGAAGCCGCCGGCCTCGGCGAAGTTGGTGGTCAGCAGGCCGGTGCGGCGGGCCCGCCATTCGCGCACGCCGCCGAGCAGGTTGCGCGCCCCGGCGAGGGAGAGGCCAAAGAGGTCGGTGAGCGCGGGGGTGTCCATCACCTGCACCACGTCGGGGTGGTCGTGCAGGTGCTCGCCCACGCCTGGCAGGTCGTGCCGCACAGCGATGCCGTGGCGCTGCAGTTGCGCCGCCGGGCCGATGCCGGAGAGCATCAGCAGCTGCGGCGACAGCAGCGCACCCGCCGACAGCAGCACCTCGCGCCGGGCCCGCACGGTGTGCAGGGCGCCGCCTTGCAGAAACTCCACGCCCACGGCGCGGCGGCCGCCAGCCCCATCGAAGAGGATGCGGGTCGCGCGTGCGCCCGTCTCCACGCGCAGGTTGGGCCGGCCCCGGTGCGGCGTCAGGTACCCCTTGGCGGCGCTGAAGCGCTCGCCGCCCCGGTGCGTGACCTGGTAGAGCCCCACGCCTTCCTGCGACGCGCCGTTGAAGTCGGCGTTGCGCGGGTGGCCGGCCTGCACGCCGGCTTCCACGAAGGCGCGCGCCACACGGTGGGGCGACTGCAGATCGGCCACGTTCAGCGGGCCGCCGGTGGCATGCCAGGCATTCGCGCCGCGCTCGTTGTGTTCAGCGCGCAGGAAGTACGGCAGCACGTCGGCCCAGCCCCATCCCGGGTTGCCGGCCTCCTGCGCCCAGTGGTCGTAGTCGGCCGGCTGGCCGCGCACGTAGATCATCGCGTTGATGGAACTGGAGCCGCCCAGCACCCGCCCGCGCGGCTGCAGGCCCCGGCGCCCGCCCAGGCCGGGCTGGGGCGTGGTGTGCTGGTCCCAGTTGAGCGCCTTGGCACGGCCCAGGCCCGCCAGGCCGGCTGGGCAGTGGATGAGCGCACTGGTGTCCGCAGGGCCTGCCTCCAGCAGGCACACGCGCACGGCGGGGTCTGCGCTCAGGCGCCCGGCCAGCACGCAGCCGGCCGACCCGCCACCGATGACGATGTAGTCGAACATGGCCCGCTTGTACCACCGGCCGGCCGCCGAGCCAACCGCCCGCGCGACGGCTTGCGCGGTGATTGCCGATACCATCGCAGCAGCTTTTTTCCAGCCACTTCCACTCATTGCAAGGGACATCACATGACGATCAAGACCGTCGGCATCATCGGCGCGGGCACCATGGGCAACGGCATCGCGCAGGCCTGCGCGGTGGCGGGCATCGACGCGGTGATGGTCGATATTTCCGACGCGGCCGTGCAGAAGGGCCTGGCCACCGTGGCCGGCAGCCTGGACCGGCTCATCAAGAAGGAAAAGATCACCGCGGCCGACAAGGACGCGGCGCTGGCGCGCATCAAGACATCGACGAACTACGACGACCTGAAGGCCGCGCAACTGATCATCGAGGCCGCCACCGAGAACCAGGAACTGAAGGTGAAGATCCTGAAACAGGTGGACGCCGCCGTGGCGCCCGAGGTCATCATCGCCTCGAACACCTCGTCGATCTCCATCACGCAGCTGGCCGCCGCCACCTCGCGGCCCGACCGCTTCATCGGCATGCACTTCTTCAACCCGGTGCCGATGATGGCGCTGGTGGAGATCATCCGCGGCCTGCAGACCAGCGACGCCACGCACGACGCCGTCAAGGCGCTGGCCGAGGCGCTGGGCAAGAGCCCCATCACCGTGAAGAACGCGCCGGGCTTCGTGGTCAACCGCATCCTGGTGCCGATGATCAATGAGGCTTTCTTCGTGCTGGCCGAGGGCCTGGCCACGCCGGAAGACATCGACGCGGGCATGAAGCTCGGCTGCAACCAGCCCATCGGCCCGCTGGCGCTGGCCGACATGATCGGTCTGGACGTGTGCCTGGCCGTGATGAACGTCTATCTGGACGAGTTCGGCGACAGCAAGTACCGCCCCTGCCCGCTGCTCAAGGAAATGGTGGCTGCCGGACGCCTGGGCCGCAAGACGGGCCAGGGCGTGTATAGCTACTGAGGGAGGCGACGGCGCTGCACTCCATTCCCGCCCAAATGGCCTGCAGCGCTCGATTTCCGGAGCGAAACCTTCCTCACCCCGGAAACCATTCAGAACACAGTGGTTTTATCGATTGAATTGCACGCAATTTAATTGTCAGCAATAATTCAAACCATGACAGCGCACCCCTCCACCCACCCTTCCGCCGGCCTGGCCGCCGACGAGTTGCTGCGGCTGGACAACCAGGTCTGCTTCGCGCTGTATTCCGCATCGCTGGCGATGACCAAGCTCTATGCGCCCTTGCTTGCAGCCCTCGGCCTCACCTACCCGCAGTACGTGGTGATGCTCACGCTGTGGGAACGCGACGGCGTCACCGTGTCCGAGCTGGGTGAGCGGCTGTTCCTCGATTCCGGCACGCTGACTCCGCTGCTCAAGCGGCTGGAGGCTTCGGGCCATGTGTCCCGCCTGCGCGATGTGCAGGACGAGCGCCGCGTGCGCATCACCCTCACCCCGCAGGGCCGGGCGCTGCGCCAGCAGGCTGAACCGATTCCGCAGTGCGTGCTGGAAAGCGCGCAGTGCACGGTGCCCGAACTCACGGCCATCACCCGGCAACTCACCACTTTGCGCGACCGGTTGACCCGACCGCCTGCCCCGGCAGGTTGACTCGGCCGCACCGCTTTCACCCTGGCTCCGGCCATTTTTCCTGCAACTACCACCACCGAAGGAACGCACCATGACCACGCTCGACAAAGTTCTCTACACCGCCCGCGCCCACACCACCGGCGGCCGTGACGGCGCCTCGCGCACCGACGATGGCCGCCTGGACGTGAAGCTGTCGGCCCCCGGCACCAGCGGCACGGGCACCAACCCCGAGCAGCTCTTCGCCGCCGGCTACTCTGCCTGCTTCATTGGCGCCCTGAAGGCCGTCGGCGGCAAGCTGGGCATCGCCGTGCCGCAAGACGTGTCGGTGGACGCCGAAGTGGACCTGGGCCAGATCCCGAACGCCTACGGCATCGCCGCGCGCCTGAAGGTGTCGCTGCCGGGCCTGGAAAAGGACAAGGCACAGCAGCTGGTGGACGCTGCCCACCAGGTCTGCCCCTACTCCAACGCCACGCGCGGCAACATCGACGTGACGATCACGCTGGCTTGATCCCGCCCCCCATCGTTTCGAGGCTTCCGCTCTGCGGCAGCTATCGAAACCATAGCTGCCCGCGCTGATTGGATCAGCGCCGGCGGCTTTTTTCATGGGGCTCCGGGTGGGCAGAACGACCTGGACGGCAACACGGGCAGGCCCGGCCGGTCGCCGACAATGCACGCATGCAGACGCCCTCAGCCCCTTCCTTTCCTTCCCCCTTCGGCAGCGACGCGCCGGCAGGCGCCCACGCCTACGCCACGCTCACGCCCGATCTGGTGCTGGACGCCCTGGCCAGCGTGGGCCTCCATGGCGATGGCCGGCTGATGGCGCTGGGTTCGTACGAGAACCGGGTCTACCAGGCCACGCTGGAGGACGACGGCGCCCGGGTGGTGGCCAAGTTCTACCGCCCCGGCCGCTGGAGCGAGGCGCAGATCCTGGAAGAGCACGCCTTCGCGGCCGAGCTGGCGGCCGCCGAAGTGCCCATGGTGGCGCCCCTGGCCATCGACGGGCGCACGCTGCACACGCATGCCGGTTTTGCCTTTTCCGTCAGCCCCTGGCGCGGCGGCCGCACGCCAGAGCTGGACGACTTCGAGGTGCTGGAGTGGATCGGCCGCTTCCTTGCGCGCATCCACACCGTGGGCGCGGCCCGCCCCTTCGTGCACCGCCCCGCCATCGACGTACGGTCGCTGGCGGGCGAGCCTTTCGACTGGCTGCTGGGTGCGGGCATCATTCCGCTGGACCAGCAATCGGCTTGGCGCGATGCCTGCACACAAGCTATCGAATTAATAGCATCAAACGCTTATGCATCAAGCGCCGGAGGCGGTTTTTACTCAAAATTCAGCCTGCAGACGGCGACCCCGATCCGCCTGCACGGTGACTGCCACCCCGGCAACGTGCTGTGGACGCCGCTGGACGAATACGGCCGGGGCGGCCCGCATTTCGTCGACCTGGACGACGCGCGCACCGGTCCGGCGGTGCAGGATCTCTGGATGATGCTCTCGGGCGACCGCCGCCAGCGCACCCAGCAGCTGTCCGCCCTGCTGGACGGCTACGAGCAGTTCCGCAGCTTCGACCGGCGCGAGCTGGCGCTGATCGAGCCGCTGCGCACGCTGCGGCTCATCCACTACAGCGCCTGGCTGGCCCGCCGCTGGGCCGACCCGATCTTCCCGATCAACTTTCCCTGGTTCGGCAGCAGCGACTACTGGCGCGGCCAGGTCCACCAGTTGCAGGAGCAGATCGAGGCGATGGGTGAGGAGCCGCTGGCGGCGTAGCAAGATGGCCCCCGGGCGCGGCTCCGGGCCGGCCGGAGCGCGTCAGCGCCGCGCCATCGAATCCTTCCAGCCCTGCACGATCACGGTGCTGAAGAACTGGCGGTCCAGCCAGAGCCACACCAGTACCGGCATCAGCGTGGGCAGCACCAGCACGCCGAGCTGGTAGCCATAGACGATGACGTTCAGCTCCCAGCCCACCACGCGCAGCGCGGCCATGTCCATGCGGGCCGTGAGTGCCAGCTGCATGAGCAAAAACATCACCAGACTGGCCGCCTGCGCCGGCAACAGCAGCAGGTAGCCCATCACCGCCCGGCGCAGCCGGCCCCCGGCCTTGGCGGAGACGCGCGCCGCGACCAGCAGCGCCAGGAAGATCGGCAGACCGTAGGCATAGCGGCCGGGGTCGGCGTCGAGCGTGACTTCTGCACGCCGCCCGCCCGCCTGCTCCACCGGCACTTCCACGGTGGTGTCCACCTCGATGCGGCCCGGCGCGATACGCACCGTGCGCACCCACATCGGGGTCACCCGCTCGAGCACCATGTGCGAGATCGCGGCCACCGGATACGACGTCCATGGCGAGACCTTGGTCCACAGCAGGGTCAGCGCCAGCACGCCCACGAAGGCGGACAGCGCGAAAGTCACCAGCACCGAAGGGCGTCGCATGGCAGTTCCTTGTGTTCAGGCAGGAGTGGGTGGGGAGAGAGGGCCCGCGCCCGGATGAGTCGATGAATGAATGAATGAGCGAAAGAGCGAACGAGCGACCCGCTTCGTGATGCGTTCCCACGGGTCGCGGCTCACGGAATCAGACGGACGGCTTGGCGTGCGGCGAAAGATCCAGCGATGAGCTGACCTGCCCCGGGCCACCGGACGGCCGGACCGGCGCGCGAGGAGCGAGCGGCGGCGCAGGCGGCTCATCGGGCGGCGGCGGCGCGTTCAGCCGCGCCTTGCGTGCCCCCGCTCGCACCCAGAGCAGCCAGACCACCAGCACGTCCAGCATGATCAAGCCCTGCCAGAGGAACTCGTGCGCGAAGTCGAACACCGCCGTGTTCCACTGGCCCAGGTAGAACAGGCTGATCACGCGCACCACGTTGAGCGCCTGCACGGCGGCGAACCCCGCCACGATGCCGACCAGCTTGTGCCGCCAGGTGGACGGGAACGCCATGATCGCGGCGAACAGCACGATGCACGCCTCGATGCCATTGCAGCCCGCCTCGATCGACACGCCGAACCCGGTCGCCTGGTTCCAGAGCACCTTGCCTTCCGACGCCGCGGTGCTGTCGAAGGTGGTGACCAACGTCGCGCAGATGTGCGCGAGCAGCGCCGTCCAGGGCAACACGATGTGCTCCTGCACCCAGTTCAGGATGTTCAATCCGAACAGCGAGAGCTGCAGGAAGAGGAAAAGTGCGAAGAAGCGCAGCATGGCTTGGGGCGTTAAGGCAGCAGGGCAGCGGGTGAAGCTGGTGAAGCGGGCAGGTGAATTGCGGGCCGACGATAGCTCAACAAGGGACGGGACGGGCAGCCGGACCAGCGCGTGGGCAGACGCTCTCGAGCGGGCGATCCCGGACGTCCCGTGGAGCCGGGACCCTGCTTCGCGCGCATGTCAAACGTGAACACACCATCTGCACCCCTTCCGGAAGACCGTTGACCTGCAGGGCCGCGACC
>Ga0308157_10008527_pt1 | contig 11632 bp, 6 predicted proteins | sample PhyBR1_FD_201035 | JGI IMG/M metagenome (GOLD analysis project Ga0308157, IMG submission 201035) | Phyllosphere microbial communities from UC Gill Tract Community Farm, Albany, California, United States - DLSLB.R1 | ecosystem: Host-associated > Plants > Phyllosphere > Unclassified | place: USA...
TGAGCGACGAGAAGCGTGCGGCCTTCCTCGACACCATCGCCGATCAGATCATGGCGCTCGGCGATGTGCTGGTCGAGCGCGTGATGGAAGAAACCAGCCTGCCGCGCGCCCGCGTGGAAGGTGAGCGTGGCCGCACTGTCGGTCAGCTGAAACTGTTTGCCAACCTGCTGCGCGAAGGCTCGTGGCACGATGTGCGCTTTGACAAAGCTCTGCCAGACCGTACGCCGCCGCGTCCGGACCTGCGCATGCGCATGATCGGCCTCGGCCCTGTGGCTGTTTTCGCGGCCAGTAACTTCCCGTTGGCCTTTTCTGTCGCCGGTGGCGACACCGCATCGGCGCTGGCTGCCGGTTGCCCGGTAGTGCTGAAGGCGCACTTTGCGCACCCAGGCACCTCGGAGCTGGTCGGCCGCGCGGTCGTCAAAGCGGTGGAGATCTGCGGCTTGCCAGCTGGCGTATTCTCGCTGCTGACCGGCGTGGGCAATGAGCTGGGCATTGAGTTGGTGCGTCATCCAGCCATCAAGGCGGTCGGCTTCACCGGCTCGCGTGGTGGTGGCATGGCGCTGATGGCCGCCGCTGCGGCACGTCCGGTGCCGATTCCGGTCTACGCTGAAATGAGCTCGATCAATCCGGTCTTCCTGCTGCCGAACGCATTGAAGAACCGCGCTGAAGATATCGCCGCCGGCTTCGCCGCGTCGCTGACGCTGGGCGTGGGCCAGATGTGCACCAATCCTGGCCTGGTGCTGGCGATTGATGGTCCGGATCTGCAACGCTTCACCGCCGCTGCCTCGCAAGCGCTGGTGGGCGGCGCAGCCTGCTCGATGCTGTCGCCGGGTATTGCTGGCAACTTCGCTCGCGGTGTCAGCCAACTGGCGGAACATGCGGATGTGAAGACGCTGGCATTGGCGCCGCAGGCAGAAGGCAAAGGCGCTCCTGCGCTGTTCGTGTCGTCGGCATCGGCTTTCCTGTCGCAGCATGCGCTGCAAGAGGAAATCTTTGGCCCGGCGTCGCTGGTCATCGCGTGCAAGGATGTGGCCGAACTGCGCCAGGTGACGGAAAAACTGGAAGGCCAGCTGACCGCCACGCTGCAAATGGACGAAGGTGACCTTGAGGCGGCGCAGTCGCTGCTGCCTGTGCTGGAGCGTAAAGTGGGCCGCATCCTGGCCAATGGCTATCCAACCGGTGTGGAAGTTGCGAGCGCCATGGTGCACGGCGGCCCGTTCCCGTCGACGTCGGACGGTCGTTCCACCTCGGTCGGCACCGGCGCAATCACGCGTTTCCTGCGTCCGGTGTGCTACCAGAACTTGTCGCAGGCGCTGCTGCCGGAAGTCCTGCGCGATAACGGCAGCGCCACCTGGCTGCGCCGCGAAGGCGAATTGACCCGCAACTAAACAGTCGCCGGAGCGACGATAATAATGGAGACTGTATGACACAACTGGCCAAGTTCGGCAGCTTGCGCGGAAAGCGCGTATTCATCACCGGCGGCGGTACCGGTATCGGCGAAGCGATGGTCATCTCTTTCGCAGAGCAAGGCGCGCAAGTTGCCTTCGTCGATATCGCCCGCGATCCAAGCCTGGCGCTGGTGCGCCGCGTGAAGGAAGCCGGCTATCCTGAGCCGCTGTTCCGCCAGTGTGACATCACAGACATCCCTGCGCTGCAAGCCACCATCACTGAACTGGCTGGCCTGGTCGGCGACTTCGACATCCTGGTCAACAACGCCGCCAATGACCAGCGCCACGAAACCGCCGAAGTCACGCAAGAATTCTGGGACAAGTGCATCGCCGTCAACCAGCGCCCGATGTTCTTCACCTGTCAGGCTGTCCTGGAAGGCATGAAGAAGAAGGGCGCCGGTTCCATCATCAACGTCGGTTCGATCTCCTGGCACGTCAAGAACGCAGGCTATCCAGCCTACGCCACCACCAAGGCAGCCACGCATGGTCTGACCCGTGGCCTGGCGCGCGAATTCGGCGCCCACGGCATCCGCGTCAACACCGTTACGCCAGGCTGGGTGATGACCCAGCGCCAGATCGACCTGTGGCTGGACGATGCCGGTGAAGAAGACATCAAGCGCAATCAGTGCTTGCAGAACAAGCTGATGCCGCAGCACGTGGCATCGATGGTGCTGTTCCTGGCCGCCGAGGACGGCGCCATGTGCACCGCGCAGGAATTTATCGTCGACGCAGGCTGGGTATAAACCGCTTGCAGTAACACTGTTCGCCCCCGGAGACAACCGCACGTACGATGCGGCGGGGTATCTCAACCATAGATAAATGGTAGGAACATGGTGAATACAACCGTAGTCACGGCGCTGTCCTGCGCCGCTGCAATCCTCGCGGCCGCCCCGGCCGCCGCACAAACTAATACCGCGTCGCCCGCCCGCGCCGCAACCGCCTCCGCGTTGGCCGCCGCGCGTTTTGCGGCGCTGCGCAGCCCTGACAACCATATCGCTGTCACGGTGCGTGCCGCTGATGGCAAGCTGACGTACACGATTGCGCGCGATGGCAAGCCTGTCTTGCTGGCCTCGGAACTTGGCCTGCAACTCGCCGGCGCCGACCTGGCCAACGACCTGTCGCTGGTGGCCGCCTCCGCGCCGCGCGCGGTGGAAGACCACTACCAGATGGCGGTCGGCAAACGCAAGGACATCACCTACCGCGCCAATGAGCAAACCTGGTCGCTGCAAAACGCCAAACAGCAGAAGATCGACGTCGTCTTCCGCGTCTCCAACGACGGCGTCGCATTCCGCTACGTCGTTGCCGAACCATCGCTGCCGTTGAAGAAGCTGGTGCAGGAACACACCACCTTCACGCTGCCTGCCGGCGCCAAAGCCTGGCTGCAACCGATGTCAGTCGCCCAAACCGGCTGGAGCAACACCAATCCATCCTACGAAGAGCACTACCAGATGGAAATCCCGGTTGGCGCCAAATCACCAACCGAAGCCGGCTGGGTATTCCCCGCGCTGTTCCGTACCGGCGCGAACTGGCTCGCCATCTCCGAAGCCAATATGGACGGCAGCTGGCAAGCCTCACGCCTGGCGCAGGATTCCAGCGGCGGCGAATACCGCATCGGCAACCCGATGGCGCCGGAGGTCTACACCAATGGCGGCTTGATGGCCGAAGTGGAGGGTACGCTCACCTCGCCATGGCGCATCATCGCCCTCGGCTCGTTGAGCACCGTCACCAACTCCACGCTGGGCACCGACCTGGCCGCACCGGCCGTCGCCTTCGACGCCACCCGCATCAAGCCGGGCCGTGCCTCGTGGAGCTGGGCGATCCTGAAAGATGACTCCATCGTCTACGACGTACAGAAGAAGTTCATCGACTACGCCGCCGACATGAAATGGGAATACACCCTCATCGACGTCAACTGGGACCGCAACATCGGCTACGAAAAGATCAAGGAACTGGCCGACTACGCGGCAAAGAAAAACGTCGGCCTGATCCTCTGGTACAACTCCTCCGGCCCATGGAATAAAACTGAATATTCCCCCAAAGGCCAACTGCTCACGCACGAACAGCGCGTCAAGGAATTCAAGCGCCTGAGCGACATCGGCATCAAGGGCCTGAAGATTGACTTCTTCGCCGGCGACGGTCAATCGATGATCGCCTACTACAACGACATCCTGCGCGACGCTGCAGCAGCCGGTTTGCTGGTCAACTTCCACGGCTCGACGCTGCCGCGCGGCTGGCATCGCACCTGGCCTAACCTGATGACGATGGAAGCGATCAGGGGTTTCGAGTTCACCACCTTCGAGCAAAAGGATCAGGACGCGATGCCGAGCCACGCCGCCATGCTGCCGTTCACCCGCAACCTGTTCGATCCGATGGACTTCACGCCGGTCGTCTTCGGCGATATCCCGAAGATCAAGCGCGCCAGCACCAACGGCTTTGAACTGGCGACCTCGGTGCTCTACCTGTCGGGCATCCAGCACTTCGCCGACACGCCAGAAGGCATGGCCACCGCGCCGGACTACGTAAAGAAATTCATGCAGAGCGTGCCGCGCGGCTGGGACGACAGCCGGCTGGTTGACGGCTATCCCGGCAAGTACGCCGTCGTCGCGCGCCGCTCCGGCGACACCTGGTACATCGCCGGCATCAACGGCGCCGACAAAGAGAAAACGCTGACGCTGGACTTGTCCTTCGTCGGCAGCAAGCAGGGCGTCATCATCACCGATGGCAAGGAAGCCCGTAGTTTCAACCAGCGCGCCATCGCCGCCGGCAAAAAAGTAGTCGTCACCGTCAAGCCGCATGGCGGCTTTGTCATCCAACTATAAAACAGGAGACTAATCAATGAACCCAATCCAACGCGGCGTACTCGCCCTGTGCATGCTGGCCTCAGGCAGCGCATTCGCAGCAGAGATCACCATCGACACCGGCAAGCCGGGCGCTGTGATCAACAAGGACGTATACGGCCAGTTCGCCGAACACCTGGGCACCGGTATCTATGAAGGTATCTGGGTCGGCCCGAAATCGAAAATCCCTAACACCAAGGGCTGGCGCAACGACGTGGTCGGCGCGCTGAAAGACATCCAGGTGCCACTGGTGCGCTGGCCAGGCGGCTGCTTTGCCGACGAATACCACTGGCGCGATGGCATTGGCCCGCGCGAGAAGCGCCCGGTCAAGGTCAACACCAACTGGGGCGGCGTGGATGAATCCAACGCCGTCGGCACGCACGAGTTCTTCGACCTGGTCGCCCTGTTGGGCGCGGACGCCTACGTCAACGGCAACCTGGGCACCGGCAGCGCACAGGAAATGTCGGAGTGGGTCGAGTACATGACCTCCGACAGCAAATCGACGCTGGCCAACCTGCGCCGCAAAAACGGCCACGACAAGCCATTCAAGGTGGCTTACTTCGCAGTCGGTAACGAGGCCTGGGGCTGCGGCGGCAATATGAGCCCGCAGTATTACTCGGACCTGTACAAGCAGGTCGAGACCTTCCTGCGCGCGCCGAAGCAGTATCGTCCGAAGATCATCGCCAGCGGCGGTAACGACAATGACCTGACCTGGTCGGATGTGCTGAGCAAGGAACTGAAGAAGCAAACCGAAGGCATCAGCTTCCACTACTACACCATCCCGACTGGCAAGTGGGAAGGCAAGGGCGCGTCGACCGGCTTCCAGGAAAACGAGTGGATCTCGACCCTGTCCAACACGCTGCGCATGGAAAGCCACATCCAGAAAAACAGCGCCGTCATGGACAAGCATGACCCAGAGAAGAAATTGGGCCTGTTCGTCGACGAATGGGGCACCTGGTATGACGTGGAAAAGGGCACCAACCCTGGCTTCCTGTTCCAGCAAAACACGCTGCGTGACGCGGTGGTGGCGGCGCTGAATTTCAACATCTTCCACGCTCACGCCGAGCGCGTGCGGATGACGAATATCGCGCAGATGGTCAATGTGCTGCAGGCGATGATCATCACCGACAAGGACAAGATGCTGCTGACGCCAACCTATTACGCGTACCAGATGTATGTGCCGTTCCAGGGCGCGACTTCGTTGCCGATTTCGCTGAAGGATAACCCGGACTATTCGGCTGGCGGTTTCAAGGTCCCTGAGATCAGTGCATCGGCGGCGCGCGCCAAGGATGGCAAGGTGTATGTGGCGCTGGTGAACACCAATCCGAACAAGGCTGTCGATGTGGCGGTGAATATTCCTGGCCAGGCTGTGAAGTCGGTCAAGGGCCGTGTCCTGACTGCTGCTGCGATGGATGCGCACAACACCTTCGCTGCGCCGCAAGCGATCAAGCCGGCAACATTCAGCGCCAGCGCTGGTGCGGATGGCAAGCTGACTGTCAAGGTTCCGGCCAAGGCCGTGATCGTGGTGGCAGTGGAGTAAGCGCATGGACGACATCAAGCTCACCCGCCGCAAGGTAGTTACTGCGGGCGGTGTGGCCTTGGTGTTGGCCGGTTGCGGCGGCGGGGGAGGTGGCGGCAGCGTCACCCCCACGCCAACACCAACGCCAACACCAACGCCAACACCAACGCCGACGCCAACGCCAACCACCGTCACGTTTGGCGAGGCATCGGTCCACGATCCATCCGTCATCAAGGTGGACGGCACGTTCTACCTGTTCGGCTCCCACCTGGCGGCGGCCAAATCGACGGACCTGATGAACTGGACCAAGATCGCCGACGGCGTCAACGCGGCCAATCCATTGTTCAACAATGTGGTGACCGCACTGGCAGACACCTTCGCCTGGGCACAGGTTACCGATACCTGGGCACCGGACGTGGTCCGTCTTGCCGATGGCAAGTTCTATCACTACTACTGCGCCTGCAAAGGCGACTCCCCGCGCTCGGCGCTCGGCCTGGCTGTGGCAGACAAGGTGGAAGGCCCGTACATCAACAAGCAGATCCTGCTGAAGTCCGGCATGTGGGGCCTGCCGGGCGAAGACGGCGTGACCATCTACGATGCGCTGACGATGCCGAACGTGGTCGATCCGAACACCTTCTTCGACCAGAACGGCAAGCTGTGGATGATCTATGGGTCGTACTCGGGCGGCATCTTCATCCTTGAGATGGATACCGCCACCGGCTTGCAGAAGCCGGGCCAGGGCTATGGCAAGCATCTGATCGGCGGGAATCACAGCCGCATCGAAGGTGCATACGTGATGTATAGCGCGCAGTCGAAGTTCTACTATATGTTCACCTCTTTTGGTGGGCTGGATGCAAATGGCGCCTACAACATGCGCGTTGCGCGTTCGCTGAATCCGGATGGTCCGTATCTGGACGCAAAGGGCAACGACATGGCCAACGTCAAGTCGAATCCCGCGCTGCCTTTGTTTGACGATGCGACCATCGCGCCATTCGGCCAGAAGATCATGGGCAATCACCAGTTCGCACTGGCGGCGGGTGAGACGGGCGTGCCGCTTGGCTATGTGTCGCCGGGCCACAACTCGGCTTATTATGAGGCCTCGACCGGGCAGTACTTCCTGATCTTCCATACGCGCTTCCCGAATTCCGGCGAACTGCATCAGATCCGCGTGCATGAGATGTTCATCAATGCGGATGGCTGGCCGGTGGTGGCGCCGTTCCGTTACGCACCGCTGACCAAGAACGCGACGCCGCTGTCGGCAGAGGTGACGGCGGCCGATGCGGTGGGCACGTACAAGATGATTAATCACGGCAAGGACATTTCGACGACGATCAAGACGTCTTCGAATGTTGTACTGGCGGCGGATGGTACGGTGTCGGGCGCGGCCAGCGGAACGTGGAAGCATGATGGCAGCAACAGGATCACCCTGACGCTGGGCACGGCCGGGACTTTCGCTGGCGTGTTGTCGCGTCAGTGGAACACCAATGCCAGCGCGTTTGTGGTGACGTGGACGGCGCAGTCGGTGGATGGTGTGTCCATCTGGGGCGCGCGTACTGGTAATTAAGAGAGGCGAGATATGAAGTATGTTTTATCGATGGTGGCGTTCGCGCTGGCGGCAGCGGGCAGCACGGCCAAGGAAGTGAGCGTGCATGATCCGGTGATGGCGAAAGAGGGCGATACCTACTACGTGTTCAGCACGGGGCCGGGTATCACTTTCTACAGCTCGAAGGATATGAAGAACTGGACGCCGGAAGGCCGCGTTTTCAAGGGCCAGCCGGTGTGGGCGAAGAAGGCCGCGCCAACGTTCGACGATCATATCTGGGCGCCGGATGTGCAGTTCCATAACGGGAAATACTATCTGTACTATTCCGTTTCGGGCTTTGGCAAGAACACGTCCGGTATCGGCGTCACCGTCAATAAAACGCTGAATCCTCGTTCGCCTGATTACAAGTGGGAAGATCAGGGGATGGTGCTCCAGTCGGTGCCTAACCGCGACGACTGGAACGCCATCGATCCAAATGTGATTCAGGACGAGAAGGGCGATGCATGGATGTCGTTCGGCTCCTTCTGGAGCGGGTTGAAAATCGTCAAGCTGAATAAGGAATGGACTGGCCTGGCCGAGCCGCAGGAATGGCATGCGATCGCCAGCCGCACCAACGGTGCTTCCGGTTCGGGCGAGAAGGCTGGCGCTGGCGAGATCGAGGCGCCGTACATCTTCAAGAAGGGCGATTACTATTATCAGTTCGTGTCATTCGGCTTGTGCTGCAAGAAGGCTGACAGTACCTACCACGTGATGGTGGGCCGCTCAAAATCGGTCACTGGTCCGTATGTGGACAAGAACGGCGTCGACATGATGAAGGGCGGCGGTACGCTGGTGATCGCCGGCGACAAGGACTGGAAGGGCCTCGGCCACAACAGCGCCTACACCTTCGACGGCAAGGATTACCTGGTGCTGCACGCCTACGAGACGGCGGATAACTACCTGCAGAAGCTGAAGATCATGCCGATGCAGTTTGACGCCGCTGGCTGGCCGACTGTTGACCAGGCTGATCTCAACAAATATCGCAGCGTCCAGCTGCCTGCAAAATAATGGCTGCCTCGCGCACGGATATCGGCGCAGCGCAGGCTGCGGAATCGCTTTCTCCTCGGCGTCCGGTGCGTCGGCGGGTGCTGAAGCTGGCCGCTGGCACGGCTGCCACGGTCGCTTCTCACCGTGCGTTTGCCGCTTCGGGCGCCGCTGCGACGGTCGCGTCTCACCGCGCGGTTGCTGCCTCGGGCACCGCTGCCACGGTCGCGTCTCACGGCGTGGTTGCTGCCTCGGGCACGGCTATCGCTACGCCGGATGCGCTGAAGGACGGCCCGGTGGCACTGTTCCCGCTGAGCGCCGTGCGGCTCGGACCGAGTCCTTTCCTGGATGCCCAACGGACCGACCTGCGCTACATCCTCTCGCTGGATGCGGACCGCCTGCTGGCGCCATTCCTGCGCGAAGCCGGCTTGCCGCTCAAGCAGCCCACTTACGGCAACTGGGAATCCACTGGCCTCGATGGCCACATGGGCGGCCACTACCTGTCCGCGCTGGCGCTGATGTACGCGTCCACTGGCAACAAGGAAATCCACCAACGCCTGAACTACGCGGTCGCCGAACTTAAACGCTGTCAGCAAGCCAACGGCAACGGCTACATCGGCGGCATCCCCGGCGGCGCAACCGTATGGCAGGATATCGCCAACGGCAAACTTCAGGCGGACAACTTCTCCGTCAACGGCAAATGGGTCCCGTGGTACAACCTCCACAAAACCTACGCCGGCCTGCGTGACGCGTACGTCTACGCCGGCAACGAAGACGCCCGCGCCATGCTGATCGCCCTGTGCGAATGGACCCTTCGCCTCACCGCGCACCTGAACGACGAACAAATGCAATCCATGCTGCGCGCCGAACACGGCGGCATGAACGAAGTCCTGGCCGACGTCGCGCAGATGACTAGCCAGCAGAAATACATGGACCTGGCCATCCGTTTTTCACATCAGGCTATCCTGCAACCGCTGGAACAAGGCAAGGACCAGCTAACCGGCCTGCACGCCAACACGCAGATCCCGAAAGTCATCGGCTTCAAGCGCATTGGCGACATCACCAGCCGCAAGGACTGGCAAAAGGCCGCCGCCTTTTTCTGGCAGACCGTTCACGATCATCGCACTGTCGCCATCGGAGGCAACAGCGTCAAAGAGCACTTCCACGACGATAAGGACTTCTCGTCCATGATCGACGAAGTGGAAGGCCCTGAGACCTGCAACACCTACAATATGCTCAAGTTGACCGAGCTGCTGTTCCAGGGCGACGCCAAGGGCAGCTATGCCGACTATTACGAGCGCGCGCTGTACAACCATATCCTGTCGTCGCAGCACCCGGACAGCGGAGGCTTCGTCTACTTCACGCCGATGCGGCCGAATCACTACCGCGTCTACTCCCAGCCGCAGAAGGCCATGTGGTGCTGCGTTGGCTCCGGTATCGAAAGCCACGCCAAGTACGGAGAATTTGTCTATGCTCATCGAGGCGATAACCTGTACGTCAACCTGTTCATCCCGTCAACGCTGGACTGGCGCGAACAGGGCGTGCAAATTCGCCAGGCCAACCGCTTCCCGGATGAAGAAAAGAGCACCATCACAGTCAAGGGCAACAAGACCTTCACGCTGAAGATCCGCTACCCCGAATGGGTGGACCAGGGAGCATTGCGCATCGCTGTCAACGGCAAGCCAGTCGCCGCCGCCATTGGCGCCGACCGCTACGTCAATGTGCGTCGTGCATGGCGTGATGGCGACAAGGTCGAGATCCACTTGCCGATGAAGACGCGCCTGGAGCAGATGCCGGAAAAATCTGACTATTACGCTGTGCTGCATGGCCCGGTGGTGCTGGCGGCGAAAAGCGATCCTTTCCCTGGCGAGCAGCTCAACTACCTCGCCGACGACAGCCGCATGGGCCACATCGCCAGCGGTCCGGTGGTGCCTCTGGAGCAGGCGCCGGTGCTGGTCAGCGACAGCGCGGCGTTTGCCGGCCGTTTCCGTCCCGTGCCAGGCCGTCCACTGACCTTCACCGCGCCGGGACTGGTGCAAGCCGCAACCACCGGCCCGACTACCTTCGTGCCATTCTTCCGCGTGCATGACGCCCGCTACGTCGTCTACTGGCCTTACTCGACGCCGGGTGAGCTGGCCAAACGCCGCGCGCAAGCAGCTGCGGACGAGAAAGAGCGCCTGGCGCTGGACGCCCAGACCATCGACCAGGTGGCGCCCGGTGAGCAGCAGCCTGAATCCGATCACTTCTTCAAGGCCGAAGGCGCGGACGCCGGCATCAACAAAGGCAAGCACTGGCGCCGTGCAACCGGCTGGTTCAGCTACGACCTCACCGACAAAAAAGGGGAGGCGCGCGTGCTGCGGTTGACATATTCAAAACTCGACGCCGGCCGCCGCTTCGATATCCTAATCAACGACCAACTGCTGGCAGAAGTGCGCCTGGAAGCCAGCGCGCCGCACGAGCTGTACACCCGTGATTACCCGATTCCGCCCGGCGTAGCAGCGGCTGGCAAGCTGGTAGTCAAGTTTGTCGCACGCGAAGGTTCGGTCGCCGGTGGTCTATACGGACTTCGCCTGCTGCGCTGACATACCAAAAAAGATATTGCAGAGTGTGAAAATATCATTGGATAGATATTTATGTTTCTCATAGTATTGATCCGAATAACACTATAAAAAAACTTACAGGAGACTTGCCATGACATGCAATCGCAGAACCGTACTGGCCACCGCGCTGGCCGCCGCCATCACCCTCAGCGCACCAGGCGCTTTTGCCGCCAAACCGCTGGTAATCGGCTTCTCCCAGGTCGGCGCTGAAAGTGAATGGCGCACCGCGAATACCGTATCGATCAAGGACGCGGCGAAGAAAGAGGGCATCACCCTGAAATTCGCCGACGCCCAGCAGAAACAGGAAAACCAGGTCAAGGCCATCCGCTCCTTCATCGCCCAGCGCGTTGACGTGATCGCGTTCTCGCCGGTGGTGGAGTCGGGCTGGGATACCGTGCTGCGCGAAGCGAAACGCGCCAACATCCCGGTGATCCTGACCGACCGCGCGGTCAATGTCAGCGATCCTTCGCTGTACGTCAGCTTCCTCGGCTCGGATTTCGTGGAAGAGGGCCGCCGCGCCGGCCGCTGGCTGGTGGAGCGTCAAAAGAAGACGCCTGATGCCGTTTTGAATATCGTTGAGCTGCAAGGCACCGTCGGCTCAGCGCCTGCGCTGGACCGCAAGAAGGGCTTCGAGGAGATCATCGCCGGTAATCCGAAGCTGA
>Ga0308157_10008528_pt1 | contig 11631 bp, 14 predicted proteins | sample PhyBR1_FD_201035 | JGI IMG/M metagenome (GOLD analysis project Ga0308157, IMG submission 201035) | Phyllosphere microbial communities from UC Gill Tract Community Farm, Albany, California, United States - DLSLB.R1 | ecosystem: Host-associated > Plants > Phyllosphere > Unclassified | place: USA...
GCGCGTTGGCGATGCGCAGCGAGGACACGCGGTTGTCGGCGTCGATGTCGGCCGCGCGCACATAGCCGCGCAGGCGCACGAATTCTTCGCCCTGGTTCAGGGTCAGCATTTTTTCGCCAGCCAGGCGCAGCAGGCCGTTGGGCATGACCTCCTGCACGATCACGGTGATGGCGCCGGACAGCGCATTCTGCTGGGTGCTGGTGGCGTCGCCTTGGAAGGTGCGGCCGGCGCTCAGGTCGATGCCGGCCTTGGGGCGTATTTTGCCCAGCAGGCTGGGCGCGGCCACGCTGACGCCGGAGTCCTTCTTGAAGGAGGTGCCGGCGCTCTTCGAGGCCTGGGTGGTTTCCTCCAGCAGCACGGTGACCACGTCGCCGACACGGAAGGCGCGGCTGTCCGAGGTCAGCGACACGCCGGAGTCGGCCGCGAACACGCCGCCGGAGGTGCCGCGCGGGGCGGCCGAGCGCGCCATGGTGGGCGCGTCGTCGAACGGCCCCGGCCGTACGGCCGGCGGCTGGACGGCGGCGCAGCCGCCCAACAGCAGCGCGGCCAGGACGGGCAGGGCGGTTTTCATCAGCGTGCCGCCTGCGACAGGTACTGCAGCATATTGTCGGCGGCGGTCAGCACCTTGGTGTTCATCTCGTAGGTGCGCTGGGCGGCGATCATGTCCACCATTTCCTCCACCACCTGCACGTTGGAGCCTTCCAGCGCGCCCTGCTTCAGCTTGCCGAACTGGTCGGTGCCGGGATTGCCTTCGGTCGGCGCGCCGGAGGCGGCGGTCTCGGCAAAGAGGTTCTCGCCCAGGGCCTGCAGGCCGGTCGGGTTGATAAACGAGGTCAGGGTCAGCTGGCCCAGCACGGCCGGGGTGGCGCTGCCGGCCACCGTGGCCGAGACCACGCCGTTTTCCGCGATGGTGATGGCGGTGGCGTTGGCTGGTATGGTGATCTGCGGCACCAGCGGCAGGCCGGCGCTGTTGACCAGGATGCCGTTCTGGTCAGGCTGCAGCTGGCCGGCGCGGGTGTAGGCCGGCTCGCCGTCCGGGCGGCGCACCTGGAAGAAGCCGTTGCCGTTGATGGCCACGTCGAGCGCGTTGCTGGTGTTCTGGATATTGCCGTTGGTGAAGATCTTCTGTGTGCCCACCAGCTGCACGCCGTTGCCCAGCTGCACGCCGGACGGCGCCAGCGTGTTGTTGCCGGCGCGCTGGGCGCCCGGCTGCTGCTCGATCGAGTAGAACAGGTCCTGGAAGGCCACGCGGTCGCGCTTGAAGCCGACGGTGTTGGCGTTGGCCAGGTTGTTGGCGATGGTTTGCAGTTTGGCGTCCTGCGCCTGCACGCCGGTCTTGCTGATCCACATTGCTGGATTCATGATAACTCCTTGATAGTCCTGTCGTTGGGTGGGCTCAGCCGCCGATCAGGCGGTTGCCGGCTTCAGCCATGCTGTCGCTGGCTTTGAACAGCTTCATCTGCATTTCAAAGGTGCGGTTCAAGCTCATGGTGGCGACCATTTCCTCGACCGCCGACACATTGCTGCCCTCGAGGTGGCCGGAGCTGACCTTGACGGTCTCGTCGGTAGCCAGCAGCTGGCCGTCGCGCGCCACCAGCAGGCCCGCTTCGTTCTTGGTCAGTTCGGACGCCTCGGCCTTCACCAGCTTGAGCTTGTCGACCACCTGCAGCTGGGCCGTGCCCGGCGTCAGGATGGAGACCGTGCCGTCCTGGCCGATCTGCACCTTGGTGTGGATGGGCAGCGTGATCGGGCCGCCTTCGCCCAGGATGGGCATGCCGCCCACCGTCATGGCGCCGTCGGCGTCCAGCGTGATGGCGCCGGCGCGGGTGTAGCCCTCGCCGGTGGGGCCCTGCACGGCGAAGAAACCGTCGCCGGCGATCGCCACGTCCAGCTCGCGGCCGGTCGACTTCAGCGTGCCGCTGCGGGTGGTCACCGCGTTGGCCTGCATGTCGGCCATGTGGCGGTCGTCGTAGCCGTAGCCGCTCAGCGGGCGCGAGGTCGACAGCTCCAGGTTGGCCCGGAAGCCGGTGGTGTCCATATTCGCCAGGTTGTTGGCGTGGACCTGTTGCCCGCGCAGCGCCCGTTCGGCGCCGCTCATGGCGGTGTAGATCAGTGCGTCCATGTAATCGTCTCAGCCTGCGCTTACAGGGCTTGCATCAGCGACTGCAGCATGGCGCTCTCGGTCTGGATGACCTTGGAGTTGGCCTGGTAGTTGCGCTGCGAGGTCATCAGGCCGACCAGTTCGGTGGTCACGTCCACGTTGGACTGCTCCAGCGAGGCCACGCTCAGCGCGCCGGCCATGCCGTTGCCCGGGGTGCCGAACAGCGGCGTGCCGGAGTCGTTCGAGGCCAGCCAGCTGGTGTCGCTGACCGGGGTCAGCGAGCCCTCGTCGGGGAAGGTGGCGATGGTCAGCTTGCCCACGGACTGGCGCTGGTCGTTGCTGTACTTGGCCACCAGCGAGCCGTCCTTGGCCAGTTCGACGCCGATGAAGGTGCCCGAAGCGTAACCGTCGGCCTTGTTGGTCGAGGTGGTGGCTTCGCCGGCGAACTGGGTGGTGCCAGTGTAGTCGATGTTCAGGTTCATGACCGCCGCGCCGTTGGCCGGATCGTAGGCGATTGCGTGCTTGGGATCGGGCAGCACGGTTGCGTCGATCGCGCCGTTGGCGTCGAACGGCAGCTCAATGTCCAGCGCCGGGTCCATGCCGTTGCCGTCCATGGCGTATGTGATGCGTACAGTGTTGGTGTTGGTCTTAATGAAATACTGCGTCAACGTGTGCTGGTTGCCCTGGGAATCGTAGGCTACGGACACGCGCGACATATTGTAGGACTCCGGAGCCGGAGAGGTCACGGTCGGGGTGGTTGTTGGTGGAGCGAAGGGGTTCACGCCTGGGTCGATGGTTTTCCAGTCGGCCGACAGGTTGCTGACGTATTTCAGGTTTTGGCTGGCCACGGCCGGGATCTGGCCGGTCGGCACCTTCAGGTCGCCCATCGGGCCCAGGGTGGTGGAGGGCGGGGTGACGGCGAAACCCTGCACGCGGCGGTCCGACGCGTCGACCAGGTAGCCCTCGGTGCTGGCGTGGAAAATGCCGACGCGGGTGTAGTTGTTCTGGCCCTGGATGTCCTTGGTGACGAAGAAGCCGCGGCCGTTGATGGCGGCGTCCAGGCCGATGCCGGTGTTGACCACGCCGCCGTTCTTGCCGATCGACTGGGTCACCGAGCCGATCTGCACGCCGGTCGCCTGGTCGCCCGCGTACTGCGACGCGAAGTTGGCGCGGCTGGACTTGAAGCCATAGGTACCCGCATTGGCGATGTTGTTGGAGATGGTGCCCAGTTGCTGGTTAATTGCCTGGATGCCGGACAGTGCGATATCGAAACTCATGGCGGATACCTTTCGTGGTGTACTGAGTTGTACTTGCTTGCTTGATGAACAAATGTTGTAAAGCGGTGCTTCAGTTGCTGGCGACGGTGCTGCCGGCCTTGCCGTTGAAGGCGGTGATGTAAGCCGGCGAGGTCTCGCCGACGTTGGCCACATTGAGCACCACCGCGCCGCCGGAACCGAGCCGCACGCTGTTCAGGCGGCCGATCAGGTCGATCGAGGCGTCTTCCTTGCTGCTCGTTTCTACGCGCATCTTGTAGTTGCCGGCCGGCAGGCCCAGGGCCTGCGGGTCGAGCGCGAAGGGCACCGCGCCGCTGGACTGTGCGCCCAGTTCGATCTTGTGTTCCTTGCCGTCCAGGCCGGTCAGCACCAGGGTGGTCTTGTTGCTGCTGGCGGCCAGCGTGATCTCGCCCTTGACCTTGGAATTCTCCAGCTGCACCGAGGTGGACGCGACCTGCACGTCCGAGCCCACCTGCGCGCCCAGCGCCAGGACCTGCATGCTTTGCAGGATGCTGGCGTTGGCGCTGGTCAGGTTGCCCACGTTCTGCAGCGCTTCGGTCTGCGACAGCTGGGTCAGCTGGCTGATGAACTGGCTCGGATCGCTGGGCGACAGCGGGTCCTGGTTCTGGATCTGGGCCACCAGCAGCTTGGTGAACATGGTGGACGTTTCGCTGCCGTTGGCCAGCGGATTGGAGCCGGCGGTCTGGGTGGCCGGGGTATTGGAGAAGAAATTGGTTTGCATGGCTTAACCTTCACCGAGTTTGAGCAGCGACTGCTGCATGGAGCGGATGCGACCCAGCACTTCCACATTGGTTTCAAAGGCGCGCGAGGCCGACATCATGTCGGTCATCTCGGCCACCTGGTTGACGTTCGGGTAGTACACCATGCCCTCGGCATTGGCCAGCGGATTGCCCGGCTCGTAGGCCTTGCGCAGCGGCTCGCTGCTCTCGACCACGTCCAGCACCTGCACGCGGCCGCCGTTGTCGGCGTTGGCGCCCTCGTTCATCACGGCCGCGAACACCGGCTTGCGCGCGCGGTAGGTCTGGTTTTCGTTGCCGGACACCGAGTCGGCATTGGCCAGGTTGCTGGCCACGGTATTCAGGCGCACCGTCTGCGCCGCCATCGCCGAACCGGCGATCTGGGAAATGTCTTTGAAGCTCATGGGGATGCCCTATTGGCCGGGTGGTGGACCGGGTTATTGACCATTGATCGCTTTGGCCAGGCCCTTGAGCTTCATGTTAATGAAGGTCAAGCTGGTCTGGAAGTCGCTCGCGTTCTGCGAGAAGGCCGCCTGTTCGACACCGATCTCGACGGTGTTGCCGTCGCGGGTAGGGTGGTAGGGTACGCGGTAGAGTGCGTTGCCGTCCGCATCAAGCTCCGGCTCGCCGGTTTGCAGGGCCTGGGTCTGGGCCAGCGTGGCGGCGAAATCCATGTCCTGGGCCTGGTAGCCCGGTGTGTTCTCATTGGCAATATTCGACGCCAGGATGCGCGTGCGTTCGGCACGCAAATGGAGCGCATCGCCGTGCAGGCCAAGTGCGTCTTTGAAATTAATGCCCATTATTCCCCCCTGTCATAGATTCGTTGCCCATGTAAAATGGCGGCCGGACGCAAGCGCGCGCCGCAGCCAACATAGTAAAGGTATTGCCCATGTTCAACAATCCCATTTTACATCCGTTTATTGCCGCGTTGGCGATTGCCGTGCCAATATTTGGCGAAGCGGCCGTCACGCCCGAGCAGACTGTGGCGCTGGTGGAACAAACTGCGCGCGAGGCCTTGCTGCGCCAGGCCGACGCCAGCGGCCTGGCCGAGCCCGAATTCGAGGTGGCGGCGGTGCGCACCAGCCGGGTGCTGCCGGCCTGCCCGGCGCCGGTGGCGGTGGGCGTGCTGGACGCGCGCCAGGCCACGCGGCTGCGCCTGGTGGCCAGCTGCCCGGGCGAGGGCGGCTGGAAATACGAGTTCGTGGTGCGCGCCAAGATCACGGCGCGGGTGGCGGTGATGGCGGCCGAGGTGCCCAGCGGGCGGGCCGTCGAGGCGGCCGACGTGGCGCTGGAGCGGCGCGACATCAGCCTGGTGCCGGACGCCGTGTCCGACCTGGCGCTGCTGGAAGGCATGTCGGCGCGCCGGGCGCTGCGCAGCGGCGAGCTGCTGCGCCAGAACATGCTGACGGCGCAGCTGCTGGTCAAGCGCGGCGAGGCGGTGCGCATCGTGGCGCGCAACGAGCAGATCGAGGTCAGCATGGCGGGCGAGGCGCTGGACCCGGGCGCGCGCGGCGCGCTGATACGGGTGCGCAACAACAACGGCAATGTGATCAAGGCGCGGGTGACGGGCGCTGGAACGGTGGAACCCGCCGATTTGCCCGTGTCCATTCAGTCACCCAAATGATTTTTCATCTGTTGGACTTTGCCGGCTAGCTTGCTGAGCTTGTCGGCATACGTGGGGTCGGTGGCGTAGCCGCCGCGCGCCAGCGCGCTGGCAAAGGCGCGCGCGTCGCTGCCGGTGTTGAGCGCCTGCTGGTAGCGTGGATTGGCCAGCAGGGTGCTGGCGTAGTCGTCGAAGGCGGCGGCCTGGTCGGGGTAGCTGCGGAAGCGCTCGACCTTCTTCAGGGCCACGCCCTGTTCGTATTCGGTGGTGGTGGCGGACGCGACCGCGCCCTGCCACTGTCCGCCGGCCTTGATGCCGAACAGATTGTTGCTGTTGCCCACGGGATACTGGCCCCAGCCCGACTCCAGCGCCGCGTGCGCGGCCACCAGTTCCGGCGCCACGCCCAGGCGTTTGGCCGCGCCGGCCGCCCACGGCTGTATGCTGGCGAGGAATTCCTGCTGGTCGGCCGTGGTGGCGCTGCCGTTCACGTTGTTGTTCAGATTGTCGATGGCGCCGGCGGCGCGGGCGCGCAGCGCGGCGGCTGCCGTGCTCATCGCCTGCGAGGGCAGGGCGCCGTCCTGGCTGCCGGACGTAGCGCCCCAGCCGCTCTGGATGGTGGCGGCCACCTCGCCCTGCACCTGGCGGAAGGCGGCGCCAAAGCCGCCTGCGCCGCCGGCACTGGAGCCGCCGAGGGCGGACAGGCCGGCCGTGGGGCGCATATTGCTGGCGGTGGCCGCCGTGGCCGCCGTGGCGGCGGTGGCCGGCATGGGCCGCAGCATGTCAGGCCGGCTCATAGAGCTGGTCCTCTCCATGCAGCACGCGCTGCATGATGGTGTATTGGTTGACGAGCAATTCGCTGTTGCGCTTGCCCAGGCGCTTGCATTCAAGCACGCGCAGTTCCAGCTGCTGCCATTGCTGCTCCAGGCGTGCGCGCGGCTCTGGCTTGAGCAGCGCGAACACCCGCTCCATCGACGGATCGGGGCCGAGCAGCTGCACGGCGCACTGCACGCGCTGGGCGCGGCGCGCGTCCATGGCGTCGACCAGGGCCGACACAGTCTCAGCGATTTCCTCCAGGCGGGCGCGCTGGTGGCGCACGGCCGCGTCGAATTGCTGTTCCAGCAAGTCGTGCAGTTCCGCGTAGGCCGCCATGTCCAGCGCCACGCCGTCGAGCAGCTGCTGCATGGCCTGCTGGCGCGTCGGGGCGGCTGCCTGTGAGGCTGCCTGCGTTGCTGGACTTGCTACTGAATTCACTTGTCGCTCCCGTGGAAGCGCTGGATCAGGCCGGCCAGCTTGTCCGGGTCGAAGGGCAGCTCGCCCTTGGCCAGCGCGTCGCGCAGCTCGGCCACGCGCTCGTGGTCCACCTCGGGCATGGCTTTCAGCGCGGCCAGCGCCGGCTGCAGCACGGCCGATTGCAATTCGGGCGCGGCGGGCGCCCGGGCGGGGGCGTGCGCGCCGTCGGCTGGCGCGCTGTCGGCCACCCGCTGCACGGCCACGCCGTCCACGCCGCCAGTCGAAATTCTCATACGTTGACCCCTGGTCTTGGAAGTTTGCATAGTAACCCGCCTTACGCCGCTACGCGAAGTAAATGTTCAGTTCGCATTTCGCCCGGTCCCGTATTTGCCTTCCGGCCCCAGCTTGTTGCGCAGCTTTTGCAGCGATTCGGCATCCGGCAGCGCGGTGTCGATTTCGCCTTCCATCATATTCTTACTGCCAGGCATGCCGAACATGGACGACACCGCCTTGGCCTGGGCCGAGGTCAGTATCAGCAGCTCGATGCGGCGGTTCACGCCGGCGTCGGCCTTCTGGGTGTCGATCGGCGCGCGGTCGGCCATGCCCACCACCTGCAGCACGCTGTCCTTGCGCATGCCGCCCGAGAGCAGCATGGAGCGCGCCGCCATGGCGCGGTTGGACGACAGCGTCCAGTTGGAATAGGCGAAATAGCCGGTGTCTGTGTACTGGACGGCGTCGGTGTGGCCCACCACCAGCATCTGGTTCTCCATGCGCTCGAACAGCGGCCCCATGCTCTTGAGCAGGCTGGCGAAGCGGTCGGTCGGCACGGCCGAGCCGCGCACGAACATGCCCTGCTTGTCGGTGTCGTGCAGCATCACGCGCAGGCCGTAGGGGGTGATCACCGATTCCAGGTTGGCCGCCAGGCCGGTCTCGGCGCTCAGCTTGGCCAGCGCCTTGGCCAGCTTGTGCAGCTCGCCCGGGGTTTCATAGCTGACCTTGTCCGGCACCTCGGAGGCGTTCTCGCCGCTGGCCAGGGCCTGGCCGGGCGAGTCGTTCTTGCCGCTGCGCGGCATGGGGAAGCGTTCGATCAGGCTGCCGCGCGGGCCGCCCACCTGCTCCGGCATCACGCCCTTGCCCTGGTCGGTCTTGTTGCCGTCCGCTTCGGTCAGGATGTGCTGCAGGCTTTCGGTATTGCGCGCCGCCATCAGCCACAGCACCAGGAACAAGCACATCAGCGCCAGGCAGAAGTCGGCGAAGGCTACCTTCCAGGCGCCGCCGTGGTCGTCATGCGCGTGCTTGCCGCCGCCGCGCTTGACGATGGTCTGTTCATGTTTCTCATGCGGCTTTTGCACGGCCACCTCCACGGCGCGATCCGGACTCAGGCTCGCTGTCGCGGCCTTCCAGCTCGTTGATCCAGCGCTCCAGCTGGGCGAAACTCGGCTTGATGTTCAGCGGCACCAGGCGGCGCCCGGCGTCGATCGCCAGCAGCGGCGGCTTGCCGGCCACGTGGGTGACCAGCACCACTTTGACGCATTCCTTGTTGGACGCTTCCTGGTTGACCAGCTGCTTCATCACGTTGGCGATGGGGTCGAGGAAGCCGTAGCACAGGAAAATGCCGATAAAAGTACCAACCATGGCGGCGCCCACGTGTTCGGCGATCTCGCCCGAAGTCGCGCCTTCGGACACGGTGTTCATGGTGATCACGATGCCCAGCACGGCGGCCAGAATACCGAAGCCCGGCATCGCCTCGCCGATCTTGGCGATGGACTTGGCCGGCTGGTTCAGCTCCTCGTGGATGGCTTCCAGTTCCTGCTCCAGCACGCCTTCCAGCTCGTGCGCGTTGATCTTGCCCATGGCCATCAGGCGGAAGTTGTCGACGATAAAGGCGAGCAGCTTGGGCTCTTCCAGCACCAGCGGGTAGCGCTGGAACAGCGGGCTGTCCTTGGGCGCCTCGACGTGGGCGTCGAGCGCCTTCAGGCCGCCGGCGGCCAGCTGCAGCAGTTCATACATCAGCAGCAGCAACTGGCGCTGGAACTCCGAATCGTACTTCTTGCGGGTGATGATTTTCTTGAGCTGCGTCATCATCTCCTTGAGCACGTGGGTGGGGTTGCCGATCACCAGCGCGCCCAGGCCGGCGCCGGCGATGACGATGAGCTCGATCGGCTGCCAGATCTGGTGGAAGGCGCCGCCCATCATGAAGAAGCCGCCGAACACACTGCCGAGTACGATTAAGATACCGATTATTTGCTGCATGATGTTACGCCTTTCCGCGTCATGGTCTATCAGGCGCTTTGCAGCACCGCTTTCATTTTATTCAGGGCCGCCTTGTTGAGCTGGCAGACGCGGGCGTCGGTCAGGTCCAGCACGGCGGCAATTTCTTTGTAGCTCAGCTCGAATTCGTAATACATCTGCACCACGCGCTGTTCGCGCTCGTCCAGGCCGCCCAGCGCCTGGGCCAGCGAGCGCCGCATCACCAATTGGTCTTCCGGGCTGGGCGCGCTGTCGCCGCCGGGGCTGACGGTGTCCTGCAGCACTTCGTCGAAGCTGGCCATCATCTCGGCGCTTTCGTCGAGCTGGTAGGCCTGGTAGTCCTCGGCGCTGATGCCCAGGCCGTCGATGATTTCGCGCTCGTCCGGCTCGCGCCCCAGCTTGCGGGTCAGCTCGCGCACCGCGTCGCGCAGCTTGTGGCTGTGCTGGCGCACCGCGCGCGGGCGCCAGTCCTGCCGGCGCAGCTCGTCGAGGATGGCGCCGCGGATGCGCAGGCTGGCGTAGCTGCCGAAGGCGCCGTCCGGCACGCCGTAGCGGCGCAGCGCCTCAAGCAGCCCCATCAGCCCGATCTGCTCCATGTCGTCGCGGTCGATGGCGCCGGCGATCTGCGAATTGAGCTGGCGCACGATGCGCTTGACCAGCGGCGCATACGACAGCAGGTATTTCTGCTCGTCGGCCACGCTGTGCGCCGCGGGCGTGCTGCCCGCCGCGCCATAGCTCTCGGCGTAGCTGTCTGCGTATTGCTCTATATATGCCATGCCCGCCCCACTTGTTACGGCCAACCGATGCCAGCCACGCCTACTCGAGGATCAGTTTCCCGATCATCACTTCCGAGAACGGCCGCTCGCGCTTGTCCTTGGCGTAGGTCTCGTCGAATGCCTTGTTCAGTTCGTCGGCGAACTGGTCGATCGACATGGTCGACGCTTTCGACATCGGCAGCCCGGACAGCGCCTTGACGGCCACGCTGCGCAACAGCGGCAGATGTTCCTTGCATTCCTTCTCCTGCTTGGCCGTGGTGGCCACCACCAGGTCGGCCGACAGATAGTGCGTCACGACCTCGCCTTCGCCGCGCTTGAGCATGACGATCACCTTTTCCACAGTGATATATTTCGGTGGTTCGGTCTCGGCCTTGGGCTCCTCGTGCTTGACGGCCTTGCCTTCGCCGCCGGTGGCGGCCTGTTTGCCCATGTACCACACTGCGCCGCCGGCCACGCCGCCGCCCAGCAGCAGCACGCCCACCATCGCTATCACCAGTTTTTTATTCATCTATTCCTTACTCCCGTTCGGTCGTCATGGCAAAGGTGGGGGCGGCAGCCTCGTCATCGCCCAGGGCGCGGCCTGGGCCGCGCTGTTCCTGGTTCTGCCCCTGCTGGCGGCCGGAGCCGCCGTCGGCCAGCGACTGGCTGCCGCCGCGCGGCGAGGCCGACACGGTGACGGCGACATCGCTGAAATTGCGCTGCGACAGGTCCTGGCGCACGCTGTCGCCAATGGTGTTGAGCTGGCGCAGCACTTCGCTGTTGTTTGCCGACAAGTTCACCTGCAGCGCGCCGGCGCTGTGGCGGATCGAGATCTCGATGGTGCCCATGTTCGGCGGTTCCAGGCGGATCACCGCGTGGTCGTTATTGCGTTGCAAGGTCAGCTGCAGGCGGTCGCCCAGCGCGTCGCGCAGCGGCTGCTGCCATTGCTCGGGGGAGCCGGCCAGGCGCACGGCGTCGCCGCCGGCGGGCTGGGCCGCTGCCGCCGCCGCGTTGAGCTGGTGGATGGCGCCGAAGCCGCCGGCGCTGCCGCCCGCATTGCCGCCTGCGTTGCCGCCGCCGGCCTGTGCGGCGCTGTCGCCGGCCGCAGCCACAGCGGCGCCGCCTGGCGCCGCACCGGCCGCCAGGGCCGCGCCGCTGATGGTGCCCAGGTCGGCGCGCTGGATGGTGCTGCGCTGCTGGCCTTGCAGCAGCTGGTCGGCCGCCTGCTGCAGGGCAGCCGGAATGGCGGCCTGCGCCGCAGGCGCTGCGCTGGGGGCGGAGGTTGGCGCCGAGCCGGGCGCGGAACTCGGGGCGGCGGTGGCGGCCAGGTAGGCAGCGCGCTGTTCACGCGCGGCTTGCTGGGCCGCCTGCTGCACTGCCGCCGTGGGAGCGGCGGTAGGCGCTGCCGTTGGCGCGGAATAGGTGGCGGCCGAAGCTGGCGCGGCGGATGGCGCGGCGCCAGGCGCCGCCGGCGGCGCGGCGCTGGCGGTGTAGGCGGCTGCGCCGGCAAACTGCGGCTGGACCGGGGCGGCGCTGGCGGCGGCGCTGCCGGACACCACGCCCGGCGCGGCGCCGGGTGCAAAGGTCGGGGCGGAAGTCGGGGCGGCCGTAGCGGCGCCGGCCGCTTGCGGCGCGGCGCTCGGCGCCCAGGTGGGCGCAC
>Ga0308157_10008531_pt1 | contig 11629 bp, 10 predicted proteins | sample PhyBR1_FD_201035 | JGI IMG/M metagenome (GOLD analysis project Ga0308157, IMG submission 201035) | Phyllosphere microbial communities from UC Gill Tract Community Farm, Albany, California, United States - DLSLB.R1 | ecosystem: Host-associated > Plants > Phyllosphere > Unclassified | place: USA...
ATCCCCATGCGTTCACTCATGACGCGCTCACGATCTCGCGGGTGAATTCGGAAACCGAACGCGCGCGCACGGCATCCCAATCCCACGAAATACCAATGCCCGGCTCCGATGGAGCAATGGCGTGGCCGTCACGGATTTCCATGCCCTTGGTCGTCAGTTCATCGAGCTGCGGGATATATTCGACATAACGGCCATTCTGCACCGCGCAGGCGAGGCTCACATGCAGCTCCATCAGGAAGTGCGGGCAGACAGGAATATCGAAGGCTTCCGCCGCATGTGCCACTTTCAGCCATGGTGTGATGCCGCCGATGCGCGCCACATCGACCTGCACGATGGAGCAAGCACCCTTCTGCATATATTCGCGGAAATGACGGATCGAATAGATCGATTCACCCACCGCAATCGGCGTCGGTGTCGAGCGCGTCAGGCGGATATGGCCATCAAGATCATCCGCTGGAAGCGGTTCTTCAATCCATGCCAGATCAAGCTCTTTCAGACGTTCTGCACGGCGGATAGCCTCATCAACGCTAAAGCCCTGATTGCAATCGGTCATGATTTCAAAGCCGTCACCGACTGCTGCACGAACGGCGGCCAGACGCGCATGATCTTCCGAGCCATGCGGCTTGCCGATTTTCACCTTAGAGCCGGAAAAGCCCTTGGCCTTGGCTTGCAGTGCATCCTCGACGAGCGCTTCTTTTTCGATATGCAGCCAGCCGCCCTCGGTCGTGTATAGCGGGCAACGGTCCTTGGCACCGCCTGCGAGTTTCCAAAGCGGCAACTTCTGCTTTTTCGCACGCAAGTCCCAAAGGGCTGTGTCAATCGCCGCAAGTGCTAGCGCTGTAATCGCACCGATGGTTGTGGCGTGGGTCGCAAATTCGAGCTTGCGCCAGATCGCTTCGATGCGATCCGCATCCTCATCGAGGATCAGCGGCACCAGATGGTCGTTCAACAATCGCATGACGGACGAACCACCTGTACCGATAGTGTAGCTATAGCCCGTTCCGACCGCACCATCGCTATCCGTGATGGTGACGATTGGCGTTTCCTGACTGACAAAGCTCTGGATCGCATCGGTGCGCTTGACCTTCGGCGGAAGGTCAACCATGCGCAGTTCGACTTTTTCAATGCGTGCCATGTTTAAACCGCCAAGCTCTTGCCGCTTACCGCGTCAAACAGATGCGCCTGCGACAGATCAAATTGCATCACAACAGCTTCACCCGGATGCAGATGACGCGGGTTCAACATACGCGCAACCCATTCCTTGCCAGCGAATTCGGCAAAGACCAGCGTTTCATTGCCAAGCGGTTCGGTGATCGAAACGCGCAATTCGCCTTCATGAATAGCATCTCCCGAAGAAAGCCCGTGGCCTTTCGGAAAAAGATCATCTGGACGCAGACCAAATGTTACTTTCGCGCCTTCGCTGACCTTGGCTTTGAACTGCTGCGGTACTGGAAGACAGTCCCCATTGGCAAAAACCAGTTCCGCACCTTGCACAGTTGCTTCCGCCATATTCATAGGTGGCGAGCCGATAAAGCCTGCAACAAACTGCGTATCCGGGCGCTTGAACACTTCGTCCGGGGTGCCAACCTGCTCGATATGACCATCGCGCATGATGACGATGCGGTCAGCCAGCGTCATGGCCTCAACCTGATCATGCGTCACGTAAACGACAGTCGACTGCACCTTGGCATGAAGCTTTTTGATCTCGGTGCGCATCTGCGTGCGCAGCTTCGCATCGAGGTTGGAAAGCGGTTCGTCGAACAGAAACACTTCCGGATTGCGCACGATGGCACGGCCCATGGCGACACGCTGGCGCTGACCGCCGGAAAGCTGTGCCGGACGACGGTCCATCAGCGCTTCAAGACCAAGAATGGCGGAGGCTTCATTCACACGGCGGTCGATTTCCGCTTGCGGCTGCTTGGCGATTTTGAGCGAGAAACCCATATTCTCACGCACCGACATATGCGGATAGAGCGCATAGGACTGGAACACCATCGAGATATTGCGATCACGCGGCGGTAGATCATTGACAACCTTGCCGCCGATTTCGAGCGCACCATCTGAGATGCTTTCAAGACCTGCAATCATGCGCAGCGTCGTGGACTTCCCACAGCCCGACGGACCGACGAGCGCTACAAATTCCTTGTCGGCGATTTCGAGATTGATGCCATGCACGACTTCGATTGTGCCATAGCGCTTGACGAGATTTTTAATGGAAAGCTGAGCCATTGTAATATCAACCTTTAACCGCGCCGAACGTCAGACCAGCAACAAGATGCTTCTGAACGATGAATGTGAGGGTCAGCGCCGGAATAATCATCACGACTGCGAGCGCACACATGCCACGCCAGTCAATGGTGAATTCAGCGGTGTAATCGAGAAGACCGACAGGAAGGGTCTTGGAATTGATGGAGCGGGTGAGCTGGGAAGCCAGCGCATATTCGTTCCATGAAGTGAGAAAGGCGAAGATGCCAGCGGTCGCAATGCCGGGACCGGCCAGTGGAAATTCCACCTGCCAGAAAGCCTGCCAGCGTGTGCAGCCGTCGATCTGCGCTGCTTCGGCCAGATCTTTTGGCACCTGACGGAAGAAACCATCAATCAGCCAGATGGTGAAAGGCACGTTGAGCGCCACATAAGTGATGATCAAGCCAAAATGCGTGTCGATGATGCCAATGCGCGAATAAAGCATGAAAAGCGGCAGCGAAAGCGCAATGCCCGGCACCGAGCGCGTCAGCATCAGACCCAAGAAGGTTGTCGATTTGCCCCAGAAGCGGAAACGCGCAAAAGCATAGCCACCCGAAACGCCGACAACCAAAGCAATGATCGTGGATGTAACCGAGATAATCAGCGAGTTACGGAAATAGTCCCAGACCGGAATACCGCCGCCGCCAGCACCAGAGAACATCGCATAATAAGCATCAAGCGTGATTTCCTGCGGAATCCAGACAGGCGGCTTTGCCATGATTTCAACCGGCGGGCGCAGCGAGGACAGCACGATCCACAGACCGGGCAGGCAGATGATCGTCATCGCGAGAAACAGGCCAATCAGATAGGCGACTTTCTTGACGCGACGCAGCAGGCGATGCTGATCATTAGAGAGTGTTGTTGATGCCATGATTACCACTCCGCTCCGATTTGCGCACGTGCGGCTGCAAGCTTGCGGAAGAACATTACGGTGAAGATGATCGAAAGCAGGATCGCGACATAGGCCATAGCGTTAGCAAGCCCCATCTGCGCATCCGAATATGCTGTTCGCCCAACAAGCGTCCAGATCAGCTCGGTTCGACGTGCCGGACCACCATCAGTCATGATCTTCACGATGTCATAAGCGCGTGCCACATCGAGCGAACGAATGGTCATTGCGATGAAGGCAAATGGCATCAGATAGGGCCAGATGACATAGCGGAATGTCTGCCATGGCGTGCAGCCATCAACCCGCGCCGCTTCCACCGGATCTTGCGGCATCGACAGAAGACCGCCCAGAATGAGGATCGCAAACACCGAGGTCGACATCCAGACCTCTGCCATCAGAATGGCAAACAGTGCCAGATTGCCGTCGATCAGCCATGGAATTGCAGTGTCGGTTATACCCAGCGATTGCAGCGCATTGTTCACAAGACCGATATTGTCGTTGAACATGAATTTGAACTGGAAGCCGACCAGAACCGGCGAAAACATCATCGGGAACATCATCAGCGTGCGTAAAACGCGCTGGCCGTGGGTGGCCTTGTTGATGAGCAGTGCCAGGCCAAGTCCTAGCAGCATTTCCAGATTGAGCGCGATGGTGAGAAAGATCACCGTGCGAATGAATGCAGCCCAGAACACCCAGTCGGTCATGATGCGCTGATAATTGCGCAGTCCGATGAAGTTGAACAGGCTGTCGGGACGCGTCAGCCGGAATGGCGTGAAGCTTGAATAAAGCGAAAGCGCAAGGGGAAACAGAACCACCGCTGCGAGAATGATGAAGGCCGGAAGCAAAAGCAAAACCGGCGGGGAAATTCGTTTAAACATTGTTCTTCCGAAGCGATTGTAAGCGCATCAAGGCACACGCGCATCCTATCCGAAAATCGCTACGCGCTTTTTGGGATGCACTTGAAATGGCCCGCCCCGTTCAGAGCGGGCCATGAAGTCACAGGTTTAAAATCACAAGGCGAAATTAGAGTTCCCCAGCGTCCTCAAGGATCTGCGTTGCCTTCTTGGCTGCATCGTCGAGAGCCTGCTGTGAGGTCTTGTCACCAAGAATTGCAGCCTGAAGCTCAGGATAAACAGCGTTGGAAATCTCGATCCATGATGGTGTCTGCGGAACAGGAAAAGCGGTCTTTGCCGTTTCCTGGAACACCGAAAGCACTTCCTTTTTATATGGATCGGCAGCGGCCTGTTCGATCACGTAATCCCAGACAGCGGTACGGGTTGGCAATGTGCCAGCCGACGATTCCTGCTTCTGCGAATCTTCATTGGTCAGGAACCAGACGAGCGATGCGGCTGCATCCTTGTTGTCACAGGATTCAGTAACCGAGAAACCGTGATGACCCGACCAGCCAGTACGCTTGCCAGAAGAACCTTCCGGTGCAACGGTCACACCGACATTGCCAGCAACCTTCGACGACTTTGGATCGTTGAAGTAAGTCGCCCAGCCCGGCCAATCCAGATTGAGAGCAATGGTGCCGGACGCAAAACCTGCGCCAAGTTCATCCCAGAGATAATTGGTGGTGCCAGCAGGAACGGCCTTCGCCTTGTAGACGTTTACGAACCAATCTAGCGCACGCACACCGGCTTCTGAATTAAATGCTGGCTTGCCTTCGCCATCCAGATATTCGCCGCCTTCAGCGACCAGCATTTCATAGAAGCGGCCATTGATGGCTTCTTCCTTGCCCGCAAACTGCGTGCCGTAGAAATTTGGCGGATCGGCAAAGAACACAGCCTGATCGGAAACTTCTTTCCATGTTTTAGGCGGTGCGAGATCGTAGCCGTATTTTGCCTTGAATTCTGTCTTCTTGGCGTCGTCTTCGTAGAGGCTCTTCTGATAGTACATCGCCGAGACGTCGTACTGCGCACGCGGCAGCATGATCAGCTTATCATTGAGCGTCGAAGCTTTGATAACGGACGGCACAAAGCCTTCGATTTCTTCTTTTGGCAGCAGGCCGTTCAGGTCGGCATAAAGATCAGGATATTGCGGCGCGAAAGACGAGTGATTGGACCCAACGCACCAATTGATCGAACGTGATGCGATGTCCGATTTGATTTCCTTGTCCAGTTCGAAGTGATTCTTCTTGGACAGGATATTGACCTTGGCACCGGTCGCTTTTTCCCATTCAGCAATGCGAGAATACAGCGCTTCATATTGCTGGCCGCCAATGAGCTTGGCGTTGATGGTAACGCCTTCAAATTTACCCGGAAGGTCCGCTGCCCCCGCAGAAACCATACCCAGCGCAAGCAGAACAGAACCTGCCAGCACGGACGTTGTAAAATTCCTCATGCTTTCCTCCTCATGGCGGACATCTCCCGTGTCCACACCCAATTGTAAATTGTGTATTTATATGCAAACATAATATTCACAACCGGTCAAGGCGCTTTCGATGCAATCCGATCTTTCATAGCGCGATATATTCGTATATGAAGCAAGTTATTCATGAGAGGAAGAGACTTGGAAACAGACGATCGCTACCGCGCACCCGCACTGGACAAAGGGCTGGATATTCTCGAATTGCTGGCAAGCGTCGATGGCGGATTGAGTCAGGCCGAGATTGCCAAATATCTAGACCGCAGCCCCAACGAATTTTACCGGATGCTGGATCGTCTGGTGAAGCGCGGGTACGTGACCAAGCTCGAAGGCGACCGTTATTCGCTAACGCTCAAGCTGTTCGGCCTTGCGCATCTTCATGCGCCGGTCCGCAGGCTGGCGTCGTTCGCCACGCCCTTCATGCGCGAACTCGCCGATCGTTCGAAACAGGCCAACCAGCTTGCAGTGTTTGATCGCGGCTCCGTCGTGGTTATTGCACAGCAGGAAGCCCCGGATTACTGGGGAATTTCGATCCGCGTCGGTTCACATATCAGCCTGTTTGATACAGGTTCCGGTCATGTTCTTCTCGCCTTCCGCTCACCAGAAGAACGCAAGATGATGATTGCCGAATATGTGAAAGGAAGCGAAAGCGCGCACCTTGATGAGAGCTTCTATGAGCGCCTCGATCAGATTCGCGAACGCGGCTATGAAATGATGCCCAGCGCGCAGGTGGCTGGCGTTTACAACCTCTCCGCACCGATTCTCGGTCCTGAAGGTTCCTGCATCGCGGCACTAACCTGTCCTTATGTGACCCTTGTCAACTCAACCTCTGCACCTGACATCACACAGACAATCAACCTGCTACAAAAGACCGTCAAAGACCTCTCAAAGCTGGTTGGATCGGATATTGGCACCATCGACTAGAATTATATAAAATTCGTATTTGAAAACTTAATTCTTTTTTGAAAAGATAAAGAAGGAGGAGTTTTCATGATTATCGATACCCATCTGCATCTGATCGACAAGGCAGCCCTTACCTATCCATGGCTGGGTGACGTCCCAGCGCTCGACCGCGATTTCCTGTTCGAAACGTATAAACAACAAGCCGAGCGTTGCGGAATTAAAACCGCCCTCCACATGGAAGTAGATGTTTTAATCGCTGATATTGCGGCTGAAACCAATCACATTCAGGATATTTCCATAGCCAATAATGGCTTCATCAGGGGCGCAATCGCATCCTGCCGCCCGGAAGAGCCGGGATTTGCCGAATATCTTGAACAGAGCCGCCGCAATCCTTTCGTCAAAGGCTTTCGCCGCGTGTTGCATGTCGTGCCTGACGATTTGTCGGAAAAGCCTTTGTTCCGCGAAAATATCAGGCGCTTGGAAGGTACCGGCCTGACATTTGATCTCTGCACTTTGCCGCATCAAATCGATAAAGCCATAGCGCTTGCTGACCTTGCGCCAGACTTACAATTCGTCCTCGATCATTGCGGTGTGCCTGACATCAAATCAAGCGCTTTTGACGGCTGGCAGAAGGGCATTACCAAGATTGCGCAGCGCGACAATGTGGTTGCCAAGATTTCTGGTGTGGTCGCCTATGCCAACGCTGAAAGCTGGACGGTAGAGACCCTACGCCCCTATGTGGAGCATGTCATTCAGTCATTCGGCTGGGAACGCGTTGTCTGGGGCAGTGATTGGCCGGTTTGCACATTGGCCAGCAATGTCGATGCCGGGCTTTCCACTTGGGTTGCGACAACCCATGCGCTGCTCAAAGGATGCAGCGAAGACGAAAAGGCGCTGCTCCTTGCGGACAATGCGCAGCGCATCTGGAAGATTTAAACCTAAAGGCTGGCGAGTTTCTCGCCAGCCAAACATTTTTTGAGCGCATCCCGAAAACGGCTTCACACTTTTCGGGATGCGCTCCCATTAAAAGCTTTCGCGGAAAAGCCGATTGAGATCGGCGACGACGACTTCCGCCTTCTCCTTGTCCAGCAAGCCCCTGTTGATCCGTTCGGATGCTGCTTCTTGAAACGGCATATAGCCATCATGACGCGGACGCACCCATGCACCTTCAAGCGTTGCGCGCGTATCGCGATAGAAGCCCGAGGTGACGTTGTTTACGGTATCGTCTTCCCATGCATCCGCATGTCCCGGCTGCCCGTTGGAGGCCGCATAAAGCCCTTTCTGTACGTCACCGCTCGCAACCCAGTAAGCAAAATCGATTGCCGCTTCAGGATGCTTGCTGAAGGCGGAAACTGCAATGCCGGTGCCGCCCAATGCGGAACCCGCAACGCCCGCCGCTCCCGATGGAATATCGGCAAAGCGGATCAGGCGATCGCGGAAGCCCGGCATGGCATAATTGACATAGCCGTAGATCAACGGGGAACAGGCTATCTCGGAATCAGGCTTCGCCATTTCCTCAAACACAGCAATCGGATCCATTCCGAAACATTCGGGCGCAACCAGTGAAGCAAGCTCACGCAACTTCTCGAAAGCCTTTGCACCATCCTCGACAGAGATCAGCTCGCCCTCAACCGCGCAAGGTGTTCCGGCATTGGCGACAAGTGTGTAAAAACTCATCAGCGAATGTGGCGAACGCAGTGGCAACAGCACTTTTCCAGAGCGTGCAAGCCGCAGCACTTGGCCCCACGACGTTGCGGGCTTGTCCATCAGATCAGGACGCCACGCCTGCACTTGCGTTGCCGCATCCAGCGGAAACGCCCATTGCCGCCCCTGCCAATTATAGCTCGGGAAGGACTGCCCAACCGAACCTTCTGCGAGCGCGGCAAGGTCTGTTTCGCGTCCAGCGACATCGAGCGGAACAAGGCAATTTTCCTTGGTGATCTGGCCCACATGCGGATGATCGATCACGATCATATCGAAATTACGCGCCAGCTCCTCGACCGGAAAGGTCTCAAAATCCTGTAGGGAACGCTTTTGCCATTCGATCTCGACGCCCTTATCCTGCAACCATTGTTGAGCAGCTGCAACCATCGGGTCATAGCCGCGCGGGTGGCTCCAGGTCATGCCTTTCAGCTTGATCGTGCTCATAGACCGAACTCCTCGCGAATTTCCTTGCTGTTCTCGCCAATGCGCGGTGCTGCTTTCGCGACTTTCGGGCGCTGCCCGTTAATACGCAGCGGGGAACGTGTGGTGGTGATGGAAACATCATCCTCACGCGTGACGGTCTGGAGCATGTCGAGGGTCGAAAAACCTTCGCTTGCAAGCAGTTCTTCCCAATTAAGAACACGTGCGCACCAGATATCGGCAGGCTCAAGAATTGCGAGCCATTCATCGACGGTTTTTTCGGCAATACGTGCTGCAATCAGGCGCTTGATTTCATCGCGCTTGGCGAATGCGATCTTCGGATCGTCAATGAAAGGCGCAAGTGTCTCTGTTTCGAGCAGTGGTGCCAGTTTCGCAATCGGCATCATGGCAATAGCGAGATAACCGTCCGCTGCCGGATAGACACCATAAGGTGCTGCGAGATAGGCGTGGGCACTACGGAACTCAGAACGCTTCGGCAGACGGCGACCATCGTTAAGGTGGGTGGTCAGCACTTCAAACTGGAAATCAACCAGCGCTTCGAGAAGGCTGGTTTCGACATGCGAACCTTTGTTGGTGATGCCGCGGCGAACAAGTGCTGCGAGAATGCCCTGCGCTGCCGCAGCCCCTGCCAGCATATCGGCAACCGCCAGACCAAATGGCACCGGCCCCTGCCCTTCGTCGCCATTGAGCCACATCAGGCCGGAACGCGCCTGCGCCAGCAAATCCTGTCCCGGACGCCCGACCCACGGACCCTCTTCGCCATAACCGCTGATCGATGCATAGACGAGACGCGGATTGATGGCTTTAGCCGCCTCATAATCAAGGCCTAGACGCTTGATAACGCCGGGGCGAAAATTCTGAATAAGCACATCAGCCTGCGTCAGAAGTTTCTTCAACGCGTTGAGATCGTCGGGATTTTTCAGATCAATGGCAAGGCTATCCTTGCCACGATTGATCGCATGAAAAATCGTGGAATCGCCGCCGATTTCCGTATCGCTCAGATAGAGCCTGCGCGAGAGATCACCACCATCAGGCCGTTCAATCTTGATGACGCGTGCGCCCAGATCCAGCAGACGCAACGAGCAATAAGGCCCCGACAGAAACTGGCTCATATCGACAACGACAAGCCCGCTCAGCGGCAGTTCACTTTCCGACATCGGGAAATCCCCTCCTCATGAATTTCTTATGTGAATATAGTCTTCACATATGGATTTATAGAAGGCAATACTGAAATTGGAGGCGGGATGCAAAAACGCCGCCCAGCGGGGCAGCGTTTTGAACGGAATAAGCGATTAATCAGATTAAGCGTTAGACTTCCTGACTTGCCAGTTCAAGCAAGGTCCAGACGTGATCGGCAAAGGAATTCCACACTTCAATGCGATAATGGTCGGCATCCCATTTTATAAGAATGATCTGAGCATGATCGAAAATCGTGCGGGCAGCACCCGGAAAGCTCATCTCAGAAAGATCAAGCGGGGAAGCAGCATTGAGCAGCCACTCCGCTTTAGGGCCGGTAATATCAATGCCGGTTTCGCGATGGCTCACTTCCGTCAGGCTATGCGGTTCGGTCTCATAAAGCGTGGCGAAAGCCTGCGTAACAGCATCACCGTCGCTTTCATCAGCCCAGATATACCATTCATCCGGTCCAATGCAGGCAACCGCAATATCGCCGGTGCGGATCAGATCGCCGATCTTTGTCGGAATTTTTGCACCCAAAGCTTTTTCAGCCACGTTAAGCTTTTCCGGCGCAATGCGCAGGATAAAGCGGGCCGCATCATCGGCTGCGTGGATTGCCAGACGGCTGGGAATGACGACCTTGCGGTTCGAATAAGGTTTTGTCTCAACAAGCATGGTTAAATCCTTATCACTACAGTTGCAAATTCGTCAGGCCGTGACGAAAAGAGTGATTTTCGAGTACCGGAGCGGAGCGTACTTAAAGTACGAGAGCACCGGAACACAGACAAATTGCTCTTTACAGCCCGGCATCACGAAGAATGCAGCTGTAGTATTATCCGTTCAGTTTCTTTCCTTCGGGATCATAGAAAGCCATGCCCGAAATAACCGCCTCGTGCACGCTGCCATCCGGCATTGGCATATACATGGTTTCGCCCATCCGATCCTTACCGCCCGAAACCACGGCCATCGCAATGGAACGACCCAACGCCTCACTCCAGTAAGACGATGTCACATGACCGATCATGGTCATCGGTATAGCCTGTTTTGGATCGGCAACGATCTGTGCGCCTTCTTCCAGAACCAATTTCGGGTCTTTGGTGAGAAGACCGACCAGATGCTTGCGATCAGATTTCAGAATATCTGGGCGCGACAGCGAACGTTTGCCGACAAAATCCGGCTTCTGCTTGCCAACGGCCCAACCAAGACTTGCATCATCCGGCGTGATCGTGCCGTCAGTATCCTGACCGACGATGATATAGCCTTTTTCCGCGCGCAGAACGTGCATGGTTTCTGTGCCATAAGGCGTGATGTCGTATTTCTGACCAGCTTCGTAAAGCGCCTTCCAGAGTGATAGGCCAAAACGGGCAGGCACGTTGATTTCGTAGCCCAGTTCGCCGGTGAAGCTCATGCGGAACAGACGCGCTGGAACGCCGAGGAATTTGCATTCTGCAACCGACATATGCGGGAACGCTTCGTCGGAAATATCCAGCCCTTCGACCATCGGCTCAATAAGCTTACGCGCATTCGGACCATTAATCGCAACCACCGCCCATTGCTCAGTGGTCGAGGTGAGCGAGACTTTCAGCTCAGGCCATTCGGTCTGGAGATAATCTTCCATCATATTGAGAACACGCGCGGCACCGCCGGTCGTGGTCGTCACATGGAAGCGATCCTGGCTCAGACGACCGACAACACCATCATCTCGGATAAAGCCATCTTCGCCAAGCAGCAGACCATAACGGCAGCGCCCGACGCCAAGCTTCGTCCATGGATTGGTATACATGCGGTTCATGAATTCGGCGGCATCCGGGCCGACCACTTCGATCTTGCCAAGCGTTGACGCATCGAACATGCCAAGCGACTGACGTGTCGCTTTGCACTCGCGCGCCACGGCCTGATGCATTT
>Ga0308157_10008533_pt1 | contig 11629 bp, 7 predicted proteins | sample PhyBR1_FD_201035 | JGI IMG/M metagenome (GOLD analysis project Ga0308157, IMG submission 201035) | Phyllosphere microbial communities from UC Gill Tract Community Farm, Albany, California, United States - DLSLB.R1 | ecosystem: Host-associated > Plants > Phyllosphere > Unclassified | place: USA...
TAGCCGGTCACGGTGGCGTATATAATCTTTGGATTTAGCGCTTTGACACTTTCGTAATCCAAGCCGATTTTTTCCATTACACCCGGACGAAAATTATGGGTAATGACATCCGCTTTTTGTATCAAGGCTTTGATATCCGCTAGATCCTTTTCGTTTTTTAAATCCGCGGCATAGGACTCCTTATTCCGATTTATCGTGTGAAAGACTAAGCTACTATCGTCAACAAAGATATTTTTAATCGCTATCTGGCGCCCTCCCTCGCCTTTGACCGGCCGTTCGATTTTAACGACGCGCGCACCCAGATCCGCTAGTCGCAGTCCTGCGGTAGGTCCTGCCATAAACTGGGAAAACTCCAGTACCAATAGGCCGTCTAAAGGTTTATTATCCATTCTTACTTTCCCACGTTAATGAATTCCGATACATATTATTCAGTTCACTCAACACAGCTTGTTCATCTCCGCCATTTTTCAAATAATTCACGACAACATCACCAGCATGGTCCTGAAAATATAGATGCCCGTCGTATCGTGGGCGGAGATATGCTCGCTGCAATGTCGGCAACGTATTCTTAAAATAATCAGCTGTGGCTGCGTTGACTTGTACATTTTCCCAGGCTTTTAAATGCCCCGGCTGTCCACCATTTTCCACATATAAGGTTTCCTGTATTTCCGGCGATGCCACAAAACGGGCATAATCCACCGCAACATCAATATGTTTACCCTGAGAAGAAACAGCTAAGCCTGCGCCTCCCAATGTACTCGTCATTGGTTCATCACCTGCTTTCAAAGCTACCAAATCATGGAAATGTAGGAGCTTCCGGGCATAGCCAACCTTCGAATAATTAGAATACCCGTAAGCAAACGGACAATACGCAATTTCATCTTGCTGCGTCATATCTTCAAATACCTTAAAGGGATTTTTTTCATAAAAACGCGTATCGATATGATCTGCTAGTGACTTGAAAAGTTTCAGAACGAAAACGCCTGTTTCTTCACTTACAACCTCCTCATCGTTCTGACATGGGGCTTCCCCCGATGAACAACAGAACATATAGAAACTCATTAATACATCAATTGGCAAGAGAGAAAATCCAACACGTCCTTTTTTGGCTAAGGCTAGAAGATCTTCAAAGGTACGGGGAAGTTCCGCACCAAGTTCTTTTAAAAGATCTGGACGGCTCGCTGCCACAGGCGTTGCCGCATCAATAGGTAATGCCCACTGCTTTCCTTCAAAGTTGTAGCTGGCATACGATTGGCCCACACTGTTTTCTTGCTGATCTGCCAAAAACACTTCCGGCAGAAAATCATCAAAAGGAATGACCATTTTTTGCGCCGCTGCATGCCCCGTCCATGGATGGTCAATGACCAACAAATCATATTCCTTCGCTAAATCCGTAACCGACTTGTCTGCAAACTCCTGCAATGTACGCTTCGTCCAAACGATTTCGATTTCCGGGTGTAACTCTTCATAACGTTGCGCTGTTGCAACCATCGGCACAAATCCCCTTGTATGCCCCCATGTAATCCCTTTCAGTTGGATTTTCTCTTTCTTCATGTATTAAAATTATTGTTTTTTTTCTCGTATTACAACGGGATATCACCTATACCCCTCATTTTGTTCTAGTTGCGGATTATTATCTAATTCTGTGATACTAAACGGCAGACGGTAATTGTGCTCCTTAAACACGTATGAAACACCCGATGGCGTCTTCACTGTCGGCAACAGCGTATGCGCAATTCTCCAACGCTTTAAGTCATTATACCGATGTCCCTCCAAAGCAAATTCTATACGCCGTTCGTGTCTAATGTAGTCCCGTAATTTGTCTTTTGTTCCATATTTTGCACGATCTGTCTCTGGCAAATCAACCCCTGTCCGTCCACGTACCAAATCAAGTTTTTTGTATACGGCATCTACCGGCCCATCCAATTCATTTACTACCTCGGCATACATCAACAATATATCGGCATAACGAAGATGGATATAATCTTGATCTGATTGGGCGGCGGTTGCAGTTACAAAGGGGATACGGCGTAAGTCTACCCATTTTTTTGTATGAAAGCCAGTATACGAATTATAAAGTTCACCGGTTTCACCTGTTATCGGATTTACCCATTCTTGATCGGGTAATTTTACCGTTGCATATAACCGGGGGTCTCTATTCTCGTAGGGTTTTTCGGCACGATAATGCGCAGATTCTTCGGGACGTTTACCATCTTTCATTTCATAATCATCTACTAGATTTCTATAAGGTTGTATTAACGCGAACCAACCCAATTCCATATCTAAGCCACCCGTTCCACGACGGTGTACACTATTGGGAGCCAAGTATTGTGTTGCAAACATAATCTCCCGACTTACGGAGGACTTTGTTTGTCCGTCGGAAGTAAACAGATCATCATAGCTATCAGCCAATGAGAATGTATTATCAGAAATGATTTCCTCCAATAAGATACGTGCCGCCGACCAGTTCTGTTGCGTCATATAGACGCGCGCTTTGATGCCTTGTGCACTCCCTTTTACTGCGTGCCCCTTATAAAGCTCGCTTGGTAAATGTTCTATTGCAAAGTCTAAATCTTCATGAATAAAGGCATACACTTCTTCCTCGGAAGACTTCGGAATACGGGCATCTTCAAGTTCCGATAGAAAATTACGGTATACCACCACACCACCAAAGGATTGCACGAGGTCAAAATAAGCCAACGCCCGCAAAAACCTAATTTCAGCTTTATAGACATTAACGACTTGTTCTTCTAACGCCGCTTTATCGACGTTATCTAAAAAATAATTGGCACTTGCTATCAGTCTGTAAGGCGTCTCATACAAATTGACTAAAGCGCCTCCCAATCCTGGCGAAAGGCCACCAATAGCCATCTGTCCCAAATTTGGCTGGTTGGTATTTCCAGGATCAGCAAACGCATTGTCCGTCCATACCTCCATGTACACACGTTCATAGCCTAGAAAATTTTGTTGTAATCGATAATACACGCCGGCCAATGCTGTTTCGACATCTTGTTGACTTGTCCAAAAAATCTCACCGGACACGCTATTTGGCGGGTTTTTGTCCAAAAAATCTTTATTACAGCTCACCCCCAATAATAGACAGGAGATAAGTGTCGCGAATGTTAATATGTTGATACCTTTCATGGTAATTTTTTTTAGTGAATACTTTATTTGCTGACTAAAACCTAATATTGGCCCCTATATTAAAAATCTTAGCTTGCGGATACTGCGCAAAATTTCCTGAAGTAGAAGAACGTTCGGGATCCGCGCCTTTGTAGTCCGTAATTGTAAAGACATTATCAGCCGAAACGTAAACCTGTGCCCCCTTTAGTTTTGCGGATTGCAGCCAATGTGCCGGCACCTCATAAGAAAGCATAACATTTTTCAACCGCAAATAAGAAGCATCCCTTAAATAATAGGTAGAAGCTTTGTAAGCATTAACACCAGGATAACCCGCAACGTAGATACCTGGAAGCTCGTTACTTCTATTCTCTGGTGTCCAAGCATTTCGCCACTCGGTGGTCGGTGACGTTCCTTGCTCAAAGGGATCAATTCCCCACTTTTCTACTCTATTCTTTAATCCTTCCACGCCTTGAAAAAAGGCACTTAGATTAAAATTTTTATACCCTACATGGAGGCCAAACGAATACATATAGTTAGGATAAGCCCCGTCCACAACAACACGGTCTTCACTATTGACCACCCCGTCACCATTGATATCCTTCATTTTCAAGTCCCCTGCACGCGGATTCGGATTCAGCTCATGCGCCGGCACATTGGCTCCGGGCAAAACATCCTCTTCTTGGAAAATGCCATCCCATACATACAGGTAATGTGCATCGTAAGGTTGCCCTATTTCCTTAATGCGTGAGCCATATTCTGGCACCCGAATATGTAGCAATTCATTACGCGCCGTAGAAATCATCCCGTTTATACTATAGGAAACCTCCCCTATTTGGTTATAATGAGCTAAAGCCAACTCAATACCCTTATTGCGCATTTTTCCATCGTTCGTTGTCGGTTTTCCCAGTCCCAGGCTACCGGGAACAGGCTGTTGCGCTAAAATATTATATGCGGTTTTATTGAACCAATCAAAGTTGACTTCGAGCAAGCGATTTTTCAAGGTAAAATCAAAACCTACGTTAAATATACTGGTTGATTCCCAGCGTAAACTTTGGTCACGAAAAACATTGACAACTGCGCCAGAAGTTAGTTCTTCGTTATCAAACGAATAGTACACATCTCGTATATCCAGATTATTTTGATACAAGTACGTTCCTACATCCTGATTTCCGAGGATACCATAGGATGCTCTCAGCTTTAACTGCGATGCCCACGGTAAAACTTCTTGCACGAAATCTTCCTTAGAAGCTATCCATGCTCCGGAGAACGATGGAAACACGCCCCAACGGTATTCAGGGGAGACCTTCGAGGTCCCATCATAACGTAGATTCGATTCTATAAAATACTTCTCTTTATAGTTATAGCCTATCCGACCGAAAACAGATTGCAGCGCCCACTCTGAGGGTGTGATCAGTCCCGGTAAGCGGGGATGATTAAAATATAAACTTTCCCCCGATGGCAAATAGCCTCCGAGATCTGTTAAATCTGGATATACCGAAGAAATTCGACGTCCCCTAAGACTTTGAATACTGTACGATACTTGTTCGTAACCTCCTAATGCAGAGAAATTATGATCGGTTCCAAATTGTGTATTATAATTCAATACAGAGTAAATCGTCGGCGTCAAGGCTTTACTGTATTGATCCGTCACTCCCAAGACGTCCGGACCGAAAGTTGAATGTTTATAATCTCCGGTTTGAGGATCCATTTCTTGTGAAAGGTATGCATCATACGGAACCTGATGCATTTTATAAAATTGATCTTCGTAGTTCAACGCGATTTTCGTCGTCCACACCAAATCTTTGAATGGTTTGACATCAACAAACGCTTGTGCATTCACTCTGTAATCTCTAGTGAGCTGGTTTCCCATCGCGTAATATTCCTGTGGATTACGATTTCGGCCTTCCTGTTGGTACGCTCTTGACACAACCCTGCCACTTCCATCCGGTAAAAACGGACCATACAGCGGACCGGATGCATAAATGGCCAATGCCATATTCTCACCCGTAAAAGGAGGTTCCCGTCTATCGCGATACGTCGCATTAACAACCGTACCAACCTTGACATAATCTGAGAGTTCATTGGTATAGTTCAACAACGCATTATAACGTTTGAAATCGTAACCTTTGATCATCGCTTTCTGATCTAAATAGCCTAACGATAGATTAAAAGTATTTTTCTCTCCGCCACCACTGATAGAGAGATTATGGTTATGTGTCGTGGCTGGATTAATATAATAATCGACCGCGTCAAAATTCGGATATTGTTCACGATCTGTCGCATTTCGGTATGCATTAATCCATTCTGGCTTAAATCTAAATTCTATTCCTGACCGTTCTGCTGCCTGATTATACATTTCCATATATTCCGCCGAATTGGTGATAAAATCCGGCAAATCCGTAGGTGTATGCCGGCCGACATTTACGCGATAGCTAACCGTCGTTGCTCCTGCTTTCCCACTTTTCGTTGTCACCAAAATAACACCATTTGCGGCTCGGGATCCATATATTGCTGCCGAGGAAGCGTCTTTTAGCACCGTGATGTTCTCAATGTCATCGGGGGATAAAGCATTCAGGTCTCCCGCTATCCCGTCAATCAGTACTAAGGGATTTATACTTCCCCCAAAGGTTCCACGTCCACGAATTAGCAAACTGGGATTATCCCGTCCCGGTTCGCCAGAAGGCTGCGTGACCTGTAATCCCGGGATTCTGCCCTGCAACATATTTGCGGCATTAGGCACCGGACGTTCGGTAAGAGTCTTACCGTCTACTGTCGCAAGTGATCCGGATACGTTTGATCTCCGTTGTACACCATATCCGACGACGACGATTTCCTCGAGCTGGGATTCGTCCGTATCCAATACGACGGTCAACACCGTATCTTGCGTAACCCGTAGTGTTTTGGACGTGTGTCCGATCGCCGAAAAAACGACATTGCCTGCGGTCGCTAATTGCATTGTAAACCGTCCATTTTGATCAGCGGATGCCTCCGCCCCGCCATAATGAATGGTCGCCCCCGCTACCGGCCCGCCTTCCGATGACAGCACCTGTCCACTTAGATGAATAACATCTTGTGTCTGTGCTATGGGCGTTCCCACTGCTCTCGCTACAGGACTGGCAAAGCACCACGCTGCGGCGCACACCGCATAAAAAACCCATCTTTTTGTTGATATTACCATAATTAAAATTGTTTATAATTTCTCCCCATCTTTCTTCCCCATGCTAATACGCACTGAAAAACATGGTCTATATCATTCAAATATAAATACAATATTTGTATATAAAAACAATTATGTTTTCCTCTTTCTAGAAAAAAGAATTTTTATCCACCTCTTTAGTTTTTATCTCTGCTTACCGATGGAATAGAATTCTTTTTCGATTAAATAATAATTCTATTTTTATTGGGAGTTTATTCGGAGCTTGTTCGGACATTCTTCGGACTTTATTCGGATAAAATCGATAAAAGTCCGATTTAATTACGAATCATCTTTGTCTAAGATTAAATTAAAGAAATAAGTCGTGAACAACTAAGTTGACGCTTGCCATAGTTTTTATATCTTTAGCGTCATCAGTCGTACAATTAAATATAGATAGTATGTCTTTAAACTATTCGGATAAATATAAAGCGCCTGCTCTTGAAAAAGGGCTGGCTATTATCGAATATCTGGCACTCCAACCTACCGCCCAATCGCAGGCGGAAATTGCCATCGGGCTGGATAAAAGTCCAAATGAGATATATCGAATGCTCGCTTCTTTAGAGACCAGAGGATACATACAGCGAGATTCCGTTTCCTCGAAATATTCGCTTACGCTTAAACTTTATTATTTATCTCATCGCCATTCTTTTGTCGAAAAGTTACGTTCGGCAGCCTTGCAACCGATGAAACAGGTCTCTGCTACTATACAGCAACCTTGCCATCTTGCGGTATTATTCAATGATAAGGTTCTTGTAGTCGCCTATAGCAAAAGCCCCCGCCCTATTGCAGTGATGATTGAGGAAGGGAATTTACACCAAACGTCAACTACGGCTTCAGGAAAAACGCTACTTAGCTTTTTAGATGAGACGAGTAGGTCCCAAGTTTTAGGGGGAGACCCGCAGTTTCAAAAGCTCTCCAAAATCCAGAAACAGAACTTCGAGCGGGAGCTTATACACATAAAAAAACAAGGTTATATCGAGATGCCGAGTTCGTATGCGCAAGGAGTTGTTGATTTTTCCGTACCGATAGGTGACGGTGATACCCCTGGTGATATCACCGCTTGTCTCACGGTTTCAAAACTACTACTGTTACAAGACGAAAGTAATCCTTCACACGAAGAGATTATTCAAGAATTACTCGCTTGCAAAAAGGAAATAGAAAGAAACCTTGGCTTGGCTTCCCTTGCCAAAGATTGAAGAACAATTGAAATAAAGATTTATTTCAATTGTTCATATTCTAACGAAGCTAAAATAAAGGTACCTATTGCCTTTCCTTCATTTTCAACAACCGTGACATCCTTCCCGGCGAGATAATAATTGATTGTTCCCGTTCGGGAGGGATCTTTGGCCGGGCCGAGTCCTGCCGAGGCACAGCTCTTCACAATATCGATTCGGTCTCCATCTGGATTCTCTCTCAAAAATTCTTTCAGAATTCCTTGATAGGCTTTCTCCGCAACAGGACGATAGGATTCCTTGTCTAAAATCCCCAATCGTGTGCCTTTTAGGTAGGCGTAAGTGAAAATACAAGATGCCGAAGATTCAAGATAGTTTGCTTCATCCCCTATATTATAGATCTCTCCAGCAATATGGTCTCCCTGGCCATCAGCGGTCATGTTGGCATCATACTGCAACAGTTGATACCAAAGACCCGATTCATCATCCTGCCATCGCTTCAGGCCTGCAGCAACCTGGTTTGTTATCTTTAACATATCCGCATAGGAGGAATGATCCCGGGGCATAAATTCGAGCACATCAACCAATGCAGCAAAATACCATCCCATACCACGTGCCCAAAATTCTTGGCTACAGCCCACGAACGGTTCTTGTTTATTGGTCCAGAAAGAATTGGAGTCTGCCGGAGTGGCTGACCATGCATGGTAATTTAATTGCTTTTCTGGATCATATGTTTTCTGATGAATGGTTTTAAATTGCAAGGCAATATCATCCCAACTCGCACTATATTCTACAGAATTGTCTTTACCAAATGTACTCTCCCACTGCGCGTATATCGGTGAGCCCATATACAATCCATCCAGCCACATCTGATTGGGGTAAATCGCCTTATGAAAAAAGCCTCCCGCTCCCGGTAGCCCCTCTGCAATCCGCGAGTGGTTATATTTTAAGGTGTTCCTTATCAGATCCACAGCTTTACGATATCGCGCAGCATCCTTGGTGTTGCCTTTCTGTAATTCCTCTTTATACAAAGTGAAGTAGATACGTCCAGCCGGAAGATCATCAATATTACTGGGACGAAGTGCGGAACCACCCTTGCTGTTGAGGATCATGCTTCCATCTTCATTTAGATTCAAATCCGCAAAGGCTTTTACCGATTCGTAATATTCTGTTTTCTCCGGATACTGTTCCCATGTTTCCAAAACAGCACCTGCCACTAAGCCCGACACGTAGTCCCAACCCGTAGAATCCAATTTGGATTGATAGTGTCTGTTGCAATAAAAATCTCCTAACCCGTGTGACTCAACCATCCTTTGTGACCAGATTACCGCATCATTATCCTGTTGTTGACTACAAGCCACCAATAGGAAAGGCAGTACAGTCAATATTAAATATTTTTTCATTTTATTCTTCTTATCAAATCTTTCGTTAAAATACAATAATTCGCCAGACATCATCTAAAGACGATATACAGCAGCAGCATAACCACAAAAAGTGTTCCCCATGCCCATTTTACACGCGCTGTGGGTTTCTCTATCTGAAAACGAAACGCCATTTCATTTTCTTTTTCGTAAGTCGATTTAGGGATTACTAAGGATATGATTACCCCTAAGATCAGCAAGGCTAAAAACAAATAAAAAGAAAGCATCAGATAATGTGGCCAAAAGGTATACACATCTTTTGGAAATACCCACAAATAACACACACCTGTTCCAAGACTCAATACTGCCCCGAAAGTCAACAGTGTGTTGACCGCAGCTTTATTCGTACGTTTCCACAAGACAGCCATCAAAAAGATGACAGCAAGCGGCGGTGCTATAAAACCTAAAATTGACTGAAATACATCAAAGAGGTTCAGGCCTTTTATCTGATCAATAGCAACAGCCACCAACACGGAAATCAAGCAGCCTACAATAATTGTATAACGCCCAATCTGTGTTACTTTACGACCGTCTGCTTTGGGGTTGATATGTTTCAAATAGATATCCATTGTGTAGACCGTACTCAGCGAATTGAGTGATGAGCCGATCGTACCAACCAGCACGGCAATTAGCACAACAATAACTAAACCATTTAAGCCTGTAGGGAAGAGGTTGGTAACCATCGTCATATAAGCCAGGGAGGGATCATCCAGTCCCGGGAACAGGATATAACAGATAATACCTGTTAAGATAAAAAGTGGTAAAGAAAGAATTTTTAACCAAGCAATAAAATTTACGCCCAATTGCCCCTGTTCCAAATTTCTTGCCCCTAAAACGGATTGCACCATCGCTTGGTCCGTACAGAAAAATGCAATAGCAGCGACAGGATAACCCAGCGCGATCGCATACCAAGGATAATCCGGATCGTCGGCTGGTTTGATCAATGACCAATATCCTTCAGGCGTGCTATCGAACAAAGCCCCTGCGCCTCCTATTTTCGATAGCCCTAAAAATGTTAGTAACGCGGAAACAGCTATCAACAGAATCATCTGGAAAATGTTAATCTTCGCTACCGTCCGTAATCCACCTGTATAAGCAAACAAGCCCGCTAAGGCGACTAGTACTATAACGGATTGCCACATAGGAATACCCAATATTTGTCGTACCAGAAAACCTCCGGCAAACAGCCCCAAAGACAACCAAGAAATCATCATCTTAACCAGGGAGTACCAAGCTAAAATCGTTTGTGTATCCGGTCCATATCGCTTCCCCATAAACTCTGGGAGCGTACGCACTCCAGAAGACAAATAGCGCGGCGCAAAAACGATAGCTAATAAAAAGAGGTATACAAAAGCGTACCAATCAAAATTCACGGCGACAATACCAGTTGTATAACCCACCGTAGCGAAAGCTAGCAGCATAGACGGACCGACGTTCGTCGCCCACATATTGAAGCCAATACTATACCAGCTTAAAGACTTTCCAGCGAGGAAATGCTCCGCCCCTTCTGCATTCTTTCGGGATGAAACAAGGCCTATGACAATTAAAGCGATCAGGTATACGACTACGATTACATAATCGTATATCGTCAATTTGTCTAACAGGTTGTTCATGTCCCCTTTTACAAGTTTACGCTGTATTTGGATAATAAGTCGCCAGGACGAACGGGTTTACCCGTAGTCAATGATTCATCCATCGCCTGTAATAATGCAATTGTTCCGATTCCCTCTTTCATATCCGGGAATGCCGGTGTATCTTCCCGAATAGCTTTGGCAAAGTGTTCGAGATAATTCTGATATTCGCCGGCGTGGTGACTTTTGCCCTCAAAACGGAAATAATGTTTCAGTTTGTGTTCCCAGGTCAACATTCTTTCTTCGCCTGTATGATCCGTGATGGCATAACGTAAATCCATATAATCTGCTTGGCTACATCCTTCTGTACCACGCAGAATACAACTCATCTCGCTATCGCGCGTAACGGGCTGCACCGGTCCGGTATAGGCTCCGCTCACACGAGCTACACGACCATCTTCTGCTTTCAATATAAAATGCATGGTGTCCACATTTTGTAAACCTCCTTTACGCCCATTTGCACTGAGCATCCCGTACCCCATGACTTCCTCTATATTAGGCAGGTACCAGCGAATAAAATCTACCGGATGGCTCAACCCACCATACAACCATTTAAATGAGGACTGTAGCGACCAAGGTTTTTCCAAAAACCAACGGTGATCCGCGTGATAATAGCCTTCGATGGTGATTAAGTCTCCAATTAAGCCCGCTTCAAAGTCTGTCCGCTGCTTTTTCATCGGTTCAAAAAAGCGGGAACTCTGCCCCACGAATACCCGCTTTCCAGTTTGCTCGGCTAGGCGGAGTAAATCATTCGCATCTGCTAGGTTATCGATAAAGGGTTTCGTACAGATTACATGCTTACCATGTTCCAACGCTTGTTTAATATGCGTGGCATGCAGGTGATCGGGCGTATAAATAGCTATAGCTTCAATATTCGAATTCTCCAAGAGGTCTTCATACCGTTGGGTATACGCATGAAAATCAAACTCTTTCATCCGCTTGTGTCCTAAATCTTCATTCAGATCACAAATTTGCACCAGGTCCACGTATTCGCTTTGCAAAGCTCCTGACATCGTACTTCTGCCTTCACCAAGTCCCAGAATACCTAATCTTAATTTCTCCATTTTATCTATTATCGCTTATAAA
>Ga0308157_10008535_pt1 | contig 11624 bp, 9 predicted proteins | sample PhyBR1_FD_201035 | JGI IMG/M metagenome (GOLD analysis project Ga0308157, IMG submission 201035) | Phyllosphere microbial communities from UC Gill Tract Community Farm, Albany, California, United States - DLSLB.R1 | ecosystem: Host-associated > Plants > Phyllosphere > Unclassified | place: USA...
TGGCCCAGCACCACCGCCACGCCCTCATAGCGGCAAAAGCCTTGCACCGGGGGCTGGGCCGGCATGGCCGACATGGTCGACCAGCGCGTGGGCTCGGCCGGCCGCTGCGCGCCGAGATGTGCCGGCACGTCAGGATATTGCGGCCAGCGATCCACGACCTCAGCGCCGGGCGCAGCAGCAGCAGCAGCAGCAAGGGCTCGCTCGCGCGGATACTGCGGCCAGCGGATGTAGCCGGAATAGTTCGCACCGTACATGGCCTTGGGTTTGGGTCCCAACCACTGTTGGGGCCTGCCGGCATAGAAGCCCGACGACAACCGTCCCCGATACTGGCTTCCGGCACCGGCCGCAGTGCGCGGTGCGGCCATGGTGGCAAAGGCATGCTGCTGGCGCACCACCACGATCCTGAAGCCCGAACTGTGGTGCCAGCTCGCCAGTCCGCTGCAATCGGGCTCCAGCTCGAGCGGGCGATGCAGTTCGGGCGCTGTGATGTCGGTCAACGGCACCTGGGCCACATCAATGGCGAGCCGAAAGGCAATCTCCTTGGCCATCCGCTGCTTGAGCAGCATGGGGTCGGGGGGATCGAGTGAACAGGCCATGCAGGACGCGGGGACGGTAAAGGCCAGGCCGACCAGCATGGCCAGCATCGGCTGATTCAATGAAATTCGCACGAATTCTCCTTTCGGGCTTGCGGGCGGTCAGTGGCAGCGGCGTTGGAAGTGCACGGTGACCGGGCTGGAATAGTCGAAGCCCAGCAGCACCGCGACGCCCTCGTAGGAACATTGCCGCGCGACGGGCCGCGCCGCTGCGCTGCCAGGCGGCAGGCGCGCAATGTCTGCGAGCCCTTCCGTTCGGGACGGTGGCTGGGGCAGCGGCATAGGCTGCGGTCCCGGGCGCCGCATGTCCTGCCAGCGGAAGCCCGCGCTGTAGTGGTAGGCAGCCAGCCCGCTGCAATCCGCGCCCAGCGCAAATGGGGCATGCAGCTGCGGCAGCGTAATCGCGCTCAGCGGAATGCGCGCCGCCGTGATGCCCAGCCGGTGGGCAATCTCCTGGGCCATCAACTGCCGGATGCGATCGGGATCGGCAGGCGCGAGCGAACACGCGAAGCTGGCGGCCGAGGCCGTGAGGGCGGCCAGGCCCACCATGGTGGCGGCGAAATGACGGGGATGGCAGGACATGGATGCTCCTTTGCAGTCAACAGAAACGAAAAGGCCGCGCGCAACGCGCGGCCACGGGCGCAAGCCAAGCCGTGTTCAACGGCAGCGGCGTTCGAAATTCACCGCCACAGGGCTGGAATAGCCATAGCCCAGCACGACGGCCACGCCTTCGTAGAAGCACTGCCGTTGCGGGTGGTGTCCGGGGCCTGGCCAGGGGCTGGGGCCAGGATTAGGACCGGGGCCAGGCCAGGGACCAGGACCAGGACCAGGACCAGGACCAGGACCAGGACCAGGGCCAGGGCCAGGCCACGGCCCGGCACCGGGACGCCCGCCCGCCCAGATGCGGAAACCGGCGGTATGGTGGTAGGCCCCGAGACCGCTGCAATCAGCGCCCAGGCCCAGCGGGGTGATCAGCTGGGGTTGGCTGATGGCATTGAACGGTATCTGCTGGGGCCGCATGCCCAGCCGGTGCGCAATCTCGTAGGCCATCATCTGCTTGATGCGGTTGGGATTGCTCGGCGCAATCGTGCAGGCAAAGCTCGATGCCGTCGCCAAGGTGGCGGCGGCGCCGACCAGCACCGCGGCAACGCGGCGGATTTTGGGTTGCATACAGTTTTCTCCTTGCAGACAAGACACATGCTTTCGTGACGCGCCAGGCGTCATCTGCAGTATGGGAAACGGCAAGGATCAGAGGAAAAGTACAACTATTGCCAACATTGGCATAGCCGGCGGCAGAGGCGCGCCCCAAGAATCGGCGTCAAGGCGCCCTGCCCTCTGGCACCGCTTGGCGCCCAGCCGCCACGACGGCTTGCGAAGGCGCGGACGCCGCCTGTCCACCATCTGCAACACCGCCTGCGGGCCGCGCCAAACGCGCAGCGGCTACCCACAGCTTTTCTGAAAATGCACGGCCACGGGGCTGGATTCGTCGTGACCCAGCACCACCGCCACGCCTTCGTAGCTGCACTGCGCATGGGCCGGCCAGCGCCTGGGGTCCACCTCGGCCTCCGCCTTGCGATGCGCGGGCATGGCGCCTGGCGGCCGTTGGCCGACCGAGGGCAGCCAAGGCCCGGGGCCGATGCGCCAGGCCTGCGCAAACCGGAAGCCCGCGCTGTAATGCAGCGCGCCCCGGCCGCGGCACAGCGAGTCCAAACCCAGTGGGGCATGCATCTGGGGCGTGGAGATCGCCTCCAGCGGAAACGCGCGCTGGCCCAGGCCCAGGCGGTACCCTATCTCCCGGGCCATCAGCTGCTTGGTCCGAAGCGCATCCATGGAAACCAGGCTACAAGCGCGGCCCATGGTCGGGGCCCACAGCGCCGCCGTGCCCAGGAGCAGGCCAGCGCATTGCAAACGGGTAGGCAACATGAAAACCCTCCTTGGCATCCACCGGCATGCCCTGCCATGGGCGCCGTTCACTGCCAGTATCGGAGCCGTCTGGTTCAGCCGCCGCAAAACAACTGTTGCCCACAATGGCATTGCGCCACCGGTACCCAGACCGTGCGGATGGGTGCGCTCAGACCAGCGCCGGCCCGGGCGCCGGACCGATCAGCGGGTCGGGTTCTGGCGGCTGCGAGGATGGCGTGGGGCCGGCCTGGGGCGGTGGCGGCGCCTCGACGCTGGTGGCCAGCGTGGCCTGCAGCTCGCGCGCCATGTCATGCAGCAGCGCAAACTCGCTCTCGGCCAGGCGGCGCGGCTGTGTGTCCATGATGCAGAAGCTGCCCAGTACCCGGCCATGGCGGTCGCGCAACGGCACGCCTGCATAGAAGCGCACCTGCGCCGCCTGCAGCGCGGGGTTGTCCGCGAAGCGTGGGTCTCGGGCCACATCCTCGACCTGCATATCGTTGTCGTCATGCACCACATAGGAGCAGACGGACAGCGCGCGCTCCAGCCCGGGGTGGTCCGCACCTGCGCCGGACGCGGGCAGCAGGCTGCCCGGCGTGTGCACCCAGTCGGCATCGACCAGCGAAACCTGGGCAAACGGCACCTGGAAGGCATTTGCCGCATGTACCACCATGTCGTTGATGTCGCTGGCATGGCTTGCATCCAGCCAGCCGCTGGCCTTGAGCGCCGCGACGCGCGCGGCATCGTCGGCATGCACCGGGGCGGGCCGCGGCCCGCTGGTCGGCGTAGGCGCCAGCAAGGCATCGGTGCGCAGCAGCAGTTCACGCACGCTGGTGGTGATGGCCTCGACGCCCAATCCGGGCGCCGCGTTTTCGGCCAGCAGCTCCGGCGGTGCATTCCACAGCACCAGCACGATGCGCAGGCCGGGCCAGCGCCGCCGCAGCCGGCGGCAGATCTGCCGCACCTGGGCCTGGGGCTGGGGCGTGAAGACCGACAGGCACAGCAGTTCGGCGCCGCCCCAGTGGCTGTCTTCCGGCATTTGCATGCGTGCGGTGAGCGCATGGGGGGAATGGCTCACGGCCTGGCCGCTCAAGCCCAGCGCATGCGCGAGCGCCGCCGCGGCCAGCGCATCGACCTCCCAGCGCGCGCCGACGCAGTGCACGCGCGGGCGGCGCACAGCGGCATCGGCTGGCGCAGCGTCGGCTGCCGTACCTTCAGCTGCCGCAGCATCGGCTGGCGCAGCATCGGCTGCCGCGCGCGCTGGATAAAGCTCGGCGATTTCCCCCAGCAACAGGTCCATGCCCTGGGTCAGGCGCAGGCGGTGGGCGGCGGTGGCCGAGCCCGTATGGTGGCTGGTGGCGACCCGCAGCGCGGGCATGACCACCTCGTCATAGAGCCGGGTCACGGCATCGCTCACCTGGGCAGGCGTGGGCTTGGCCGGCACCATGTCTTCCACGGTCTCGGTGCACAGCTCGATGGCCTCTTCCACATCACCGCCCAGCAGGCGCTGGTAGAGTCGGTGCGGTGCGTCCAGCACCGGGGTATTGCCCAGCAGCACCTCGATGAACCGCAGCGCCGGCAGGTAGCGCCCCAGTACCAGCAGACAGACGGTGAGCGGCGTCGAAAGAATCAGTCCTACCGGACCCCACAGCGCTGTCCAGAACGTCGCCGCGAGAATGATGGACAGCGTCGACAGGCCCGTGCTCGTGCCATAGAGCCAGGGCTCGATGACGTTGTTGCTGATCAGCTCCAACAGCAGGATCAGGCCCAGCGTCCAGAGAAACATGTTCCAGCCGGGATCCACCGCAAAAGCCAGCGCCAGTGGAAAGACCGCCGAAATCATCGGCCCCACATAGGGCACGAAGCGCATGATGGCCGCCACCACGCCCCACAGGATGGCGCCGGGCACGCCGATGAACCACAGTGCCCCGGCCATGGGAATGCCATAGCTGGCATTGACGATGAACTGCATGCGCAGGTAGCGCCCTATGCGCTGCGACGCGTCGTCAAGCGCATTGGTGGCCAGATGCAGGTTGCCCCCCATCAGCCTGACCAGCCGGTCGCGCAGATCATCCCTGTCCAGCAGGATCAGCACCACGAACAACAGCACGATGCCGGCCATCAGCACCGGTTCGCTGATCCGGTCCAGCCAGGCCGTGAACTGGGCCAGGGGCTTGAGCTCCACCGGCTGGATCTCGACCCGTTGCACGCGCGGCGCCGCGACCCGGCCGCTAGGGCCGACGATTTCCTTTTCAACCGCGTCATAGGTCTTGCGCGCGCCATCCCAGACGCTGGGTCCACTGACGTATTTGCGCAGGTCGCGCAGCTTGGTGCGGATGGTGTTCTGGTAGGTCGGCAGATCGGCGCTGATCTGGCTCACCTGGTTGCCCAGATAGGCCCCCATGCCGCCCAGCGTGCACAGCGTGATGGCCACCACTACCAGCGTCGCCGCCATGCGCGACAGGCCCCAGCGCTTGAGTCGGCTCACGGCAGGATCGAGCAGGAAGCCCAGCAGCAGCGCCAGCGCCAGCGGCATCAGCAGATCGCGGCCGAAGTAGAGGCTGAGTATCACCAGCGCCGCAATCGACAGACCCACCAGCACGCGCAGCGCCGGCAGCATGGCCGCGAGCTGGGCAAACACCGGCGCTTCCATGCGCGCCGGCTCCTGCGGCGGAACACGCCGCTGGCCTGGCTGCGCGGCTTTGGGATTTGGCGCAGGCCGAGATGCGGTTGCCGATGCGGACTCAGGGAAATTCTCGGGCATGGCTTGAAAAGTGGGTGAAGGGAGGATGCGCCTGGCGTCCATTGCATCCCAAAGCTCCCCGCTTACTTGTCAGCCGGCACCGCGAAACGACGGCGTCGCGCCCACCCACGCCCTTATCTGCGCGGCGGGGGCACCTGCCAATACACATGCACACCGACGCCGCGGCCTTCCAGCCCCGGGCCGCACTCCATGTGCGCGCCGGCGCGCGCCGCGCGATAGGCCATGCCTTGCAGGCCATTGCCGGCCGATGGTGCGCCGGCCCGCGGCGTGAGCCCCACGCCATCGTCCTGCACACGCAGATGCCAGGCGTCATGGTGCTGTTCGAGCGTGACATGCAGCGTGGCCGCCTGTGCATGCTGCAGCGCATTGCTCAAGGCTTCCTGCACGATGGCCGCAACATGCTGGGCCGCTTCGCCGGTGGGCAGGCCGTCCTGATGGGTTTCGGGGATGTGCCAATGCAGGTCGATGCCACGGCGCTCGAGCACCGGCTGCAGGCGGTGGCGCAAAGTGGCCAGCCGGGCGACCAATATGGTGTGATCGTCGTCCATGGTGTCGACCAGCAGGCGCAGGTCCAGCAGGCAATGTTCCAGCACTTCCTGCAGTTGGCGCTGGCGCGGATCGGCGCCGTCCAGCAGCATGGACGCATTGACCAGTTGCGATCCCACGGCGTCGTGCAGCGCGCGCGCCATGCGCTGGCGTTCGGCCTGGATTTCACGCGACGGCCGCGGATTGCGCCGGCGCCGCCAGATCCAGGCACGGCGCGCCTGCAGCGCCAGCCAGCCGCCGACCAGAGCGCAGGCCGCGAGGCCGGCCCAGCACCAAGCGCGCAGCCCGGAACTTGCCTCTTGCGGGCTGTCCAGACGATCGCTGCCCACCAGCCAGCACAGCAGGCCAAAGGGAATGCTCCACGCCAGCAGTGCCAGCAAGGCGAACATTGCGGCCAGATCGGAGCGGCGCATGAAGGATATGGACATGGCTTGCCAAGCACGAAGATTTCAACCGGCAGGCATTCCTGCCGCCGGCATCAGAACATTCCCCGCAGCGATGCAAAGCGCACGGCCTGGGCGCGCGTGCGCACCTGCAGCTTGCGGTAGATGTTCTTGATATGGGTGTTGACGGTCATGCTGCTGATGGTCAGGCGCACACCGATCTCGACGCTGGTGTAGCCGCCCGCCACCAGGCGCAGCACCTCGCGCTCGCGTGCGGACAGGCGCTCTGCTTCATCGGGCTGGCGCCGGCGGGATTCCTCGACCGCGGTCTTGTCAAAACGCTGCAGCAGCCGGCGCGCGAGATTCGGCGTGATCGAGGCCCCGCCGTTGGCCACCTGCAGCACGGCCATGGGATAGTTGCCGAACCAGGAGTTCTTGATCAGGTAGCCGGTGGCGCCCAGCTCGAAGGCGCGCAGCACCAGGTCATCGCTTTCCATGATGGACACCACCACGGCTTCGGCCGAGGGGTGGACGGTCTTCATGAAATCGATCAGGTCCAAGCCCTCGCCATCGCCCAGATGCATGTCCACCAGCATCACGTCAAACGCATGCTGGCGTATTGCCTTGCGGCCTTCCTTGACGCTGCCAGCCTGCGCCACCAGCAAGGTGCGTTCGTCGGCCATCAGCTCCTGGGCAATCACCATGCGGATGTGCACGTCATCGTCCACCAGCAGCACGCGCACCGGCTTTTCCACTTGTCCGATGAGGAAATTGGGCCAGATGCGGGCGCCGGGATAGGTCGACATGGCGTTGTACGGCAGGGACTGCAGCGCGGGTACATCCGACCCGATGCCCGCCGGGGGGGCCTGCTTGACGGTAGGGCTGTCTAAAGACATGAAATATACCTTCCAGAGAAACAGGCGTCTGCTGCTTGAGGCACAGGCGCCAGACAAACATTAAGGAGCTGAAAAAGATAATGAAACAAATATCTACATTTACTTAGGTAAAAATCAATTAATTACAATATTTACTATAAGAAACGTTCAAACAGGGTAGCGGAACATTTTTATGTAGCGTTCGCATGAAAAACCGGGTTTCACCTCTGGTCTGCCGCGCCTGATGCGCCTAGGCGCACCATAGCGGCCTGCTGCCGGGCCAGCCCGGCCAACATGCCAGCGCCCGGCCAAGGCAGGGCCAACGCTTGGCTGTTTGGGGGGTGACGGTCCGCAGAACCGCGCGGATCGCAAGGGTGTAGGCGGCATGCCTGCAAGTGGGAGGCCGGAGGGATGGCCTGCAGATGCTGCGCCAGTGACATGCACGCCGTACCAGCGGCTACCGGGTTCGATGCAAATTAATTACAAAAATCGAACTAAATTGCATTTAAAACCCATACGCCGATATTTTATTGCCAATGTTTCTTTGGTTGCAATTAGTTACTACCGCACTATATTTTGGATTCAGCGCCCAAACGGATCCGATGACGGTGGCGATGAACCGATTTTCGCGTTCCCGGCCTGGGCCTTTGGCAGCGCACAGGTTACCGCCAACAAGCGATACCCGGAACCGCGGCGCGCCGCCACAGTAGCTACAGGCAAAACGCAATGGCGCTGATTTCTTCGGGAAGCAGCAGCGTTCTGCCCACAACCGCTCCAGCGCACCGCGCCCAACCTTGAACCAAGGACACTGTCATGAAAAAGCTTGCCATCCTCTCCCTGAGCCTGATTTCCGCAGCTGCATTCGCCGCTGGTCCCAGCTGGGGCCCTGGCAATGGCGGCCCCGGCAACGGTGGCTCCACCACCCCCCAGATCAACATCAACGCGCCTTCGGTGCAGATCACCTCGCTGTCGCACGCTTCGCTGACGAACGCCTCTTCGGGCACGGCCTCGGCACGCCAGAACGTGGCCAGCAACTCCGGCAACGTGGACATCAACGCCCTGTCGCTGCAGGTCGCTTCGATCCGCAACAGCGGCGTCGCCAACACGGCTTCCGACAACGCTGCCGCCACGCAGAGCCTGGCTTCGAATCTGGGCAAGGTCAGCGTGAACGGCGGCCAGCTGCAACTCGTCGCAGCGCGCAATGCCTACATCGGCAACTCGGCCAGCGGCACTTCCAGCGCCGTGCAGAACGTGTCGAGCAACAACGGTTGCCAGGCTTGCAACTGATCCAGGCTTGATCCGGCTGCCAGCAGCCCGGGCCGGCGGTTGTACGTTGCCTTCGCAGCGTCAACGCCGGCCTTTTCATTGAATGGAGGCTTGCCATGAAAATTTCCCTCGCCAGCGCCCGCGGGCGCACCCCATGGCTGCTGCTGCTGCTGTGGGCAGCCGTCTTCATCCTGACGCTCGCCGCCCAGGCCGCCAGGGCCCAGGCCATGGGCGCGCCGGGCGAAGACACCCTGGTGCTCAGCGGCCGGGTCGACCACCTGAACATGCCCTGGGCCGCGGCCGCGCCGTCCAAGGGACTTGAAACCCTCAGCGAGATGCCGGTGGCCATACAGGCCAAGGTCACGCGCTATCTGGCCAAGTCCATGTCCGGCAACACCGAAGGCATACAGACGGATGCCGACGTGATCACCACCAATGCCACCCAGGGCATGCGCCGTACCTGCACGCAGGAAATTGCCAGCAATACGGCCACCGGCAAGAACGGCGTCAACAACAGCGCGCCGCAGATCGTCGTGCTGCGTGGCGACCTGGTCAACGCCTGCCGTTGAACCCTGATCGAACTGCCCTTTTGCGTTGAAGCGTCGAACCGTCTGCCTTTTGCGGAGCTGCACCATGGAATATTCCCACCGCCCCTGGCACGCCACGCCGCTGCCCGCCGTCTCGGCACGCACCCTGCAGCCGCGGCGCTGGCGCGGTCTGCTGAACGCCACGCTGGGGCTGAGCGTGCTGCTCGCCGGCTGCGCCGCGCCGCTCGATGCGCGCAAGGATGCGCAGTTCCACAGCCACGGTTACGCGGCCGACCGCCCCAGCGTTCGGCCGGTGCGCTCGATCTCCAGCTTCTCGGACTCGCTGATGTGCATGGACCGGCTGCTGCGCGAGACCGGCATGCCGACAACGCTGATCACCAGCAAGCAGCTGCCCGACTACTCCGGGCGCGTGGCCGTGGCCACCAAGGAGATGGTGGTCACCGCGCTGTCGCAGATGTCGCGGCTGAGCAATGCATTCCGCTATGTCGACTATGAAGTCGACATCGCGCGCCAGGACACGGTGCAGAACCTGACCACCATCCTGCTCAACAACAACCAGATGCAGCTGCAGCGCCCCGCGCTGTACATCTCCGGCGCGATTGCCTTTGTCGATCAGAACGTGCTGCGCAATGATGTCGACATCGGCACCTCCGGCAGCCGGCTGGAGACCGGCTACAGCCGCACCCGCAATGCGACGGTGATCGGGCTGGAGCTGCACCTGGGGGAATTCCGCAACCGCACCATCATTCCCGGCCTCGACTCGGCCAACGAAATCATCATCGGCAACGGTGGCCAGGGGCTGGACCTCGCGGGCCGCATCGGCAGCTACGGCGTGCAGTTCACCGTGGGCCGCGACTACGCCCAGGGCTCGGGCCCGGCGGTGCGCACGCTGGTCGAGCTGGGCATGATAGAGCTGCTGGGCAAGTGGGCGCGCGTGCCCTACTGGCAATGCCTGACGCTGGAGCAGAACCATCCCGACTTCCAGCGCCAGCTGCGCGACTGGTATGAAGAGTCGGATCCGCAGGCGCGCCAGCAGCTGGTGCAGCGCTCGCTGATCCGCAAGGGCTATCTGCCCAACTCGGCCCAGGTGCTGGGCCCGCAAAACGCGACGCTGCGCACCGCGCTGGCGCGCTTTCAGGCCGACCAGGGCATGGTGGTCACCGGCACCACGGACTTCAGCACCTACGAGCGCGCACTCAGCGGCTTTGTCGGCGTGGGCGAGGACGGCAAGCTGGCGCGCGTCGGCTGGACCAACAAGAACGGACTCAGCCTGGAGCTGCCCGGCGCAACCAGCGCCGACGGCACGCCGGTGGTCGTGGCCGAGCGCGTGATCGACATGCAGATTGAGAACATCATGCTGGACCGCACGACGTTCGAGGTGGGCGAGCAGATCTTTCTCTCGGCCACGGTGTCGCGCACTTCCTATATGAACTGCTACATGGCCAGTGCCCAGGGCAGCGTGATCCGGCTGCTGCCCAATGCCACCAACCCCTCGGGGTGGATCTCGGCCAACCAGGCACTGCGCATTCCCGACTGGATGAGTCCGCAGCCCGGCTTTGTCATGGATGCGGGCAGCCCGGGCAGCGAAGGCGTGGCCTGCTTTGCCACCGGCATCGACCTGGGCAAGCAGCTGCCCGTGGCCTTGCAGGGCGCGCCCTTCGTGCCGGTGCCTGGAATGCGCACGCTTGATGACGTGGCCACCGCGCTGCAACAGGCCGCAGGGGCCGAACCGGTGAACAGCCAGCGCCTGATGTGGCAGGTGGTGCCGCGCCGCGCCGCGGCCGCGCCCGCCGCAACGCCAGCCGCCGCACCGCCGGCCGCAGCCGCTCCCGCACCGGTCGCTGCCCGTTGACCGCCATGCCCAAGTGCAACCCTTCCACCAGCGCCCGGCGCTGGGCTGGCTGGCATCCGTGCCTGGTGATCGCGCTGGGACTGGGCCTGCAGCTCGGGGCTTCGGCCCAGGTGCTGGCCACGGGCCCGATTGCCGAGGAGCGCGGACCCCAGCGCCCCGCCCTCAGCGCCACGACGGCGCCCGCGCCGGCGATCGATCGCGCCCAGCTGCAGGCCACCTCGCCCGCGCTCAGCGCAGACGCCCGCACGCCGCAGACGCAGGCGCTGGAGCGCCTGCGCGCCCAGGCCGACGCCACGCGCCAGGGCAAGACGGCCCAACGCGACGCCGCCTGGCTGCTGGGCCTGCTGACGCTGCATGGCGCGGGCATGGCGGCCGACCCCGGCGCCGCGCGCCAATGGTTCCAGCGGGCCCAGGAGCTGGGCCACCCCATGGCCTCAGCGGGACTGGCCTGGTGCGCCATCGATGGCTGTTCCGGTCCGCCCCAGCCCATCACCGCCGCGCCCTGGATTGCCCAGCTGCGCCGCACCGACCCGGCGCGTGCCTCCTATTTCGAATGGCTGCGCGCCAAACATCTGGCCCCGCTGCAAAGCGGCACGCGCACTGCCACCAACGACGGGCTGCTGACGCGCGCCGCGGCCAGCGGCAATCCGGCGGCCCAGCTCGAGTACGGTCTGGCCCTGCTGGAAAGTGGCCAGCGCCCGGCGGCGCTGCGCCAATTCCGCCAGGCCGCGGCACGCTCGCCCGCCGCGGCGGCCAATGCGCAGTGGCTGGAGATGCATTCGGACGTCGCCGCACCCAAGCGCAATGTGGACCAAAGCGACCAGTGGCTGGCCGAGGCCCGGCGCTACCACCGCGGCGAAGGAGTGCCGGCCAACTACACCGAGGCGCTGCGGCTATA
>Ga0308157_10008537_pt1 | contig 11620 bp, 10 predicted proteins | sample PhyBR1_FD_201035 | JGI IMG/M metagenome (GOLD analysis project Ga0308157, IMG submission 201035) | Phyllosphere microbial communities from UC Gill Tract Community Farm, Albany, California, United States - DLSLB.R1 | ecosystem: Host-associated > Plants > Phyllosphere > Unclassified | place: USA...
ACGGCCGCGACTGAACACCCCTCGTGTCAGCCATGGGTGACTGGATACGGCAGGTCTCCTGACTTCCGGGTCTTCATCGGTCCTCCGCCTTCCCGAACACGAATGCTCAGTGGCTATAATCGTAAGATACGATCATAGGAGGATGACTCTCCGGTTACAGTTGCGGGGGCAGTCTCGGCATCAGCAATTTAATGCTTCACCGTGTTCCCTTTTCATCCACCCTCTCGGGCAGAACCGTTTCCTGAAGCGAGCGATAGCAAGGGGAAGGAAGATTATCAACTGCAACAATGTGCCCCATCTGAATCACATTCAGAACGAAGTGATTCAGATTGTTGAATTGCAAAGGTTTTCCTATCTCAAGAAATCGCGGAAGCGACGCAGCGCAAAGAAGAAAAGTACACTGCCAATTACAATCATTGCCAGCAATTGCGGCCACACAACACTGAGCCCTGCACCACGAAACAGCACCGATTGTGCCAGCATCACAAAATGCGTATTGGGTGCTGCCAACATAATGTTTTGGATGATTTCTGGCATGCTCTCGCGCGGTGTTGTGCCACCCGATAGCACTTGCAGCGGCAGCAGAACCAACATCAACAAAAGGCCGAACTGCGGCATGGAACCGGCAATCGTTGCGAGAAAAATACCAAGACTGGTGGTCGCAAAAAGCTGCAATGCAGCCCCTGCCAGAAACAGCGTCAGTGAACCGTTGATCGGCACCGCCAAGATACCCTGAACCACCACGATCAGCGAAAAGGCCGTAGCGACCAACACCACCATCCCCATCGACCATACCTTGGAGACCATGATCTCAAGCGGCGTTACCGGCATCACCAACAGATGCTCGATGGTGCCATGCTCGCGCTCACGGATAAGGGCTGCACCCGTCAGAATAATTGAGAGCATCGTTACCGACGAGATCACGTTGGTGATCGCGCCAAACCAGCCCTTGTTCAAGTCCTGATTGAACCTCGCACGCAAATTGAGGCCAACGGGCGTTTGCGTGTCTTCGCGATAGCGATTGAGAAACTCTGTCACTTCGCTCGACACAATCGACTGCACATATCCACCGCCTGTAAAGGCCTGGCTCATGCGCGTTGCATCGACGTTCAGCTGGATTGTTGGCGAACGTCCAGCGAGCAGATCACGCTGGAAGTTCGGCGGAATATCGAGTGCGAATGTGTCAAGACCAGCATCCATGCGCTTGTCCATCTCGTGAGACGAGATAAGTTTTGGCGGCACGAAATATGGCGGATAAAAAGCGGTCGTAATCCGACCCGAAATCGGCGACTGATCCTCATCGACAATGGCGATAGCCGCATTGTTGAGGTTTTCAGGCATAGCCTTCGCCGCCGTATAGATTGCGAGCGTGAAGGCATAGACGATGAGAAGCAGAAGCATCGGATCACGCGCTAATCCGCGCAGTTCCTTCACACCAAGCTGGAAAATATTGGAAATCCGCATCTCAGCCCGCCTGTTTCTTGAGGAGAACAATGCCGAGAACAGTAAGCACCGGAATCGCAATCAGCAGCGGCAGGAACGACCCCGCCAGATCGGAAAAATCGAGAGCCTTTGAGAAAGTCCCGCGCGAGATCGTCACGAAATAAGTTGTCGGATAAATCTTCCCGATAAAAGCACCCGCCCCTTGCAGCGACGATACGGGGTCGATAATGCCCGAATATTGCACAGCAGGAATGAGCGTCAGCAATGCTGTGCCGAAAATCGCTGCAATCTGGCTATTGATAAAGGTCGATATCACTAAGCCCATGCCAGTCGTGATGATGACATAGAGCAGCGCTGCTGTGGCATAGGTCAGGAAGCTTCCGGTAAATGGCACGCGGAAGATGAAGACCGCAAAGGCTGTCAGCATCAAAAAATTGAGGAAGGCCAGCGCAATATAGGGCAACTGCTTGCCAAGCAGAAACTCGAATTTCGTGACTGGCGTCACATAGAAATTGATGATCGAACCGAGTTCCTTCTCGCGCACCACGCTCAACACCGCGAGCATGGCCGGGATCATCAAAAGGAGAAGCGGAATAACTGCCGGAACCATAGCCACAAGGCTCTGCACGTCCGGATTATAGCGATAGCGAATTTCGAGATTGAAATTGCCAGCGGTAGCAGCGTTTCCATAAAGCTCGCGCGCCTTTTGCGTCATCCAGTTGGCGTGCATGCCCTGTACATAACCGCGTACGGTTTCTGCACGCGTCGGCATCGCACCATCGATCCACGCCCCCACCTCAACCGGACGACCACGCGCGACATTGCTGCCAAAGTTCGGCGGGATTTCAACCGCCAGGCTGATCTCGCCTTCACGCATCCGTCGATCAAGATCGTCATAGTCGGCAATGGGAGACTTTTCCGTGAAATAGCGCGAACCGGCAAGCTGCTGGGTATAATCCCGGCTGATCGTCGTGTCGTCGCGATCAAGAACCGCAAATGTCAGGTCTTCGACGTCAAGATTAATACCATAGCCGATGACGAACATAAGAATGACAGTACCAAGAATGGCTAATGTCGCACGGATCGGATCGCGCTTGAGCTCCAGCGCTTCGCGCCTAGAAAATGCGAGCATCCGCCGAGGATTAGGCAACCAGCTTGATGAAGGCTTTGGGTTCTTCACCGGCTTCTTTTCGGGTATTGGATCAGATTTTTCCTGATTACTCTTCTGCGGCGCAGTCTCGCCTATCGCTTCTTCGAGATAGGCAATAAAGGCATCTTCAAGCGTTGCCGAACTGCGACTTTCTGTGATCGCCTTTGGCGTGTCACTGATCAGCACCTTACCCGCATGCATCAGCGAAATGCGGTCGCAAAGCTCGGCTTCATTCATGAAATGGGTCGAGACAAAGATCGTCACATTATCCTTGCGCGAAAGATCGGCAAGTATCTGCCAAAATGCATCACGCGCAACGGGATCAACGCCCGATGTCGGCTCATCGAGAATGAGAATATCAGGCGAATGAATGAGTGCTACAGCCAGAGACAGGCGCTGGCGAATGCCAAGCGGCATAGACTCTGGAAGCTCATCCATAACCCCAGCCAAATCAAACCGTTGCGTGAGTTCCATGATTCTGCGCTGGGTGTCTTCCGCATTCATTCCAAAGAGCTTTGCGTGCAGCTCCAGGTTCTGATGCACTGTCAGTTCTGAATAAAGCGAAAAGGCTTGCGACATATAACCGACACGACGGCGTATATCGATATCCTTGGGATCGACCTCGCGTCCAAACAACCGCGCTGTGCCTTCACTCGCTGGCAAAAGCCCGGTCAGCACTTTCATGGTCGTAGATTTGCCGCAGCCATTAGAGCCGAGAAAGCCGAAAATTTCACCGCGCGGAATGCGGAAGCTCACATTATCGACAGCGGTAAAATTGCCAAACCGCACAGTGACATGCTCAGCTTCGATAGCGATGCCGCTATCTGTCTCAGCATTGCGCGGCGGCATCACAACCTCTTTGTGTCCTTCCCGTAACTCCTCCGGCAACAAAGCAATAAAGGCTGCATCGAGATTGGGCGTCTTTGTTTGTTCAAGTAGTTCCTGTGGCGTTCCGGTCGCAAGAATTGCGCCATCATTCATCGCCACAAGCCAATCGAAGCGCTCGGCCTCTTCCATATAAGCCGTTGCCACAATGACGCTCATGCCCGGACGATCTTTGCGAATATCGTCGATCAGCTCCCAGAACTGACGTCGTGACAAAGGATCGACACCGGTTGTCGGTTCATCAAGGATCAGCAAATCGGGATCGTGGATCAGCGAACAGCAAAGACTGGTTTTCTGCTTCATACCGCCTGAAAGCTTTCCCGCCGGACGATCCTCAAAGGGTGACATCCCCGTTCGAGCCAAAAGATCAGCTATACGGCGTTCGCGTTCATGCTTGTCATGGCCAAATAAGCGACCAAAAAACTCGATATTCTCGAACACCGAAAGCGTCGGATAAAGGTTCTTGCCCAGCCCCTGAGGCATGTAAGCGATACGCGGAAAAACCGACTCACGATGGCGCTTGTTGGAGATATCGCCACCCAGCACATCAATCTTTCCCTGTTGCATGGCACGTGCACCAGCGACCAGTGAAAGAAGGCTCGATTTGCCGACACCATCGGGGCCGATCAGGCCGACCATACAGCCTGCTGGAACATCGAGCGAGATGCTATGAAGTGCAGCAGCAGACCCGTAGGACAGCCCTACACCTTCAGCGCAGACGACAAAGCTACCGTCTCCCACACCAGCCTTTATCGAGGCCGCACTCATTTTACGGTTTCCGCGAGGTTCTTCGGCCATTCAGCATTCGCATCAAGCTTGACGTAAGCCATTCCTGGCAGGCCAGTTTTTACCTGCTGGATGTATTTTTGCAGCAAATCCTGTGGGATTTTTGCCTTCACGCGGAACATCAGCTTCTGGCGCTCTTCTTCCGTTTCAACCGACTTCGGCGTGAACTGTGCAACATCAGCAACGAAGCTGATCGTCGCCGGGATCACATATTGAGGTGCCGCATCGAGCACTATGCGCGCATCTGCCCCAATAGCTACACGACCAGCCTGCGCAGTCGGCAGGAAGAACGTCATATAGACATCGCTGACATCGACCAGATTAAGCACGCGACCACCGGCTGACAGCACCTCGCCCGGTTGCGCAACGCGATATTGTACGCGGCCCGGCTTTGGCGAACGCAAGGTGGCATCGTTGATATCCGTGTCGATTGTCGCGATGGCTGCCTTTGCAGCCTCAACCGCGGCTTCAGCATCGACCACCTGCGCCTTGGCAGCACTGATCGCGGCTGCGGTTGCCGCAAGTTGGGCTTTGGCGGCACCAACAGCAGCTTCTGCACCTTGAGCGGTTGCGCGGTCATCATCGAGCACCTGCTGGGAAACAGTGCGCGATTCCGAAAGCTGCTGTGAACGAACAAGTCGTCGTTGGGCAGCATCCAATTGCGCTTCGCGTTGCGCGACGGTTGCTTCCGCAGCAGTTTGTTCGGCTTCACGCTGGGCGACGAGACTTTTAGCTGTATCAATGCTTATTTCAGCACGGCGCAGTTGTGCTTCTGCCTGTTTGCGCTGACTTTCAAGCTGAGCCGTATCCATCCGGGCAAGAATGGCATTCGCTTCAACGAATTGACCTTCATCGGCTAGGATTTCGCGGATGCGTCCTGGGCTTTTGGTCGAAACGTCGATCTCAACAGCTTCAATACGTCCATTCCCGCCTGCAATACCATCCGGCAAACCGGGATCGCTCAATGTCTTCCAGGCATAGTAGCCTCCGACGGCCAAAGCCACGACCACACCGGTTACGATCCACTGCTTGCGATTAAATCCCATGCCGAAATATCCTCTGCGTCATCATCTTGCGGACCCGCACAGCTAAATTATGCGGCAAATGATTTTATTAAATCAGACTGAGTTCAGTATTTTCACTGAGGCGAGATCGCCTTGATTAAAATCAACTATACTCAAATGCATCGCAGTTTCATGCGATAAATAACAATAAATATAAGAAAGTTCGCGGGTGCCGATTTAGTGAGATGGAGGGCAATGCTGACAGCACCCGCTGACTGTCGACAGTACAACATTGCAAAAGATCGCGCTGGTGCGCTCGACAGATCCCTAAACAACTTGAGATTTAATTCGGAAAGTTTAGCCGGGACGTCGCTTTAGGTTGGGCCTCGACGTCCCGGGCCGTCAGTTCTGGTGGAACCTGACAACGAGCGATCATTAGCACCCGGTCATGACCGCTTTCTTTGATCTAAATCAATAAGATAATAATTATATGCAATCACACCCACTATTTTGGTGAGCGGCACTTACCCCAGCTCTTCTTTAGATAGGACGACACGCTTTTAAGCTTGGGATCAGACAAAAAGCCCTGCCGAAACAGAATACTGCCTTTGACCTCTGGGATCGCGTCATTGATATCGAGTTGGCGTTTGATTTCGTCCACGCCATTGCCGGCACCCCATTCAGGCTCAGACTTCGCAGAAGTACCCGCGCGATAAAGCGCCATGCCGATATAAAGATCGGTCTTTGTGCCCTTGACGGTATCCGCCCACCATTTCACGATAGGGCCATAGGGCACATCTTTACGCCCTGACGACCAATAGACCTGCGGCGCAATATAGTCGATCAGGCCGTCTCTCACCCAGGCGCGTGTATCGGCAAAATCACCATCATAGTTGGTTTTGCCCGCCCGCGTCGGCGAACCTCGAGGATCATCGATCTGATTGCGCCAGACGCCGCCGGGGCTGATACCAAAGCGGACATGTGGCTTGATCGTTTTGATCTTGTGCGAAATTTCCTGCACCAGCGTATAGGTATTGAAGCGCCGCCAGTCATGTTTGCTGGAGAACCGCGTCCCAAAACGTTTGAATGTTTTGTCGTCTTTGAGCGGTGAGCCTTGCGTTTCGTAATAGAAATAGTCATCGAACTGTATGCCATCGACATCATATTTCTGAACGACTTCGGCCGTGATATTCGTCACCCACTGGCGCACATCCGGAATACCCGGATCAAGCACATAACGATCCGCAGATATAGCCACCCAGCCTGGATTGGTTTTATAGACGCTGGGCGCAGAATCGTCGGCAGAGTTTTTCAGTTCTTTCCGCGTTGCTGGTCGCACATCCATCGAAACGCGATAAGGATTGAGCCAAGCATGCAGCTCGATCCCGCGCTTATGCGCTTCCGCAATTGCAAAGCGAAGTGGATCGAAGCCCGGATCTTTTCCGAGCGTACCCGTGAGATAAGACGACCACGGCAGATACTCCGATTTATAGAAAGCATCGGCAGCAGGAGAGACCTGAAAAATCATGGCATTGATGCCATGCTCCGACGCCTCATCAAACATCCGCACCAGCTCTTTTTTCTGACGCTCTACCCGTTCGGAATCATCTTCAATGAGAGTGGAAGCCCGCGACGGCCAATCGAGATTAAGAACAGTTGCAATCCAGCTCGCATGAAACGTATCGCAATCAAGTGGCATGGATTACAGAATTCCCGTTCTATACGTGTAGTGAGGCCATATTCGGTTTGATATGATCAATTCACTACCTATTTTAAATTTGCATAAAGTCAAAGCGAGGGCACGATGTATAAGAATATCCTGATCACAACTGATGGTTCGGAATTTGCGGAACGCGGTCTCATTCATGGTTTTGATACCGCGAAGGCCATGGGTAGCAAGGTAACCGTGATTACGGTGACCGCTCCCTATTCAATTTCCGGACTTCCTGGTGGTTTTACGGATAGCCCCGAATTCATCGAACGATTTGAAGAAGAGTGGAATGATTACGCCGATAAGGCGCTCTCTCGTGCACGCGAGCTCGCGGTCGAAGCGGGCGTTGAAATCCATACTTTGCACGTCGTTGCTCATCATCCTGCAACATCCATCATCGAAACGACCAAAGAGCTGCGTAACGATCTGATCGTCATGGCGTCCCATGGCCGTCGCGGGTTGAAAGGCATGTTGCTTGGAAGCCAGACCTATGAGGTCGTAACGCGCAGCTCAATTCCTGTGCTGGTCGTGCGCTAAAACTCAGCTTGCCTGATGACCGGTGGCGCTTTCAATATCAACGCGGAAAAAGACGGGGTCCAACTTGCGCTGCTCTCCGCCACCGGTGATGGTTTTAGTATAGGCAGGCTCCCACCATGTCGGCTCGTTGGCCATCATATTGACGATGGCCGCCTTCTCTTCTTCGCGGATGATTTCCCGATAATGCCCGTTCACCACCACGCTGCGCCATTGGGTGCGCGAAACAATATGATCGAAGAGAATGCAGACAGCTGCATTCTTCCGCATTGCCTCGGTCTTCTGCCCGTCAGTTGTGAATGAGTAAAGCGAGCCCCCACTGAACCGAAACCCGAGGGGCACAACGTAAGGCCGGTTATCGAGAACATAACCCAGCCGCCCAACCTGCGTATGCTGGATCATATCGCGGATATCAAGTTCCGACATTTCTTTGATTATCATGGCAGGCGTCCCTCGTTCGGCTAATCCATCGATAGATTACTATAGGGTAGCGATTGGGCTTTGACTGCAATCAAAACTAGATATTCAGACGAATAAGCGTCCTTCGGCAATCTTAACTGCCGTCCCGCCAATGCGCGCGCCGGTTAATGCGCCTTTGGTAACATCTAGCTCAAGGCGAATGCGCGATGGACGCCCCATCTCCATGCCCTGTTCGATCCACCATTGCGAACTGCCGTCAACCGGCTTGTCCTTGGCCAAAATCATCCCGGCAAAAGCAGCAGCTGCGGAACCTGTCGCCGGATCTTCATAAACATTCGCGCCCGTCACGAACATGCGCGCATGATAATTGCTATCGAACAAAATTGTCTCGCGACAATAAACATAAATCGGCAGCGGGCGCTCCGCGACATGTGGCAGGCTTTCGCTAACATAAACCGGATCGATCGAAACTTTAGCAGCAGCGATCAGATTATGTACCGGAACCAGAAGATAAGGCGTGCCTGCACTCCAGACGGCAGGCACATGATTCTCGAAACCGATTTCATGTGTGCCCAGTCCGATTGCGGCGGCTGCTTCCTCTTTCTCAATCTTTATATCAAGCTTTTCCGGCAGGCGTGGCAGATCAAATTCGGCAAAGGCGCTATTCTCACCCAGAATAACGCCGCAGCGAACTACACCGACCTTTTCTTCCAGTGTTACCAGGCGATCAGACTCATCGCCCGTTTTGCGATGTCGCGCTAGTGATACGGCAGCGCCCACTGTTGGATGTCCGGCAAAGGGAAGTTCGTAGTCCGGCGTGAAAATACGCACAGCAGCTTCATGAACCGGATTTTCGGGTGGAAAGATGAAGACCGTTTCGGACAAATTGAATTCGCGCGCAATGGCCTGCATGCGCGCATCCGTCAGCCCCTCACTGTCGTGAACAACAGCCAATGGATTTCCAGCCAGAGCCTTATCGGCGAAAACGTCGAAAATCTCGTAATAACGGCCGGCACTGGCAGCTTCGGTCATCTTTAAATTCTCCCTCACATCGGTCGATGATAGTCCGCGAGCATAGCCAATTTCGCCGCCCTGTCATCTGTCAGAACCAACCTCACTGTTGATTATTAAAATGCCAATCAGCAAATGCTCGAACATAGGACGGCGTCGCCTCCCCCATGGCACCTGATCGCGTCACGGGAATGATTTCAGCAAGCTCTGGTTCAGCCTGCTTGGCGATATTATCTTTAATCCGTTTCAGCAATTCAGCGGTAGGCACATCAAAATAATAACGCCGGAAAAGCGCAATGCTACCATCGGCGGTAACAAGATGGGTTTTCGGCTCGACCTTCGCATAGCCAAGCTCCATCCCAGTCTCTTCAAAGACTTCGCGTGCCATGTTGGTTTCATAATTGACTCTGTCACCGACAATATCGTGGTCGTCGATAGAACCGGCGGGAAAGTAAATGCGACCTGCCACGGCGTTATGTGCGCTCATGCGCGCAGCAATCAGATGCCCCTCGGCAGAGACCATGATGCCAACACCAAAAATATGCCAAGGCTTTTCGGTTACAAGATCACCGCGCCAATACATCAGCGTTGCAAAACTGGTACGTCTGAAACTCGCTTTAAAAACCCGATCATCAAGATGCGCTTCAGGCGCCAGATAAATCTCGCCATCGAACAGCCTTGGGTTGGCAGCAACCGCCTTTCTCCAGTTTTCAGCAATGGCAGGCTTGTTGTGCTCGGTATAAAAAAGAGGATCAGGCAGAACCCTGACATCGACACGATCAATTTCATAGATCGTGTTTTCTTTCACCTGCTGCATCAGTTGCCTCATTTTCAAACGATGTTCAACGTCACGGCCACGGGACAATGATCGCTGGCCTTGGGCCGGTCCCATCCGGCGCGCGGATAGCGTTCAACATCTTGTCCTGGCGGGAAAATGGTGCGCCATGGCTGTCCACGCCGAATAATCTGTGGAATGGCACTCTCGTTCTTGTTCGCAAATGACGGCGAGGCCAGAATGTAATCGAGCTGGCAAAGGTGCCGTTCTTGCGGCCCACGTGTGTGATAGAGCGTCCAGCGATCCATGACCGGGCGGCGTTCAACCAAATTGACGGCAAAGCCATCAGTGAGCAGCGTATCGAGCGCGCTTACTTCTTCCGTAAATGGAGTAAACTGATACCCATTCCACTCATCACCATCTATGACGATCCGTTCGCGATAATCGTTGAAATCGCCACAGATGAGCCAGCGCTTATCAGCCGTCTGCCCCACCCCGAACTTGTCTTCGATGATCCGCCTGATCGCAAGCGTTTCGGCCTGTCGTACAGGCAATGATGCCGTTCGCCCATCGAAACCGTTGCGCGCGCCGCCCATAGATTTCAGATGGACCACAAACAATGACAAAGGCTTGCCACCAATTCGCATATCGAGATTGAGACAATCGCGCTTGAAGATGCGGTCGTGCGGTTCCAGCCCCAGTTCGGCCAGCACCGGCTGGTAAAGTTCCAGATCATTATAGGTCAGATGTGCGTGGCTCGTGACTTGAGTGATCTCGATGGGTTGACCATCGCGCGTGGTGTCGCGCGCCATAACCGCCACATCAATACCGCGACTGTCATTGCCGTCGATTAGATATTTGTTGCGGTAGCCCTGGCCAATCATCTTGAAAAGATAGCCATATTCAAAGGCATTGAGTGCCGCGAGATTATCGACTTCCTGCAGACAGAGGATATCGGCTCGAGCTTCCGCAATAGCCAACGCCGTCATCTGGCGCGTATCATCTGCATGGGCGACGGCACGCGCCTGCTCCAGCAAACGGTATTGCGTTTCATCGCCAATTTCGAACAATTTGAGCGAACGGTCCTGATGCAATTCATTGCGAAAGCCGGAAAAATCAAACCGGCGCATCAGATTTTCGACATTAAATGTGGCTATCGTAAACATGCCTGCGCAATCTCGCGACTTGCGTTATGATTGGCAAGAACTTCTTTTCCAAATTTGGCGATATTAGAGCGCCCCGCGCCCTATTGGGCGTACAAAGGTCGCACTAACAGTTTAAATTTGCTGCATAAATTTAAGTAAACTGAATCGAGTTTAAGGAATTATGCAGTAGTGATTTTCTGTCGAACAATCCCCATATGAAAAGAAGCAATAAGGATGGAACAAGATGATGGGTAAGATTTGGCGTCTGGCGCTCTGTTCGGGCCTGTTTGCAGCAAGCCTTGTCGGCAGCGCTGCGGCGATTGAGCTGCGGAAAACACCCTATCTGCCGTCCTTGCAGCCCAGCAAGCCGCCGATCATGGGATCCATGCCGCGCTCATATCTGCCAAAGGCCGGATCAAGCAAATGTTATGGTGTGGGGTGCCGCGACAGTGGCAATTATATTTCGCCCGAAGGCATCCCGATCTACAAGAATGGCGATCCGCTTCAGGTCCGCCCGTCCAACCGCAAGCCGGTGACGACCTTCGGACCCAGCAGCAACCATATTCAGTGGTGCTCGAACCGCTATCGCAGCTATCGCACATCCGATAATACCTACCAGCCACTGGCAGGGCCGCGTTCAGGCTGCAACTCGCCGTTTCAATAAAGCAAAAAAGCCGGGCAATGCCCGGCTTTTTAGTCTTTTAGAACCCGCGTCTTATCCCGAAACCGGTTCCTGCTTTTAAGGCATACTCTATG
>Ga0308157_10008538_pt1 | contig 11620 bp, 10 predicted proteins | sample PhyBR1_FD_201035 | JGI IMG/M metagenome (GOLD analysis project Ga0308157, IMG submission 201035) | Phyllosphere microbial communities from UC Gill Tract Community Farm, Albany, California, United States - DLSLB.R1 | ecosystem: Host-associated > Plants > Phyllosphere > Unclassified | place: USA...
CGAATGGCTGATGAACACCCAGCCCATGTAAACCATGAATGAAAATATTGCCACCAACCCACAACATTGCTGCGGTGCCCACGACCGTTAGTACCAGAAGCAGTTTTGGGACTGTGCGCACCGTCCATCGCCCCAATGTACGTGTTGCTGAGAGCCGACCTTTACGGGCCATCAACACACCAAAATCATCAAGCTTTACGATTACCGCTACAACGCCATATACAAGAACCGTGATCATGATCCCCACGACAGCAAGCGTTGCAATCTCGATCCAGATTGAATTGGTTTCAATCATTGAGAGCGCAAGCGTCATAATCTCGGCTGAGAGAATCAAATCCGTCTTGATGGCGCCAGCAACACGCTTTTCCTCAAGCGCAGTTGCATCCTTACCATTTTCAGTATCATCTTCAGCATGCTCTTCGGCTGGAAAGAGTTTGTGCCACACCTTCTCGGCACCTTCAAAGCAAAGATAGGCTCCACCAATCATCAACAATGCAGTGATTGCGACAGGCAAAAAATAATCAAGCACAAGTAGGGCAGGGATAAGCAGCGCCTTGTTTTTGAGACTGCCCATCGCGATTTTGCCAATCATCGGCAGTTCACGTGCAGCGGTAATACCGACAACATATTTCGGCGTGACGGCTGCATCGTCAATCAGCACGCCAATTGTCTTTGTTCCAGCTTTTGCGGCGTTGGCGGATATATCGTCCACTGACGCCGCAGCAATTTTGGCAATCGCCGCAACGTCATCGAGAAGTGCCAGAAAGCCACTCATGCATGAAACTCCGCTTTCAGCGCAAATACGAATTGTGACACATTGCAGATGTAAAGGGACATCGGCAAGCATTTCAAAGAGAAGCCGGCGTGAATAACCTCACACGCGCATAACAGGAAACGCAAAGATGATGCAAACAGCGAACTGTCTGCATCATTAAAAATTTCGAATAAACTAGTCTAGCTTTAACGAGCCGCCAGAATGCCTGCGATAAGGCCAGTTGCAGCTGTGATAAGCAGATACTGGTTATCGACCTTCACCCAATGTTGACCGCGACCGGGCTTACGAAGACCATAACGCTTGTAATCACGGATTTCCTGATGGCGACGCCAATCACCATAACGCTCTCCACGCTGCCAGCGCTTGTGATCGCGGTCACGACGGTCATGACGCTTAAAATCCTTGCCATATGAGGGACGCTGAGGCTCAGCATGACTATAGCCCTGCTTGCGCGGCTGATTATAGTTCTGCGCCTGAGCGAGAGGAGCACCAATAAACGACAGTGCAATGGCGGCGAGTACGGCTTTCTTAATCATGGGATACTCCTTTGTTCTGGCTTCAGCATATTGGAAAACAGGTGAACGCAATATGAATGAATCCGAAGCAAAACATTAAATAAAATCAATGTTATCACTTCATTTTTCTCTCAAGAAAGACCTTTAGCCACCTTATGAAATTAAATGAAATAATGTCATTCTAATCACACATAAAAAACGCCTGACTTCGAAAGAATATCAGGCGTTTCAAAAATGGGATCTGGCTCTGACGCTGACATGAAAAGCATTCTTCAACGACTTAACCAAGAAGCAGCATCAAAGGAATGACGACCAAAAATGCTGCCGTAACTAAGGTCTCAATTCGTGAGTATAAAAGCATTGTTGCCTCCGATCATGGTTAATGACCTGTAAACAACGCAGCTGAACAGATTTGGTTCACCATTTTTCTGGAATTGCTAAAATTCAAAGATTTTTAGAATGAGACAATAAATCAATTTACTCGCATTGCGCAGCGCCAGAGAAGCCAAACAAAACTTGCCGCAAACTTATTGGTGTCATTGTTCGTCAATCGAGTTGAGTGAATTGATCGCGAATTAGCCGACGACTACCACTTAACTATCGGGCAAATGGTCAAAATAATCTCCGAGCCAAGCGTTCGCGCGCGGCGCACTCGTTCAGGCAAAGCGATTTAATGGAGATAAGACGTAAGTTAAATAATTATTTAGTCTTCTGGAAAACATGCTATCTCAATCACTTAACGAAAAGAGATGGCTCCCCGGGCCGGATTCGAACCAGCGACCAACCGGTTAACAGCCGGTTGCTCTACCACTGAGCTACCGGGGAAGAGGTGCTCGTTGTGTCAGCGAGGTGGCGTATAGCAGGAGGATTTCTGATTTGCCAAGCCCTATTTTTATTTTTTTCCAACTTTTTGCATTCAGTTCACGAAACCCTATATTATCTGGTATATTTCTACGAACGAATTAGAGAACTCAAACACCGCGAGAATGACAGAGTGATCGAAGAAGACGGCCTGAAACCACCAAAACGCAAAATCGTGATTCTTGGGAAGCGAATCCCTATGCCCCAATCAATTGCAATGCGCAGAACGCTGGGTGGATCGCTCGTGGTTGGCGGCGCACTTGGTTTCTTGCCGATCCTTGGATTCTGGATGCTCCCGCTTGGCCTAATCGTTCTTTCAAACGATTCTCACCGCGTTAGGCGCTGGCGTCGCAAGAGTGAAGTTCACATCTGGCGCAAATGGCTTAAGCGCGGCTCTACACCGACAGCAACTTAGGGTTCGCCAAAATGAAGTGCATCAATGTTGCACTCCTCCAGAATCTCGTCGTTTCCCACGACGCCTCACCTCTCCTGGGGTTAGCTTACGATACTTTTTCAGTGCGGTGGTTAGATGACTCTGACTTGAGAATTTAAGGAGTGCCGCAATTTTGCTAATCGACATGTCGGTTTCCATAAGCCAGTTTTCCGCCTCATCTAACCGTAATCTTATCAAATACTGATACGGCGTCAGGCCAAAGCTTTCGCGAAAACACATCGAAAAATGTCCCGCCGACATATTAAGCATCGCAGCCATCTCCGGCACAGTTAACTGACTACGAAAATTCTCTTTCAGGTAACTCTCAATTTGTCGGCAAGCATAACTACTTAATCCAGCCTGCGCGCTACTGAAACTACGGGCTGACATTGCATTATGGGCGAACAAATAGAGAATTATAGAATAAAGCAATTTGAGATAGCGTTCACCCGCGCTTGCGTCCTCCTGCAACTCGTCAAAAATTAACTCACTGACATTTAGAAATTGCTTGCTCGAAAACATCAAAATTCCGCCCGCCACATCGCCGATCCGTGATGCGATTTCCAGTGCATCTTGCCCAAAATCTTCATCCTGACTGATTGATACTTTCAATATGTGAGACTCTTTCGGCCAAGTTATAATTGTCGTCTTAGATGCTGGCATTATTAAAACGGTTCCTGAAGCGCAGCTTAGCAATATTTCATCATGGCCATCCGTATTCCACCTTAGGTTGCGAATTGGATTAAGGAGGATTATAGCCAGTATATGCTTTGGAACGTAGGTACTCGCACCAATTCTGGTGCGTGTATAAGTGAAGGCATCTCTCGAAATTTCATAGCCCCCTCCCTGAATCTCGTATCTAATAACTCCAGATTTACTTCTATATCCTTGTTTTTCCTTATTTTCATTTTCACTCATTATTATTCCCCGTCATTAAATCAAAAGCAAAAAATGAATGCGAAAATCTATTGTCCCGCCATACGGTTAATTCTGTTTTTTGAATCGATTGCTGCCACCGGAAATGGTGAATGAGCCCAGTTCCTGCAGAACGAAAAGTTGCACAATAACAAAAATAATACAATTTATAAGTGTAATTTTAAAAAAATTATTCTGATAAAAATTGACAACTCTCGTTATTTGCAAATGATTTGCAAAAGCACTTGAAAATTAGTTTTAATTGCTTTATGCAAATGCATATTATTCGCATTAATGAAAATCCTCATAGCTATTCTGACGTTTAAAGATTTCTTTCGTAGGAGAAAGCAATGCATCGACCGATCAAACGTGGCTTGGTTGCAAGTCTGGCAGCTGTCTTTTTGATGTTAATTGCATCAGGCGACGCTTTTGCCGCTGATAAATTCAAGGCAGTCACGACATTTACAGTCATAGCCGATATTGCACGCAATGTTGCGGGAGATGCAGCAACAGTTGAATCGATTACCAAGCCGGGCGCTGAAATTCACGAATATCAGCCGACACCGGGCGATCTTATCAAGGCGCAGGGCGCGGACCTCATTCTCTGGAACGGTCTTGATCTGGAGCTGTGGTTTGAAAAATTCTTCTCGCGTCTTAAGAATGTTCCGAGTTCGGTGGTGAGCGACGGTGTTGAGCCGATGGGCATCACAGAGGGGCCATATAGTGGTAAACCCAATCCGCATGCATGGATGTCACCGACGTCCGCTCTTATCTATGTCGATAACATCCGCGATGCATTTGTCAAATATGACCCGAACAATGCAGAAACCTACAAAGCCAATGCTGAAAATTACAAAGCGAAGATAAAAGCGACCATTGATCCGATTAAGGCGGAATTCAAGATGATTCCGGCAGACAAGCGTTGGCTTGTAACCAGTGAAGGCGCATTCTCGTATCTTGCTCGCGACTTCGACCTCAAAGAGCTTTATCTCTGGCCTATCAATGCCGACCAGCAAGGAACACCTCAGCAAGTGCGCAAAGTGATTGATGCTGTGCGCGCGAATAATATTACTGCGGTGTTCTCGGAAAGCACCGTTTCGGCAGCGCCAGCTAAACAGGTGGCGCGGGAAACGGGCGCCAAATATGGTGGCATACTCTATGTCGATTCTCTCTCAGAGGCAGATGGTCCGGTTCCGACCTATATCGACCTACTGAAAGTCACATCGGGTACGATTGCCAAAGGCCTCAAACAATGAATGTTCCGATAGATCATCATCATTATGCAAAGGCCGCGCTTGAACAAAGCGCGGCTGACGGCTTGAGAGTCAAAGATGCAACCGTCACCTATCGCAACGGTCATACGGCGCTTCGCAATGCGAATTTCGAAATTCCAACCGGCACGATTACAGCGCTTGTCGGTGTGAACGGCTCTGGTAAGTCCACGCTATTCAAGGCGATTATGGGATTTGTGCGGCTGGCTAGAGGCGAGATTTCCATTCTCGGCCAGCCTGTAAAACAGGCGCTGAAACAGAACCTCGTTGCATATGTGCCGCAAAGCGAAGAAGTCGACTGGAACTTCCCGGTTCTGGTCGAAGATGTGGTGATGATGGGCCGCTATGGTCATATGGGTATGATGCGTATTCCGCGTCGTGCCGATCATGAGGCGGTAGAAAACGCATTGAACCGCGTCAACATGCTCGAATTCCGCAAGCGGCAAATCGGAGAACTCTCCGGTGGTCAGAAAAAGCGTGTGTTTCTTGCGCGTGCGCTTGCGCAGGACGCAAAGGTTATTCTTCTCGATGAGCCATTTACCGGCGTCGATGTAAAAACCGAGGAAGCAATTGTAACGCTTCTGCGCGGGCTTCGCGATGAAGGTAGTGTGATGCTGGTATCCACGCATAATCTTGGTAGTGTTCCGGAATTCTGCGATCGAACGGTTCTCGTCAAGAACACGGTTCTCGCCTACGGACCGACGGAAGAAATCTTTACGCAGGCCAACCTTGAAAAGACTTTTGGCGGCGTGCTGCGCCATCTCATTCTGGATGAAAAGACCAAACAAAACCGTTCAGCCATTGGTGTGATTACCGATGATGAACGGCCTTTTGTGCTATATGAAAACAAGCAGGAAACGCAGGAATGATGGCCCTGCTGCTTGAACCGTTCAGCTATGGTTATATGCTCAACGCCATGTGGGTTTCAGCCCTTGTCGGTGGTGTTTGCGCATTTCTATCCGCCTATCTGATGCTCAAAGGCTGGTCGTTGATTGGCGACGCTCTATCACACTCCATCGTTCCGGGCGTTGCAGGCGCCTATATGCTGGGCCTGCCCTTCTCTATCGGTGCATTCTTTTCCGGCGGACTTGCAGCGGCAGCGATGCTATTTCTCAATCAGCGCACAAAGCTTAAAGAAGATGCGATTATCGGGCTGATTTTCACGGCGTTTTTCGGCCTTGGTCTTTTCATGATTTCACTGAGACCGACTTCGATCAGTATCCAGACTATCGTACTTGGCAATATTCTGGCGATCACACCCGGCGATATTCTGCAGTTAGCGATCATCGGCTTCGTTTCGCTCGCTTTGCTTTTGTTGAAATGGAAAGACCTTATGGTCGTCTTTTTCGATGAAAGCCATGCACGCTCGATTGGTCTTAAAACAACTGCATTGAAAATCATGTTCTTTACGCTGCTTTCTGCATCCACAGTGGCCGCGATGCAGACTGTGGGCGCGTTTCTGGTGATCTGCATGGTCGTGACCCCGGGGGCGACCGCTTACCTCCTGACAGATCGCTTTTCACGGCTTTTATGGATTGCAGTGATCATTGGATCGCTCACCAGCTTTATCGGGGCTTATGTCAGCTATTTCATGGACGGCGCTACGGGCGGCATTATCGTTGTATTGCAAACGCTTGTGTTCCTCACGGTTTTCTTTCTGGCACCCAAGCACGGCATGTTAGCTGCGCGCAGACGAGCCGCTAAGGCATTGCAGGAGGTTGCGCCATGAGCTTTTTCGAGATGCTGCTGATGCCGTTTCAGTTCGATTTCATGGTCTATGCGCTAATCGCCTCGGTGCTGATCGCAATTCCAACCGCCCTTCTCTCCTGTTTTCTGGTGCTCAAGGGCTGGTCCTTGATGGGTGATGCCATCAGCCATGCCGTACTGCCCGGTGTTGTCATTGCCTATATGGTCGGCCTGCCATTCGGGATCGGCGCATTTATTGCAGGCATGGTCTGCGCTCTCGCCACCGGTTTTCTGAAAGAAAACAGCCGCATCAAGCAGGATACGGTGATGGGAATCGTATTCTCCGGTATGTTCGGGCTCGGATTGGTTCTCTATGTGTCAGTACGCGCCAATGTGCATCTCGATCATATCCTGTTTGGCGATATTCTGGGCATCAATACCAGCGATCTTATTGAAACTGCGATCATCGCCGCTGTGACTGCCGGTGTTCTAATCGTTAAATGGCGGGATTTTCTGCTCCATGCATTTGATCCGGCACAAGCGCGCGCAGTCGGATTACCCGTAAGGCTTCTGCATTATGGACTTTTATGCCTGATTTCACTGACCATCGTTGGGGTTCTAAAGGCAGTCGGCATTATTCTTGCCATAGCCCTGCTAATTGCTCCCGGTGCAATCGCGTTTCTGCTGACACGACGTTTCAGCAGCATGATGATAGTCGCGGTAATCGTCGCAGTTATTTCGTCGTTCTTGGGCGTTTATCTGTCCTTTTTCATCGACAGTGCACCAGCACCAACCATCGTTCTGCTGATGACCTTGATTTTCATTGGAGCTTTCTTGTTCTCATCATGGCGCACAGCCCGAACAGAAGCGCGCCATGAGACGGAAACAGCCTGAATGCATATCTTGTAAGCTGTCCTTTCATGTCGGAACAGCTTGCGTGCAGCGTGGACAGCTTTGCGAAGCTGTCCACGTTTTTTGCACAGCTGCGCAGAACCAGTCATATGACTGTTATAAATCCTCGTTAGATAGCCATATCAAAGAACAGTGCAAAAGCGTTGCTCACGATTTTCCAGCGTAATTAAATTTGCGGCTTGTCGAGGTAAAATAAAAATGCTTCAATCTCGATTGCACGGCTGTGCAGAAAAAATAATACCGGCCGTCAATCCTGGGGAGGATATACATATGCCTGCGTTTTTGGAGGTAGCGGATGCACGCGTCCGTTATGGCAATAATGAGATTCTTAAAGGCGTAGACCTATCGGTCAAAAAGGGTGAATTCGTAGCACTGCTCGGCTCATCTGGCTGCGGCAAGACCACTTTGCTGCGTTCAATAGCAGGCTTTAACACACCAACCAACGGCGCAATCCGCGTTGGCGGCAAAGATGTCACCCGCCTGCCACCCGATAAGCGCGGCATGGCTCTGGTGTTTCAGTCCTATGCACTCTGGCCACATATGACAGTTGCGCAGAACATCGGATACGGCTTGCGCATTCGCGGCACAGCCAAAGAAAAAGTCCGGCAGAAAGTTGAAGAAGTGGCGCGGCTTTTAGGTCTTGCAGCCCTTCTTGATCGTAAGCCAGCAGCCTTGTCAGGCGGCCAGCGCCAGCGTGTTGCACTAGGTCGTGCGCTGGCGATCGAGCCTGATATTCTGCTGCTTGACGAGCCGCTTTCCAATCTCGATGCACGCATTCGCTTATCAGTTCGTCACGAGATCAGCGCTTTGCAGCGTCGTCTTGGGATCACGGCGGTGCATGTAACGCATGATCGCGAGGAAGCCATGGTCATGGCCGACCGAATCGTGATTCTCAACAATGGCGAAGTGGCACAAGCGGGCGCTCCTGAAGAAGTCTATAATCATCCATCATCCGATTTCGTCGCAGCCTTCATGGGCGCTGAAAACCTGATCGAACTTCCCGTTAGTGTCAGCACTGATCGCATTGAGATAGCATCTGGTGCTCACAATAAGGCAAGTGTAATCCCGGCAGGCCGACGCAATCTATCAGACGGCATCGCTTCGACACGTTTTCGCAGCGAAGCAGCCTATCTGACAGCCCCCAACACTCCCGCCAAAAGCTCCACCCCCGAACTCGTCTTGTCTGGCATTGTGGATCAGACAAGCTATCCGGGCGGATTATGGCGTCACATGATCCATGTTGGCGACAGGCATATTCTGATCGATACACCTGAGAGCCATCAACCCGGCTCTCACGTTGAGATCCACATTCCCGAACAAGCGTTATTTCTGTTCGATAAGTAAATCCGGCACCTGAAATTCAGGTGCACAGGTGTGCATACCGTAAGCGTTAAACAGCGGAATTACGGGATTTAAACTCTCCGCAGCAGCCCAACATTCCCGATCACAACTCACCGGATACTCAATATCCAACCGTCTCAATCATCCGCAAAGCGGATGCAGAAACAGGAACTATTCGATGAAAACGATCCTGAAAACCGTTCTGGCTTTAGGCATTACGGCGTCACCTGCGGCAGCGCAGGAACTGACAGTTCTGACTGCAGGCGACCAGAACATGGTCGACTACGTCAATGAATATCTCGGACCGTTGTTTGAGAAAGAAAATCCCGGCGCGAAAGTGCGTGTGGTCGGCACCGGTCCAGGCGATGCGGGTTCACAAAAAATTCTCGAACGCTTTGAAGCCCAGTCGAAGGCTGGCGTAGAAAAGTGGGACGCCGACGTTGCCGTCGTTCATGAGAAATTCGCTGGCCCTATGGTCGAAAAGAAGTTTCTCGAAAACTATCGCGGCAAGATCGACAGCGGTAAGCTCGTCACCCGCGACAATGCCAAGATGGCACTTGGTTCCAATGTTGACGGCTATGTCATGCCAATGTTCAACAGCCAGACAGCCCTCGCCTATAATCCCGCACTCGTTGCCAACCCGCCAAAGAGCTATGACGAACTGGTGACTTGGGCCAAGGAAAACCCAAAGCAGTTCGGCTACAACGGCATCAAGGGCGGCGCCTCGGGCGTGAGCTTCGTAATGGGCTGGATTTATGCCTATGGTGGTGGTGATGCAGAAAAGCTCATGAAAGGACCGTTTGAAGATGGCGAAGCCAAGAACTGGGACAAGGCTTTCACTTCGCTCAAAGACTTCACCACCAATGCAACGTTAACTCCCGGCAATGCTGGCACTCTTGACATGCTCAGCCGTGGCGAAATCGCCATTGGGCCTGTCTGGGTCGACATGTTCTATTCGTGGAAAGCCAATGGTCAGCTTCCGCCAGAAATGAAGCTTGTTCTGCCAGAGCCCGGCATGCCTGGCCAGCCAATGCATTACGTCATTCCTGAAAAGAGCGCCAATAAGGAACTGGCTGAAAAATTTGTTGCACTCGCAACCAGCCCGAAAGTTCAGGCCGAAGGCATTGTCGAGCGTTTCAACTGGTATCCGGGCATTGATGCCGATCACGTCAAAGCTGAACTTGATGCCGATACGTGGAACAAGCTTTTCACCGATATTTCGCCTGAAGACCTCGCCAAATACGGCAAGCCTTTCCCGATTGCCCCATATAACAAGGCAATTCTGGAAGCTTACGAGCGTCACGTCGCCAATTGATGAAAGCATAAGCCGGGCGAGTTAACGCGCGCCCGGTTCATACTTCACACGTTCGGGGAATCTCCATGTCACAGAGAATGACAGGTTTTTTGCTGGTAGCGCCAGCCCTTGCCATTGTGCTGTTCCTGTTTATCGTTCCGCTTTTCGGCGCGATTACAGGTGCATTTCATGTCGGCGAAGTCTGGGGCTTTGGCAATTTCACAAAAGCGTTTGAGCTTTACTCAAACGATATGCTTTTTACCTTTGTGATCGTCACTCTGTCCTCTGCGCTCATCGCTATACTTGCAATCGCGATTGGCGGCTATCTGACGCTCGGTTCCAATCAACGCGCGGTGACTGTGCTTCGCTGGCTCTATCGCTGGCCGCTGTTCATTCCGTTTATTGTTGTCGGCCAGATCTTGCGGACATTTCTCGCCAAAAATGGTCTGATGAACAGCTTGCTCATTGAAAGCGGAGTATTAACACCGTTACAAGCCATGAGCTTTCTCGATTGGCGCGGCATCGTCATCGCTTTTGTCTGGAAACAAACCCCATTCGTTACATTGCTGCTTGCAGGTGCCATGGCATCGATTGATCGCAGCACGATTGAATCTGCCCGCAATCTCGGTGCCGGACGCCTGCGTATTCTGATCGAAATCATATTGCCGCAAGTTCGCCCGACCTTGCTCGTCGGCCTGATTTTGAGCTTCGTCACCATGATGTCGGTGCTTTCCGTGCCATTGATGATCAACGCGCAATCGCCAACCATGATCACCGCCAATATGGCCTTCCGTATCAATGCCTATGGCGATTATGGCGTTGCCAATGCGCTTGGCACCATTTCGCTCCTGATGACCAGTCTGGTTGCCTGGATCTATCTGCGCCAAACCATGAAGGAGCATGGCTGATGAGCACCGCAATTGATTGGCGCTGGATACCGCGTGGCTTTTTGCTTGGCTTGCTGGCCTTGGCAATCTTCGGTCCGCTCGCAAATCTGCTTTTATGGGCTGTAGCAGAACGCTGGTATTTCCCGCATACTCTGCCGTTGCAATATGGCTTTTCTTTCTGGGCGAATGTATTTTCGGAACGCGGCAATGCGCTCTCATCGCTCACAACTAGCGTGATTATCGCTAGTTTGACAGTGGTGGTTTCCCTTGGACTGGCTATTCCGGCAGGCTATGCACTTGCGCGCCTCAAACTGCCGTTTCGCGGTCTGATCCTGCTCACATTGCTGATCCCGCAAGCTTTTCCGAACCTGCCTGTCTATGTGAATATCGCGCAGATGTTTTATTCATTGAGGCTTAACGGCACGATTACCGGGGTTGTCCTTGTACATGTCACGCATGGCCTCGTGTATGCGGTTTGGATTGCAACTGCGGCTTTTTCTGCCATTGACCGCGAGCTGGAAGAAGCGGCACGCTCCATGGGGGCATCCGCGCTAAAAACGTTCTTCCATATTACGCTGCCAATCGCCGCTCCCGGCCTGCTTGCCAGTGCGATCTTCGTTTTCCTTGAATCACTTGATGAATTCACGGGTACATATTTTGTGGGCGCGCCGGATATTACAACCTTGCCTCTGATGCTCTATACAGCAAGCTCAGGCGGCAATTATCAGAT
>Ga0308157_10008539_pt1 | contig 11618 bp, 4 predicted proteins | sample PhyBR1_FD_201035 | JGI IMG/M metagenome (GOLD analysis project Ga0308157, IMG submission 201035) | Phyllosphere microbial communities from UC Gill Tract Community Farm, Albany, California, United States - DLSLB.R1 | ecosystem: Host-associated > Plants > Phyllosphere > Unclassified | place: USA...
TATTTTTGGTTACATCGTTAGTATAATTCCAATGACCAATGATGTGGGTTCTGTATTTTTCAATATCTACCCAGCCATCCCACATGACCTGATGTGCAAAATAACCATCTTTTGGAATCCTCATAGCGTCAACTTCGCCGCTTCTGCGGTAATTTTCTGCGCCTCTGAAATGCGTATTACTATCCGAAAAAATAATATTTACCCCGCCGGAACTTACTCTTTTGCCAGTTCCAGGTCGTTCACGGAAATAATCGTACCAACGTGTTACATCTTCAATAGCAAAAGTATCTTGATTATGGTTGTAGGAACTAGCGTCAGTAATTTTTGTTCCGTTGACATTGCTGTGATTGGTTCCGCCAGTTCCTTCTTTGTGAAAAGGAGGAGAGAATTCGTCCCAGTATTTTCTTAGACCTTCGTCTCTGGAATATTCGGTTGCCCAAAGTGGTTTACCTGCACTTTTGTTGATGTACAACATTTCGCCACCATATTCTGCTTCTTTGCTATCCAGCATTTCGCGGGAACCAATTGCTCTTCCGCCATGAGGATTATATAAATCACGTAAAGCTTTCATTTCGCGCATATGATCTTCGCTTATAACTTCGTTTCCACTTTCGTAAAATAAGATGCTCGGATTATTTTTGTTATAAATGATAGCATCTCGCATCAAATTAACGCGTTGTGTCCATTGAATTCCTTTTGCATCTTTTTCGGCATCACCGGCAGGCATGGCTTGAATCAAACCGACTCTGTCACAAGATTCGACATCTTGTTTCCAAGGAGTAACGTGCATCCAACGAACTAAATTCCCATTGCTTTCTACAATCATTCGGTTGCTAAAATCACTCATCCAAGCAGGAACTGACATTCCCACCGCCGGCCATTCGTTACTGGTACGTTGTGCGTAACCTTTCATTTGCAAAACACGATCATTCAAAACAACTTCACCGTTTCTGAAGGCTGTTTTTCTAAAACCAGTTTTAGTGGAAACGGCATCAATTTCTTTTCCATCCACTTTCAAAATGGTTTTTACGGTGTATAAATAGCCATAACCCCAACTCCAAAAATGCAAATTATTTAATTCTTTCGAAGCTTTAATAATTTTAGTTTCTCCAGAATTCAAAGTTGTTGTAGAACCTGAAAAATCTGCTACTTTTTTATTATCAACATCAAAAACCTGAACATCGTAAGAGAAAGTTTTGGCTGTTGGATATTCGTTTTTAACTTCTGTTTCAGCAGTTACTAAAGCAGTTTTTTGAGGTATATTGATATTAGTCGCATACACATAAGTTCCGATTGTTTTTAGGTTCGAATACAACGGAAGCGTTTGATATAATTTGTCTGTTACATGCAGGTAAACATTCTTTGGAATTCCTCCGTAATTGGCATTAAAATTATTATTATTCCATTGAAAAGTAGAACCTGTTTCTTGTTCTTTGTATTTCCAATCATTATCAATTCGGAGAGCGATGGTGTTTTCGGCAGGAAAAGGTTTTACCAATGCAGAAATGTCGTAACCAAACGCCATTACACCATTTTCATGCAACCCTACTTTTTGTCCATTGACATAAATAGTCCCGCCTTGGCGAATGCCTTCAAACTCGATGAAAACCTTTTTATCAGTTACACCTTCTGGTAATTTGAATTTTTTTCGATACCAAACAATTCCGGTGGAGAGTTGTGTGATGTCTTTTTTGAAAGCTTCATTTTCATTAAAAGCATACGGAAGGGTTACCGAAGTCCAATCTGAAGTTGCAAAATCAATCGCTTCGGCGCCCTTAAGGTCTTCCACTTTAAATTTCCAATCGGAATTGAAATTGTATTTTTTTCTGCTGAATTCTTGTGCATCAGCAGATAAACTAATAATTCCTATTATTAAAAAATAGAAGAACTGTTTTAAATTTTTTGCCATACGTTAAATATTATTTTTTTTCGAAATAACCTAAATCTGGAGCTTTTCCATTGAATTTAAATCCAATATCCGTTCCTGCATCTATTAGTTTGCTTGAAGGTTTTAATTTTAAAAAATCATTATTTGGAAGGCTTCCATCGGCTTGTCTTGGAGCCGTTAGCAAAGCTTCGTCAAGACTTAAAAAATCATTAGCAGTAATTGAAAGGTTTGGTAAATCAAAATAATTGTTTTTCAATACACAACGAGATTTATCGATATTAGCCAGCTCTTTTGCTTTGGCAGCAAATCCTAAATTGTTAGCCAATTCGTGGTTCCAACCTGGTCCATCGGTACTAAAATCTGTTGGGTTTAATGCTACGCAGTTCAGCATATCGTAGTTCACTCGGTTGGCATAAGCAGTATTATTGTACCAATAATTTCCTTCTAAATGGTGATTGGCATAAAAACCTCCTTGTTTATTTTTTACAGCCAAACAAAAACGGATAGTGTTTTTTGGAATTGGAGTAAAATTAGCCATTACATCAGTGTAAGGTCTTCTGCCTTTAGCATATCCTCCACATTTAAACCCGTTTCCATCGCCACGACTAACAAAATCGGAAGAATAACCATTGTAAAATGCCCAGCAATTTTCAATTATCACAGGTTCAGCATTATTGATTAAATCGAAACCATCATCACTGTTAAACCAAGCGCGACAACCTTTGAAAACATTATTGATGCTTCCTTTTTTTAGATGCGCACCAAAACCATCGGTATTGCCACCTTTTCCACCTTCAGAAACTGAATCCCAGCTATTATAGGCATCACAATTTAAAATCAGATTATTGGAACCACTAAGTATATAAACACCGATGGCCATATTATCGTGCATTTTAATTTGTTCCAATGTATTGTTGCTTCCTTTAATTTCAAAACATTCCGATTGAGTATGTGTTTTTATTGTTACTTGAACACCGATGATTTCAATTCCTTTCACATGAATATTATCTCCAGTTACATAAAAAGCAATTACCCGAAAGTTTTCCGGCTTGACATTTTTATAATCAAATACAGGAGTTTCATTTTTATAAGCTAAATAAGAGATCCCGTTCTTGTCGAGTGTGGTAACATAAGCATAAATACGTTCTTTTTGTGAAATTTGATCTTCCCTCATCGTATAAAGACCGCCTCTTATATAAACGGTATCACCAGAACTGGCCAACTCTTGGGCTCTTTTTATTGATTCAAAGGGATTTTGAATAGTTCCATTATTGGCATCATTTCCTGAGGGAGCAACGTAAAATTCTTTGGCAAACAAAAAATAGCTGTTCAACAAAAGAAGGATAAGTAAAATTCTAAAATTCATAGTGGTTTGGTTTAGTTACAGTTACTTTCATGGAGAATATTTTAGAAATAATTTTCATTAAAAAAGGAAGCTTATTCAACTTCCTTTTTTAATTTTTTAGCAATAGCTATTATTTCATTTTATAAATTTCAGAACCTGCTAATAAGAAACAACCCAAACCATAATCTTCAAAATCAGGGATTTTGTCAACTGCAAGTGGTTGACCGTCTTTTGGTTCTTTTCCTGTGGATTGTAAGTAACCTAAAAATCCGTTTTGCTGTAAACTTACGGTAGTTAAGGCTTTCCAGGCTTTTTCTACAACTGGTAAATATGTTTTTTTGTCTAAAATTCCACTGTTAATTCCGTAAGTGATTCCGTAAACGAATAGAGCAGTTCCAGAAGCTTCTTTTTCGCCAAAATTAGTTGGATCATGTAAACTCACATTCCAGAAACCATCAGGTCTTTGAATTGGTACTAATGCTTTGGCCATTGCCTGCAAATCTTTTACATATTGATCTCTGTGAGGAGCATCTTTTGGAATTATCGTCAACACTTTTGCAAGAGCGGCAATAACCCAACCGTTTCCACGGCTCCAGTAACAATCTTCGCCGTTTGGTTCTTTGTAAGGCGGATCAAAATCGCCATCTCTCCACCACAATCCGTCTTTTGGATTGAATAATCCGTGGTCTCCGTGATTGTTTCTTGAAAACATGTACATATCATACATTTTCTCAAAATAACGATTGTCTTTGTCTAAAACACCCATTTTTGCAAAAACCGGCATTCCCATTTGTATAGCGTCAATCCACGACCAGTCATTGTTTTGAGGTGTATTGAGCAACATCGCAATATTGGCTCTGGTGTTTTTTAATTTTTTGGCTTCAGGTTCTAAATTATATAAGTCAATATAAGTTTGTGCAGCGCAATAATTATCGGCATTTCGAGTCGTGTTCCCGCCGTTAAAGCCCCATTTATGAAACTCCGCCCAATCATATGCATATTGATAATAAGCATCTTTTGGATAGATTTGGTGTAAAGCCATCAATCCTTCATAATAAACGCCTCGTGTCCAAATGTTGCTAGGACGTTCTTTGGTGGTAATGATGGTTTTCCCTGTGTCTGGCCATTTGTCCATGAAATATTTATTTGCCAATTCCATTTGAGCCAAAACCGTTTTTTTGTCAAATGTTTGTTGTGCTTGTGTAGCCGTGCTGTATGCTAAAATCGAGCAGATAAGTAAAACTAATTTTCTCATTTTGATTATTTTATTTCTTGATTTCGTTTTTTAAAGGTGTTATAGTAACTGGTCCTAATAATCCGGAAGGCATCGGATCCCATTTCGTGGCATCGAATTTTTTATAATCTTTATCGACCATATTGATTTCGTAGAATATTTTCCATTCGATTCCTTTGCGTTCCATATCGCGGACTCTATTGGCTGCTAAATTGGTTACCTGAATTTTAAGTTCGTTTTTACCCGGTTTCATTTTGCCAATATTTAGTTGAAAAGGAACTGACCAAGCTGTGCCAATATAAGTTCCGTTTAACCAAACTTTAGCGCTTTCGCGAACATCACCAAGATTCAAACTCCAGTTTTCAGCGTTAACTTTCGGACTGTCAAATTGTAATGTATAAGTAGCTGAACCCGAAAAAGCTTCAGCTTGCGGCGATAATTTTGTCCAGGATTCTAAAGTGGTCAAACTAGCAGCTGGTGGAAGTTCTGGTCCGCCTTTATCGAAATTTAATTGCCATTTTCCATTTAATGGAATTGCTGTAGACGCAGATGTCCAATAGTTCCATTTTTGCTGAGTCGCTTCATTTTGAGTAATCAAAAAGAAAGACTGTCCTGGCTCAACATGTAATTTTACCTGTGTTTGATTCGCTGATTTTTGTACAATTGCATTGCCGTATTCTTTGGTTAATGGATTAAAAATCACCACTTCTTTATTACCGATTTGTAGCGGAACCATTCCATCGATAGTTTTGCTGGTGTGATTCACTACATAATATAATTTTTCGCCGTCAAGAGTTCGTCTGATGAATTTTAATCCTGTACTCACTAAGGTTTCCGGAAGAATATTTTCAGAATTTAAAGTTTGTAAGATATCAGAAGTTGGCTGAACCAAAGTTTTATTTTCTGCTACTACTTTTTGTAATTCAGTGTTTTGTTTTTCAAATTCATTAAATCCGGGAACTGATTCTGGTAGTCCTTCAAAAATGATTTTGGCTCCGTTTTTCTTTAATTCTATTAATTTTTTCAGGGTTTCCAAAGGCATATTTTTGCAGGCAGGAACGACTAATGATTTGAAAGTTCCTCCTGGTAACACTACATTTCCATCTTTTACAATGGCTAGTTTTATAAAAGCATCTGAAATAAAATCTACACCATATCCTTTGCCCATTAAAGTTTTGGTAGTATCATAAAAAGAAGTTCCATACAGCCATTCTGTTAGCGAATGAATTTTGAATTGCATGAACATTTCGCCTTTGGCAAATTTATTCCATTGGTCATAAATAGGCCAGTAGAGCAAAACTTCGTTATCAGGCTTTCCTTGTTGTAATAAAGATTGACAATTTGCAACGTATGAAAATAACCCAGATGCATCTTCCCAAATCGTATTATTCGAATTGAAATTTACCGAGGCATAAAATTTCCATCCTGGCCACGCAGCTCTGGTTGGAGAATAAGTTGAGCCATGTAAAAACGCATGATTGACACCATTTAAAAACAAATCTTCCACTTCAGGTTTGCATTGTGACAAAGCCGTTTTGAAGTGTTCTCTCAACCAAGTAAACGATTCTGAAGAAACTAATGGTTTCCCCGAAATATGTGCCGCTGATGAAGAGAATTTTAGCATTACAGGATCGGCATCGCCTTCACGAACATCTGATTTTTCACGTCTAAAGCCTGGAATATCATAAGGCATTGAGCCAAAAGTTTCGCACTCAGGAATATCGGCAGAAGCGTATAAATCAATTAAATTTCCTGGCGATCCGTGTGCTTGTAATTTGGTTTTGAATTTTTTGCTGTTTGCCCAGCTTGTCCAAGGTTTATCAAATCCGTTTAAAAGTAAATCCGAAATAGTTTCTCTATAATCACTTTTGATGCGATTTCCTTTTTCAGTGTCTTCAGTGCTGGTTAATTCGGCTAAATGCTGTTTCAAATCATACCCTCTTCTTTTTTGAAATTCTTCAAAAAGGTTTGGCGTAAAATCTGCGCCATAAACTTCAAAACTATCATTGAAAATGGCACGAATCTTTCCTTCGCGACCTTTGAAAGCATTGTTGAATGGAACTACATATTCATTCAATGCTTCTTCAGAATAATGATCTAAAGTATAGCCTTGCCCGCCAGGAGCTGAACGTTTTACCTGCTGTCCTGTTTTTCCACTAAATACCGCATAAACAGTATAACTAGTTTTAGACGCTTTAAAACTTAGACGATCTTCGTTAATATCAGGTTTTTGAGACTTGTTGTCTGATTGATTTTGGCTCCAGCTAGCTTTTTCTTTTTTAATTTGATTGGTAAGGTCAATGAAACTGCCATCGCTTCCAGAGGCTACGACGTAAAGTAATTCGCCAGGGACTTTTTCTTCTTTTGAAGGAGTGATATTTTGATCTATTTTTTGCCCTTTTTTAACCTCAAATTTATTTACTATTAATTTTGTTGCCGCATGCGGAAGTGTAACCTGAGGACCTCCATAAGGCCAGCCAGTTCCCAAAACCATATCGACTTGCATGTGCAGACTATCGCTTACATGAATCGTATAATCCAGCATTTCTAACCATTTTGGAGAAAGATAATCGATGAAGTTTTTCTCTTCACCTTTTACACCATATATAGGAGTGATTTCCACACCACCAATTCCGGCTTTATGAAAGTCTATTAAACTCTTTTTGAGATTAGGTTTGTCAACCGCACTTCCCATCCACCACCAACGAGCCCAAGGTTGGTTCGTATTATTTATTTGCTGTAAATGAAATTTGGAAACTGTTTGAGCATTAACTTTTAATGTAAAAAAAGCTAAAAGTATAAAACTAGATAAACAGGTTTTTTTAAGTGTCATCTGTTGATATTGTTTGTGGTTTAATTTGGTAATAGCAAAAGTAAAAATAGCAAGGTAGTTGTTAAAGTGTGTCCTGTTGCGTCCTGTTTGGTGAAATTAGGCCATTTCGATGTCTTTACTGATATGTTATGGAAATGGATTCTTTTGAAAGCATCTTTTATAAAATGTAATAATTTTAGATTATATTTTTATTATCACATTTTTTTTAGAGTAAAAAAATATAAATAATTTTTAATTTGTTATTTTTTTAGGAATTAATCATTTTTTAACATTTTTTCATAGTATTTAATCTTAAATCAATCGATTGCGTTGGATTTAAAAGACGAAAATACAATTTTTTGCATCATAATTGCTTGATAATAATCAAATCGGAAGGATTGAACAGCATAGTACAGGATAGTACTAGGGTTCGTACTAGATAAATTTGGTTAACTAATTAACTAAAATTTAACTTTTATGAAAAACAAATTTGTTCTTCTGCTAATTATGGTGATGTCAGTATTCCTGAGCACACTGTATGCTCAGAATAAGACTGTCAAAGGTACTGTGAAAGATGCAAAAGGAATTCCTGTGCCTGGTGCAAATGTGAATATTAAGAATACCAAAAATGGTGTAAGTACTGATATTGATGGATCTTATTCTATAGATGCACCACAAGGAGCGATACTTGTTTACACTTTTATAGGTTTTAAATCGGAAGAAAGAACTGTTGGGGCTGCCAATACTTATGATGTTTCATTAAAAGAAGTAGATAATTCTTTAAATGAAGTTGTCGTTGTTGGATATGGTACCAAAAAGAAAAAGGATTTAACAGGTTCTATTGTAAGTGTAAATGCTGAAGAAATTGCCTCGAGACCAGTAGTTAATGCGGTTCAAGCTATGCAAGGAAAAGCAGCAGGAGTTGATATTGGCTCAAACGAACGTCCAGGTCAAGTAGGTAGTGTTACAATTCGTGGGGCTCGTTCCATTTCGGCTTCTAATGCACCTCTTTATGTAGTAGATGGAATTCCTATGAATACAAGACTGATTACTGATTCAGCAGGAAAAATTAGTGTGGATGCAAATTCGGGAGGAATTGATTTCCTTAATCCTAATGATATTGAAACAATTGACGTTTTAAAAGATGCTTCTGCAACTGCAATTTATGGTTCCAGAGGTGCGAATGGGGTAATTATCGTAACCACTAAAAAAGGTAAAAATGGTAAATTCACAATAAATTATGATTCGTCTATAGTTACTGAAACGATACACGAAAACGCTCCAATGATGTCAGCTGGAGAATATATCGAATTTCGTCGTTGGGGTAAATATTACTCTAACCCTCAAAGTGCTACTAATCCAAATGGTTTTCCAAGCGGAAATGCACCAACAGTTGCCAATGACAAAACTATTTTCTTAGCCTCTGCCGATGCTGCTGCCTGGGCAAACATCGCAAAAGGTTGGAGTAAAGATAGCAATGGTAATGATGTTTGGGACGGCTCTAAAGTTGCGACTACTGATTGGACAAAATTTGTTACCCGTACTGGAATTACGCAACAACACAATTTAAGTGTGAGTGGTGGTACCGAAAAAATGAAAGCTTACGGTTCTTTTGGATACTTAGACAATACCGGAACTCTTTACGGGCAAAGCTACAAACGCTATACTGGAAATGCGAATGTTGACATTACCCCAACCAAATGGTTTTCTATGGGAATCAATCTTAATACTAGTTATGGTATCAATGAATATGGACAATCCAATACAGGTAGAACTGCTGTAACAAGCTCTACAGGAATTTATGCTACTGCCCGTACAAATCTTCCTTATGCTGTTCCTTACGATGCTAATGGAAATAGAATTGATAACCCAGGCGGGGATTCTACTATCAGAACTCCTGTTGATGAGTATAAATATTCACAAGATCAGCGTGTTAGTATACGTGCTTTTGGTAGTTTGTATACTCAGTTCGATTTAGGAGCAGTTTCTTCATTTCTTGATGGATTAAAATACCGTTTGAATTTTGGTCCGGATTTAACTTCTTACAGAGACGGAGTTTACTTAGACGCTAAATCAGCTATTCGTTCTGGAACAAGTTTTGCTTCTTTAACAAATGAACAAACCATTTCTTATACATTAGACAACTTGATTTTTTACAATAAAACTATTGGGAATCACAATTTTGGTTTAACCTTATTAGCGAGTCAGACAGAATACCATAATGAAGGAAGTTCTATGTCAGCTAACAGTATACCAAATCCTGCTAACAAATGGAATGCATTAACTCCGTCGAATGTACCATCACTTGCAGGTTATTCTTCTGGATTGACAGATACAGCTTTATTGTCCTATATGGGTAGAATTAATTATGGTTATGCAGACAAATATTTAGTGACAGCTTCTTTCCGTAGAGATTATGCATCTCAGTTAGCACCAAATAATAAAGCGGCAGATTTTCCAAGTGCTTCTGTAGCCTGGTCTATCGACAAAGAGAAGTTTATGGAAAAAGCTACCTGGATTGATCTGTTAAAATTAAGAGCAGGATACGGAGTCGTTGGAAATGCAGCAGTACCAGCTTATGCGACTCAGCCTCCATTGACTGGGATAGTTTATGCAACTGGTTCAGGAGTTGTAAATAATACTTCTTTGGGTAATTTAAATTTAACTTGGGAGAAAACTGCACAGTTTAACTATGGTTTGGATTTCTCTATGTTTAACAGTAGAATATCAGGTGCTTTAGAATATTATACAAGCAATACCACAGATTTATTATTAAAAAGTGGTGTTCCTACAGTTCTTGGTGTAAAAGATACGTATCAAAACATAGGTGAAACCAAAGGAAATGGAGTTGAACTTACTTTGAATACAGTCAATGTGAGAGCAAAAGATTTTGAATGGAGTACAAGTTTCAGTGGTTCTTACCAAAAAAGTGAAATAGTTTCTTTACAGAACGGAAAATTTGATGACATCAACAATAATTTATTTATAGGTCAGTCTCAAAATGTTATTTACGGTTTTGCATCTAATGGAATTTGGAAAGCCGAAGACGCAGCAGAAATGGCAAAATTCAATGCTAATGGTGCCGGATTTACAGTTGGTAATGCAAGACCAGTTGATCAAAATGGTGATTATAAAATTGATGCGAACAATGACCGTGTAATCATTGGAAGTAAAGATCCAAAATACATTGCTGGTATGACAAATACCTTTAACTACAAAAACTTTGAATTATCATTCTTTGTATATGGTAAAATGGGATACTTATATGATACAGGAGGGGAAAACGAAGGAGCAAAAGGTAGCCAGAGATCAATTAACTATTATAACGACAACAATACCAACTCTGAATACCAAAAACCAATTTACTCAGCTGGAACAGGAGATTCTTACTATCCAACTTTAGGATATAGAAATGGTTCGTTCTTAAAAATCAGAAACATATCATTAGGATACAATTTCAATAACGACTTAGTTGACAAAATAGGACTTACCAGATTGAGATTGTATTTCCAAGTAAACAGCCCAGGAATGATTTTCTCAAAAGTGAAATGGACTGATTTGGACACACAAACAACGGCTTCAAACAGAGGAATCACAATGGGATTAAACGTGCAATTCTAAAATTGAATTTTAATAAAATAAATTATGAAAAATTATAAAAACATATATATCCATTTAATTCTAGCGGGAACATTAGTTCTTAGTAGCTCTTGTAGCGATAATTTTCTAGATGAGGAATTGACTACAGCCTATAGCAAGGATTATTATACAACCGAAACAGGAATTCAGGCTTTAGTTGTCGGAACCTATTACCAGGTATTTGCTGCAGAGTTGAGTAGCGAAGTACCGCTTACTGCAACTGAATCCGGTACAGATGAATTCCATGCTGGTGGAGATCCATCGAACTGGACATGGAATTCGTATACTTCAGGTTTCCAGGCTTTTGTTACTGTATCAAATGCTAATACTGTTGCAGCAAACACTAATTGGGACAATTTATATATCGGAATCGGTAATGCCAATCAAATAATTGAATCTGCAACAGCAATTGCATCAACCAACGATGCTATTAAGAAAACAGCATTGGGTGAAGGTTACTTTTTGAGAGCTTTCAATTATTTAAAATTAGTTAGTCAATATGGTGGTGTACCTTTAAAATTAACAACCAGTTCAACAGTTGAATTAGAGTTTAAAAGAGCCACTCCAGCAGAAGTATTCAATCAAATCATAGCTGATTTTACACAAGCGTATAATTTATTGGGTAATGCCGGAGCGCCAGCCAAAATTACTAAAGACGCGGCTGCACATTATTTAGCAAAAGCATATTTAGCCCGTGCTA
>Ga0308157_10008541_pt1 | contig 11617 bp, 11 predicted proteins | sample PhyBR1_FD_201035 | JGI IMG/M metagenome (GOLD analysis project Ga0308157, IMG submission 201035) | Phyllosphere microbial communities from UC Gill Tract Community Farm, Albany, California, United States - DLSLB.R1 | ecosystem: Host-associated > Plants > Phyllosphere > Unclassified | place: USA...
GGCGTGAAGAAGTTGCTCTCGATCGTGTAGGTCGTGCCGTCCGGGGTCGAGAAGGTCACCCAGTCGCCGTCCATCGTCCCCGTCGTCGGGATGCCGCGGTCGTGGATGTAACCGTGCGTCACCGGAACACCGGTCAGCCCCAGGATGCCCAGCACGAGGCCGGAGGCAATGACGACGAGCAGAATGCGGAAGACGATCCGCTGCACGCGTGCGGCGAGCATCCGCACACCGCCGGAGGGCCGCGTCTCAGGGAGCCCCTCACGGTCGCGAACGGCCTGCAACCGCGCATTCGCGCCGCCGACTCCGCGGAACGCGAAGACGACGAGTCCCATCAGCGAGAACCCGGCGATGAAGATCATCGGATAGCCGTGCCGGAGCGGGAAGTCGACGAGCCAGATCAGTGTGTCCACGTTCACGCCTCCTGTTCGATCGTCATGGCCACGGTGTGCGGATCGCTCGGCAGGTAGCGCGCCCACACCGGCGACCCGACCTGCACCCGCGAGAGCGCCTCCGGGAAGACGAACACCGTCGTGTCCGCCTCCCAGCTCTCCTGCCCCTCCGGGGTGACGAGCAGGCGCACCCCGAGTTCGCTCTGCCCGTCGCGCCGGACTCCGGTCGGTCGGACGGCGAGGACGGATGCCGGCGCCTGTCGCCCCGCACGGCGAGCCCGGACCAGATGCGGCGCGATGAGACCTCTGGCGATCCGCCAGTCGAGCATCGCCTCCCGCACCGCAGGGTCGGTCATATCGGCGATCTCGATCGTGTCGTGATCATCGGGGCTGTAGCGGACGGGCAACGCGAGCCCCGGCTGCACCGCACCATGTTCCATCGGATCGAGCAGCATCCTGATGCTGCTGATGAACTCCGTACGGTCCACGGCCGCAACCCGCACGAACAGCTCGTACTGCGGCACATCGTTCACCGTCATCCCGGTGCGGTGCACGTCGACGACGCGACCCACGCCGAGCTGCGTCCCGCCCCGCAACCGTGGCCGCGAGGCCAGTGCACCGAACGTGCCGCCGAACGTGAGGATCAACCCCCAGGCGACGCCGATCATGATCGGGGCTGTGAGGTTGTCGCCGCCCCATGGCAGAAAACTCGAACGCTGATCGACGCCGAAGAGGCCGAGGCCCACCCAGGCGAGAAGCCATGCCGACAGCAGAAGCCAGACCGCCATGACGATGATTCGGATCATGGACTCAGGCTATCGACGAGCGGCGCTCCCGATCACAGGCGACGACGTGAGAGCCCGGCGGACACCTGTCGCTGCGGTTCGGCCCGCGCGGTTCGCCCCGATCGTGCTCGCCGACGGCCCGTACCCGACGAGCTGGATCCGCGGGTCCTTCACTGCTGTGGTCCCGCGTCCATGGTGATCGAGCTGAATGCCGCCGGCGCTGCTGCGCAGGTGCAGCGGGGCGAGGTGGGCTATCGCGGGGCGGAACCCGGTCGCCCAGAGGATGACGTCGACGCGTTCGAAAGCGCCGTCGGCCCAGCGCACGCCATCGGGTTCGATGCGCGTGAACATCGGACGTCGGTCCGCATAGGCGCCCAGCCGCTCGGCTTCGCGCTCCTGCCGCCGCAGCATGAGTCCGGTGACGCCCACGACGCTCTGCGGCGGGAGTCCCTGGGCGACGCGCTTCTCGACCAGAGCGACGGCTGCGGCGCCCGCCTCCGGAGTGAAGTCGTCGTCGCGCCATACGGGCTCACGGCGGGTCGCCCACAGCGTGTCCGTGATCGGCGCGAGCGCGCCGAGGAACTGCACCGCTGATGCCCCGCCCCCTACCACGAGCACGCGCTTGCCGAGGAAGTGCTCCGGGCCGGGGTAGTCCACGGTGTGCAGCTGCTCGCCGAGGAACGTCTCCATTCCGGGGAAGTGCGGCAGGAACGGCTGCGTCCAGGTGCCCGTCGCGTTCACGAGCGTGCGCGTGCGCCATTCGCGCTCGCCCGCGCGGACGACGAGGACACCGTCTTCGTCGGTCACGCGGTCGACGTGCACGGGTCGGATGACGGGAAGGTGGTGTCCGCGCTCGTAGTCCGCGAAGGATGCCGGGACGACGATGTTCGCCCGTTGCCCGTCACGTGCCGGCGCATGGGCGCCGGGAAGCTCGGCCACGCCGTGCACATCGTTCATCGTCAGGGCGTCCCAGCGGTGCTGCCACGCGCCGCCCGGCGCCTCGTCGGCATCGAGGACAACGTGATCGATCCCCAGTCGCGTCAGGTGGAACGAGGACGAGAGACCCGCCTGGCCCGCGCCGATGACGACGCTCTCCCAGATGCTCATATCCATCACAACGCATGAATCGGACCCCGTGTTCCCGTGGGCTCGCCTGGCCCGTGCCGATTGGCGCACGCCGCCTCGGGTGATGTATTCTTTTCGAGTTGCCCCGGTTCGCCGGGAAGACGAGATGGGCCTGTGGCGCAGCTGGTAGCGCACCTGCATGGCATGCAGGGGGTCAGGGGTTCGAGTCCCCTCAGGTCCACCAAAACAACGTCGATGCCCGCGCTAACGAGTGCCCCGGCTCATCAATGCGATCAGCCGTCCGATTCACCACGGCAGCCCGAACCACCCGTGCGCGCCGAGGATCGTCTCGTGCACGGTGCCGTCCGCCGCGATCGTGTAGACCACAGAGCTGCTCGTCTCCCGCCACACCGACGGGGCGATTCCGGTCAGTTCGCGGTCGGCAACAAGGACCATACCGCCATCCGCTGCCGGGACAGCCGAGCGGAGGCGGGTCATGGACGAGGTCGAGTCGACCACCTTCCCGCCCTCGGTCTCCACGACCTCGAGCGCCCCGTTGCCGGCCGATATGAGACGGTGACCGCCGCTCTCGACGACCTCGGGCTGGTCCTGCCCGTCGGGGAACAGATCCTCCTCCCAGATCGCGTCCGCACAGGCATCCGTCACAGGAGGGCGAACGATCAGTCGCTCGGCGTACCCGTCATCGCTCCACCACGTCGGCAGCACCGTGTTGCTCATGACCGGTGGAAGGGTGAAGGGAAGCGAGTACCCGATCGCACTTCTTCCCACTGCGCACCACCACGTTGAGGCGAACTCAGGGTCGGCTTCTCCGACGTCGAGCGAATTCATGTCGAGGGTCCGCAGCATCCCATCGGGATCATCGGGGAGCCGGAAGAGGATCTCATCGCTGCCCTCGAGATGCACCTGGACCCCCTGGTTGAAACTGACATCGGCGTAGGTCGGAATGTCGTCGCCGCGGACGACCTCGGAACCGTCATCGACGGCGAAGACCCAGGTCTCGAACGTCGTGCGCAGGAAGACGTTCTCGTCGCTCGCTCCGATCAGCTTCCAGTCGTGGTTGAACTCGTCACCGACGCCGACCTCCCACATCTCCTCCCCCGTCTGGATATCGATCGCGATCAGTCGGAGCCCGCCCGCATTGCGGGTGACCCAGCGATCCCACAGCGATGCCCCCGCATCGTGGTACGCGACGACGGCAGTGTCACGCCCGTCACGCTGCATGACGACGGCACCGCCCGAAGCGAGGCTGTCCGTGCGGATGAAGACCCCCGGGACGACCGCGAAGATGGCGAGCACGATCGAGAGGCATACGACGATCGTCGCGATCAGCGACCTGGTCTGCCGTCGCGCGGCACGGCGAGCGGTGTGGAACTCCGATCCTGTATCGACGTCCATGAGCGCCTCCTCTGTCGTGTTCCGACCTTAGCCGTCTGGAATGCTCCCGATCACGAGCTGATTCGTGAGGAGATGCGCTCCTTGCTACCCTGAAGTCGACAGCACCGCATGGGACGACCCGTGCCGGCGAGTTCGTGCGGGGACGGCCCCGAAGAGATGGACATCATGTCCTCGTCATCCGTACGGCAATTCGTCACGACATCCGACATCGTCAGAATCGTCCTCGGTTGGGGTGCATTCGTCGCCCTGCTGATCGCGCATCCGCTGCTGACGGCTCCCGTTCCCGCCCCGCTGCTGATCGTCGCCCTCGCCGCAATCGTCGCGGTGATCCTCGTGTGCGCGTTCGGCGTCGTGAAACAGGCCGAAGCCCTCGCCCACCGCCTCGGTGATCCGTACGGGTCACTGGTGCTCACGCTCTCGATCGTCCTCATCGAGGTCATCCTCATCTCCGCCGTCATGCTGGGCCCCGGAGAGCACGCCACGATCGCGCGCGACTCCGTCATGGCCGTGGCGATGATCATCCTGAATCTCGTGATCGGACTGGCCCTGCTCCTCGGCGGCATCCGTCATCGCGGTATGGCGCACAATCGCACCGGCACGTCCGCGTATCTCGCCATGCTCGTCGTGCTCACGGCCCTCGCATTCGGACTTCCCGCTCTCATCGGACGGGAGGGCTCCTATACGGTCGCGCAAGAGATCCCCATAGTCGTGATCACCGTCTGCCTGTACGGCTTCTTCCTCTTCCGGCAGATGGGAGCTCAGGCGACGGACTTCATGGAGGTCGACCAGCGGCCTGCGAGTTCGTCGCCCACGGCGGAAGGGTTTAACGGCTTCCGGCGTCGCGAGAGCGCGGAAAACCTTCTCGCGTCGACATCCAGTCAGCACGGCGTGACGCGCGGCATCCGGGATGTCCTTCGCGAGCACCGCACGGAGGTCATCGTGCGCCTCGCTCTCCTCGTCGTCACGGTGATCCCGATCGTGCTGCTCTCCCACGACATGGCCGCCCTCCTCGACGACGGTCTCGGCCGGCTCGGCGCGCCGACGGCACTCGCCGGCGTACTCATCGCCGCCATCGTGTTCCTCCCCGAGTCGATCACCGCCGTACGCGCGGCCCTCGGCGGCGAGGCGCAACGGGTCGTCAACCTCTGCCACGGGGCGCTGGTCTCTACAGTCGGGCTGACGATCCCCGCCGTCCTCGTGATCGGAATGCTCACGGGTCAGACCGTGATCCTCGCCGAGACGCCCGCCGACCTGCTGCTGCTCGCGGTGACCCTCCTGCTGTCGATCGGAACATTCGCCTCGAAACGCGTCACCGCGACGCACGGAGCCGCGCACCTCGCCTTGTTCGCGGTCTATGTCGTCGTGCTCTTCAGCTGAGCGGTCACCAGCATGGAGTTCCCTGGGAACTTGCTATGGTGGAAAGGTTGCTCGTGCATGCACGGGCGGGGAGAGCATCGTGCGATCCCACGTGACGCGCGCCTGACGCGCGCCTGTCGCGACTGTCGACTTCCCGCTCGAGGAAGCACCGGTGACCGGTGCGCCTGAAAGCGGGCGAACCCCGAAAGGAGCCGCACCCCGGGCCTCTCGTCTGTGCGCTGCCATGCGCCTCAGTGGTCCAGGTTCGTTCGCCATGCTGACCACGTCTGTCCACCTCGCCTGTTCATCCTCGATCCACCGCTGCCCCACCTAGCGATCGCTTCTCTCCGACCAGCGGCTCCGGCCGCATCACAACGAGAAAGCGAGAACACTCGGTGGGCGACCTCCAAACACTCTCAGGACCGATCGTGGTCCTGCTCATGCTGCTGTTCTTCGGCGGCAGCCTGTACATGTCGATCCGGATCTCCAAGAAGAAGGAGAACGCCGACGGCTATATGACCGCCGGCGGGAAGATCGGCTTCGGCATCTCCGCCGCATCCATGACGGCGACCTGGATCTGGGCCTCCTCGATGTACGCCTCCGCGACATCCGGCTACACCTACGGGATCTCCGGCCCCATCCACTACGGTCTGTGGGGCGCGCTGATGATCCTGCTCATCTACCCCTTCGGGCGCCGGATCCGCAAGGTGGCTCCGAAGGCGCACACCATCGCAGAGGTGATGTTCGCCCGACACGGTCGCTCCAGCCAGCTCATGCTCGCCGGGTCCAACGTCCTCGGCAGCCTCATCAGCCTGACCTCCAACCTCATCGCCGGTGGCGCGCTCATCTCGATGCTGTCGCCGTTCACGTTCACGCAGGGCATCGTCGCGATCGCGATCGGCGTGCTGGCATACACGCTGTGGTCCGGCTTCCGCGCATCTGTGCTGACCGACTTCGCTCAGGTCGTCGCGATGCTGGGCGCAGTGGCGATCATCATCCCGGTGATCTTCTTCGCCGCCGGCGGCCCCGATCTGTTCGTCGAAGGCGCGAAGAACCTCACTCCGCAGCAGGGCGACTTCTTCTCCTCCGACGCGTTCTTCAACCAGGGCGCGCCGTACATCGCGGCTGTACTCGCTTACGCGATCGGCAACCAGACCATCGCACAGCGGTTGTTCGCGGTGCGTGAGGATCTGATCAAGAAGACGTTCGTCACCGCGACATTCGGATACGGCGCGAGCATCATCGGCATCGGCATGCTCGGGGTCATCGCACTGTACGCCGGCATCGAGCCGATGAACGGCGACGTCAACAACCTCATCCCGCAGATGGCGGCGACCTACCTCAGCCCCATCCTCATCTGCGTGTTCTTCGTCATGATCATCGGCTCGCTGTCGTCGACGGCGGATGCCGATATGACGGCGCTCTCGTCGATCATGATGGCAGACATCTACGGTCAGAACATCGCCGGCAAGAAGAACGCCAACCCGAAGACGATGCTGCTGGTGGGACGCCTGACGATGGTCGGCGCCACGGCCGCGGCACTGTGCTTCGCGTCGATGCAGTTCAACATCCTCGATCTGCTCGTGTTCGTAGGTGCGATGTGGGGGGCACTCGTGTTCCCGGTGATCGCGAGCTTCTACTGGAACCGCGTGACCAACGTGGCGTTCAGCGTCGCGGTGATCGCAGCCCTCGCCGCTTTCCTTCCGGTGCGCTTCGAGTGGGTCGACCTCTCGGGTGGCCTCGGCATCGTCAGCGACGTCGTCTCCGTGATCGGAATCGGCGTCGTGCTGGCGCTGATGTCGTTCGGATTCTTCGGCCTCAGGGTCGCAGTCATCGTCGGCGCGGTGTCGATCGTGGCATCCGCTCCGTTCGCGATCGGATTCCTGCACACCTACCCGGTACTGTCGGGATCGCTCGTCGCCTACGCGGTCAGCACGATCGTGTGCGTCGCGATCACGATGATGAACAAGACGAAGAGGTTCGACTTCGACATCATCAAGACGCGCACCGGCGACTTCGACACCGCCGAGACCGAGATCATGCTCGCCTCGGAGAGTGTCATCGACGATGCGGATGCCGCCGGGAACGGTGCATACGCAGGAAAGGACGTCTGATGGAGATCATCGCTCTCACCGCTTACGTGCTGGTCTGGCCCGTGCTCGTGATCGGAGTGCTCTCCGTGATCGTCCGGGCTTTCGTCAAGGATGCCCGGGAGGCCAAGAAGGAGGGACGTCAGATCATCTGATGCCCGTTGTGCGGGTGCGGCCGGGTCACACGCCTGGCCGCACCGACAGCTCGGTGATCTGCGCGTCACGCGGAAGGTCCAGCGCGGTGAGGATCGTCGTCGCCACGGACTCCGGGTCGATGAACCGCTCCGGCACGTACTCCGCGCCCTCCTGGTTATGAACCCGCTCCTGCATGGGAGTCGCCGTCCGCCCGGGGAAGACGGAAGCCACCCGCACGCCGTGCTCGGCCTCCTCGGCCCGCAGCGCGTCGGCCAGCGCCTTCAGCCCGTGCTTGGACGCCGCGTAGGCGCCCCACTCCGCGTTGGCACGCAACCCGGCACCGGAGTTGACGAACAGCACCTGGCCCCGGGCCACCCTCAGCAGCGGCAGGAAGAGCCTGGTGAGTTCGGCGGGAGCAACGAGATTCACGGCCAGCTGCTGTTCCCACTGGGCGGGCGGCAGGTCGGCGACCCGTCCGAGATCGACGACACCGGCGACATGCACGAGAGTGTCCAGACGCTCGGGGAGCCGCTGCTTCGACAGCGCCCACGACAGACGTCCCGGCTGCGAGAGGTCGCCGACGAGCATCGTCGCTCCCGGGAACCGTTCGGCGATCACCCTCGCACGCCCAGCGTCCCGTGCGAGGAGCACGAGGTCATCGCCGCGCTCGTTCAGGCGCGCCGCCACCGCCGCTCCGATTCCGGACCCAGCGCCCGTGACGAGGTGGACGACCATCTCAGGATCGCTCGGCCTCGGCCTCGCTGAGCTCGAACGGAACGACCGGGCAGTCCTTCCAGAGCCGCTCAAGGCCGTAGTACACCCGCTCCTCGCCGTGGAAGACATGCACGATGAGATCTCCGAAGTCCAGCAGCACCCAGCGCGCCTCCGAGCGGCCCTCGCGACGTACGCGCTTGTGGCCGGCCTCGACCAGGCGGTCCTCCACCTCGTCGGCGATGGCGGCCACGTTGCGTTCGCTGTTGCCGGTGACGATGAGGAAGATGTCGACGAGCGGCAGGGGCTCCGACACGTTCAGCGCGACGAGATCCTCGCCCCCCTTCGACGCGGCCGCATCCGCGGCGATCTGGAGCATCGCCTCTGCGTTCTCCGCCGACTGCATCATCCGAGCACGTTCGTTGAGAAGGCGACGATGAGCGCCACGGCGAGAGCGAGAGCGAGACCACCGGCGGTGATCGCCAGAGTGACCATGAGTTTGTTCCCCTTCTCGGGCGCCGGAGGTCGGATGACCTCTCCGGCAGGTTTGACCGTGCTCACGGCGGAGCTGGCCGCGATCGGGGTGGGTGATGACGACGGGGGCAGCTCACCGTCGATGAGAACGGCATCCACCTCTTTGCCGTCCGTCGTGCCGTGCGCGTGGCCCTGCGAACCGATCCCCTTCGGCAGCTCATAGCTGCCTGTGATGAGCAGCTCACCGGTGGATGCGACGGGGCCCGACAGCGATCCCTCGCCCGGGTGCGTGAAGATCAACGTGTTCGGGGCGCGGTTCGACCCGCCGGAGTCCGAGGTGATGAGTTCATCGAAGGAGGGCGCGAAAGACGGGACGTCGTTCTTCTCACCGAGCATCTGCTGCCCGAAGGCCGGGCTCACCACCGGCCGCTCCCCCGTAATGACCGCATCGGCCACGGGGAGCTCATCGCCCTCGCCGACGGCGCCCTCCTCTGCGTACTGCACCTCGGCCTGTTCACGGCTCTCGCCGAAGACGGTGCTGAACTCATCGGACTCGGCGTCGACATCGGCCTCGAAATCAGTGGGTGCCTCCGAGGCGTCCTCATCCGCGGCGTCCGATGCGCGCGACTGCGCGGACACCGGAGCGAACTCGGGAATCGAGGAGACCACCTCATCAGCGGATGCATCGTCTTCGTCCGGCGCTTCGTCCTTCACGGAATCGGAATCCGCGATCGCCTCGTCCTCCGGTTCGACCTTCTCGGGCTCGACAGCGTCGACTGCCTCGGCCTCGACCGTCTCGGACTCTCGCTTATCCGGATCGACGACCGGCACGGATGCCGTGCGGATACGCTCCTGCGCGCGTGCCTGGCGACGGGTCAGGGGCGCCGACGCCGGATCGACGTCGTCCTCCGACACGGGCGGAGCCGCGACCTCGGCGGGTGCGGCGGGCCGTGGGAGCGGTGTGGCCGGGACGGAACCCGCGCTCTTCTTGGCCGCTGCGGCCTCTTCTTCACCGATGACCGGCGTCGCGCCGGTGAGACGGATCTCCCGCAACTGCTTGCGGGTCAGCGGACGGTCGCCCTGCTGATCCGATGTACTCATGCCTTGCTCCGATACAGATGATGCTTCGCGATGTACTGCACGACTCCGTCGGGAACGAGGTACCACACCGGCTGATCGTCCTGCACGCGTTCGCGACACGCGGTCGACGAGATCGAGAGGGCGGGTACCTCCAACTGGCTGACGTTGTCGCTCGGGAGGCCGTCCGTGCTCAGAACGTGTCCTGGGCGGGAGACCGCGACGAAGTGGGCCAGCTCCCACAACTCATCATGGTCCCTCCAACTGAGAATTTGCGCTATGGCGTCGGCTCCGGTGATGAAGAAGAGCTCGGCATCGGGACGATCCTTCTTGAGTTCGCGCAGGGTGTCGATCGTGTAAGTGGGCCCGTCGCGGTCGACATCGACCCTGCTCACAGTGAACCGGGGATTGGATGCCGTGGCGATGACCGTCATCAGGTAGCGGTGTTCGCTGGGGCTGACGTTGTCCTTCTGCCATGGGCGTCCGGTCGGGACGAAGACGACCTCGTCCAGGTCGAACGAGTGCGCGACCTCACTCGCCGCGACCAGGTGCCCGTGGTGGATCGGGTCGAACGTCCCACCCATCACTCCGATGCGGGGGGCACGCGTGGTCGTCGTCTCCATGCGCCTCAGTGGCCGTGCCCTGCCCCATGTGCGTCACCGTGGCCGTCGGCGCCGTGCTTCTGCGCCCATGCCTCTGCCTTCGCCGAGTGGCGGTTGGCGACGTGGCGGTACGAGAAGGTCACGAGCCCGAGGACGGCGAACAGAGCCGCGGCGATGACGCCGAAGATGAAGGTCTCCAGCGCCACGTTTCCGTGATGCTCGGTTTCGGCGGCAGCCATCGCAATCTGTGCGACGAGGTTCATCCTGTCTCCATTCGTGACCGGGTGCGTGAAGCGGCTCACCCATCCTATCGCTCAGCCGCGGGTCTGACCCGAACCCCGGGCCAGCCACTTCGTGCTGGTGAGTTCCGACAGGCCCATCGGACCGCGCGCATGCAGCTTCTGGGTCGAAATGCCCACCTCGGCACCGAATCCGAACTCGGCACCGTCGGTGAAGCGGGTCGAGGCATTCGCCATGACCACAGCCGAATCCACCTCCGCGAGGAACCGCTCGGCGTTGCGCGCATCCGTCGTCACGATCGACTCGGTGTGCCCGGTGCTGTACGTGCGGATGTGCGCGAGGGCCTCGTCGAGGGTGTCTACGACCTTCATCGCGACTTCGAGACTCAGGTACTCGGTCGCCCAGTCCTCCTCGGTCGCCGGGATGACGTTGCTCACGAGCCCTGCGACCATGTCGTCGCCGTGGATCGCGACTCCTTCGCTCTGGAGGGCGCTGGCGACGAGCGGAATGAGTCGTGGCGCGGCCTGGCGCAGCACGAGCACGGTCTCGACGGCGTTGCAGACGCTCGGTCGCTGGACCTTGGCGTTGACGACGATCTCGGTGGCCCAGTCGTCGGGCGCCGACTCGTCGAGCACGATGTGCACATTGCCCGCTCCGGTCTCGATCACGGGCACGGTGGACTCGGTGACGACCGTCTCGATCAGCGATGCGCTCCCGCGCGGCACGAGCACGTCGACGAAGCCCCTACCGTGCATGAGCGCCGCCGCACCGTCGCGACCGAAGTCGTCGACCGTCTGGATCGCCTCCGGGGTGATCCCGGCGGCGTCCAGGGCTTCCCGCATCACGCGGACGAGCACAGTGTTCGACTCCTTCGCGGCACTCCCCCCGCGGAGCACGCTGGCGTTGCCGGAGCGCAGGGAGAGAGCCGCGATGTCGACGGTGACATTCGGTCGCGCTTCGTAGATCGCGCCGACCACTCCGAACGGCACCCGCACCTGCTCGAGAGCGACGCCGTTCGGCATCCGGTGGCCGCCGATGACCTGGCCGACGGGATCGGGCAGCGCGGCGATCCCGCGGACAGCGGATGCCAGGGCGGCGACGCGCTTCTCGTCCAGACGGAGCCGATCGATGAGGGCATCCCCGATGCCGTTCGCACGTCCGTTCTCGACGTCGAGTGCGTTCGCCTCGACGATCACCGCCGCGCCGTCCTCGATGGCGCGAGCGATGCTCTCGAGCGCCCGGGCCTTGTCATCGCTGGTGAGACGCGCCGTGGCTCT
>Ga0308157_10008542_pt1 | contig 11617 bp, 10 predicted proteins | sample PhyBR1_FD_201035 | JGI IMG/M metagenome (GOLD analysis project Ga0308157, IMG submission 201035) | Phyllosphere microbial communities from UC Gill Tract Community Farm, Albany, California, United States - DLSLB.R1 | ecosystem: Host-associated > Plants > Phyllosphere > Unclassified | place: USA...
TCAAATCATGAATAACTTGCATGAGTTAAGAATAAACTTGAATACCCCTACACGCTATCTAGTTATTTTTGCTGTTGTTGTATAGTTTTTCTTACCACTCCGCGCTATCTTGGTGCGTCAGGTTAAGGTATTCTTGTTTGCCATGAACACCCGCTTCCTGGAGACCTTCGTCACCCTCGCCCAATTGCGCAGCTTCCGCGCCACAGCGCGCGCACTGCACGCGACGCCGGCCGCCATCTCGCTGCGCATCAAGACGCTGGAAGAGGAACTGCAAACGGAGCTGATCGACCGCACCAGCAAGGACTTCCGCCTGACCGCCAACGCCGAATACCTGCTGGCCCACGCCAAGGCGGTGGTCGACGCCACGCGCCGGCTGATGGCGGCGGCGCAGAAGGACAGCGCGATCCGCGGCCGCCTGCGCGTGGGCGTGATCGAATCGGTGGTGCACAGCTGGCTGGCGCAGTACATCCGCGAGTTGAACACCATGTATCCGGAGCTGGAGGTCGACCTGACGGTCGACATGAGCAATGTGCTGGAGCGGCGCCTGCGCGCGCGCGAGCTCGATCTGGTGATTCAGGTCGAAGGCGTCGAGAGCAGCGACATCGTCTCCGAAGCGCTGGCCGTGTATCCGCTGCACTGGATCGCCCGCAAGGGATTGATCGACACACGCAAGGAAGGCTTGAACCAGCGCCTGCTGGCCCTGCCCATCCTGACCTTCGGACGCGGCACGGCGCCGCAGCGCATGATCGAGGAAATCGTCAGCAAGATGGCCAACCTGGCGATGGTGCCGCTGGAGCAAACGCGCATCACCTGTTCGCCGTCGGTGGCGGCCATCGTGCAGCTGGTGAAGGACGGCTACGGTGTGGCGGCCATCCCCAGCCTGTTCGTGGTCGACTCGCTCAAGAACGGCGAATTCATCGAACTGCCGGTGCAGCCGGAGCCGCCTTCGATCATCGTCTCGATGTGCTTCCACTCCAACGCCGAGATGCTGGTGCACGCCGCCGCCAACGCCGCCCGCCAGTCCTGCGCAGGCTACTGCGCACAGATCGATCCCCGTTACATCAAGTCGCTGGGCTGAGTTCACATCCCGCCGAATGCACAACAGTAAAAATACTGGGGTGCGCGTTCGCGCGCGTTTTTGAACTACTATTTTCCTTCCGCCGGCGGCCCCTCAAAACGACAACGGAGACAATCATGGCCAACCACATCAAGCGATTGGTGTCGCACGTATTCGTCTGTACGGTCCTGCTGGTGGCGGCTTGCGTCGCGCAAGCGGTGACGGCCGGCCCGGGCACGTGGAGCGCACAACAGACCTGGGCCGCCGACAACGTCAACGGCGGCAATCTCACCGGCTACTTCTACTGGCCCGCCTCGCAGCCCAAGCTGGGCGGCAAGCGCGCACTGGTGCTGGTGCTGCACGGCTGCCTGCAAACGGCGGGCGGCGATGTGATCGACAGCGCCAGCGATGGCGGCTTCAATTGGAAGGCGATGGCCGATCAATATGGCGCCGTGATCCTCGCGCCCAACGCCACCGGCAACGTCTACAACAACCACTGCTGGGACTACGCCAACACCACGCACACGCGCAGCGCCGCCGGCCACGACGCGATCCTGCTCGACCTGGTCAGCCGCTTCGTCAACGATCCGCAGTACGCCATCGATCCCAAGCAGGTCTACGTGACAGGCTTGTCGTCGGGCGGGGGTGAGACCATGGTGCTGGGCTGCCTGGCACCGGACATCTTCGCCGGCGTCGGCATCAACGCCGGCCCGCCTCCGGGCACCACGACAGCGCAGATCGGCGCCGTGCCGTCCGGCTATACCGCGACCACGGCGGGCAATCAGTGCAAGGCGATGGCGGGCTCCAACGCCGGCGCCTTCGCCACGCAGATCGCCGGCGCCATCTGGGGCACGTCCGATTTCACGGTGGCCCAGGCTTACGGGCCGATCGACACGGCAGGCATTCGCCTGGCCTATGGCGGCAGCTACAGCAAGGGTGGCGCGGTGTCCGTGGCGGGAGGCGGCAGCAACGTGCCCTACACCGACAGCAACGGCAAACTGCGCACGCACGAGATCACGGTGACCGGCATGGGCCACGCGTGGCCTGCCGGCAGCGGCGGCCAGAATACCAATTTCGTCGACAGCACCAAGGTCAACTACCCGGCCTTCGTCATGGATTTCTGGTTCAAGAATAATCTGCGCGTGTCGTCGGTGGCGGGGCCGGTGATGAACTCCTGCGGCACCACGGTGGTTAGCGGCAGCGGCGTTACCGTCAGCGGCGCGGCCACGGCCAGCGGTGCCGTCGCCAGCTATGCGGTGCAGCTGAACGGGCCAACCGCGGTCAACGACACGGCGGCAGGCAGTGGGGCAAGCTTTAGCAAGAGCTATAACGTCGCCAGCGGTTATTACACGGGCAGCGTCACCGCCACCGACACGCTCGGCCAGGTTTCGACCGGCTGTCCGCTGCCGCAGTTCCTGGTCGGCAGCGCGCCGGTGCTGCCGCCGCCGACGGGCCTGAGCGCCGGCACGCCGACCTCCAGCGCCGTGGCGCTGGCATGGAACGCTGTCAATGGCGCCAGCGGCTACAACGTGTATCGCAACGGCGGCAAGATGAATGCGTCGCCGTTGAGTGCCACCAGCTACACCGCGACCGGACTGGCGGCTGGCACCAGCTACAGCTTCGCCGTGTCGGCGGTTGGTTCGGCCGGCGAGAGTGCGCTGTCGACGGCGATCAACATCACCACCGCGCCGGCGTGGAGCTGCACCGCCGTCAGCACCAGCAACTACGCCCATGTCCACGCAGGCCGCGCGCACGACAGCGGCGGCTACGCGCTGGCCAACGGCTCCAATCAGAATATGGGGCTGGACAATCTGTTCTACACCACGATGCTGGCCCAGACGGCGGCCGGCTACTACGTCATCGGCGCCTGTCCATGAGACGCGCGGCCTTACAGCGCCAGCGTAATGGCCGCGCTACCGGCGGCGGGAACGGCGGAGCACAGCAACACCTGCCCCGGCGCGATCTCCGCAGCGCAGGCGCGGATGTATTCAACCTCGCCTGCGACCAAGTCGACCGCGCAGGCGCCGCACTGGCCCGAGCGGCAGCTTGATTCGGCTGGCACGCCCTTGGCTTCGGCCAGCGCCAGCAGGCTGTCCGCGCTGCCGTCCCACATGGCCGTCATGCCCGACTGCGCGAATTGCACCGCTACCGGCGGGCCGGCACGCACCGCGGCGTTGGCGGCAGGCTTGGCATCGCGCCGCACGCTGGCCGGGCCGAATGCCTCGAAACGGATGCGCGCGTCGGCGACGTTCAGGCCACGCAAGCCGTCGTACATCTGCTGCATGAAGGCCGCCGGGCCGCACAGGTAAAAATCGTAGTCGTCGAACGGCAGCTGGGACTTCAGCCAATCGAGGTCGATGCGGCCGCTGCTGGACTGCCAGTTGGCGATGTCGCTGCCCTCACCGTCCGCGCCGCTGTAGCGTATGTGGACATTAAGGTTGCGGTGGCCCGCCGCCATCGCCTGCAAATGCGCGGCAAATGCATGCTCGTCGCGGTTGCGCGCGCCGTGGAAGAAGTGGATGGCATGCCGATGGCGCGTGCGGCTGCCATTCACCAGCAGCCCGTTCAACATGGCGATCATCGGCGTGATGCCGATGCCGGCCGACAGCAGCACCGCCGGGCGCCGCGTGCCCCGCTCGAAGACGAAATCGCCACCAGGCCCCAGCAGTTCGACGCGCGCGCCCGGCGCCAGATGGTCGTGCAGCCAACCGGAGACGGCGCCGTCGCGCTTGACGCTGATGCGGTAGCGGCGGCCATTGGGCGCGTCGGACAGCGTGTAGCTGCGGATGCGCGGCGCGCCCTCGCCATCGACCGGCGCGCGCAGCGAGATAAACTGCCCAGGCACATGCGCGGCGACCGCCATGCCATCCGCCGGCTCCAGGTAGAACGACTGCACGGTGGCGCTCTCGCGCACCACCTCGGCGACGGTGTAGGGCCGCCACGCGCTCGTCAGCGCCGCTGCTTGCAGCACGCGGTCCGCCCCCTCCCAGATGCCGGTGCGCGCCACTTGCGCGGCAGGTTTGGGCGCGCTCCAGCGGAACGGCAGCGCGCCCACATTGCGCACCACTTCGCGGACATGAAAGCGCAGCAGCTGCTCCGCGCCGGCGAAGGCCCGCAGCTGCGCGCCTTCCCAGATGATCTCCGCCTCCACCGCCACATGCAGCATGTCGCCGCGCTCGAAGTCGATGAACAGCAAGCCCGCGCGCGGATGGGCGAGCAGATTGCCCATCGTGTTGAAGAAGAAGTTGCCGACAAATTCGGGCGATGTCAGCGTGCGCTCATCGTCGACCCGCACGAAGCCTGGCCGCCCGCCGCGATGCGACACATCCACGCCGCGCCCCGCCTCGGTCTCCAGGTTGGCGCTGGCGATGAAGAAGGTATCGGCGCGGGCGATCAACTCGCGGTCCTGCGCGCTCAACGCACCGGCGCGCAGCACCTGCGGAGTGGGAACGGAAGGAACCGGCGTCTGCACGCGGTCCTGGATATACTGCGGGCAGTTGCCGAAGCTCTGCGTCACCGCAACCCGCATGCTGCCCTCGTCCATCGCGGCGATCACGCCGTTGACGCGGTTGCGCCGGCGCGTGGTGGGCACCAGTCCCAAGCCGCCGATGTGGGCGCCCACGCGCAACTGCCCCTGCAGAGGATCGCCCGCCAGCATGCCGCCCGCTATGCGCAGCGTGCGCTCATCGGGCGTCGAAATGAAACCCGCGTCGTTGACCAGCATGGTGGCCCACGGCTGCCCCGCCCCATCGAGCGCGCCAAGGAAGAACAGCGGCAGCTCGCCGAAGAACTGGCGATGCTGGTCCGGCATGTAATCACGCACACCGGCGCTGCCAGCACCGGCCATCTGTTCGCGCACGCCGACCCGCTGTTGGATGGCCAGTTCACCCGCATGGAACGGCGAGACGCTCATGGTGGCCTCCGCTTAAATGGTTTCGGGCGCCAGGCCGCAGGCGGTGGCCTGCATCGGCACGAAGCCCGACAGCGCGCGCACGTTGGCCAGCCAGGCGCGGATGTTCGGGTAAGGCTTGAGCGACACGCCACCTTCCGGCGCATGCTCGATGTAGCTGAACGCGGCGACATCGGCGATGCTGGCCTGCTCGCCCAGCGCGAAGCGGCGGCCGGCCAGCTCGACCTCCATCACGTCGAACAGCCGCACCGCGATGCCCTTGGCGCGCTCGTGATCGAATGGCAGGCCGAACGCCACCACCAACCGCGCCACGCACGGGCCGTAGGCGATCTTGCCCGATGCGTTGGACAGCCAGCGCTGCACCGTGGCCGCTGCCACCGGTTCGCGCGGCAGCCAGCGGCCGCTGTCGTCGTATTTCAAGGCGAGATAAACCAGGATCGCGGTCGAATCGGGAATGGTCACGTCGCCGTCTTCCAGTACCGGGATTTCGCCGAAAGGGCTGCGCGCCAGATGCTCCGGCGTGCGGTTTTCGCCGGCCCGCATGTCGAGCTGGACGAATTCATACGGCAAGTTCAACAGGCTGAGGAACAGGCGCACGCGGTGGGTGTGGCCGGAAAGGAGTGAGCCGTATAGTTTCATGGTGAATGTCCTGTGACGTTGGATAGTCCGGCCAGTATATTCAGCTACAATCGTGCCGATAAGCTGGACAAAACCGGACACTCAGTTCACTCTAAGTGGACAATCATTCTCAGCACCCTGCCATGGCCGATTTAAGCACCGTCAACCTGAACCGCCTGATCACCTTCGTCGCCGTGGTGGACGCCGGCTCGCTGACGGCCGCCGCCGAGCGTCTGGGCCTGGCCAAGTCCATGGTCAGCAAGCACATGCAGCTGCTGGAGGCCGAGGTCGGCGTCGCCCTGCTGCTGCGCTCGACCCGCAAGCTGTCGCTGACCGAGGCCGGGCGCGCCTTCTACGATTCCAGTCGTCAGTTGCTGCTGCAGGCCGAACAGGCCATCGAGCAGGCCCGCAGCGGGCGCGCCGTCCCGCAAGGCACGCTGCGGGTGGCGGCGCCTATCGACTACGGCGTGATGGTGGTGGCGCCGGTGCTGTCGCAGTTGCGGCTGCGCTATCCGGCGTTGAAGGTCGAACTGGTGTGCGGCGACAGCCTGATCGACCTGATCGCCGAAGGCATCGACGTCACGGTCAGGCTGGGCAAGCTGGCAGATTCCGGCTACATGGCGGCGCGCGTCGGCCGCATGGTGCGCCTGCTGGTGGCCAGTCCGGACTTCGTCGCCCGCCACGGCATGCCGGCCGATCCGCAGGCGCTGGCGCCGCTGCCGTATATTTCGTTGACGGTGCTGCGCCAGCCCAACGTCTTCACGCTGGTGGATCATGCCGGCAACCACAACGAGGTCAGGATGCGCAACATCGTGTTCTCGACCAACACCGCCCCCGCCTGCCGGGCCGCCGCGCTGGCCGGCGACGGCGTGCTGCGCGCGACCTGGTTTTCTGTGAAGGAGGACGTGGCGGCCGGCCGCCTGCTGCGGCTGCTGCCCGAATGGTCGCTGCCGGAGGGCGACATCCACGCGGTGTTCCCGGCCACGCCGCACCTGCCGCAAAAGGTACGCGTGTTCATCGACGCGCTGAAGGAAGCGGCGGGCGACTAGCGCGCGGCTACCGCGACGACGGCCGGCGGCGGCGCAGGCGCGCCACCAGCGCGGCCGCAGCCACCGCCGCAAAGCCGAACCACAGCCAAGTCGCCAGCACCGACGGCGGCTTGCGCTCGCTGGGCGCGGCGGCGTCGCGGAACGAGGCCGGCAGCACGCGCGGCGCCACCGGCACGATTTTCCAGTCCGCGTGGTTGGCCGGCGCGCGCTGCTGGTATTCGTGCAGCGACATCACCGGCTCGCTGCCGAACGCGCGCGACGACGGGAACTGCGGTATCCGCACGAACAACAGCGCTTCCAGATCCTGGCCGAGTTGCGCCTCCAGCTGCTCGCTGCCGGCGCGCCCCGGCACGGCCAGGCGCGTCAGCAAATCCTCGGCGATGGTGTTGAAGGCCACGAAGGGCAGCAGCTCGGTGCGCTCGGTCTTGAGGTAGTCGTAGGCGCTCTGCCCGCTGGCGAGGCTGACCTCCTTGAAGGCCATGTACGGCAAGGCCACCGCCGCCTTCAGCGGGCTTTCGCCGCCCAGGCGCGGGATCTTCCAGCCCAGCGTGCGCAGCGTTTCGACGTTGATGCCGGCGCAGTTGGTGCTGGCGTGGCGGTAGTGGAAATCCTGCCGGTAGAAATGGTTGAACACCCGGCTGATCGCCTCCTGGTACAAGGCCGGCGCCCGCTGGTCCTTGAGCACGGCCACCAGCATGTAGGACGGCCGGTACCAGGCCTGCCCGCTGTTGAGGTCGCCCATGTAGGCGTCCATCGGCAGGATCGAGGCGACGATGCCTTTTTCGCTGATCGAGGCCAGGCTGTAGAAATTGTTCACCAGCCAGTTGTCCCATTCGCCTGCTTGGCCGAAGCGGCCGGTGGCGACGGCGAAGTGGCCGCCGTAGGATTCATCGTCGTCGCCCTGCGCGCCGTTGAGCATGAAGGCCAGCACCGGCTTGCCGGCCAGCGGCAGCGGCGCGCGGCCGCCGTCGCGCCGCCACAAGGTCCGGCTGTCGAATGGCGCGGTGGCGCCGCCATGCGCGGCGCGCACCAGGGTTTCGATCGTCTCGCCGCCGGCCAGCGGCTGGCTGGGCGCCGCCGCGCCGATCGCGTAACGCTTGGGCCACAGCGTTCGCACCACGAATCGTTCCTCGGTCAGCACGCCGCGCGCCTTGACGTCGCCGCCGGCAAAGAACGCCAGGCTGCCGGAGTCGGCATACGAACGGTTGGTGGACAACCTGGGTGTCAGCTCGACCGGCAGCGAGGGCGCGCCGTCGGCCCTGGCCAGCCGGGCATCCGCACCCAGGCGGCCCTCGGCCACATGCGGCGAGCCTATCCACACCAGCGGCGGCGGCTGGTCGCGCGGGCGCCCGCGCCCGCTGATCACCCAGGCCAGGACGTCTTCCTGCGCTCGCAGCCGGGGCGCGTAGCCGGCCGGGTCGGCCTTGGCCACGGCGATCATGTCGTCGTTGAAGTACCACAGCGCCTGCTCGGGCGCCGCGCAGTCCTGGCAGCGGCCGGTGGCCAGCTTGAACCGTTCGGTGGGATAAAGGCCCAGCAAGCCGGGCGCGAGGGCATCCCGCAGGCTGGGCTCGGCGGGCGCCGCGAGGGTGGGCGTGGCGGCGCCGATCAGGGCCGCTGCCGCCAGGATGCCGGTGGTGGTGTATGCGCTGTACCACATGCTGTCGCTCCCAAGAAAGATGGCGAAGCTGCAGTGTAAAGTGGCCCGGCCGGCGGTTTGTTACGCTCCGTCAACCTTTCAGCTAGCGCCGCGCCGACACCACGATGCCGCCGACAATCAGCGCGAACGCGGCCACATGGTAGCCGTGCGGCGCGTCGCCCAGGAAGGCGGCCGACAGCACGGCCGTGAACAGCGGCGTCAGGTTGACGAAGAAGGCGCCGATCGCCGGCCCGGCCGCCTGCACGCCCGCGCCCCAGCAGCGGAAGGCGATCACGCCCGGCCCCACCGCGACGTAGGCCAGCGCGGCCGCCAGCGTCCAGCTCCATTGCACCGGCTGGGCGCCCAGCGCCTGCTCGCCCAGCGCGAAGCCGCCCGACCACAGCACGCCGAACGCCACTTGCGCCAGCAGGAAGCCGGCCCAGTCGGCGCGCAGCGCGGCCGGTTCGCGCGCCCGCGTCAGCAGCCAGCTATACAGGGACCAGGCGATGGTGGCCAAAATCATGAACAGGTCGCCCGCCACCAGCCGCAGCTCCAGCACGTGGCGCCATTCGCCGCGCGCCAGCACCAGCAGCACGCCGGCGATCGACAGCACGGCGCCGGCCATCTGGCGCCGGCTGACCGGCACGCCGAAGAACAGCCAGCCGGTGAGCATCATCCACACCGGCATGCCGGACGCCACCAGCGTGACGTTGATCGGGGTGGAGGTTTGCAGCGCCATGTATTGCAGCGTGTTGTACAGGCCGATGCCGAGCAGGCCCAGCATCGCGTATTGCTTCCAATAGCGCCACATGCCGGCCGCGCGCGAGAACACCGGCCCGGCCAGCGGCAGCAGAATGGCGCCGGCCAGCACCCAGCGCAACAGGTTCAGCAGCACCGGCGGCAACTGGTCGTGCACCAGCCGTCCGACGATGGAATTGCCGGCCCACAGCAGCGGCGGCAGGGTCAGCAGGAAAACGGTGCGGGGCGTCAGGCGGGTGCTCATCGGGGGTTTTACCGGGGGAAACTATGCAATATTGCAACTTAAGCATAGCTGATTCCGCCATTTCTCGCTGGCGGCCACCGATAGGATTGGCGTCCGGCTGCTGCGGCGCGGTAAAATAGCCGTTGCTGATCCACCCACTTGAAAAATATGAAACTCTCCAAACAACATTCGATGTACGAATCCGAGCACACCCTGTTCATCAAGGCGCTCAAGGAAAAGAATCCGGGCATGGAAGCGGGCCAGCAACAGGGCCGCGCCCTGCTGTGGGACCGTCCGCCGGTGTCGCTGGACGAGCAGGAGCGTCAGATGAAATCGGCCATCAAGCAACAAGCCTACGTCTACCAGAACAAGGTCTAAGCATTCAGGGCGGCAAGGATGTTGCCAGACGATACGGCTGAAGTGCAGCCGCCAGCAAGCGACGGCGAACTCGCCGGCGTGGCGGCGCCACTGTCGCCGGAGCTGGCCGACGCCACCGCCGTGGCCGATGAGGCAACCGCCGACGCTGTGGCCGAGGCGGCCGCCGTCACCACCGAAGTGGCCGCCCTCGCCCGCCTGTACGGCGAGCCGCTGCTCAAGCTGCCCAACGACCTGTACATCCCGCCGGACGCGCTGGAAATCTTCCTCGACGCCTTCGAAGGCCCGCTGGACTTGCTGCTCTACCTGATCCGCAAGCAAAACTTCAACATCCTCGACATCCCGATGGCGCAGCTGACGCTGCAATACCTGAAATATGTCGACCAGATCCGCCTGTCCAACCTGGAGCTGGCCGCCGAGTACCTGCTGATGGCGGCCATGCTGATCGAAATCAAGTCGCGCATGCTGCTGCCGCAGCGCCCGTCCGAGCTCGACATCGAGAGCGACGACCCGCGCGCCGAGCTGGTGCGCCGCCTGCTGGAGTATGAGCAGATCAAGCTGGCCGCCTACGACCTGAACACGATCCCGCAGCTGGACCGCGACTTCGTGCGCACCCAGATCTTCATCGAGCAAAGCCTGGTGCCGACCTGGCCCGAGGTCGAGCCCATCGATCTGCAGCAGGCCTGGCTGGACGTGATGAAGCGCGCCAAGCTGACCCAGCACCACAAGATCAGCCGCGAGGAACTGTCGGTGCGCGAGCACATGACCGGCATCCTGCGGCGCCTGCAATCGAGCCGCTTCGTCGAGTTCGCCGACCTGTTCGACATCGCCGGCGGCGTGCCGGTGGTGGTGGTGAACTTCGTCGCGCTGCTGGAGCTGGCCAAGGAAACCTTGATTGAAATTACCCAGGCCGAGCCGTTCGCGCCGATCTACGTGCGGCTGGCGTATTCGCCGGCCTGAACGGCGCCCCACCCATTCCCATTACGCTCATAGCGACCTAGTCATGAAAATCATCACTTCCATTGAAGAACTGCGCGACCAACTCAGCGGCCAATTGCGCACCGCCTTCGTCCCGACCATGGGCAACCTGCACGAGGGCCACCTGTCCCTGATGCGCCTGGCGCGCAAGCACGGCGACCCGGTGGTGGCGTCGATCTTCGTCAACCGCCTGCAGTTCGGCCCGAACGAGGACTTCGACAAATACCCACGCACCTTCCAGGCCGACGTCGAGAAGCTGGAGAAGGAAGGCGTGTACGTGCTGTTCGCGCCGACCGAGAAGGACCTGTATCCGGAGCCGCAGGAGTTCCGCGTGCGTCCGCCGGACGACCTGGGCAACACGCTGGAGGGCGAGTTCCGGCCCGGCTTCTTCACCGGCGTGACCACCGTGGTGCTCAAGCTGTTCTCGTGCGTGCAGCCGCGCGTGGCCGTGTTCGGCAAGAAGGATTACCAGCAGCTGATGATCGTGCGTAACATGAGCCGCCAGTTCGCGCTGCCGACCGAGATCATCGCGGCCGAGACCTACCGCGCGGACGACGGCCTGGCGCTGTCGTCGCGCAATATGTATTTGTCGCCGGACGAGCGCGCCGAGGCGCCGGCCCTGTACCAGAGCCTGAACTTTGTCGCCAACGAAGTGCGCGCCGGCCATCTGGACGTGTTCCAGCTGGAGCACAAGGCGATGGAGGACCTGGCCAAGCGCGGCTGGAAGCCGGACTACATCTCGATCCGCAAGCGCATCGATCTGCAGCCGCCTAGCGCGGGCGACCTGGCGCAAGGCACGCCACTGGTGGTGCTGGCCGCCGCCAAGCTGGGCTCGACCCGCCTGATCGACAATCTGGAGATCTAAGGTTTGACCGGTGGCGCTACGGGCGCCGCCGGTGTCAAGGGCTGCACGGTGAGGCCCTGCGGCGTGACCTGGATGAGCACGGCCGGCACCGCAGCGGAGGCCGGCGCGGCGGGCGCAACCGGCTGCGCCTTGGGGATGGCGTTG
>Ga0308157_10008543_pt1 | contig 11616 bp, 14 predicted proteins | sample PhyBR1_FD_201035 | JGI IMG/M metagenome (GOLD analysis project Ga0308157, IMG submission 201035) | Phyllosphere microbial communities from UC Gill Tract Community Farm, Albany, California, United States - DLSLB.R1 | ecosystem: Host-associated > Plants > Phyllosphere > Unclassified | place: USA...
GCAGGACGCCGGGTTCGACGGCGCCCAGACGGCTTTGCCGCTCGTACAACTCCAGCAGGAGATGCGCGGTGCGCTCATAGGCGCTGAGCCGGCCGAGCCGGATTACATGGCGCGCCAGCCTCAGGCGCTCCGCAGAACGGAACTGGCGCCAGGCCTCCAGAAGGCGCGGGCTGATGTCCGCGCCTTCTGAAATAGCGTCCCACAGCAGGGTCGCGTCGAGGGTCGAGGCGTCGGTCAATGCCCAGACCGCCATGTCGGCGTCCACCGAGTCGGTCGCCAGGATGACGTCGCCGGGCAGGCTCAGCCCCACGATCTGACGACGACCGTCCTCCAGCATGGCGCCCCGCGCCACCCAGCCGCGCGCCACGAGCCGGGCGTCCTTGCGTTCGGGATGAAGAGGGACGGGACTGCCGGGAGGGTGGGCCAACGCCGGACCCCGGAACCAGCCGCGAATGCGATCGACATCAGAAGACGACAGCACGGCGAAGCTGGAAAGCATCCGTTCCAACGACGCCGCCGCTATGTCTACATCATCTTGATAAGACTGATTCTTCATCTCCCTGACCAACAGCACGGCCAAGGGTGTTTCGTTCTTTACATAGGTTAGTCCCAGCGCCGCTGCAGGGCTGATAGATCGGCCTCAGGCGCGATGGTAGGAATCTGCGCACAAGGTTCGCAGCTGGCGCCACGTGGCCTTGCCTTCGAGCTGGAACAGCTCGGCCTGGGTATAGCGGTCGGATATCAACGCCTTGCGGACCTCGCTTGGGATACGGAAGCGACCGCTGCGCGCCAGCTCAAAGGCCCGCTCAATGACTGGTGTCCTGTTCACAATGCAAACTCCCCTGTTACGCGAAACCAACGCAGCTAGGCCGTAGCCGGTTCTTTGTGTCGCCTTTGCGGCGTTACGGAACCCGGCGGAGGCGAGCTTGGCGGCAACATTCGCCGTCGGGCGACGTTGAGCATCCGCAAGCGTCAGCGGAGCCGCCCCATGCACGACCATAGCCGCCTGTTGGAGAACAAGCTGGAGCGTCGCGACGCCCTCGCGGATGAGGAACGACAGGCCTTGCGAAGCGTGCTGGTCAATATCGTGGCCAAGCCGGCGGGCAGCGATATCGTTTCGCAGGACGCCCTGGTCGATCACTCCAGCCTGGTCATCGGCGGATTCTGCGCGCGCTATCGCGACCTGAGCGACGGGCGGCGTCAATACACCCAGATCAACCTTCCCGGCGATTTCATCGACCTGCACGGTTTCGTCCTGAAGCGGGTCGATCACGGGGTGCGCGCCCTGACCGATTGCCTCATCGCAGAGGCTCCGCACGACCGTCTGCGACGCCTGACGGAGCAGCACCCGCACCTCACGCGTCTGCTGTGGCTGGAGACGGTGGTGGACGCCGCCATGCATCGCGAATGGCTCTTGGCGCTGGGGCGGCAGGAGGCGCTGGAGCGGACCGCCCTGCTGGTCTGTGAAGTCTACACCCGCCTGGAAGCCGTCGGACTCGCTCGCGACGGAGCCTTTCGTTTTCCAATCATCCAGGCGGAGATCGCCGACCTTCTGGGCATGTCGGCGGTGCATGTGAACCGCACGCTGAAAGTCATGCGCGAGGCGGGGTGGCTGGAATGGAACGGCGCCGACGTCCGCATCCTCGCATGGGAACGACTGGCCGATGCGGCCGAGTTCAATCCGTCCTACCTCCGACTGGAGAAGCTGCCGGTCTGAGGCGGTTCGTCCCCGCCGCCCACGAGGCGGCGGGGAGACCGGCCGTCAGGCGGGTTGCAGCGCCTCGGCGTTGACCGCGGAGTCGGCGATGGCCGTCAGGTCCTCGTCCGTCTGGCTTTCCTCCTGAAGGGTCTCGTCCAGCAGTTTGACGGCGTCCTTCAACCCCATCACCTGCGCCCATCGCTTCAGCGTGCCGTAGCGGGTGATCTCATAATGCTCGACCGCTTGGGCCGCGGCCAGCAGGCCCGCGTCCAGCGCCGCCGTATCCTTGTATTCCTCGGTGATCTCATCGCCCTCGGCCAGAATGCCTTCGATGGCGTCGCAGGTCTTGCCGCGAGCGGGCTTGCCGATGATCTCGAACACCTGCTGCAGGCGCTCGATCTGTCCTTCCGTCTGCTCGCGATGTTTTTCGAAGGCCGCCTTGAGCTCGGGGGATTGAGCCGCGCGGGCCATCTTGGGCAGAGACTTCAGAATCTTGCGCTCGGCGTAATAGATGTCGCGCAGAGTGTCGTGAAACAGGGTCTGCAGCGTTTTCTCGGCCATGGTTGTCTCCTCAAAACAAGTGGGCGCTTTCGAAGCGGGAGATGCGTCGCGGCGTTCCGGTGTGTCTGCATCCGGACAGACGCCCCACCCTATGAGGCGCGGAAACCCGTCGACAGATAGAAAAAGGGGCGGACCGCGGCCCGCCCCTCACGCTTCGAAGCGGGGTCGACGTCAGCCGCCCAGGCTGGACTGCAACTGCTTGGCGCGTTCCAGGTGCGCTTCGATCTTGGGCAGGACCGTGCGGGCGTGCTCGGCCAGGGCCGGGACGTCCGTCTTGTCCGAGAAGCCGCGATGCAGGGTGACGGCCTCCTCGTGGGCGGCGACCTGTTGATCGATATAGGTCTTGTCGAAGTTCGCCGCCGTGGCCGAGCGCAGGTTATCGATCAGGCCCTTGCGACGCTGATCCAGTTCGGTCGGCACGGCGGTGTCCGGCGCCGCCTGCGCGGCGGCGGTCTTCAGGGCGGCTGAGGCGGCCGTGTGATCGGTCTTGATCATCTGGGCCAATTCCTTGACCTGGGCGTTCTGCGACCGTTCCAGGGCGATGTCGGCGGCCTGGATTTCGTACATGTCGCCCATGGCGGCGTTGGGAACATAGGCGCTGACCATATTGGCGCCCATGGTGGCGGCCGAGGTCTGGCCGACCGGCTCGGAAACGGCGTCCTGAGCCTTGTCGACGGCCTCGGAGCCCTGTTGCTGGTTGCAGGCGGCCAAGGTGAGAGCGGCGGCCGAGACGGCCATGACGGCGATGGCTTGTTTCATCATCAGTGTATCTCCTTGCGATGGATCAGGATTTGGCGGCCATGCCCGGCGTGTCGGGGGCCAGCTCTTCCGCCTGGGTCTTGGGCGGCGGGCCGTCGGCCTGCTGCAGCCCGTCGTCGGGAGTTTCTCGAATGGACAGGATGGCTTCGTGCGCCCGCATCAGGGGCGCGGCGGCGTCGGCGGCCTGCGCGTCCGTGGGCGAGGTCACCCGCAGGCGTCGCTGCGGGCCGCTGTCGCTGCCGATCACCACTTCATAGAAACGCATGACGGCCTCCCATGACGACGACGGGGGGCGGGCGAGTGCGAAGTCGGTTCATTCTTTCCTCCCTGTGACAGGAGGTTAAGCGGTCAGGCGCGTCGCCGTTCCAAACGGCCAAGCCTGAACACGCCGTCACATGGCGCGCTCCAGAGGCGCTTCCGTACCCGTCATGCGCGGATCCGGAACCTTGGTCTGAGTGCGCAGGAAGCCGGTCGCGGCCGTGGCCAGATACACGACGAACAACAGGGCCAGGATGGCGCCGACAATCATCAGCAGCCGCCGCGGCTGTCGCAGGATCGGGGGCTTTTCCTTGTTTGCGAGGGGCAAGAGGAACTCCTTTCGTCGTGGAGGAGAAGGAAAAGGCGCGCGGCCCGTTCCATACGGCCCCGGTCGCTTCTCGATTTCCGGCCCGGTGATTCGAGGCCTTCTCGAGCCGAGTCGCCGTCACGCTGGTGAGGATGACGCGCGCCGGCGAGCCGAACCCAGCGGGGAACGTCCGCGCTGGGGGCGACTTAGGAAGGCACGCCTTCAGTCGTTCAAGAGGAGCCGTCATGTCCGACCGCCTGACCATGCAGGATCCCCGCAATCAGTATCCGCGCCCGCCGTTTCCGCGTCAGCCTCAGCCTGCGCCAGGCCTGGTCGCCAGAATGGAGCCTCAGCCCGATCACGGGGAGGAGACCTATCACGGCCACGCGCGATTGAAGGGGCGGCGCGCTCTGATCACCGGCGCTGATTCCGGCATCGGTCGCGCGGTGGCCATCGCCTACGCCCGTGAGGGCGCCGACGTGGCGATTTCCTATCTCCCCTCGGAGGAAGCCGACGCGCGCGAGGTGATCGCCCTGATCGAGGCGGAGGGCGTCAAGGCGCTGGCCCTGCCGGGGGACGTGCGAGACGAGGCGTGGAATGCGACTATGGTGGAGCGCGCGCTCGAGGCCTTCGGCGGCCTGGACATCCTGGTCGTCAACGCCGGCCGGCAGCAGTTCCGCGAGGACGTGGGCCAGGTCTCGACCGAGGATTTCGACGCCACGCTGAAGACCAATCTCTACGCCCTGCACTGGCTGTGTCAGGCGGCGACGCCCCACCTGCCGCCGGGGGCGGCGGTCATCACCACGGCTTCGATCCAGGCCTACGAGCCGTCGGACATCCTGCTGGACTACGCCACCACCAAGGGCGGGATCGTCACCTACACCAAGGCCCTGGCCAAGCAGTTGATCGAGAAGGGCGTGCGGGTGAACGCCGTGGCGCCGGGACCCTTCTGGACAGTGCTGCAGCCCAGCGGCGGCCAGCCTCAGGAGAAGGTCGAGAAGTTCGGCGCCCACAGCGCCTTCGGCCGTCCGGGCCAGCCGGTCGAGATCGCGCCTGTCTACGTACTTCTGGCCTCGCAGGAGGCCAGCTTCGTCACAGGCGAGGTCTGGGGCGTCACCGGCGGCGCCGGGATCGCCTGACCCTCTTCAGACCTCGAACACGCGATAGGGCGTGTCGCCCAGGGTCCGCAGCACGGGGAGGGCGACGTTATAGACCGGAACGCCGCGCGCCGTGCGGCCCTCCGGCGCTCCGCGATGGGCATGGCCGTGCAGCACCAGCTTGACATTCTCATAGCGATCAACGACCTCGGCCAGCCGCGATGAGCCGAGGAAGGCGTGGATCTCGGGGGGCTCGCCGATCACCGTATCCACCACGGGGGCGTAATGGAGCAGCACCACGCTCCGCTCGGTGCGCAGCGTCCGGATCGAATTCTCGATGAGGTTGGCGTCTTCTATCGCCTCATTGACGAAGGTCTTGACCGGGGCCTCGCCGAAGGAGCTGAGCATATAGCGGCCGAAACCGCCGACGAAGCCCTTGCCCCCGGCGAAGCCGACGCCGTCGATCTCATAGGCCTCGCCGGTCAGCATCCTGACCCCGGCCTCCGTCAGCATACGGGTCACTTCCTGCGGCTGGCCGCACTCGTGCTCGTGATTGCCAAGAACGCCGACCATGGGGATGCGGCAGGCGCGCAGGTCTTCCAGCAGGTTCTCCACCTCGACCGTCTTGCCGAAATTGACCAGGTCGCCGCACAGGCACAGCACGTCGGCGTCCTCATGCACCCGGTCGAACAGGTCGCGATAGGCGCGATGCGAGGTTTCGCCGACATGCAGGTCGCCGACGGCGGCGACGCGCAGCTTATTCTTCGGCCCGGACTCCATGCCCGGCTGGGGCGTCTGGCCTTCGGCGGAAGCGGGGGCGGCGGTGTCAGGCGACGGGGTCATGGCGTTCCTCCAGGCCCTTGCCCACCACGTCGCCGAAGCCCCATTCGGAGATGTCGGCGATATAGTCGCGCGGGCTGAACAGACGGCCTCGGCAGACCTTAACGCGCGGCGGCGGCAGATCGATCTGGGCCTGCAGGCGGCCGATCAACTCTGTCATCAGCCACGTTGGCACCAGGCCGCGCTCGGTCGGATAGGCGAAGCGGAAGTTGAGCAGATGCGCCAGCAGCACCTCCCAATAGAGGTCCATCTGATCCAGCAGCGACTTCCAGTCGATGGCCTCGGCCTGCTTCAGGATGACGTGGTTCACATCTGCGCCGTCGTAGCGATAGCGGTCCTGGATGAAGGCCTTGGACAGGATCAGGGCGGTCGGCGGCGTGATCGTCACCTCATGCCCGTAGACGGTGATGCGGTCCGGCCCGAACCAGCTGTCGGACACGGCGATGGTGCCGTTCGACATGGCGAAGATCACGTCGAAGAAATGCTTGTCGTCCTTCCAGACCTTGGCGATCCAGCGTTCGTCCTCGACGTCGGTGCGATAGCCGCGCGCCTGGAAGAAGGCGAGGATTCGAGGGTAGTCGCCGGGCTTGCAGAAGACGTCGAGGTCCTTGGTCGGCCGACGGATTCCCGTATAGGCGGTAACCGCATAGGTGCCCGACAGCAGGAAGGGCACCCCGGATTCCTTCAGCAGGCGCAAGGCCTCCTCATAGAAGGCCTGGGCTTCGGGCGGTGGTTCAAAGGCAGGGTCGGCGACCGTGTCGGACATGGGGTGCGGGTTCCTGAACAGGGCAGGGGAACGGCGCATATGGAAGCGGGGTTCCGCCGGGTCCTCGCAGGTCCGGCGCCGTCGCGCACGATTTCATCTCCCTGTTGTTCGCACGGGCGCCCCGCCCTAGGAGGGGGAGCTTGACGGTTGGGAGGACAGGTCATTCTTACGCGGCGCGAAACATCCTTCGGGCTTCTGGCGGCGGGTCTGGGCTCGCTGACCTTGCCTTCGCGAGGGCAGGACGCCCTAGCGGCGCGGTTGGCCCGGGACGCCATTCCCTTCGACGCCGCCTTTGATCCCGCCGAGGAAAGAACGCTCGCGGACGCTCTCGCCCGCATCATCGGCGATCGCGACATCGTCATGCTGGGGGAATCCAGTCATGGCGACGGGGCCTCCATCCGATTGAGGGGGCGGCTGGTCGAGCTTTTGCACAGGCGGTTCGGCTTTGATGTTCTGGCGTTCGAGGCGGACTTCTGGTCCGTCACCCGCGGGTGGGGCGACATCTCGCAACCTGAACAGATCCGCCCCTTCGCGCAGACCAACATCTATGACTTCTGGGGCAGGGCGCCCGCCGTCGATGGATTATGGGCCTATGTCGAGACCGTCTTCCGGGCCGGCGGGCGACTTGACGTCTGCGGCTTCGACTGTCGGCTGAAGGGCGCAAGCGCGCGCAGCGGCGTGGTCGATGTCCTGCGCCCCGTCGCGACGGCGGTCGGCCTGCCCGATGATGCGTTCGAGGCGTTCGTCCGAGGCTACGCCGCTCTTCAATCGGCGGAATTCGACGCCCCGCCGGAGCCGGCGGTGCAGGAGGCCTATTTCGCCGCACTCGCCCGCTTCGTGTCCCTGCTTCGTCGCGATGACGCCGCGCCGGGCGACGCCAGCGGACAGATTCTCGCCGAACTGGCCAGCCTTGACGCCTGGGCCCGGTTCGCCTGGCTGGGCCATTCCAGGGACGAAGCCATGGCGGCCAATCTCGGCTGGCTGATCCGTCATAGGCACCCGGGACGGAAGATCATCGTCTGGGCGCACAACAACCACATCCTCAAGGACACCTCGGTCTATCTGGATGTTCGCGATAAAGGACCGGCCGCACAGATCGCCGCCATGAGCGACGCGCAGAAGACCGCCTTGGCCTACGTCGGCGGCGTGACCTCCCGCGCCTTCCCCGACAGGGTATGCGCGATTGCGACGACCCTTGGGCGCGGCCACGTCAGCGCTTTGTCGCACAAGGCGCTGGATGGATCCGAAATCGACTTCGGCGTGACCCGTCCAGTCCCAGCCCAGGAGGCGGATTCGCTTGAGGCGGCGCTGCTCGATCGCGGGAGCGGCGCAGCCGTGATCGACTTCAAAGGCTTGGCGCGCGGCGATTTCTTCCGGTCGCGCCTGCTCGACCTCAGCTTCTCCGCCGAGGCGCCCTATGGGCGAGGCTACGACGCCGCGATTTATCTCCGGGACGGCGTAGGCCTGGCGTGATCCGGGTGAACCGTCGCTGCACGCAGGCGTTGGCCCGGGATGGTCGATGCCGTCTGGACACCTTATTGCGGGCCCGCGCCCGATCCGGCCGAGGCGCTGAGCCGCTGGAACGGCGACCCGGTTCTCTGGGCCGTTCTGACGGCTGCCACGGTCGCAGGGCTGGTTCTGCTGCGCGGGCCGGAAAAGGGGCGATACGCGGCGGTGATGGCGGTGCTGACGATCGGCTTCATCTCGCCTCTGTGCGCGCTGAGTGCGGCCCTGTTCACCGCACGGACCTTGCATCACCTTTTGCTGGTGCTGGCGGCGGCGCCCTTGCTTGCTCTGTGTTTGCCCCGGCTGAAACGGCCGCGTCTGGCGGCGGCCACCGCGGTGCAGGCGGTGGTCTTCTGGGCCTGGCACGCGCCCGGGCTCTACGTCCAGGCCCTGTCGCATGACGGGGTCTATTGGCTGATGCAGATCAGCATCCTGGGGAGCGCCGTCTGGTTCTGGGCGGCGGTGCGAAGCGCCAGAGGGCATGCGGCCATCGCGGCCCTGCTGGCGGCCATGCTGTTGATGGGGCTTCTGGGCGCCCTGATCATGTTCGCGGGTCAGCCGCTCTACGCCCCGCATTTCGCCAGCACCCTGGCCTGGAACATGACGCCGCTGGAGGATCAGCAGGCGGCGGGCCTGATCATGTGGGCCCCGGCGGCGGCGGCCTACCTCCTGGTCGCCTTGTGGCGGGTCAACGGCCTGCTGAAGCCGGTCGACGAGGCGGCGGCATGATCGACCGGCTGATCGCCCAGGCGCTGGAATGGGCCGCCGGTCATCATGATGAGGGGCGCTATTCCCCCGTGGCCATCTGGTTTCACTGGATCATGGCAGGTCTGGTCGTGTTCCAGTTGGGCTGGGGCTGGTGGATGGGGAGGTTGCCGGTCGGCGGCGAGAAGGTCGCGGCCTATGAGGTCCATTTCGCCGTCGGCGTGCTGATGCTGCTGCTAGTCATCGGTCGCCTGACCTGGCGGCTGGTCGCGCCGGACCTGATCAATGACGCGGACAAGCCGGGCTGGGAAAGCACCGCCGCCCACGTCACCCACTATGTCTTCTACCTCTGCCTGTTTGGCCTGCCGCTGTCGGGCTGGGCTATGATCTCGGCGACGGCGCGGGACACCCAGCTGGCGGCGGCGGGCTTCATCCCCTGGCCGCTGTTGCCGATGCAGGATCTGTCGAACCGTCAGCTCTGGGCGGTCGAGGCGACGGCCGAGTGGATGCACTGGGGTCTGGTCCTGACCCTTCTGCTGATGATCCCGATCCATGCGGGGGCGGCGCTCAAGCACCATCTGATCGATCGGGACGACGTATTTCACGCGATGCTGCCGGTCGTGCCGCAGCCGAAGCCGAAAAGGACGCGCTGGCAGAGGCGTTGGCGTGCGCTTGAGAGGCGGGTCGGGTCGACAGCCACGCGGCTATGGCGCGGGCTTCTTCTTTCGTCAGATGCTGGACGGCGGCGGCCATGACGCCGCGGGGGTCGTTGCGCCGCCGGCCGGACTTCCAGCGATCGATCTGCTCCAGAGTGTAGGCGGCGGGCTGCCCGGCGACGATCGGCTGACCCGCGCCTGCGCCCTGGCCTTGAGTTCCATGGCAGGCGGCGCAGGCGGTGATCCCTCGTGCTGTGTCGCCGGTCAGCCAGATCGACGGCGGAGGGGCGGCTGACGCACCGGCGGGCGGAGCGGGCAGTCCGGCGTACCAGGCGGCCACGATGCGGCGGGCGTCGGAGTCAAGGCCGCGCGCCACGCGGGTCATAACGTCGTCGGGCCGCAGGCCGCCGGCGTAATCCTCCATCTGCTTCTGCAGATAGCCCCGGTCCAGACCCGCCAGGCGCGGCGAGGAAACGCCGTCGCCTTCGCCTTTCAGGCCGTGACACGTGAAGCAGGCGTTGCCCGCGCCGCCCGCGCCGCCGCTCATGGCGATGATCTCGCCGGACGCCTGAAAGGCGCGATCGGTCTCACCCGGCGTCGTATCGCAGGCGGCGAGGGTCAGTCCCAGAAAAGCGAGGGGCAGGGCGCGCACCCCGATCCAACACCGGCCTTGCGGCACCGGTTCCGCTTCGGAACCCCCGGCCGCCCGATGGATTGGTTCTGGCGAAGCTGAAAGGGGCCGGATGCCGTCATGTCACGACGATGGGGAAGATAGGGGCGGCGGTCTCGGCCGTCGGCCTGTTGGGGCTGGCCGCCTGCGCGGACAAGGCCGGGGCGCCGCGCGACCTGGCGGGCGCCGATCCCGCCGAAGGGTTGCGTCTTGTCCGGACCCAGGGCTGCGGCGCCTGCCACGCCATTCCCGGCGTGGCCTGGCCCCAGGGGCGGACCGGCGGATCGCTGGCGGGCGTCGGGGCGCGGCCGATGATCGCAGGGCGCCTGCCGAACCAGCCTGCGATCATGGCCGCCTTCGTGCGCGACGCGCCGTCGCTGCTGCCCGACACAGGCATGCCGCCCATGCCCCTGAGCGAAGCCGAAGCCCGCGACATAGCGGCCTACCTCTATACGCTCGATGACGACTGAGACGCCGGACATGCTGGGCGGCTGGCCGCCGCCGGTTCTGGACCCTGCAGGGCCGTTCGCCGGGCCGGTGACGGTCGTCGCCTGGGTGCTGTTCGTCATGGGCGCGGTCGTGCTGGCCGTCGTCCTGATCGCACTGGGCGTCGCCCTGTTCGGGCCGAGGAAGTGGAAACGTCGAGCGGGCGGCGAGCGGCTGGTCTGGATCGGCGGCCTGGCCTTTCCGGTGGTCGTGTTGACGGGGTTGCTGATCTACGGCCTCAGCGTCACCGCGCGCGTGTCGGATGCGCCGCGCGACGGCGAGATGCGCGTGCGCGTCACCGGCGAGATGTGGTGGTGGCGCGTGGCCTATCTGGACGGCCAGGGCCGCGAAACGGTCCAGGACGCCAATGAGGTTCACATCCCCGTCGGCCGCCCGGTGGTGGTCGAACTGGAGAGCGCCGACGTCATCCATAGCCTGTGGGTGCCGCGCCTGGGCGGCAAGACGGACATGATCCCGGGCCGCCGCAACTTCATGCGCCTGCAGGCTGACAAACCGGGCGTCTATGCGGGACAGTGCGCCGAATATTGCGGCGGACCCCACGCCCTGATGGGCTTCGTCGTCGTCGCCCATGCCGAGGCCGACTTCGAGGCCTGGCGGGCCAGGCAGGCCGCGCCCGCCGCGGCGTCCGCCCTTCCGGGCGCGGCGGTGTTCGGCGCCTCGGGCTGCGGCGCCTGCCATACCATACGCGGAACGGAGGCCAACGGCCTGGCCGGGCCGGACCTGACCCACGTCGGTTCGCGCCAGACGCTGGGCGCGGGCATCCTGCCCAACAATCAGGGCACGATGGCGGGGTGGATCGCCGACAGCCAAGGGATCAAGCCGGGCAACCGCATGCCCTCCTATCCGGTGCTGACCGGGCGCGAGCTGCGCGACCTGGCCGCCTATCTGGACAGTCTGAAATGACGTCGGAAACCGGCTTCGACGTCCGCAAATACGATCGCTTTCCCACCGAGGAGCCGCGTCCGGATGGCGAGCTGGAGCAGCTGGAAGCCGCCTGGTGCGGTCCGCGCCGTCCCGGCGAGTGGATCACGGCGATCAACAACAATATCATCGGCGTCTATTACGTCGGCGCGGCCATGCTGTTCTTCGTGCTTGCGGGGGTGCTGGCGCTGCTGATGCGCACCCAGCTGGCCCTGCCGATGACGGGCTTCCTGCCGCAGGATACCTACAACCAGATCTTCACCATGCACGGCACGGTGATGATGTTCCTGTTCGCCGTGCCGGCGGTCGAGGCGCTGGGCGTGCTGCTGCTGCCGCAGATGCTGGGGGCGCGCGACCTGCCGTT
>Ga0308157_10008545_pt1 | contig 11615 bp, 11 predicted proteins | sample PhyBR1_FD_201035 | JGI IMG/M metagenome (GOLD analysis project Ga0308157, IMG submission 201035) | Phyllosphere microbial communities from UC Gill Tract Community Farm, Albany, California, United States - DLSLB.R1 | ecosystem: Host-associated > Plants > Phyllosphere > Unclassified | place: USA...
GCGGTGCCGGCCACGCCGAAGACGGCGTACAGCCAGCGCAGCCAAGGGCCGGCGTAGTTGCCCATGTGCAGGCCGACGAAGGTGAAGGAGGTCATCATGGCGACGCTTTCCGGCGCGCCCTGCGACAGCGTGGCGCCACTGACGCCATCGAACGTCCACGTCTCGCTGCGCTTGTAGGCCACATGGTCGGCCGCCGAACGGGTAAAGCTCACGCGGGCATTCTGATCATTGGGGTTCTGCACCTGGATGAAGCCCATGCGCGCCCCCGGCACCTGCGTCTGTACCTTGGCGTACAGGGCTGGCAACGAGGTCAGGGGGGCCGCGGCACCGGCAGCGGGCACGGTCTGATCACGCCCGAACAGGTCGGCGAAGTAGCCGTCGGCGCTGCCGTAGCTGGCGAGGATGCCGGCCGGCATGACCATGTACATGAAGATCACCAGGCTGCTGTAGCTGATCATCAGGTGGAACGGCAGCACCAGCACGCCGATGGCGTTGTGGCCGTCCAGCCAGGAGCGCTGCCCCTTGCCTGGGCGGAAGGTGAAGAACTCCTTGAAGAACTTCTTGTGGGTGATGATCCCGGTCACCAGCCCCAGCAGCATGATGAAGGCACAGAAGGTCGACAGCCAGCGGCCCCAGGGGTGCGGCATCTCCAGCTGGAAGTGGAAGCGGTAGAAGAACTCCCCGCCTCGGCTCTCGCGGGCTTCGACGACCTCCCCGCTGCGCGCGTCGAGTTCCTTGCCGGTAAAGCCCCGGCGGCCGACCGCGTTCTTGTCGCGCCAGTTGACGCTGATGGCCGGCTCGCGCTCGCTGGGCAGGCGGATGAACCAGCTGCTGGCGTCGCTGGCGTTGGCCTGCAGGTAGCGCTGGGCCACGGCCAGGCTGGCAGCCGGGTCGAGCGCATGCCGTTGAATCTCCGGCTTGCTCCAGTGGCTGATCTCTTCCTTGAAGTACGAGAGCGTCCCGGTCAGGAAGATCGCGAACAGCAGCCAGCCGAAGATCAGACCGAGCCAGGTGTGCAACCAGGCCATCGCCTGGCGGAAGCCCTCTTTCATGGGTGCGCCATCCCGTAGAGCAGGCCATTGATCGCGCCCAGCACCAGACTCGGCGTCAGCACACCGACCCAGGCGCGCCAGGCGCTGCGGCAGGCGAAGCACCAGAGAAAGGCCAGCACGTAGAAAACGAACGACAGCATCGAGCCGATCAGCACGGCATCGACCTGCGGCCCCGGGATCAGCAACGCCAGGCACACACTGACCATTGACGCCAGCAAGTAGCCCCCCAGCAAGGCGGCCAGGCAGCGCGAGGCGACGGCCAGTCGATAACCGAGCGAGAGCCCGGCGGCGTTGCTTTTCATCGAACGTATCCAGAGGGAGGGCAAGGGTTGCGATAATAATGAGTTGGATTCTCATATGCAAAGCGGCACCGCACGTTTCCCTTGCCGCTCATCCTCACGCGCTCTAAAATGCGAACAATTCTCGATCCCACTCGCGCCTGCCTGGTGCTGGAGTCAGCATGGCGGTTCCCCACCCTACCCCTTTGGTCGAAGGCCTCTACCGAGACCACCATCGCTGGCTGACCGGTTGGCTGCGGCAGCGCCTGGGCTGCCCGCACAATGCCGCAGACCTGGCGCAGGACACCTTCGTCAAGCTGCTGCATGTGCGGGAAACACCCCAGTTGATCGAGCCCCGCGCTTTTCTGGTGACCATCGCCAAACGGGTCATGTGCAACCACTTCCGGCGTCAGGAACTCGAGCGGGCCTACCTGCAGGCCTTGGCGCAGGTCCCTGAGGCCTGTGTGCCCAGTGAGAAACACAAAGCGATCATCTTCGAAACACTGCTCGAGCTCGACCGGTTGCTCGATGGCTTGCCGGGCCTGGTCAAGCGCGCGTTCTTGCTGTCGCAGGTCGATGGATTGGGCCAGTCCGAGATCGCCGTGCAGCTGGGGATTTCGCTGGCCACGGTCAAGCGCTATCTGCACAAGGCAGCCTTGCGCTGTTATTTCGCCCTGTGAGCCGTTCCTTCGCCCCGCCCGTGGCCGAGCAGGCCGTGCACTGGCTGCTCGCCTCGCAGGATGACGACTTCGGCCCGCGCCAGCAGGCGGCCTTTGCTGACTGGCTCGAAGCCGACCCGGAGCATCGCCGCGCCTGGGAACACATCCAGCAGGTCAACCGACGCTTTCGCACGGTCGCCTCACCGGTCCTTCATGCCACCTTGCAAGCGCCGCCCTCGCCCGCGCGACGACACGCGCTCAAGGCCCTGCTGCTGGCAGGTGTGGTGACCGGGTGCGGGTTGGGTCTGCAAACGCACCCGTCGATGCCGCACCTGCTGGCCGACTACCGCAGCCCGCTCGGTCAGCGTCGGCGCCTGACCCTGGACGATGGCAGCCTGTTGCAACTGAACACCGCCAGCGCCGCCGATGTGCAGGTCACCGCACAGGCGCGTCACGTCAGGTTGCTGGAGGGCGAAGCGCAGCTCGACGTGCGCGCCGCGTCGCGACCTTTGTCGCTGGAAACGGCCGGTGGGCGGCTGCAGCTCGAACACGGGCGGTTCAACGTGCGCCGGTTCATCGGCTACAGCCATGTATCGGTGCTCGACGGTGTGGCGGTCCTGCACGGCCAGGGCTTGCAGGCAGGGCAGCAAGCCCGGCTGCTGGACGACCGGTGGCAGGCGGTGGCGCCCCTGGACCCCAACGTCGGCGCCTGGGTCGATGGCATGCTCGTCGCCTCGCACATGCGCCTGGCGGACTTTCTCGACGAGCTGTCGCGCTACCGCCCCGGTCGACTAGGGTGCAGCGAGCGCATCGCGGGGCTGCGCGTATCCGGCTCGTACCCCCTAGACGACAGCGAGCGCATCCTGCGCATGCTCAGCGTGGCCCTGCCCGTACGGGTACGGCGCTTCACGCGCTACTGGGTTCAGGTAGAGCCGGCCTGACCTGGACCACACGGCTGCCGATTTTTTTCATCGCGTGTGAGCCATTTCGTCGACCTCGCGTGACAGACAAGGCAAAGACCCACTTTCGAAGGATGCCCGCTTCATGCCTCTGCCACGCACGCCCTGCCTTCCAGCGTTGCTGTTCGCCACCAGTCTGGTGCTCCCCGTACCCGCCGTGCAGGCGGCCGAGACGCGCACGTATCACATCGCTGCCGGTGGGCTCGAGGATGCCCTGAACCAGTTCGGCCGGCAGAGCGGCGTGTTGATCGCCTATGGCTCAGCCTTGACCCAGGGCCTGCTCAGCCCTGGCCTGGAGGGCACCTATGAGGTCGCCGCCGGTCTGGAGGCGCTATTGCGCGGCAGCGGCCTGCAGGCACAGCCGAATGCTGGCGGCTATACCTTGGAGCCCGCGAGGGCACCCGTGGCAGGCGCGCCGCTCGAGCTGGGCACCTCGACCGTGGTCGGTGACTGGCTGGGCGACGCCCGCCAGGATCGGGTGTTCGAGCACGCCGGTGCCCGTGACGTGATCCGTCGCGAGGAATTCCAGCGCAGTGGCGCCGCGACCGCCCGGGACGTACTCGACCGCATGCCAGGGGTCAACGCGCCCGAGAACAACGGCACCGGTGGTCATGACCTGGCGCTGAACTTCGGCATCCGCGGTCTCAACCCACGACTGGCCTCACGCTCCACGGTGCTGATGGACGGCATTCCGGTGCCCTTCGCGCCGTACGGGCAGCCTCAGTTGTCGCTGGCCCCGATCAGCCTGGGCAACATGGACGCGGTGGACGTGGTGCGCGGCGGCGGCGCGGTGCGCTATGGCCCGCAGAACGTCGGAGGCATCGTCAACTTCGTCACCCGCGCGATCCCCGAGGCACCCACGCTCAAGGCCTCCATGACCAACCGCATCAGCCCTTCGTCGAGCCATGATGGCTTCAAGAACACCGCCAATCTGCTGGTCGGTGGTACCAACGACAATGGGCTGGGCGGTGCGCTGCTGTACTCCGGCACCCGTGGCGGTGACTGGCGCGAACACAGCGACACCCAGATCGACGACCTCATCCTCAAGAGCGCGCTGCAGCTGGACGAGGCCAACAGCCTGCATGCCATGGCGCAGTACTACGAAGGCGAGGCAGACATGGCAGGAGGCCTGAGCAAAGCCGATTTCGACGCCGATCCCTATCAGTCGACTCGCCCCAAGGACAGGTTCTGGGGCCGCCGGACGTTGTTCAACGTGGGCTACGATTACCGTCAGGACGACCGTCAGTTCAGCGTCAACAGCTTCTTCACCAAGACCTTGCGCAGTGGCTACCTGGACCAGGGCAACTTCGTGTCCCTCTCGCCGCGCGAGTACTGGGTGCGCGGCCTGGAGACGCGGTTCTCGCAAGGCATCGCCCTCGGCGACAGCTGGCACGAGCTGGGCGTCGGTTATCGCTACGTCAACGAATCCGGCCATGAGCTGCGCTTTCGCGAGGCCCCGGGCGCCGACCTGCCGACCACGGCCAGCCGTAACGATCGCGACACCCGTGGGCACACCGAAGCCCACGCCGTGTATCTGGACGATCGCATCGACATCGGTCGCTGGACGCTGACCCCAGGCATCCGCTACGAAATGATCGATTCCGAGCAGAACAATGCCCTCAGTGGCAGGCGCTACCAGGGCGACTACACGACCGCGCTGCCTGCGTTGAACGTGCTCTATCACCTGAGCGAGCGCTGGAACCTGTACGCCAACACCGAAGGCTCCTTCGGCAGCGTGCAGTACAGCCAGATGCCCAACCGCGTCAGCAGTGGCGAAGTGAAGCCGGAAAAGGCCCGCACCTGGGAAATCGGCACACGCTACGACAGCGGCGACCTGCAAGCCGAACTGGGGCTGTTCCTGATCAACTTCGACAACCAGTACGAAAGCAACCAGACCAACGACTCGGTGATCGCCCGTGGCGAGACGCGCCACCAAGGCATCGAAACCCGTGTGCGCTATGCGCTGGATGGCCTCGACCCGCGCCTGGCCGGCTTCGACGTGCATGCCAGCTACGCCTTCGTCGATGCGCGCATTCGCGAGGACGGGCCCAACAAGGGCAACCGCGTGCCCTTCTCTTCACGTCACAAGGGCGACCTGGGCGTGGGCTACAGCGAAGGGCCCTGGCAGGCCAACCTCGATGTCAGCTTCCAGGACGGCCAGTTCGCCGACAATGCCAACACCCGTGCCGAAAGCGCCGACGGCAGCACGGGAAGAATCCCGGGGTACATGTTGGCCAGTACCCGCGTGGCCTATGACTTCGGCCCCGAGTTGTCGAACCTGAACGTTGCCCTGGGGGTGAAGAACCTGTTCAACCGCGAGTACTACACCCGCTCGTTCGATGACAACAACAAGGGCAAGTATGTCGGGGAGCCGCGCACGCTGTACCTGCAGACGTCCGTCGAGTTCTGACCACATCACTCAACCCTCGACGGCCGGTAAATACCTTTTGCAACAGGACATTTATCTGTCGAAGGGGGTTGAATTCTATGCACTTTCCCCCGACCTTGGAGTCAAGAGGCAATAGATCCCTTGGCTTTTTCGGCCAGGGCAAGGGCCTCTTGCGAGCCAGCTGAATAAGGATTGAACCATGCAGATCCAGGTCAACAGCAGCAATCAAATCGAAGGCGGCATCCGTCTCAACGACTGGGTGACCAGCACCCTGCAAAGCGCGCTCGAACGCTATGAGGAAGACCTGACCCGCATCGAGGTGCACCTGAGCGACGAAAACGGTGGCAAGTCCGGGGCCGACGACAAGCGTTGCCAGCTCGAAGCACGACCCAAGGGGCACCAGCCGATCTCCGTGACCCACAACGCCCCCTCGCTCGAGCTGGCCATCGATGGCGCCGCCGAGAAGCTCGACCATGCGCTGGAGCACTTGTATGGCAAGCTGCGTGACAAGCGCGCGGTGCCGGAACTGATCGAAGACCCGGACCTGAAAGACCCGGAAGACGCCGAAGAACTGGAAGGCCTGCAGGACTTGCAAGCCCAGGAAGAGGCCAAGGCCTCGAAAGCCTGACCGATGCGCCGGGCGCCGGGCTTCGTGCCCTGCGTCCGGCCTGGCGTGAACCAACGCCCGTCGTCGCTGGTCAATCCTTGCACGTCCCTCGCCACAGAACCGGCACCATGCACAACCCGTTCAATCTCATCAGCGATGCCTTCGCCCCGCGTTACCGGGTCAACCTGAGCATCGAACGACTCGACGGCAGCATCATGCTGACCTTGTCCACCGAGCACGGCGTGGCCACCAAGCGCCTGATCACCCCCGAGCAACGCAACGACCCTCAACGCCCTCAACGCCTTCAGCGCGTGATCGACCGCATTCGCCTGGACCTCGCCTCCGAGCAGGCGGGAGACACCCTGCCTCTGCTGACAGGCCTGCCACGCTCGCCCGCCTCGTCCACACCCGTGACCGGCGTCGCCCTCTGAGCACCACGCCTGTCACCGGCAGTTGATCACTTGCCGTCGTCCAGGTCCTTGCCGTGTGCATCGAGCACACGCGCCGAGGGGTAGCGATACGAGGCATAGCGCACCACCAGGATGGAAAACGCCAGCAGCAGAATGCCGCCGCACAGGTACAGCAGCCCGACATCCGGCGCCTTGTGGTGCGACACGTCACCGATCAGCAGGCGCGTCAGCGCGGTGATCGCGACGTAGAGCAGGAAGCGGATCGGCATGTGGTTGGTCTTGACCTATGAGGTTAACACCTTGTCTCGATCAGTCAGTACCAACGAGAATAGTTCCCACGCTATAGGAGTCTTAGGGAATCAACCGTTGGGGTTCCTCCTCCGTTCAGCCAGCAGAACGCCCCTGAAAGTATCATTGACATGATCGCCACCTTATGATGGCATGAGGCCATAGCAGCCAAATGAAAATTATAAGGAGCGTATGATGGCTGGAGGAGAAAGAGCGGGAATTGCGGAAATTGCAGTTAAGGTGGCAACTGAATTACTTCCTTGGCTTAAGTGGAAATACCACTCCCCACCTGATCAGAACTTTGAGTGCGTTCAAGCACCCAAACATAAACAGTCAAAAAATGAAACAGATGAGGTTTCAGAACAAAACCACAACCATCCTACAGATGTAGTTTATTCATATATTGATCCCTATACTGAAAAAACCATTGCGATCAATACCGACTTGAAAAGTTATGCTACGGGCACGATTAAGCAATCCAATATTAGGAAATCGCTAAAATCCTTAGCACAGACCATAGATTGTGCCCGATATAGTGAAGAGTGGAAAGCAAGATATTCCCTAAGCGAAGAAGATATTGAGATCCGTGGAATGCTCTTTGTCTACAACCACGACGGAGGTTGGGACAATAATTTTTATGATGTTTTCTACGGAAAAAAGAACCCGAAAAGGTCAAAAGCCTCTACTGAAAATGAGAACGATATAAATGTTTTAAATATTGACCTACAGGCAAACCAGCAAATACATATCCTTGAACCTAAAACTATAAAATATATAAAAACTGTTTTCGACGACCTTGAGAAACTTGACTCACGCTCAGAATTCAACCGCAGAAACTATCAATTCTTCTATCCCGATTTAAACCTACACAAAACTAACAGCCCTCCAATTGAACGCCCCGCCACTTTAGAGCTTATATCCGCTCCATTTATGATTATCGAATACCAAGGAGAAGTTCTGTACAACGGGAATCAAGAAGAGATTAAGAAGGTTGCTCCAGGCTACAAAGTTCACTACAAAGAAAAAATTGAAAGCTGGAAAGAAATTTTCTTCCTCCTTGATTCCCTATCAAACTATCAAATGTTAAATAGCAGTAAAAAAATATCTGTAAGGGCGATCGCACAAGATCAAGGAAACATGGCTCAAAACCATTTTAGAACAGCTGTCCAAGAATATATAAAAAAATGGGGTAAAAACGAGGTACTATCGGGAATCAGCTTCGATTTGATACCTACTATCAGTGATACATTTAGCACCCAAGAAATTGAATGCGAGTGGTAATCATGGAAAACCAAAGTATCTACATGCCGAATGACAAGGCCATATGCGATGCGGTACAAAGCTCAAAGATAAACAACCAAAGCTTGGCGGAAATATTTTTCAAACGAGGGATTATAGTTTCGCCAAAAACAGACAGAACCCCCTTAGCTCTATATTATTCAAGAATGTTCACAGGATTTCAAGACTTTGACTCCTTGACATCAAACCTTCAATCAATAACACATCGTGACAAAATCACCTCAAGATTCATTAAAGGCATTGATAGCGATGAAGCACTAGAGGCAGCGAACAAATTAAAGGAAATAATAAACTCCAAAGATTACCCGAAAGACGCAAATGCTTCGATATTGAAGCACCCAAACGAAACAACTTTAACCATTGCATATAGCGACATAAACCCCAACAAGAGCCAGCTGCAGCAAGTAGTTACAAAGGAAGCAGTAATAAGTATATCAAGCATAGCCGGAGAACTTATAATTAGGTCCCCCTACAACGAGGACTCCGAAAAGTGGATCACTCATTTCCTTGAGATCTTAAGCTCAGATAAGAAGCAGCTTATCAAAGCTGAAACAATATCTCTTGAATTCATTGATGACGCCAAGCTTAGATCAAAATTTCTTGAAGACTTAATTAAGAATATCGAAGGATTTTCACTGAAAGACGTCTCAAAGGTCTCAGTATTCAACCCTGAGAAAAATAAAGACGAAGAATCTGAATTAGATCAGAATGATGGTGCAGAAGAAGATATCGACACAGGTATTCATGTCTTCAAAGCGTCATTAAATGGCAAAGGCGTATTGAACTCCAAAGAAATTGACTTACTTCATAGCAAAGGATTCTATACGTACCATGCCGTTTGGACATGTACAGAAACTTCAGCCACACCAGATGTGTACGAAATAGAAGTAAAATTTGAAAATTCTGACACCTGCACAAGCTTTTCACATAAAATTAAGGGTTTTTACCGCTACATTTCCAGCGAGAAGTATTCCACTAACAGATTCCCACCTACGGGAACAATAGAAAGAGAGATTCAGTCAAAAATTGAAAGGAAAGCTCGGGAACTCATAGGTAAGCTCATTAAATAACCTACATCAAAGAGAGCTTGTAAGTGAAAAAATTATTCAACATAAAAATCACTGAATTAAAGCCGGCAGATTTATTCGAGAAACTGTCACGCCACGCTCATCTCAATTTGGAGAACCATGGCCTCTACGATTTAACCTTTGAAGACAATAAGATCTCAGGTTTCTTTTGGGCCCGTGAAGCTGTAGTAGTCCCCAATGAACTTGATCTGCACACATTGGGAGAGCCTCTAACATTCTACAAACTAAACAGATTTGAGTTCTCACTCAAACATATAAAGAAATACGAGTACCTGCTAACAATCAGCTCATCCTCACGCTCAATTAAACCTTTACTTAAGCTGCTGCAGGAAACGACTGACACCAAAGTGTTCGTTTCTCAGATTGAGATTTCTCTTACTTCATTAATCCATCAAATAGAAAAAATTAGCTCTGCCCCAATCGAAATAACTCACGCCTATGCTTCCAACCAAGTACTTTCAAAAAGTGAGAAAATCACATTCTCAGTATACAGTACCGAAAACGCTATAAACGCTGCACAGAAAACAATAACCGGAACAACTATAAAATTTGACAGAATAAGGTTGCGAACTTCACACGAAGGAACCATTTTGACATTGGACATAAAAAGCAATTGCTTATACAGCATTTCAGAATCTTCATCTGAGATAGAAAAGATACTGGAGTGCTACGTCCTCAGCACACAGGAAGAGTGATTAATTCTTAACAATCTTTACAAACAGCACTTTAACTAGTGGTAAGCAGCACCAACACGAACCTACTTAAAGGATTCTAGGCAGGCTCAATTTCAGACTTCTCAGCTGAAGCCACCTTAAATCCATCAACAACTTTTAATAACTCAGAAACACAAATAAATCGGCTGTGATCACAATATTCACCATCATTACCGATACCAACAATACCGACTACACGACTATCCTGATTTAGCACTGGTCCGCCGCTATTCCCAGCGTATAGCTCTTTATCCACCTCAACAAAACCAACCCCACTTATGGGGAATTTATTTCTTACAACAGCAGTTTGGTTGCCTGCACTCTGAGCACCTAGCTTGTCTTGCGGGAAGCCCAAAATAGAAACCTCATCGCCGACATCAGCCAGCACTGAAGTTTCCAAATCAAAATAATCAAATTCAGATTTTTCAACTGAAATCTTAAGCAAAGCCAAATCTCTATGAGCGTCACGATAAAGCAATTTAGCCTTATAACTTCTAGATCTAGCGGATGCTTGATAAACAGTTGCTTCCTCCAGCTTGGTACCTTTTAACTCTAACACGTGAGAACATGTCACAAGCACCTGATCAAAAATCATGAAACCAGAACCTTGACCACATTCGAACTCACCGCGTATCTCACCCTCGACTTCCACAACCCAGCATTTAGAGTCATACCACTTGGTAAACTTTCTAAAATCCTCGCTGAATTTATTTTTTGAAACCCCTAGAGGTACTCTGTACTTTAATCCAAGAAGATTAAAACGCAATGCCAGTCGTCTGTAGACCTGCGACTCAAGCCCGACAACCTGCTTCAAAAACAACAGCCGCCCCTGTATATGAGCCTCAATCGGTGGGATCTTTATCTCTTCCTCTTTACCGTCTCCACTCTTTTGTTCTTGCTTAATAATTTTTTCCGAGTATATCCTCCTCGCTTCCTCCAGCCCCTTTGTTTCAATCGAGTGAATCATCGCACCCGTTTTTCTGACATATTGCCGATTTACGTTTGGTTTTTTGTTTACAACTAGACCCGTCACTACTTGCCTTTCGTATCGCCCCTGCAATCTGACCTTTAAGTAATTTATCTTAAAACCAGCGTCGACAATTAGCCTCTCCAAGCTCTGCCCACACTTTGCAAAGTAGTGATTAGGGAGCTTGTCCCCCTTCAACACCTCAACTATATCACTCGCAATATAATCAAGATCATCATAGAAAGAAAAGGTTATATCATCAGCGTATCTTGTGTATTCGGCTCGATTTTTCGCCGCAAGAGTTTTTAGCTTTCTATCCAGCGAAGAGCAAATCATATTTGAAATCACAGGAGAGCTGGGACCGCCTTGTGGCAATTTCCCATTTACCGTTACAAGGTGGGCTATTACAGTTGCTACAGATGAATCTAGGGAATAGGGTTTAGAAACTAATAGGCCGCGAATACGAGCAAATGTAATTGAAGGAAAAAAATCTTGTAGATCCAGATTAAATACAAACTTCTTTCTGGTGTGAGGCTTTGCATTTGCGACAATAGATTTGCCATTAACAAAACCTGTCACATATTTTTTAGGCTCGTAAATCTCATTGAGCAAAACCTTTAATCGACCCTGAAGGGTTTTTAACTTATCAGAGGGAGCCGAGATCTCTCGCACACCACCGCTTTTCTTCTTTATCTCAAATGTTGAGTAGCTTTCTGATGTGGGGTGCAAATAATAGAAATACCTGATTTTCCCATAGGTAGTCCCAAGCAGAGCAGCCAGATCGTCGACTGATTTACATAACTTAAGCTTGCTCAAAAAACCCCCACCCGCATTTCACTCTATAGACTTAAGGGTAACCAAACGTTAACCATTGAGATTAGCGTAGAGCAGTTGGTTATAGCATTT
>Ga0308157_10008547_pt1 | contig 11611 bp, 11 predicted proteins | sample PhyBR1_FD_201035 | JGI IMG/M metagenome (GOLD analysis project Ga0308157, IMG submission 201035) | Phyllosphere microbial communities from UC Gill Tract Community Farm, Albany, California, United States - DLSLB.R1 | ecosystem: Host-associated > Plants > Phyllosphere > Unclassified | place: USA...
CTGCAAGTCAATTACCTGCTTCATTAGAAAGAACATCTTCTTTCTTAACGCATGATGTTTTCAACAATCATCATTCAGAAAGTCAGTTAATGCGTTACATCAAAAAATTAGAGCGTAAAGATTTATCCTTGAATCATTCGATGATTTCATTAGGTTCTTGTACGATGAAATTAAATGCAGCTTCAGAAATGCTTCCTTTATCAATGCCAAATTGGAACAGCATTCATCCGTTTGCGCCAATTGAACAAGCTGAAGGGTATATTACAATGCTTAAAAAATTAGAAGAGCAATTAAATGTAATTACAGGATTTGCTGGTACGACATTACAACCTAACTCTGGAGCTCAAGGAGAATATGCTGGTTTAATGGCTATCCGTGCTTACCATTTGTCAAGAAACGAAGGCCACCGTAATGTATGTTTAATTCCTTCATCAGCACACGGAACCAATCCTGCTTCTGCAGCTATGGCAGGAATGAAAATAATTGTTACTAAAACTACTCCAGAAGGAAATATTGATGTAGAAGATTTAAGAGAAAAAGCGATTGAGCATAAAGATGATCTATCTTGTTTGATGGTAACGTATCCTTCTACTCACGGAGTTTTCGAATCTTCAATTATTGAAATCACAAAATTAATCCACGAAAATGGCGGATTAGTATATATGGATGGTGCCAACATGAACGCGCAAGTTGGTTTAACAAACCCAGCTACAATTGGTGCTGACGTTTGTCACTTAAACTTACACAAAACATTCGCTATTCCTCACGGTGGTGGTGGGCCTGGAGTTGGGCCAATTTGTGTAAACGAAAAACTAGTTCCTTTTTTACCAACCAATCCAATCTTAAACATAGGTGGAGAACAAGCGATTACAGCGATTTCATCTGCACCTTACGGATCAGCTTTGGTATGCTTAATTTCTTACAGCTATATCACAATGATGGGTGCAGAAGGATTAAAAAGCGCCACAGAGCATGCTATCTTAAATGCAAATTATATGAAAGCTCGTTTCGAAGGACACTACCCAATTCTTTATACTGGAGAATGTGGAAGAGCGGCTCACGAAATGATTTTGGATTGTCGTGCATTTAAAGAAAACGGAATTGAAGTAGGCGATATCGCTAAGCGTTTGATGGATTACGGTTTCCATGCTCCTACTGTTTCTTTCCCTGTAGCAGGAACTTTAATGATTGAGCCTACTGAATCTGAAGATTTAGCAGAATTAGATCGTTTTTGTGATGCGCTTATTTCGATTAGAAAAGAAATTGAAGTTGCAACAGCCGATGATAAAAACAATGTATTAAAAAATGCACCTCACACTTTAGCAATGTTGACTGCTGACACTTGGAATTTCACTTACTCAAGAGAAAAAGCAGCTTATCCATTAGAATACATTGCTGAAAATAAATTCTGGCCATCAGTTCGTCGTATAGATGACGCATACGGTGACAGAAATTTAGTTTGTAGCTGTGCGCCGATAGAGGCTTATATGGAAAACTAGTCAATCAGATTTCAAAATACACGAACCCCTTTTGGTTATAATACTAAAAGGGGTTTTTTATTTCATTTCAGGAGCAGAACTTTTGGGGTTTTATTCGACATTCCTCCTGCTGTCCGCTGTATCTTTGTGTCCAAACCCTGGACACAAAGGATGCCGCTCCCATCAGGGTTATTTTAGAAATTTAGTTTTCATAAAATAATTACAAAAAATGGTTCTCCATTCTAATTAAAATCAGCTCTTTTAGAAGTAAAATTTTCTAAAACAAAAGCTAAAAATATTTGTCTTTTTAAAATTCAAAATCATTTATAACAAAAACAATCAACTTTGTTATTAATAAGTTTTAAAGAAACAAAACACATGGTTTGCCATTTTTCATTAAAAAATAAACAATAAATTTAATAAAAAATTACTATTTCATAATTATATGCATGCATAGTATTTTTTATGATAGTTATCATAATTTTATTTATAATTTAGCCATAAATTTAACCCTGAATTTATCTGATAATAGCGGAGAATAATGAAAATAAAAATAATAGGCACCGGAAGTTACATTCCTACTAGAGAAGTCAAAAATACCGACTTCGATAAACATGTTTTTTTGAATGAAGATGGAACTCCATTTGGTTATCCAAATGAGGTTGTAATTAAAAAATTTAAAGGCATAACAGGTATTGAAAATCGACGCTATGCCGAAGATCAACACAACGCATCTGATTTAGCCTTTTTTGCTGCCGAAAAAGCAATACAAAATGCCAATGTAGATCGCGAATCTTTAGATTATATTATTTTTGCTCATAATTTTGGTGATGTAAAATTTGGAACAACACAAACAGATCATCTTCCAAGTTTGGCGACTCGTGTTAAAAACAAATTGGATATAAAAAACCCAAAATGCGTTGCTTACGATATCCTTTTTGGTTGTCCAGGTTGGATTGAAGGAGTTTTACAAGCCAATGCTTTTATCAAATCTGGAATGGCAAAAAGAGTTTTGGTAATCGGTGCCGAAACTTTGTCAAGAGTTGTAGATGATCACGACCGTGATTCAATGATTTATTCTGATGGTGCCGGAGCTTCAATTTTAGAACTTTCAAATGACGAAGCAGGTTTGTTATCTTACGAAAGTGCTACTTTTGCCAATGAAGAAGCTAACTTTTTGTTCTTTGGAAAATCATACAATCCTGATTTAGATCCAGACATTAAATACATTAAAATGTATGGTCGCAAAATATATGAATTCGCACTAAGTCAAGTTCCTTCAGCAATGAAAAGCTGTTTAGACAAAAGCGGAATTGCAATTGATGAAGTCAAAAAAATATTGATTCATCAGGCAAATGAAAAAATGGACGAAGCTATTATTGCTCGTTTCTATAAATTATATGATAAAGTTCCGCCACAAGATATTATGCCAATGAGTATTCATGATCTCGGAAATAGCAGTGTTGCAACTGTACCAACCCTTTATGATCTGATACTACAAGGAAAAATAGAAAATCACGAAATCAACAAAGGTGATGTTGTCATCTTTGCTTCAGTTGGTGCAGGTATGAATGTTAATGCATTCGTATATCGTCATTAAGATTTTACCTGTACGTTTATATTGCAAGTCCACATCGCTTTTATTAGTGATGTGGACTTTTTTTATCAAAAGTTGCTGAGCTTCTATTTTTTTAGCAAACTTGTGTCAAATTTCCTAATTGACTAATTATCTTATTATCCAATTTCTAATCCCTCAATTATCTTTATATTTGCAAACTCTAGAGCAAAAGCGATAGCAAAATTTTAAAAACATGTACGAAAAAACGTTTCCAAATAAAAGATTCAAACTTACCTTAGAATTTTTACAAAAACATATAAAAACATCCGAAACAATCCTGGATTTAGGGGTTGAAAATCCATTTTCTAAAATCATGAAAGAAGCTGGCTTTTCAGTAAAAAATACTACTGGTGAAGATTTAGATTTAAATCAAGATGTTTTAAAAACTGAAAAAACTGATGTCGTAACTGCTTTCGAAATCTTTGAACATTTATTAAATCCGTTTACCATTTTAAACGAAATAAAATCAGAAAAACTGCTGATTTCTATTCCGATGCGTTTATGGTTTTCTCCAGCATACAGAAGCAAAACGGATATGTGGGACAGACATTACCACGAATTTGAAGACTGGCAATTAGATTGGCTTCTTGAAAAAACTGGCTGGAAAATTATCGACAGACAAAAATGGACAAACCCTGTAAAGAAATTTGGTCTAAGACCATTTTTACGCAGTTTCACCAATAGATATTATATTGTTTACGCCGAAAAAGTGACTAGTAATTAGTAAATAGTAATTAGTCTCATGAGATATTATATAATTATTCCCGCTTACAATGAAGAAGCCTTTATGGCTGTAACTTTACAATCTTTGGTAGAGCAAACGGTTTTGCCTTCAAAAATTATTGTAGTCAATGATAATTCAACAGACAGAACACCTGAAATCATTTCGGAATTCAGCCAAAAATACCCATTTATTTCTTTAGTCAATAAAGTTTCAAATGCTATTCATTTGCCAGGAAGTAAAGTGATTCAAGCCTTTCACGAAGGTGAAAAACATATTGATGACAACTATGATATTTTGGTAAAAATTGATGCCGATTTGATTTTTCCTTCTAATTATTTTGAGACCGTAATTCAACATTTTGAATCGGATGCCCGAATCGGAATGGCTGGCGGATTTTGCTACATAGAAAAAAACGGCGAATGGGTTTTAGAAAATCTTACCGATAAAGACCATATCCGAGGCGCATTGAAAGCATACCGGAAAGAAACTTTCAAACAAATTGGCGGATTAAGACCAGCAATGGGTTGGGACACTGTTGATGAATTACTTTGCAAATTCTACAATTGGAAGGTGGTAACTGATGAAAGTTTACATGTAAAACACCTTAAACCAACTGGAGCAAACTACAACAAAGCAGCTCGTTATAAACAAGGTGAAGCTTTTTATACTTTAGGTTACGGATTTCTAATTACTTCAATTGCTTCATTAAAATTGGCTTTAAGAAAAGGAAAGCCATTATTATTTCTCGATTATATTAAAGGTTTCTGGAAAGCAAAACGAGAAAATAAAACAATGTTAGTGACATCTGAACAAGCAAAATTCATTCGAAAGTATCGTTTGCAAAAAATGAAAGAAAAACTTTTTTAAGTAAATCAACCTTTACCATTCACAAATTACTATTCACAAATTACCAAATACTATTCACTATTTTTGTAATTTAGCCCATATTCTATAACTATGATGCTTATTCGTTATTTGTCCCAAATCGGGAAATATTTTTTAATGTGGCAGGAAATCTTCAAAAAACCGACGAAATGGTCTGTTATGAAAGGTTTAATCTTCAAAGAAATTGATGATTTAATTATTGATTCGTTGGGAATTGTTGCTTTCATTTCTTTCTTCGTTGGTGGGGTTGTTTCGATTCAAACAGCTTTGAACTTAACTAATTCATTTATTCCTAAATATCTTATTGGATTTGCAACTCGTCAATCGGTGATTTTAGAATTTGCTCCAACTTTTATGTCAATTATTATGGCAGGAAAAATGGGATCTTTTATAACATCAAGTATCGGATCTATGCGTGTTACCGAACAAATTGACGCGCTTGAAGTAATGGGAGTTAACTCTCTTAATTATTTAGTTTTTCCAAAAATTATCGCACTACTTTTATATCCTTTCCTTATCGGAATTGGAATGTTTCTAGGAATTGCTGGTGGTTATCTTGCCACTGTTTATGGCGGTTTTGGTGCGAGTGTCGATTATATTGAAGGGATTCAAAAGGATTTTCTTCCTTTTCATATTGTATATTCTTTTATCAAAACGTTTATTTTTGGAATGCTATTAGCAACAATCCCTTCTTTTCATGGCTATTATATGAAAGGTGGTGCTCTTGAAGTTGGTAAAGCCAGTACGGTATCTTTTGTATGGACTTCGATTGCTATTATTGTAATTAATTACATTATCACACAATTACTCTTGACAAAATGATAGAAATAAAAAATATAGAAAAGTCATTTAATGATGTCAAAATTCTAAAAGGAATTTCCAGTGTTTTTGAAGCTGGTAAAACCAATTTGATTATCGGTCAAAGTGGATCTGGTAAAACGGTTTTGTTAAAATCATTATTAGGAATTCACACTCCAGAAGTAGGTACCATTTCTTTTGATGGCCGAATTTATTCTGACCTCGATGCCGACGAGAAAAGAGAATTACGTACCGAAATTGGAATGCTTTTTCAGGGAAGTGCACTTTTTGACAGTATGACTGTTTCTGAAAACGTTGCTTTTCCTTTAAGGATGTTTACAAACGATAGTAAATTAAAAATCCAAAAACGAGTTGATTTTGTTTTAGAAAGAGTAAATCTGATAGGAGCTCATAAAAAATTGCCTTCGGAAATTTCAGGAGGAATGCAAAAAAGGGTTGCCATCGCCAGAGCTATTGTAAACAACCCAAAATATTTATTTTGTGACGAACCTAACTCAGGTTTAGATCCAAATACAGCTATTTTGATTGATAATCTAATTAAAGAAATTACCGTTGAGTACAATATCACGACTGTAGTAAATACACACGATATGAACTCGGTGATGGAAATTGGAGATAATATTTTATTTCTAAAAAATGGCCTTAAAGCTTGGCAAGGAACTAAGGAAGAGATTTTCCGTACTGACAACGAAGCTATTGTAGAATTCGTTTATTCTTCTGAATTATTCAAAAAAGTTAGAGAGGCTCATTTAAAAGAATAAATTAACTTCTATAAAACATAAAAGGGTAGCAATTTAAATTACTACCCTTTTCTATTTTAAAATTATTGTCAATTATTTCAATTGAGCAACAACTCCTTTTATATCTTGTTCTTTTCCTTTTGGATAAATCAACAAAACAGAATCCTTGTCGACAATAATGTAGTCATCCAATCCTTCTATAACAACTTGTTTACCTAAAGATGTACTGATAATATTATTTGATGAATTCAACAATAATACCTTAGCATTTACTACTGAATTATTGTTTTCGTCTTTGTCTAATTTTTCATGTAAAGAACCCCAGGTTCCTAAATCATTCCAATCGAAAGTGGCTGGAAGAACGTACACATTTTTAGCACTTTCCATCACGGCATAATCGATAGAAACATTTTCTGCTAAGGCATAATTTTCTTCAATAAAAGATTTTTCTGCCTCAGTATTATAGCTTTCAACACCACTTTGGAACAAAGCATTCATTGTTGGCTGAAAGTTCTCAAAAGCTTCTGTTATCGACTTAACGCTCCAAATAAAAATTCCCCCATTCCACAAGAAATTACCACTTTTCAAAAATGCTTTAGCAGTTTCATAATCTGGCTTTTCACGAAATTGAGATACTTTTTTTATTGGATTTGTATCAGTTTTATCATATTCGATATAACCGAAACCAGTATTTGGGAAAGTAGGTTGAATTCCTAAAGTCATCAACGCATTTTCTTTAGAACAGAAATCAAAACATTGTTTCAAATTAGCTGTAAAAGCTGCTTCGTCTTCAATCCAGTGATCACTTGGCGCAACAACCATAACTGCATCAGGATTTTGTTTTTTAATTTTTAAAGAAGCATACAAAATACAAGGTGCTGTATTTCTCATTGCTGGCTCCAATAAAACTTGTTCTTGTTTTACTAATGGTAACTGTTCTAAAACAATTGAGTTATATCTTTCATTGGTTAAAACCAAAATATTTTCAACAGGAATCAATTTTGACAGTCTGCTGAATGTTTTCTGAATTAAGGTTTCTCCCGCACCCAACATATCGTGAAATTGTTTTGGGAATTCAGTAGTACTCACTGGCCAAAATCGAGATCCAACTCCACCGGCCATAATAATTGCATAATAATTTTTGTCCATTTTTTATTTCTATAATTATCTTCCAATTCGGAAGTATTAATTCATTAACTCTACAATTTATTTTTTATTATGGTTCTAAAATAAGAAAAAAATCCTTACTTAAAAAAACAAATCGGTAAGTATCATTTTTTTATATATTAAGTCCGCCTTTAATAATGTTATCTTGAAATTTTATTGTTTTCATAGAGATATTCACACACTTGCTATGAAGGCAGTAATTCTACTTCGGCATTGGGGTTAAATAAATACAAACGTCCAGAACTTATTTCTAAACATTCATATCGCTTAGTCCGAATTGCTATTTTCTTAAAAATTTTTCCATTCGAAATTCTGAAAACACTTCCGTAGGGAATTTCAAAGACGTAATTTTTATCATTGGGTTTATCATATTGTTTTAAAGCAAGGGCTAATGTGGCATCCGTATCACTACTTGCAGAAGGATTTTTGAAGTGCCTCGCCAGTAAAGGCAATAAATGATTTGGGAAAATCTCTGGTCGAATAAAAGGTATCATCAACCTTTGAAAAGAATATTTCCATTCATTTCCATGAGGTTTAATGTTCCTTCCAAATTTTTCAAATGCGACTAAATGTGAAATCTCATGAACTAATGTAATTAAAAATCGATATTTATTCAGACTCGCATTAACCGTGATTTCGTGTTTTCCATTCAATCCTTTTCTATAATCTCCATGACGAGTTTGTCTTTCATTTACAATTTTCAGATGCACCTGATTTGCAACAATCAGATCGAAAACTGGTTTTACAGCATGTTCCGGTATATATTTTTCAAGAACTTCACTCATTATTTATTCGCTCTTTTTATCGGATTGCAATAAAGATTTAGCACTTAACGGAGAAACAACTTTTTTACCGGTTTTGGCTTCCAATTCTTTTAACGCAACCTTCGCAACATTTCCACCTTGACTGGCAACTCTTTTGCTGTCTTCATAAGTTTCAGGATTTACTGCTTGTGAAATATCTTTCGTAGAAGCCTCTGCCAACATATTTAAAATTAGCCCTGTATTGGTCATATTATCACGAAGGTTTTCTTTTTTCAATCCCTTTAAAACTTTATATTCTTTGGTCGTTTTACCTGACCACGCTTTAGAAATAATATCCGTAAGTGTTGCAAATTGCTGCCCTTCTTTTAAACCTCTACTCTTCCATTCATCTGTAAGTTCTTTTCTTATCTCAATGCTTTTTAAACGCTGATTAATCCAATTTTCAGAATAACCTAATTGTAAATATTGCTCTAACGCTCTGTCAATTGTCAGTTCTGGATCTTGCATTTCATCCAATCGTTCAGAAGCAATTTGTGCCAACCAAAGTTTGAAAGGTTCCGCTTTTGGCGATGGAATTGATTGGATTAATCTAAAAAGTTGTTCGGTATCTGCGACGTCCGTTTTATAAAACTTCCCATCAGAAGATTGCATTTTCAGTTGGTTACAATTTGTAACCAACTGACTTCCCTCTTTCTTTAATCTGTTTTTTAAAACCTTCCAATAATTGTTAGGATTAGGGCTGTCTGTTAATACTCCAACTACATCAACAATGGATATATACCACTTTTCTTGTTCATCATCCCAAAGAGTGCGAACTTTTTTATTTTCAAATAACTGGATAGCATTTAGTTTTGTCATAATTTATTTATAAATAAAATACAATTTACAAAATAAATTTAACGATTAAGGATTAGTTGAAGAAACTGGCAACACTTTACCATTAAAATATTTATTCCCGGTAAGCGTAAAATCATAAATATAATTAGCCATTTCACTAGCCGAAAGTGGCGCTTGATAACCTGGGAAAGCTTCTTGCAACATCTCGGTTTGTACAGAACCCAAAGCCAAAACATTAAAAGAAATTCCTTGTTCTTTATATTCTTCCGCCAATAATTCAGACAAAGTAATTACAGCTCCTTTACTTGAACTATAAGCCGCTAAGCCAGCAAACTTAAGACTTCCTTGCACGCCTCCCATAGAACTAATCGTAACTACATGGCTTCCTCTTTGTAAATAAGGCAAACAAACGCGAGTTAAATTTGCAACTCCAAAAACATTCACTTTGTAAATATTTTCGAAATCATTTTGAGTGGTTTCTGAAAAAGGTCTCAACAATAAACTTCCAGCGTTATGAACCAGTGCATCAACTTTTTTCCAAGTTGTAGTCAAAAATTCAGTCACTTGCTGCAAATCTCCTTCATTAGACAAATCAACAGAAAGAAACGTAACGTTTTTATGTGAAAGTAAATCCTGATGTGTTTTTCTGGATAAAGCCAGAACCTGATGTCCGGCATTAGCAAACTGTAAAGCCAATTCTAAACCAATACCTCTGCTCGTTCCTGTAATAATAATATTTTTCATGCCACAAAAATAAGCAAAACAGGTAAAAAAAGTATAATTTAAAATTCCAAAAGCTAATGCTTATTACTACTTTAAAAAGTAACAACCTTTTACTTATTTTTACAGAAACATTTATAATTTATAAAGATGCTTGAATCTATCCAATTTGAGATTGCCAAAAATACAGATATTGAAGGAGTACTGGCTTTGCAAGAAATTTATTTGGTATCTAACATGACCGAAGAAGAAAAAACATCAGGCTTTGTAACAACTCCTTTTTCTATTGAACAATTACAAGAAGTGATTCATCAAGGTGGTTTATTTGTCGCTAAAGATGATAACAAAATTATTGCTTATATATTTGCTGCTAGTTGGAAATATTTCAGCCAATGGGCAATATTCAAACATATGATCCCAATGCTTCCTGGGCTTTCGTTCAAAGATTTCAGTCTTACGGATACTAATACTTTTCAATATGGTCCCATTTGCATTGACAAAAAATACCGAGGAAAAGGCTTAATCAATCCATTTTTTGACTTTATGAGAATTCATATGATGAAAAGATTTCCGGTTGCTGTCACTTTTATTAACAAAAACAATATCCCTTCACAAAAGGCACATATCGAAAAATTAAAATGGTCTGTTGTTGGCGATTTTCAATTCAACAATAACAATTATCTTATTTTGGCTTATGATATGAATCAATCACCTGCGTAGTTTCTATCGAATATACTTTTTATAAACTTTAAATGTTTGAAAAAAAGCCAAAACTATAAAGAATAACGGGATTCCAATTGGCATTATATATTCTGAAAAAGTAAATCTTTGTTGTGCTAAAGAATCCAAAAGCATTATCGCCCCGAGCATTCCCCAAAAAGTTCCCAACAACGTTCCTAATATATAATGGAATTTAAGTTTACCTATCAATACAATGTGATTGGCATTTAATAAATACAAATTCCAGCCTACCCAAAAAGGTATTTGAAGAAAATTCAGTCCACACAAAACCATTCCGATTAAAAAAGGAGAATATTGAACATATTGCTCTAAATAATTACTCTCTTTGAAGGTTTGATCAGAATAAGCGAAAAAAACATAAGCCAGTAACAACAGAAAAAATATAGCTAAGAAATCAATGGCCTTCATTAATTCCTTATTGCTTATCAATTGGTTGGCAAAAATCACAGTGAAATAAACCACCACTGTCTGAATAATTATTACGCCAAGCAAATAAGAAACCAACGAATTTATTCCAAATTTAGAAAAGACTTCAACGCCAATAATATTCAGGTAACTCAAAGGTAATGAGCCTACAAAACTTACTAAAAGTCCAACAATTATATTTTTGAAAGCCTTCATTTTTATCGAAAAAATAAGTTGCTAAGTTACTAAGATTCTGAGTTGCTTAAATTCTATGTATTTATTTTTTTAATCTAGAAAATAAAAAAATCCAAACTCGAAAATCAAGTTTGGATTTAATTTAAATTTAAAAAAAAATAATTATGCTATTAAGGTTCTTGAAATTACAATTCGTTGAATTTCAGAAGTTCCTTCATAAATCTGAGTGATTTTGGCATCGCGCATCATGCGTTCTACGTGATATTCGGCCACATAACCGTTTCCTCCGTGAATTTGAACTGCTTCGATAGTAACATCCATCGCGGTTTGAGAGGCAAATAATTTAGCCATTGCTCCCGATTGTGAAATATCTTTTCCTTCGTCTTTTTGTGAAGCAGCGTGCAAACACATCAATCTAGCGGCCGAAATCTGTGTTGCCATATCAGCCAATTTAAAAGCAATTGCCTGATGTTTGAAGATTTCTTTACCAAAAGATTTACGCTCTTGCGAATATTTCA
>Ga0308157_10008548_pt1 | contig 11608 bp, 8 predicted proteins | sample PhyBR1_FD_201035 | JGI IMG/M metagenome (GOLD analysis project Ga0308157, IMG submission 201035) | Phyllosphere microbial communities from UC Gill Tract Community Farm, Albany, California, United States - DLSLB.R1 | ecosystem: Host-associated > Plants > Phyllosphere > Unclassified | place: USA...
GGGCCGTTCGTGGCCAAACCGGCCGAGGTTGCTTCAGTTCTCGCCGACAACGGCTACCGGCTCGATACGATCGATCAGAAGCTCGGCCGCGGATTCCTCCTCTATCCGGACGTCCTCGGAGCGTCGACCTCTGAGTCGATCACCGATCCTCGTGCCGAATATCTTGCCTTCGCGGCGGCACGGGAACTCGCCGCCGGTCGAGACCTTGCCGACCCGATCCCCGAATACCTGCGCGAACCCGATGCGAAAGCAACCCCGGTACGCGAGAGCTCATTGAAATGACCTCCACGACCATCGCCGAGCTTCCCTGGTGGGACCTCGCCGAGGTGGCCGACCACGACGCGGCGATCTTCGGACCCACAGCCTGGACGCTCGGCTACTACTGGTCGGTCAAGGCGCAGAACGGCACGGTCATGCTCGCCGCCAGGAGCGCCTCGGCGGGGGAAACGGATGTGGACGGCACAGCCACGGATAGTGAGTTCACCGCCTCGGCGGGGGAGTTGGCAGGGTGGATCGTCATGTCGGGGGCAGGTGCGGAAGCCGATGTGATGACGATCGCCACCACCGAGGCTGCGCGCGGCACAGGGATCGGACGTGCCCTGCTGCAGGCGGGAATCGATTGGGCGAAGGAACGCGGTTCCGAGGTCGTCCACCTCGAGGTCGACGAACGCAATGCTGCGGCGCTGGGGATGTACGCATCCTTCGGGTTCGAGGAATGGGGGCGGCGCCCGGACTACTATCCGGGCGCCGCGGGAATTCTCATGCGTCTGCGGATCGGCGGCTGATCCTTCTCAAGTCGCGCCCTAGGCGACGGGAACCGCACGGTTATCGGCCGCCTCGGTGAGGTCGACGAGCAGCGCTCCATTGAGTCGGAACGCTTCCATCGTCTCGTCGACGACGATCTGCTCGTCACCGCCGGTTGCCGCAACCTGGTCGAGGAGTCGGCGGTAGGCGTCCTTGTACGGCTTCGTCTTGCCGAGCTCGGCGAAATCCCACATCGTCAGCGAGGTCGCCGGCAGACTGTAGTGCCGGCCCATGAGGGTGCCGATCGCCTGACCGCCGGAGAGGTCGCCGAGGTAGCGCGTGTAGTGGTGGGCGATGACCTGCTCGGCGCGGTCGAGTCCCGCCAGGTGCGCGGCATAGGCGGTGGCGCTGGGCATGACAGGCAGTTCGGTGCCGTCGAGCGCGGCCAGGTCGGCGGCGATGCGGTCGGCCCGGAACAGATGGGCGTCGAAGAACGGCGCGAAGACAGGATCGTCGGCGAACTCCCGTGACTTCGACTCGAGCACGCCGTAGATGACGTCGGACTGCTTGAGCAGCAGGGCGTAGGCCCTTGCGTCGAGCCGTCCTTCCATGAGGTCGACCATGAACGTGGTGTGTTCGACCTCGTCGTGGATGGTGGCGGTGCTGGCCTTGAGGCGAGCGGAGAACGGTTCAGACATGATGTTTCCTCATTGAGAGATCGTCGATCCGAATGACGGTTCGCGATAGTGGGACTATGGGGGTGAGTCCGTCCCGGTTCGGAACTCTCGTGCCGAACCGGGACGGACTCGCTGGCTCACTACAGAACTTGTCTGAGGCCAGTCTAGCGCTTGCGCATCCGCGAGAACATAACAGAACCTGCGCCGAGGATGAGAAGACCGATCGCGATCGGCAGAGTCATCAGCTCGGCACCGGTACGCGGGAGGTTTCCTCCGTCGGAGCTGCCCGACTCGGAGCCGCCTGTCGACGAACCTTCGGATCCGGCAGAGGACGAACCTGCTGCGCCGGAGCCGTCGGACGCACCGCCTGAGGCGCTCGAGCCGCCGTCGGAACCGGCTTCGGCTCCGTCGGTCGCACCGTCGTCACCGGATCCGGCGGCGTCGGCTGACCCGCCGTCCGAGCTGCCTTCGCTGCCGGCGTCGTCATCGGCGGCTTCGTCCTCGGTCACCGTGACGGTGAACTCGGCAGGGTCGGACGGAACACCGTCGACCGTGGCGATTGCCGAGTAGGCGTACGTGCCCTTGGCGCTCGGGGCCTTGGCGGAGAAGTTGCCCTCAGCGTCGGCAGTCACCGTGACGTTGTCCTCGGACGGGACCTTCGCGGCGAAGGCCTTGATCTGGCTGTCCGCGTTCTTCTCGACCACGGGGGTCCAGGCAAGATTCACCTCGGCGTTCTGGGCGGTCTTGCCCTTGACGAGACGATCCTCGCCGACTGTCTGGTCTGCGACGACCGGCTTGGCAGGCTTGTCTTCGTCACCGTCGGAACCGCCGTCGGAGTCATCACCGTCGGCAGCGCCTCCGGCATCCGAGTCGGAACCGTCGGCCGATCCGTCTGCTGCGGCGCCGGCCTTCGACCCGTCGGCTTCGCCTTCGGCTGCATCGGCCGTACCGTCGTCACCGGCTTCAGCGGCATCCGACGCCCCGTCTTCCGCACCCTCGGCTGCATCGGCTGAACCATTGTCGTCGGACTCGGCACCGTCGGCTTCGCCTTCGGTCGCATCGGCTGCGCCCTTGTCGTCGGCTTCACCTTCGGCGGCGTCGGCTGCACCGTCGTCACCGGCTTCAGCACCGTCGGCGCCCGTGTCTGCGGTGCCGTTATCGTCGGCTTCGCCTTCGGTCGCATCGGTCGCATCGGCTGCGCCCTTGTCGTCGGCTTCGCCTTCGGCGGCGTCAGCTGCACCGTCGTCACCGGCTTCGGCTCCGTCGGTCGCGCCGTCGTCAGCTGCATCATCTGCATCGTCGTCACCGGTGAACAGGGCGTTCTTCTGCTCGTCGGTCAGTTCGATGGGTTCGCGATAGAGCTCGGCATCTCCGGTGGGCAGGCCGTGGGCGACCCAGGTCAGCACGTCGTAGTCCTTCGACTCGTCGAGGTCGACGGTCTTTGCGGTGACATCGACGTCGATCTTGCCGTCCTTGATCTGCGGCGGCATCACGTACTGCACAGCGGTCGTGTTGCCGGCGGTGACATCTTTGCTGGCGAGGTCACGATCAACGATGGCGGCATACGCGCCTGCCGACGGTTTGCCGAGGCTGGAATCGGGGAGATTGTCGTAGCCATCGCCTGTGACGTTGACGGTGAGGCCGTCCTCGGCGCTTGCGGACTTCACGGAGTGTGACGTCGAGACGTCGGGGGCTGGGGCCTGAGCTGTGTACTCGACAGTGAGCGGATTCGTCTTCTTCCGCGGCTGGATCGAGGTGCTCGCTCCGGCGGTGGTGTACCAGTAGGAGTCCTGACCGGTCTCGACGTTGAAGTCGATCCAGTCCTGCGGCATGGCGCCCCACCAGGACTCGTTCTCAGACGACTTCGGCGACTGCAGGTTGCGGCCGTCGGTGGCGGTCTCCACGCCGAGGTAGTCAGGGGTGAACTCGAAGCCCGAGTCGGTGACATCGACCTCGCCCTGCTGGATTTCGACGATATCGCCGTCACGCGCATCGAGCTTCTTCCAGATGCTCAGATCGTCCATATCGGCACCGAACCCGGAGTAGGTTCCGGTGATGGTGCCCTTGCCGTTCTTGACCTCGAGCTTCGGATCCGAGATCGTCCAGTAGGTCATTCCGCCGTAGTACGCGAACGACCAGGAGCCCTCCCACTGGATGGAGGCATTGTCGTTGTCGGGATCGACCGTTCCGGTGCCGTTCTTGATCTCTACGTGGTCACCTGTGTGGTTGTTCGGCGCTTCGGCGTTGATCTTGCCGTTGACCTTGTTGCCCTCACCATCGGTGCAGCGGCTGTCGAAGTCCGACAGTTCGCCACTCGTCTTGACGATCGAGGTGTTCCCATCGGTGAACTTCCCCGCGTCATCGACGGAATAGATCGATCCTGCGTCCTTGGCGGTCCAGATGCGAGCCATGCCCGTGTCTCCGGCTTCACCGGCTGCGAGGAAGTTGCACCCACCGAAGTAGGCGCCGCCGGTGGACTCGTTGTTGACCGACCAGCTGAACACAGCATCGTCAACGGTCTTGTCGACCGCTCCGAATGCCGGGGCGCTCATGCCCATCCCCAGCAGGCCGGTGGCGGCTGCAATCGCCGCTCCGGCCGCCAGCGGCGAAGTCAAGCGTCGTGCCTTCGCGGCACGTGCGCGCGCACTCTTGTGCGTCATAGATTCTCCTCATTTTCAACGTCGCACACGGCGAAGACCGCGTGGTGCCAGGCCTCGGAAAAGATCCTGGATTCATCATCAGCAGAAGTTGTGGATTCGCTGAACGATAAATAGACTACACAGACATATCGTAAAAAGCCAAGGTTAGCCTTACTTATGAATGAGTAGCCTTGCCTTAACTAAATGACTTTCAGGAATGTTCGAGTAACTCATGCAGAAGTGGTCTTTGCGCAGGACTGTGCGCCGTCGATCGTTCCGTCGGACCGCGTGGCTCTCCGGCGGTCTGGTGCTGGCGGTCCTGCTGTGGAACAACGGAATCCACAACATCGGTTCGATCAACGCCCAAGGTGAGGCCACGTGCCAGCAACCTCCCGCCCGGTCGACGCCGAATCTGCCCGACGTTCCCGATGTCGACCGGAAGGCTCTGCCCGACCCGACGGAGATCACGGGGCAGACGACCGCGTATACGCAGGCCGGCGAGATTCCGCCGGTCTCCGACACCGCCGCGCACGAAACGAACCTGCCGGTGACGGTGAAGAGCAACGACGGTCCCGACCAGACGGTGAAGAGAACCGACCGAATCCTCGCAATGAACCAGAACGGCGGGATCGCCGCCGCGGTGGTCGGTCTCGGACTCGGTTGCAACCTCGTCGGCCGCGACATCGCCACTGACTTCACTCAGCTCGTCCCCGGTGCCGAGCAGCTGCCGCTGATCACTCAAGGCGGACATGAGATCAACGCCGAGGCGGTGCTCGCGCTCTCGCCCGACGTCGTCCTCACCGACACGACCATCGGCCCCTACGACGCGCAGCTGCAGCTGCGCAATGCCGGCATTCCCGTCATCTTCATCTCATCGTCGTATTCCGACGGCGTGCGCTCCGCGGGGCCGCAGATCCGGGAAGTCGCGGATGCTCTCGGTGTGCCCGAACTCGGTGACAAGCTCGCCGAACGCACCGTCCGCGAGATCAACGACACGCAGAAAGCCGTCGCGAGGCTCGCTCCCGAGGATCCCGCCGATCGCCCGCGGACGGTCTTCCTCTATCTGCGCGGCAACATCTACTACTGGTTCGGCGTCGGCTCCGGCGCGGATTCGCTCATCCAATCCGTCTCCGCCCGGGATGTCGCCGCCGAGGTCGGATTCGAAGGCATGTCGCCGACGAATTCAGAAGCACTCATCAAGGCAGCCCCCGACGTCATCATCGTCATGACCCTGGGGCTCGCCTCGGTGGGAGGCATCGACAAGGCTCTCGAACTGCCCGGCATCAAACAGACTCCGGCAGGGAAGAACCGACGGCTCGTCGATATGAGCGACTACGAAGTGATGAGCTTCGGCCCGCGCTCGGCGCAGGTGCTCGCGGCTCTCGGCACCGCGATCTACGCGCCCGAGCTCGCCTATCACCCGGACCATCCGCCGAAATCCATCGAGAAGCGACTGAAAGAGATCAATGAGGAACTGGAAGAGGACGAGGCATGAGTGAGTCCACCGAGATTCGGGACACCTCGCTGCGCCGATCCCGCCGCTCCGACCCGTCGAACCGCCCCGCCCCGACGAGCCGTATCGAAGCCGTCCGGGAGGACGGCGGCCTCGACCTCGGACGCATCCGCGGCCAGCGCACCGCCAGAGCGGGAACCCTGTTCCTCGTCCTCATCATCGCCCTCATCGCCGCATCCGTGCTCTCTGCCGCAATCGGTCAGCTCTTCATCCCGCCGCTCGAGGTCATCGGCTCACTGCTGGGCAAAGTCGGACTCGACTGGCTGCCGGGACCGAGCCACGATTTCGGCGAAGAGGCACTGTGGCAGGTGCGCTTCCCCCGCGTGGTCATGACCGTCCTCGTCGGTGCCGCTCTCGCCGTGGCTGGAGCCATGATGCAGGGCGTCTTCGGCAACCCGCTGGCCGAACCCGGCGTCGTCGGAGTCTCCTCCGGTGCCGCGGTCGGCGCCAGTGCCTCGATCCTCTTCGGCTGGTCCTTCCTCGGTGCCTTCACCACCCCGACCTTCGCCTTCGTCAGCGGTCTGATCACGACCTTCATCGTCTACACGGTCTCCCGCTCGGGAGGGCGGACAGAGGTGATCACGCTCGTGCTCACGGGTGTCGCGGTCAACGCCATCGCCGGAGCCGCGATCGCGTATATCACCTTCGCCGCACCCACCTCGGCGCGGGAACAGATCGTGTTCTGGCAGATGGGCAGCTTCAACGGCAGCCTATGGTCCCAGGTCGGGCTGATCCTCCCGCTCATCGTCTTCGGGATCATCATCGCCCAGACTCTCGCGCCGGGCCTCGACATCCTGTCGCTGGGGGAGAAGAGCGCCCGTCACGTCGGAATCAATGTCGAGCGGCTGCGCATCATCGTCATGGCCGTCGTCGCCCTGCTCGTCTCCGCAGCTGTAGCCTTCTGCGGGATCATCGCCTTCGTCGGCCTCGTCGTCCCACATATCATCCGCATGATCATCGGCCCCGGGCACCGGCTCCTACTGCCGGCCAGCGTGCTCGGCGGGGCCGTGCTGCTCTCGATCGCCGATCTTGCCGCTCGCACCCTCGTCGAGTTCGCCGATCTGCCCATCGGCATGCTCACCTCGCTGGTCGGCGGGCCGTTCTTCTTCTACCTCATCAGACGCAGCCGCAAGGAATCAGGAGGATGGGCATGAGCATCATCACCGTGGGCAGATCGGCCGTGCGCCGCCCGGAATTCCCCGTCGCCGGCAAGCCGATCATCTCCGTGCGCGGAGCCGAGGTGAGCTTCGGCGAACGCACCATCCTCGCCGGCATCGACCTCGACATCCGATGCGGGGAGGTGCTCGCCATCGTCGGCCCCAACGGCGCCGGCAAATCGACCCTGGTCAATGTCATCACCGCCGACGTCGAGCTCGACGCCGGGAAGGTGTTCATCGACGACGAAGTGGAGTACTCCTGGTCGACCCGAGAACTGGCGATGCGCCGAGCGGTCCTCCTCCAGGACATCGGAATGGCATTCCCATTCATCGTCCTCGAGGTCGTCGAAATGGGCCGCTCCCCGTGGGCGGGCATGCGCGAATCCCAGCACGACGACCTCATCGTCGCCGGATCGATGTCGAGGACGGAGACCGTGCAGTTCGCGGCCCGGAAGTTCACCTCCCTGTCCGGAGGCGAGAAGGCCCGGGTCGCGCTGGCCCGGGTGCTTGCGCAGGCGACCCCGGCGCTGCTCCTCGACGAGCCGACCGCACCGATGGACATCCGCCACCAGGAGCTCGTCCTCCAACAGGCGCGCGACTACGCCTCGACCGGAGGCGCCGTGGTCATCATCGTCCACAACCTCGATCTCGCCGGTGCCTACGCCGACCGGATCGCGATGCTCTCCGACGGTTCGATCATCGCCGACGGTCCACCCGCCGAGGTGCTCACCGCCGACCGCATCAGCGACGTCTACGACTATCCCGTATCCATCGTGGCCGACCCCAACACCGGAGCACCGTTGGTCGTGCCCGTGCGCGCCGGCCGAAAGGAAGACTGACCCATGTTGACGACTGCACTCCACCGGACCATCGCCTCGGTGCCGGTGAAGCGGATCCTCGCGCTCATCACGATCTCCGCGCTCTTGGCCGTCGCCGTGGGCGTGACGACGACGATGCTCAATCCGACCCCCGCCGAGGCGGCCCCGAAGGTGTCCGTGTCCGGCACCCCGAAGGCCGACGGCGAGTCGACGCTCAAACTCTCCGGCTCCGGTTTCCAATCCGTCGAAGGCGGATTCGGTGGGATCTACGTCCTCTTCGGCTGGGTCGACGACGCCTCCGGCGGATGGCGTCCGAGCAAGGGCGGAGTGACTGGGTCGAACTACCGCTATGTCTACGACGACGAGACCAAACCGGCCGGCTACCAGCTCTTCGTGACCTTCCCCGGATCGAGCACGGCGTATGCCGCCAATGGCGGCGAAGTCGCGGCGAACGGGACCTGGAGCGGAACCATCAAAGTCCCCGGCGAGAAATTCACGACCTATGACCGGTCGCAGAACGAGACCGAAGTCGACTGCGGCGAGGTCCAGTGCGGCATCATCACGATCGGCGCCCACGGTGTCGACAACGCGAACAACGAATCCTTCACGCCCGTCGACTTCTCCGCCTCCGGTGCCGCCGCAGGCAAGGACGCCGAGAAAGACGAGAAGAGCGAGAAGGGTGAGAAGACTGAGAAGTCCGGAGGCGATGAGAAGAGCGAAGAATCAACCGGTGGTTCCGGTGACGATGGAGGCGGAGCGGAAGCGAGCTCCGGCAGCGGCAACTCCGGCGGAGGGGACACCCAGACCGTTGACCCTGCACAGAACCCGAATGTGGCACCGGTGGCCAGCGAACCGCCGATGAGCACATCATGGCTGATCTTCTTCGCCATCCTCGCCGGAGTGCTCGTGCTCGGGTCGATCATCGCGATCGGTCTCGGGTTCGGCATCGGCGGCTACCTCGCGGTCAAGAGTCTGCTGCTGGGAGTCAGCCCGGCGGCGATGGAGAAGGAACGCGACCGACGCGAGCGGAAACGGATTCGGACCCAGCACAAGCTGGCCAAACGTCGGCTCGTGATGCAGCGGAAGAAGAAACTGCAGTTGGCCAAGCTCGAACGCGGCTCCGAGCGTGCCGTGGCGCACGCGAACCACCAGAGCCTCGGTCCCGGCACCGGGAAACTCCCTCCGCAGGTCATCGCCTTCTTCGAGGACGAGGACCGGAAAGCCGCGGGCAGCCGCGGCGACGAAGGCGTCGGCGCTGCGCCGAGCTTCTACACCGGAGGCGTCATCACAGCCGAGTCCGGTGCCAACAGCACGGGACCCGGGGACGGTGGGGCCGCCTCGGCGGGGGAGACCGACCCGGAGGATCACAAGGACACGCGAGTCCTCACGGCGGTCGCTCCGGACGGCACCGACAACTCTGACCACACGACGACGCACTCATGACACACGAACGGATCGTCCTGCGGGACGAAAACTGACGAGGAACGACGATGCACACTCACACCTCCACCCACAGGGGTCGAATTCTCACACGCACCGCGGCAGGGATTGCTGCCCTGGGGCTGCTCGGTTTCGGGCTCACCGGACCCGCACAGGCGATGACCGCGCCGTACTCGGTGCCGGGAGCCGCCTCGACGACTACGCCTGAGGACGAAGCGACCGACTCGGGCGAGCAGGACATCGACGACGCGGTCTTCAACTGGTCGGTCAATGACGAATCCACCGGCGGATCCTACTTCGGCGGATGCAACTACCTGGCCGCAGGTGAGGCCGGGGATTCGGGAATGGCACGCATCTGGACGGACAAGGACGCCGGCACTCTGTTCAAGACGAACAAGGATGGGAACTTCACCGACGGCAACGTCTCCATCGTCAAGGAGAACGGAAAGTACTCGACGTTCCAGTCGCGCTGCGAAACCGGGGACGGCGCGCTGGTCAACGGCAAGGTCAACGCCGAGACAGAGAACAACCACACCGGCGATTCGGTGAGGATCACCAACGGCAAGGGAACCGTCGACCCGGAGACGAACAGTGCCTCGATCCAGTGGAAAGGTTCCTGGACCTTCGCCTACTACGGCGGGATGACCTACTGGACGATCTCAGACCCGAAGCTCGAGGTCGAGAACGGCAAGGGCACCATCACCGGAACGTACTCCGGCTTCGGCGCGGACATGGACGATCTGAGCATCTGGAAGAAGCTCAAGGCTCGTGACGGCACGATCGTCGAACTCCAGAACGGTTCGGTCGACATCTCCGACAAGGGGTTCGAATTCACTCCGGACTTCCTCGGAGTCAAGACGGGCGCGGACGGACGCAATTCTCAGACCCCGAAGACAGCGGAGAACGAATCCTGGTGGGGAGCGATGCCGCAGGACTGGATCGACTTCAACCTCGAGACCGGCCAGGATTCCTACTGGTACACCACAGCTGGGGCGAAGACCTCGATCCAGCCGCGGAAGACGACCAATGACCTCGAGGTCACCTATTCCCAACCGGTCGACGACCCCGACGACGGCGACCACACCGAGAACCCAGACGACAACCCGAAGGAACCCGGCAAGCCAGGCGATGACGGCAAGGACGATGACGACAAGAAGAGCGCCGGCGACGGGTCCGCGACTCTGTACTGGTCGTTGAACCGGGAAGCCAACGGCGGAGCGTTCTTCGGCGGCTGCAACTTCCTCTCGGCGGGCAAGGCGAAGGACTCCGGCGAGGCGACACTTTGGCCGACTAAGGACGGAGGCGGATTCTACAAGTCGAAGTCCGGGAACGTGACGATCCAGAAGCCGACCGGGTCGACGTTCAAGGAGGCCTCCTGGGACTCCCGGTGCCTCGATGCCGACGGTGAGGCCGTCTCCACATCGCGTAAGGACTCATGGACCCAGTCGCGGGTGGCCATCAAGGACGGCGAAGTCAGCGAAACCGACAGCGGTGTCTCCGTGCAGTGGAAGGGCAGCTTCACCGTCGCCTTCTACGGCGGAATGACCTATTGGTCGGCGACCGACCCGAAATTGGAGGTCGACAGCAGCGGGAAGGGCCGCCTCGTGGCCGACCTCAGCGGCTACGGAGCCGACATGTTCGACTCGTCGAAGTGGGTCACTCTCACACCCGAGTCGATCACGATGGCGAACTTCAAGAACATCGACGTCGACGCACTCCTCGACGACGGCCACATCACGGCCACCCCGGACTACCTCGGCGTGAAGTACGACAACAAGGGCAAGTCCGGCTCGTCCGGCAGCGCGGTCGGCGGCGCCGATGAGAACGCCTCGGCGCAGGCGAAGAAGACCGGTGAGAACAGCGACTACTGGGGTGCCTTCCCGCAGGACTTCATCGACTTCCAGCACAAGACAGGTCAGTACTCCTACTGGTTCACTTCCGACGGAGCGCGGGATCCCTACAAGCCGGCCCAGCCGATGACCATCTCGCTCGGAGACTACGAGCCGGGCGCTGGAGACTACGCTCCAGGTGCAGGCTCCGGCGCGCCCGGTCAGAACGCTGCGGGCGGCGGCGGTCAGCCGGGAACCGGGCAGGCCGGTGCCGGCGGAGCCGGAGCCGGTGCCGGCAGCGGAGCAGGCGCCGGTGCGGGCAAGGGGGCCGACGGCAAGAAGTCGGAGAAGAACGGCGACATCGACGACGAGACAGTCTTCGCCCAGGAGGCCGAGGAAGCTCGAGCCGCCTCCGAGGTGCCCATCCGGGCCTGGATCGTCATGGGCACCGGGTTGGCCGTGGCGATCGTGGCCGGGTTCGGCATCCGGTCGGGAATCCGCCGCCACATCGGCCTCGATCCCTCGGACCTCGTCTGAGAGCGGGAGACCTGGCCGAGCAGGGCTCGGTTCGCGGTGGATCTCACCGTGAACCGAGCCCTGACCGGAATGCTTCGGAGGGTAGTCTGGAGGGTATGACACGTGTGCAATTGGCAGATACCGATCTCTTCGTTCACCCTCTTCAGCTGGGCGGCAACCCCTTCGGTTGGGGTGCGGATCGGGATCAGAGCTTCGCTGTTCTCGACGCCTATGCCGAGGCCGGCGGAAACTTCATCGACACCGCCGACGCGTAT
>Ga0308157_10008549_pt1 | contig 11608 bp, 8 predicted proteins | sample PhyBR1_FD_201035 | JGI IMG/M metagenome (GOLD analysis project Ga0308157, IMG submission 201035) | Phyllosphere microbial communities from UC Gill Tract Community Farm, Albany, California, United States - DLSLB.R1 | ecosystem: Host-associated > Plants > Phyllosphere > Unclassified | place: USA...
AGCAGCTCGTGCAGCTTCACCGGCTATCTGGGCAGCTTCAATCGCTATCCCCGGTGCGTTCATGGCGCTCTTCTTCGGTGACAAGAGCGCTCAAGAATTCTGGTTTGTCAACCCTATCTCTTGGCTTCTCCTGGGAATCATCATGGCTCTCTGGATCGCAGGTATTGTCTTCAGCCGAAAGCTCGTCACCAACATCCGAAACATGTAAGTAGGAAGCAATGCCGAAAACTACCACACTCTCTTTCGAGCTAACCTCCAAAGAAATCCTCAACTCAAACGCTTTAGCCGGCCTACACTTCATCGTGAAAGGCAAGATGGTGGCTCACTTACGTGAGCTGGCAGCTAACATGGTTATGTTGGAACACCCTCAGGAAGCACAGGAAACCGTCTTGAAGCGGCTGGCACAGCTTCGCGCCGAAGGTGACTGGATCCTTGCACGTAAGCGCTTGAAGAAAAGGCTTGAGGCTAAGAGCCTGTCGAAGGAAGAAGTAGCCGTCGAGCTATTTGAGCAGTATCCTCCACTTGTTCACGAACCTCTCGACATCACGCCGCTCTATGAGCACTTTACCATGCGTATAGACGTGTTCCCTCCGAGCCGGCGTCGACTCGACCCGCCTAACCTCTGGCCTACTGTAAAAGCGCTTACCGACGGTGCAACAGACGCTGTTGGCTGGCCTGACGACGACTTTGCACACTTGCTAGAGACTGCTTTCCGCTACGGCGGGCTCTCCGGCAACAAAGACCTCTGGATCATTCGCTTGGTCATCACAGAGGTTACCGATCTTTCAGACTTCCAGATGACGGCTGAAATCGCAAGCTAAGCTGGCTACACAGCTAATCACGCACTAGAGTAGGGTTGAAGCCTAGGTGATGTGATATTCCCCGTGTAATCTTCAACCAGAAGGGTCGAACGTAAGTGGCAGGCAACCAGATAGTTTCTCTTAACATGACGGGCTTCTTCAAGCGCGAGCTTCAGATGTATGCTCTAGGAGACATCAAGTTCAAGAAGCCTATCTCAGTACGTCAGGTAGCTTACATTCTCGGCTTCTACCTCATCTGGTCGATTCCGATTATCCTGATCTTCGGTATTCACCTCAACCCTTTCTACGCTGTGCTAGTAATCGCGCCGCCTATTGCTCTAGGAACGTTTGCTGTAAAGCCGATCTTCGGCGGTAAGACGCTTCTTGACTACGTAAAGACAGCCATAGTGTTCTTAGGTGAGCCGAAGGCTTGGGCCGACCTCAAGCCGTATAACCCGAAAGAAGTCTACGAGGTTAGCAGTGAAATCTGGATCTCACGACGCCGCGAGCTTCAGCTACTTGCTGACATGATTGAGAAGGAAGACGCATGAGCAGTTACAACTTCAGTTCTTCCATGTTTATCGGAGACACTTCACAGGGTATTCCCCAGCCTGTTTTCTTCGACCCGCACACTCAGATCTTCAATGACAAGCCGCCCGGTACTCTCATCACCGGCCAGCCTGGTTCTGGTAAGTCATACCTCGCCATGACACTTACAGCTATGAGCGCAATCCTAGGTAAGACCACCATCGTTCTTGATCCTAAGGGAGACTTCATCTCTCTTATGAACCTCAAGCAGGACATCGGCTCTTTCAACCTCTGGAATCTTTCCGACAAGAAGCGCCGCGGTATCCTCGATCCGTTCCGTATGGCCAAAGACCCCGGCGACCAGCTTGACCTGGCAGTAAGTCTCATCGAGATCTTCACCGGTGGTCTTACCGGTGAAGAGAGAACAGCTCTTGCTCCTATCGTGAAGGACGTTATCAAGGAGACTAACCCCTCACTTGCTCTTGTCGTCCAGGAGCTACGAGGCTCACAGCGACCAGCCGCTCGTGACCTCGGTACTACTCTTGACCTGATCCAGAGCTTGCCTCTAGCTGGCCTTTGCTTCGCTCCTGCCGGTGCTGTAATGGAGAAGGTCTCTATTGACGAGGGGCTCACCGTTGTTACGCTCGTCGGCATGGATATGCCTAAAGAGAGCGGTAAGGACAACAAGTCAAAGCTCTCCACCGGCATCCTATTCTTGCTCACTGACTACATTCGCCGTCTCATGGAGAACGAGTCTTCTCGAGTACCGAAGACGCTCGTCATCGATGAGGCGTGGGCTCTCTTACAGACTCCCGCCGGTGCACAGGTTGTCAAGGACGTATCGCTCTTAGGTCGCTCTAAAAACCTTGCTCTAATCCTCGTGACGCAGAACAACTCTCACTTGAAGCATCTTGACATTGAGAGCACCATCGCCACTCGCTTCGCGTTCTCTTCCTCTGAGAAAGAAGCAGTGTCTATCGTGGGAGATATGCAGCTTCCTTCCGGGGAGGGCTTCTCAGAGCTCATCATGAATCTTTCCAAAGGTGAGTGTCTCATGAAAGACTGGAGCCGTCGCTACTCTAGCGTGCAGATTTCAAATTGGCGTAAAGACTGGGACGTTGCGTTCAAGAACAACCCGCTCGAGAAAGCCCGTGCTGAACGTGAAGCTCGCGAAAAGACCTCATAAGGCTCTACAACCTCAAGCTACGGTAGCTTCATATAGCACTGTGGTTTTGATATTACTCTGGACATCACCCCTCGGAAGGAACGTTACGAATGGCAACTAAAGCAAATGGGCTCTTTAAGAGTTCCAAGCTGATTTGGGTCGGCATCCTGGTCCTCCTAGTCTTCGTCTTCGTAGGCTCCCTCACCGCTCTTAAGAGCGTGTACCAAACCGAAACTTACTACGTTCTGAATCAGGACATCCCGACACGTACGCAGATCACTATGGATATGCTTACGCCGGTTGTCACTTCAGCCGGTACCGCTCCTGGTGGCTCACCTGAAATGACCCAGGAACAGCGTGACGCAGAGCGTAACACCATCCTCACAGCAGTACAGTCAGGTGTTGTGTTCTCTCAGTTCCCGATGGTCTCCGGTGACGTACTTTCACCCTCTAACGCAGGTGGCCTTTCCGACATCTCCGTTGGTGTTCCTGACACCTGGGTAATCACTAACTTCGCACTCGGTGCAGACAACGCCGTCGGTGGTCGTATCCAGCGTGGATACTACTTCGACATGATGGTCATCAGCGACCAGGGTGCTTTCTACCCGTTCGTAAACGTGCTAGCACTTGACACTACTACTGACCTAGCTGCTGCTTCTAGCTCTGACGCTGTAAACACCGGCGAGGCACAGGAAGGCCAGACCACACAGTACACTGTGGGTATGAGCCCTGCCAACGCCGCTAAGATGCAAGACCTCATCACTCAGTACGGTGGAAACGTTCGCATGGTTCTCTCACCGCGACAGAACGACTACGCTGCTCCCCGTCTCATGGACTACTCTGGCCTGTTCAAGTACGACATTGATCTCGACGGTGTAATCGCTCCTGGTCTACAGCCGGTCTACGACGCCGAGGGTAACCCGGTTGACCTAGACGGCGACGGTAAGGACGACTACCGTGAGTCAACTGACTACACATTCACCGATGTCGAGCGTGACCAGTTCGGTCGCCCGATCTCACAGGTTGACAACGTAGGCCTTGGAAACTCCAAGATCCCCGCTGCGACTGCTGAGGGTGAAACTCCGACGAACCCTAACCCCGACGAGGCTACAACCGATGGCTCTTCCTCCGGTTCAAGCACCGGAAGCGGAACGACCGGCAACGGCTCTACCGGCAACAGTGGTAACGGCGGAAGCACTGAAAGCACTGACTCCTCTACGGAAGCTCCTGTAGATGAGACCTCAGGAGCTGATTCAAACGGCTGATCTAGGCTCACCTAGAATGTCTTTTGATATTCAGTCTCGACCACCCACTGTAAGTTAGGAATAACAGGAAATGACTTCTACCACCGTCATGCCTAAGGCCATCTACGTTGGTGCTCCCCAGGTGTACGACTTCCTCAAGAAGCTACGCTCTGACTGGGAGTTCCAGCCCAACGTCCCGGACATTGCCAGCCTCTGGCAAGGGCTGGAGCTCGGAGCCGCTGACCAGGAGAAAGGCACCGTAACGCCCGGTGCTCTGGACAACAACGCTCAGGTGCTTCTCGTTCTGGACGCTTTCTTCGATGAAAGAGGTGCTGACCGCTCGTTCGAGCAGCTAGTCGCTTCTATGGCGCCTTACTGCATGGTAGGAATCATCAACTACAAGCCGCAGCACAATGAGGCGATGCGAGAGCGTATCGAGTCAGAGTCCTACACTCTCGGTGTAACCGATCTGAAGTACTACTTCATCGACACTAAGAAGCCTGGCCCCTCACTCGACTCCGCTGTCGCTCGCTTCATCAGTGAGACTACTCAGGTAGAGGCTGCTGCTATCCTAGCCGGTAAAGAGATTGATCTCGACGCCGAAGGTGAAGACGACGAGGACCCCGCAGAGAAGCAGCTACAGCTCGCTCTTGAAGAGCAGGAAGCTGGAGAAAGCGACTACCTCGGCCAGGTTGTAGCCATCACCTCTTCTAAGGGTGGTTCAGGTAAGTCAACAGTAGCCATCACATTGGCCACCTACCTTGCCCACGCCTCACACAACTCTGTACGAGAGGGGCTTGAATCAGAGCCACTCAAGGTAATCATCCTTGACCTCGATGTGCGAGACGGACAGCTAGGCTTCCTCACGAACAACTCGAAGCCTACGGTTATTCAGCTGCGAGTCTCCGGCATCACGCCTGAGACAGTTGACCAGACTGTTATCCACAGCGCCCGACTCAAGTGTGATCTTCTGCTTGCTCCGAAGCGTCCTCGTAACGCTGATGACACTCCCCCGGAGTTCTACGTCGAGCTCATTCAGTCACTTCGTCAGAAGTACGACTACGTGATCCTCGACACCTCGGTGAACTACCTTGACCCGCTGCTTGAGAAGGTAGCCTACCCGATGGCTGACCAGATCGTCTTCGTGACGGACATCGTCATCAACTCGGTCTTCTCCATGACTCGCTGGATTCAGGAAGTTACTAAGCCTAAGACACAGATGGGCATGGGTATCTCGAAGAACAAGATCGGTATCGTTGTGAATAAGTCACTCGGTAACGTGGCTATGCCTGGTGAGAAGATTTACCAGTCAGCCCTCGGTATCCCGGTAATCACACCGATCCCGTCTAACCCGAAGATCATGGCTTCGGCTGCTAACACTCAGCAGATGGATCTTCTCCTACAGCACCAGGATATCTACTCCGCAGTGCGCCGCCTTGCAAAGGCCATCGTAGGTAAGAAGTACAAGCTGAGTAACTCAGTAGACAAGTGATTTGCGCGTAGCTAAGCTGCGTTGCTGCTAAAGCTGAAAAGGACCGTCCTTGTGGTAGGGGACGGTCCTTTTCTTATGCCTAGAGTAGCTTTAGATTAGGCTAGGCAACTGTGAGACACAGTCTAAGCGGGTTTGACGTATCGGCCGTTGACGTACACGGTGAAACACCAAACCCGCTTAGAAACGGTTCTACAGTAGCTGCTTAACCGAACATCTTCCCAAAACTTCCGAAGAGTGAGCTGTGCTCCTCTTTAGCGTTACGGACAGCCGGCTTCTCAACACCGAACTCCTTCATACGGTCACGAGCGCCCTTACCGGAAATAGTCATCACACGGTGGCCTTCCACAAGATCAGCAAGAATCTTCATGTCACGCTGAAGCTTGTAAGACCAACGAGCGCTATCGCCGTAGCGTGCCTCCATCTGCTCGCGTAGAGTAGCGAAGCCCTCAATCGGATCGGCCGGTACTGAGCTCTTCACAGGGATGTTGGGATTAGCAGCATCGAAGTAACGAACGCGATTAGAGCCAGCCTCCGGTGAGCTCACGTCGAGCCCAAGCTCCCAACGAGCACCATCAGGAGTGTTCGCTGTCCAGAAAGTCATCGGGCTCTGGTAAGGGATACCTTTGTCACCGGAGTACGCCACACGCTCAAACCTCTTCTGATTATCCAAGCCGTTACCGAAGCGGTCTTTATCGCCGTTCCAGCTACCGGTGAGCCAGCGCTCTGAATCAAGCCCAAGCTGGTGAAGGTGACGACCACGAACGAAAGTCGAGCCTAGTTCTTCTTCTACTACAGTGCGGCGGTCGTTGTCAAGGTGGTAGAAGCCGATGCCACGGTCGTAGGCGTTGTAAGGGCCGATGAGGCTGTTTTCTGTCGCTTTGATAGCTGAAAGCACGTTGTTTGCCTTACGCTCAAGTGAACGCTCGTAAGCGTAAAGAGCGGTGGCCTCTACCGGCTTGATACCGGCTGTGTTAGCGTCTTGGAAAGAAGCAAGAGTCGTCTGGCTAGCATCACGAAGCTTGTTAGCAAGAGCTTCGGTGTCTACAGTGTTAGCGCGATTGAGCACACTGCGGAACTCCAAGTTGTTCTTCTCTGTCAAATCGCGGCGCTTGCGGTACTTTTCAGAAGCATCGTTCTTGTTCTGATCAACCTCAGGGAGCTCTTCGCCGAAGGCAGCTTCCCACTTCATGTGATCCGGCACTTTAGCCCAACGGCTGTCACGCCCTGACTCGCTAGCGTAGATGAACTTGATAGCGTCATCGGCTCGCTTGTCAGTCGGATTCCACCAGGCAAGACGGTAGATGTTAGTGAACTTCCCTAAGTCGTCGTCGAGACGCGGCACCGCTTCGAAGAGGAAGTTACGAGCGTAAGCAGGGTCACCGTTGAGCGACGGTTCCTGCCAGTGGAGTAAGAACTGAATCTGCTCCGGCTTTACGCTAGTGTCTTCTACGTGCTGGTCAATAAGATCAGAGATCGAAGCACCCCAGTTGTCAGAATAGACGATGGCTGCTGTTTCCTCTTCACTCCCGCCGAGAGCTAGCGTCTTAGCCGCCGGTTGCTTGTCGCGGAATAGCTGAGCAGCGGTCTTCGGAGTCTCAATGAACTTCTGCTTTGCCACACGGCTGCTCTCGAAGTGATTCTCGGCTCCACCGTAAGGGCAACTACGAACGGACGCCGAACAAAGCTTCGGCCCACTCGGTGTGATGTGGTAACGCGCTACAGCCACAGTATTCTCCTAAGAAGTCATTACAGACTTTTCTAACCGGCTAGACAGTAAACTAGCCTAGTTAAGAGATACTATCGGTGTGTTATGCAAAATAGCGTGTCACACCGAGCTCTATAGGCTAAAGGCACGATGCCGAATATATGCACCGTGCCTTTAGCCTAACCAGAGAAGGTTTAGCTACCGAATTGAGCCGTGAAACCATCCGGGCTCAAGAACGTAAGCCCATGCTTCAAAGCCGCCTTCACCTTCGAGGAGCTTTCCCCAGGATCGCCCACCATAAACGTCGTGTGAGCCTTCGGGCTCGAGTGGAACTCGCCACCGTTAGCCTCGATGTAGTCTACCCACTCGCCACGGTTACGGTGACCAGGAGGAACAGCGCCGGAGATAGCGAACGACTTACCGGAAAGATCAACAGATGTTGACGCGGCGATGCTACCGTTGGCCGTAGAAGCTGTAGCCGCAGCGGTAGGAGCAGCTCCCTTGCCGAAGGTGACACCGTGAGCGCGCATCTCATCGATGGTGGCTCGACGTAGCTTCAGACCGTTGTAGATCTTCTCCGCAGAGATCGGTCCGAGTCCATCGATTTCCGCGATCTCACTCTCGGAAGCCGCAAGGATACCATCGATGTCACCGAAGCGCTTCTCAAGGCGCTTTGACGACCCAGTACCCATGCCGCCGATGGAGATAGCCGGAAGCATTTTCGACAGCGGACGAGTCTTCGAAAGCTCAATGTGGTCGATGATGTTCTGGGCACGCTTCTCGCCAAGACGACGAGCGTTACCGTTCTGGCTCTCACCCATGGCGGAGTCAGCAAGCTCCTGCAGCTTGAGAGTGTAGAGGTCAGCAATCGTCTTCACACGCCCGGTAGCGTGGAGGAAGTCGAGAGAAACCTCTGACAGACCGTCGATGTCCATGTAGGACTTGCCTACGGCCATCTTGAGAGCGAAGAACATACGTGACTCGCAGTTGTCATTAAGGCAACGCATAGTCTTCGGAGGCCAAACACCGTCCGACTTGTCGTAGTCAAGCTCAGTACCGCAGGAAGGGCAAGCCTTCGGCACCGCAAGATCGGTTGAATCCTTAGGGCTAGAGAGCACCGCTACGATCTGCGGGATGATGTCGTTAGCCTTCTCAATCTTGATCACAGAGCCGATGCGGACGCCTTTAGTGTGAACCAGGTTGAAGTTGTGAAGCGAAGCATTGCTTAGGATCGAACCGGCAAGCTGCACCGGCTTAACTCGAGCAATAGGAGTAACCTTACCGGAAGCGCCGACGGTCATGTCGATAGCCAAAACCTCTGTAATAGCCGCCTCAGCCGGATACTTCCAAGCAATCTGAGAGACAGGGTGATGAGACGTGTAACCCATAGCGCCGAGCATCTCGGCCTCGTTAGTCGGCTTGATCACCACACCATCGGTGGGGAAGTCGAAGCCTTCACGAGCAGTACCGAAAGCGTGAACAGCTTCCATCACCGCTTCGTTAGACTCGAAATTAGAGAGATCAAGCCCAGGGGTAGCCTCATCGGAGAGCTCATCCACCGAGCGGAAACCAAGCGACTTGAGTTCCTCCAGGCCGACCGGAGTCTCATCCTTGATTACCGAGTAAGCAGCGAAGGTGAACTCTACAGGATAGTTCACTCCACTTGCTGCAGCTTTCATAAGCCCAGCAGCAGCGTTACGAGGGTTCTTGAAAGCCTCACCACCGGCCGCCTGACGAGCAGCGTCAACCTTCTTGAACTGAGCCTGAGTGAAGAAAAGCTCTCCACGAACCTCGAGCGAGGTTTTCTCAGAGATCGTCGGCTCCAGACCCTTGATCGTCACGTTAGGATCTTTAACCAGATAGGTAGCATCCTCACCGTGAGTACCCTCACCACGAGTAGCCAGACGGACGATCTTTCCACCGGAGTAGCGAGCCGAAAGAGCGATACCGTCGAGCTTCGCCTGAAGACGGAAGTCCTTAGCGCCACCCTTACGAGCCTTCTCCAGGAACGCGATGAGCTCCGGCTCTTTCTTAGCCTTAGCAAGTGAAAGCATCGGGATCTTGTGCTCTACAACGTCACCCTCAAGCTCATTGCCGAGAGCGAAGTCACTCTCTAGAATCGAGTGGCCTACTGAACCCTCGATGAACAAGTCTTCGTGGCGGCCTGAGTCCATGATCGACTGTAGGTAATCGATCTTGGCGTCGTACTCTTCGTCAGAAAGTGGGCTCTCGTCGCCGGTCTGGTTATAGACCTCAGAAACGTTGTGGAGCTCTTGGATGAGCTCTAGAGTATCCTCACGCGAAGCCTCCACACGTGGCTTCTTGAGAGCACCGCCGACGAACTGATCAGCAAGCAGAGCCTCGGAAGCTTTCGTAGCAACCTCTAGAGAGGGGAAATGCTCATCAACGGTTCCGAAAGGACACTTGTCAGCGACGGCTGAGCACTTGCCCGCCTCGCCGGTCTCTGGGTTCACATGAAATCTGGCCACGCGGTTTCTCCGATTCTAGGGTTAAGCTATCTTAACATGTAGCTACAGCATGTGAACAGCCACAACCTCGGCTCAAAGCCGAAGCTCACACCCTCGACCTACGGTGTCCACAAGTGTATTTCTAACGTAGCCGCAGCTCTAACGACCTCTTCCTCACCATCCGAAGACAGTGAGGAAGAGGTGAAGGTCAAGCAGCGTACTTACGCTCAAACATCCCAAGGGCTGTAAGCGGCCGACTCTCTGTTCAGATAATCGAGCACGTCACGAGCCTTAGGTGATGAGAACTCAGGTCCGGAGTAACCGACCTCTATCACTTCCCAGTCACCACCTTTAGCATCGCGTGTCACCATCACGTCAGAAGCGTTAGTGTAGACCTCGATCTTGATCTCAGGATAGAGCGCCTGCTGAGCAGGATAGAACTTCTCCATGAGCTCTGCGGTACGGTCAAGACGCTCGTCGTCCACGTCATCATCCGTGTGGATCGCAAGACTCTTTACCGGATTGTCTCCATCCACGTTATTCCAACCAGCGAAGGATAGCTGGCTCTTCCCAAGCACACGACGCTCTAGGTCCATGAAACCAGCGTGGCCGGAACCGCTACTCCACCCCAAGTTGTAGAGAGAAGCCGCGGTGGTCTTGTCAGCGAAGTCTTCAACCGTAGCGGCGTCGAAGATCACTTGAATAGCAGCCTTACGCTCTTCACGCTGTGCCTCTGCACGGAGGGAGATAGCATCAAGTTCGTTCTGTACAGTGGCCATCACTCGAGCTCGAAGAGCCATCTCAGCCTCAAGCTCGGTTTCAGCGGTAGCAATCCTTCGAAGCGCTTCCTTAGGGAGCGAGCGCTTCGCAGCCTTCTTCACGGCCTTCGGCATGGTCTTATCCGCCTGCTTAGCCTCGAACTTCTCAAGGACTTCCTGAGCCGAAGCACCGTGCTCTTCCTCACCACCGCGAGGGCATGCTCGAGTCTTAGCAGTACAAGCGGCAGGAGCACCGTTTACGTCAATGTGGAACTTAGCCATCGGACACTTCCTCTATAGAGGGAAGGCGACTACCCTCCCAGGCTTACACTTTAGTAGAGCCGTTGAAATTTCTAACTCAAGCGTCGTAGATCTCGTCAAAGTAGATCGGGTCCGGAGCCTTACCGCGCGCCTCGTTCACATCGACCTTACCGGCGTGAACAGCCTTCACGAGCTCATGCTCCATCGTCGTACCGTTGGCCTCCATGTAAGCACGGATAGCCTGCACGTCACCTTCTAAGATGTAGCCACGAAGCTCACGGTTGATCTGAAGCACCTCGTGAATAGCCACACGCGACTTACCATCGGGCGAAACAACAAGAGCCTGAGTCATCATCCCACGAAGATTGTCCGCAAGCGTAGCAAGAACTCGACGCTGATCGTCACCATCGTACATGGAGCGGATACGGTTAATAGTGGCTGCACAGCTTGTAGTGTGAAGCGTAGAGATCGCAAGGTGGCCGGTCTCTGCAGCCGAAAGGAGCTCATCGATCTCCTCTTTGAAACGAACCTCACCGACCAGGATGATGTTCGGAGCCTGACGCATGGCCGAAACGAGACCGCTCTTGAAGGATCGAGCGTCACGGCCGATCTCTCGCTGAACGATCAAAGAGCGCACCCCTTCACCGAGCTTAGCGTACATGTACTCCACCGGCTTCTCAAGAGTGATGATCTTCTTAGCCTTCGTGTACTGAATCTCTTCCATGAGAGAGCTCAAAGAAGTCGACTTACCGGAACCGGTAGGACCGTTCACCAGGATCATGCCGGAGGGAAGCTGGAACCACTGCTGCACCTGCTTAGGCAAGCCAAGCTGAGTCGGAGTCGGCATCTTGTCAGTGATAACACGGAACACCATGAACACGTCACCGCCGGACTTACCGACCGAAAGACGCAAACGGCGACCCTTGTACTTACCGGTGCGTACTACATAAGAGGTGTCGAGCTCGAGGTCTTCGATGAAAGTTTGCTCAAGCACGTTGGAGATAATCGTCTGTTGGAGCTTCACCGTCATGTTGCTATCGAGCACACCGAAGTCCGAATAACGTCTGATCTCACCGAGGATAGTGAAAGAGACCTCATCACCGGAGTTCAGGTGGATGTCAGAAGCACCGACCTCGATAGCCTTAGCCACCACTTTGTCCAGGTCAATGAAGCGACCCTCGTAATCG
>Ga0308157_10008550_pt1 | contig 11608 bp, 12 predicted proteins | sample PhyBR1_FD_201035 | JGI IMG/M metagenome (GOLD analysis project Ga0308157, IMG submission 201035) | Phyllosphere microbial communities from UC Gill Tract Community Farm, Albany, California, United States - DLSLB.R1 | ecosystem: Host-associated > Plants > Phyllosphere > Unclassified | place: USA...
ACTTGTTGCTTTGTCATAGTCCCAACGAGAAGGGACTATTTCGTTTGGGGTGAAATTTAAGGCGGGGTGGCATGGCACAACTATTACATTTCTTTTCAACCCACATGGGGCAATATTTCATCGGCGTCGCAATACCCATCATCGTAACGTTTTTGTTGCTGTATTTTGCTCCAAGACGACGTCGCTGGTAGGTATCAATCAACAATTGTATTGAGAATGCAAACATACTCTTACTCTTACTCTTACTCTTACTCCCTCGCCCTAGACGTTTCCTTTTCAACTATCGCGATGAATTACCATAAGTGCGAATACTTGCCGTCATCCTGACTGAGCACAGCGCGAGAATATCCTCTCAACAACATGTAAATTGGCATCAAACTCGACGCGCACCAATACCCTCTTATCCAAATTAAGAGTCAAAAATATCCCCGATGCATTGGGAAATGACTCATTTTGGTTTCATCTGGAGTGGCAGCCTTAATCAATCTTGTGGCGAATGATCTGATGAATATGGTTACTGTGCCAGAGTTTGAACCTGCGGCTTCCAGGGTCCAAACCGAGTGCTCGTCCTGCTGAGCTACACCCAGATAAGATTTTCTTTTTTGATTTCAGTGAAACAAAAGGCGGTGCAATACGTTTTCAAATGGCAACGCAGCCTATGCTGTCGACCAATTTATTAAAGAAGGAATTACCTCAATGGCAAACGAACCAGAAAATACAGTTGCGGACCAGATCAGCGAACTTCGTAGCCAACTGAGCAATCTCTCTTCACAGCTTGCCGACCGCCTTGGAAGCGCTTCTGACAAGGCTGATAACGCCTTGTCGCACGCATCGTCCGCATTTGAAGACGTTGCATCGAACGCTCGCTACCATGGCGAAAGAGTACTGAACGCAGCTCGCGAAAATCCTGGCGCAGCAACCGCAACATTGGCAACAGTTGGCATCATCGGGTTGCTTACTGGCATGATGCTGGGTCGTTGTCGCCGATAGATAAACAACTTTAAATACATTTGAACCCCCATACGCACAGTAGAGGTAAAACCAATGTCCCATTCAGATCCACAGAGAGCCTGGAAGATAGCTGAAGATAACCGCGTCTGCTTTTATGGCTGGAATGGAAAACAGGTTCCAATGTCTCCGATCGTTCGCAAAGATGAGGGTGCAATTTACTTCCTCACGGACGCGCAAAGCGATAAGGTCACCGACATTCAAGGACAATCAACTGTGCAGCTCACTTTCTCGAATGAGTCTGCCAATGATTATCTCTTTATTGAAGGCAATGCCCAGGTGTCCAATGATCGCGCGAAAATCAAAGATGTTTGGACACCTTTCGCCAAGGCGTTCTGGGAATCTGAGAACGATCCGAATATCCGTCTGATTGTTGTATCTCCGAGCCATGCCGAATTTTGGGACGGCCCGGGTGCGATCACAGCCACGGCAAAGATGCTCTTTGCATCAGTCACCGGCAAAAAGCCCGATATGGGCGACAACCGCGAAACCGGGATGTAAATTAATTGGCGGCGAATAAACTGGTTCAACATCGATCCGTTATTCAACCCGCCGTTTCCTGTCCGCCAGAGGTCACACGGTACCTGGGGTTATGAAAATGACCATCGATGATCATGCAGAGCAAGCTGAATGATGATGGCTTCGTATTTTATGATACCCAGGCTCAGGACCCGCTGATCTGAGAATGAAGAACTTACTCCGTTTCGCTTGAGGAGACTGAACGATGAGCAATCTTCACTGGCTGAGCGAAGGACAGATGTCACGCCTTCACCCTTTTTTTCCCATGAGCCATGGACATCCACGCGTTGATAACAGACGTATTTGAGCGGAAGTATCTTCATTCTTCGCAATGGGTTACGGTGGTGTGATACCCCTCGGAAATACGGGCCTTATAAAACACTCTATGATCTTTGGGACCGTTGGTGTCACAAGGGGATATTTGCCCAGATATTAGAAGGTCTGTCTTCCAAATCGTCGGTTGGAAAGACTGTCATGACGAATATGAACTATTTGAAAGCTCCCCGCACGGCTTCAAGCCCACTGTAAAAAAGGGGGCGATGGACGACTGATCGGCCGGACAAAAGGTGGCATGAATACCAGGTTGCATGCCGTCACTGACGCGCAAGTGTGTCCCATCGGGTTAAACGTCACTGCCGGGCAACTCAGCGACTACACCGTAGCTGCGCCTAAATCGAGGCGTTAGCGAAGGTCGATTATCTTCTTGCCGATAGAGGATATGGTGCTGACTGGTTCTGAAAACGGTTAAAAGACAAAGCGATAAAGCCGTGCATCCCGGGTCGCAAAAACCATAAGAAGTTTATCAGGTATGACAACTGCCGATACAAGCGGCGTAATCGTATCGAAGACTGGAGAAGAATGACTACCCGTTATGATCGCTGCCCGGTCGTGTTCCGCGCAGCAATAGATTTCGCAGCAGCCGTTATATTCTGGCTCGGAAAGCAATGAGTCCTGATCCTGGTCAGTAGAAGAAATAAGACTTACTTACTGCGAATTTAATTACCAATATAGAACTTCGCTTCAGATTATATAGTGTCAGCCTAACAATAAATTAGTCGATTAAGGCCCATTCAAGCCACAAAAAAACCGCCCGGATTTCTCTGAGCGGTCTAATTAAACTGGAGGTTACCAGTTATTAGAACTTGTAGGCAACGCCGAGACGCACTTCGTTGGTCTTAAACTTGTTACGAGCTGTCAGCACGTCGTCTACTACAGAGTAGTTCTTTTTGCCGTAGTCGCTGTAACGGTATTCGAGACGCAGAATGACGTTATCAGTTGCAGCGTAATCTACGCCAGCGCCAGCAGTCCAGCCAACGTGGGTCTTGCTTTTGGATTCTGAAACATCAAAAGCGTCACCATCGATAACGCCCGAAGCTGATACGGTATTCTTAACGCTGCCAATCGCAACACCTGCGGCAACGTATGGAAGCCAACGATCAAATGCATAACCTGCACGTGCACGAACCGCACCGGAAGTGCGAAGCTTGCTTTCAGCGCCGAGGGTCAGGCTGTCTACGCCATCAGTAAAGGTCTCAGAAATGCTGTCTTTCTGATTGTTGAAGGTTACATCACCATCAAGACCCAGAACAACATTGTTGCCGAGGTCGAAGTTATAACCTGCGTAAAGACCGCCAAGGAAACCATCTGGCTTCATTTGGCCGACATTGTAGCCGTTTAGATCGAAGGTGGACTTCGCCCAACCCCAACCAACCTGACCGCCGAGGTAACCACCAGTCCAAGAGAACACAGGTGCAGAAACAACCGGTGCTGGTTCGTCATAAACGATGGCGTCAGCTGCATTCGCTGCCGAAACAACTGCAAACATAGCTGCCGAAGCAAACAAAATCGCTGAAATTTTCATTTTAATCTCTCCAAGCCCTTTAGAAAAACTCTAGAGATCAAAATAGGCCGCCACGCTAAAAAGTCTGTAGTAAATAAGACACACCTAATGCAATTGGTACATTTAATCGAGTAGCGCTTTATTATGATTAAAGAATATTAAACAAAAAACGCCAGGTGGGGCGCTTTTTTCATATCGCTCGAACAAGCTTCGTCGCCCTGCGGTGAAAGGTGTCTCGGTCTTCCACCTTCATAAGGAAGCACTCCCCAAGCAACGCCTTGCAGATCACACCGACACGCTTATTGTCAATTTCCTGCTCGAATCCCGTCTTCGTAGGAATACATGAACCAACTCCCTAATAGTCCAGATTTTCGTCCGCCCCCCACAGCGTCACTTCTGTATAGAAATCAACAGACATTTTAATTTTATCGACAACTCTCCTATTCATAGACCTGTTTTAAAAACAGTTATGAATAGCCCACTCGTTGCGGGACCGTTGTGAGTGGGCTTTTTATTGACATCGGTATCAATATTTTTGAAGATACTAACACATCTCCGTATCTCCTAAATATAAGATGTAAGAAAGAAGCCTGCTGTTTTCCGGGAAGAGAGCAGCGGGTTTTTCATTTATTAACATCAAACTTATTTGCATGGAAAAATCTAACTGTTCATCTGCCTTACCCAGGCAGCGTGGACGAATTTGAGCCAGTATCTTGCGGTAACAATATGAACCATGCTGATGAAAGTCTCGGCGAGTTGGTCGTATCGGGTGGCAATGGCGCGGTTGATTTTCAGTCGGCCAAACATCGGTTCGATTAAGTTACGCTGTTTTTACAGCGTGCGATCCTATTCAATCTTCACGCGACGGTTTGCTCTGCCAGGAATGACGAGTTCGATATTGCGGCTGGCAAGATCCTTACGAAGGGCATGCGCATCGTAGCCCTTACCAGCAAGGAGCGCCGTGGCGCTTGCTCGGGTAAGCTCATCAGTGCGTCATGAGCATTGCAATCTGCCGTCTCGCCAACCGTTAGGTGGAAGGCAAACGATCTTCCTCTGGCATCAGCCAGACGGTGTAGTTTACTGGTGACCTCGCCCCGCGAGCGGCCAAGAGCACGTCGATGAATCCCCCATTTCCGCCCGCTGTCGAAATATGGGCACGAACCGTGGTGCTATCGATGCTGTAGTGGCCATTGTCAGCCATGATCCCGGCAAGGCTAACGGAAATTGCCTCCCTGACCCGCACTTCGCTCCAGCGCCGAAAGCGTCGATAGATCGTATTCCAATTGCCGTATTTGGGTGGAAGATCCCGCCACGGCGTAGCGCAACGAAGCGAAAGCTGATGAGAACAGGATTGCAGAGAGTGTCAGTGAGAAAGCGAAGGTCTTCATTTTGAACCCCTTGTATCGCTCCAAAATAGGGCCGTTAGTAATCGATATATGAAGCCTTCTATCAGGTGGCTCCTTTTTTGCTTCATCTGGCTCGCTGTAAATTCGCCTTATATCGTAATATCTTCCATTATTACCTCCTAGTTTCAAAATCGATATTTAACTCATGTTTGATGTTTCAAATTTACAAAACTCCGATGAAATATTTATAAATGTTTACTCTTCAAAGATTGGTAGTATCAAATTCGTTATTATCAAATTTATATTTTGTTACGCTAAATGCCATTTATGACAACCGATATTAATAATATCTATCAAAAGACCATCTATCTATTTCGATTATATATCATAGTATCTTGTAATCGAACGCATGCGACAATAGGCCGATGATTTTTATTTTAATTATATTGCATGTTGAAAAATTTGGCTTATATAGAAAATTATTACAATCAAAAAAAGGGCATTCAAAAATGTCGGATTCCATTTCAATAGAAAACTCTGATTTCAATACCGCAGAACTTACGGCTAAGATCGTGTCAGCATGGGTATCAAATAACGCAGTGCGACCTGACGATCTTATTGAAACCATCAAGTCTGTACACACAGCTATCGTAAGCTTGCAAAACACCACGCTTAATATCAAAGCTGAAGAAGTTCCCGCCGTTGAAGCGCCAAAGCCGTTTGTAAGTGTAAAGAAATCGGTTAACGATAATCAGATTACATGCCTTTGCTGCGGGAAATCGTTCAAGTCTATAAAGCGTCATATCGGCACCTCACACGGCTTCACTCCGGATGAATACCGTGCGCACTTCTCTCTTCCCCGCGATTACCCCATGGTTGCACCAGGATACTCAAAAGAACGCTCAGAGATCGCGCTTAAATTGGGCCTCGGTCGCAAGCCAGCCGCGTAACGCTCCGCGAATATTTCAAGATATCCGATCAAATAAATAAAGCCCTGAATTCAAACATCAGGGCTTTTTGCTATCCACACGTTTATTCAAACAGGCAATCGATAATCATCAGTTTTCTGACGCTCAATCAGCAGCCAGCCGCTGAATCCACCTGCTGCCAAAAACAAACCAAATACAAACGTGACTGGTAAAGTAAACTCTGTCATCAACTCAATAAGTGTGAGATCACGAAGAGATACCGAGGTCATCATATCAAACTGATCGAAACCGTATCCATAAACGATGGAAACAACATCAATAGAAGCCCCAGCAAAACACATAAGCAACTAGCCTGATGCCAGCATCGATACAAACGGTTTCCTGCTAGTTTTACAAAGCATCCTAATCATATAAAAACTAAGTCCTCCAACTTACGGGCGACTTAGCATAAATTAATTGTTTATGGTTGCAAGCCTTTACAATTCGAGATGAAAAAACTGTGAAAGACTGACCCCTCGAAGAGGGCTGCTTCTGCTGGCACCAATGTTATTTATTGATGCCCTAACCTCTCTTCTCACTTAATTACTCTTAGCGTTTGAAATCGATATCGAGAACCAAGCGGCTCGGTATCCAATACTCGGTGTTCATTGTGTAATCTCTAATAAATAAGAAATTGCCTTCTGGCTTTATCCAACCCGCAGCCACTTTGATAAAGCGATTACTGGTCTTTACACTGAAGCTGTCGCCGCGCTTGATAGAAGCGTTATCTAAGCCCTTAGCAAGGGTTATTGGCAGCAACTTAGTAAGCTTAGCTGTTTCTTCTGAGGTCGTATGATCATAAACCTCTATCTCTTCGAACATCTGATGCGGAATCCAGGTTGTCGTGCTGGCATCTTTAATTGAGATAAAGGAACTTCCGCTCAATGAGATCGAGCCTGAAGTATCGATGATCTGGCCGCTGATTGAAATGCGTGCCTGTCTTCCCGATTTTTGAGCTATAGATTTCTCGCTGCAGACTTCAGTTATCGTGCGGATATCGGATGATTTATAGAGTTGTCCCGTATTGCTTTCGGAATTTATAACTTGAACAAAATCGCCAGAGAAATGCAGTTTTAATGTATTAGATTCAAGAATTGATCCATTCGAAAATATAATATTTGTGTCTATCGACATCCCAAGGGCCTGCGTAACTTTTATGAGAAAAAATCTGACTTACCTCGGATTACGTTCTGAGGTAGCTAATCACTATATCAAATCCGTTAGCTTTCCCTTATCTCATTATAAATACCGCTATTAAAGATTACAAAAAAGCCCCCATTTCCGAGGGCTTAATTTGATTATGATGCTCATTAAAAATCCTGGGTGCAGACCTAAATCTATCAACCAGAAGATTTTATTAGCGCAAGAGCGACAGGATGTTCTAAGTGCTGGAGTTAGCAATCGACAGTGCCTCTACGCCAAGTTGCTGTTGAACCTGAAGAGCTAAAAGGCGCGCCGATACAGTGTTCATGTCCTGAATCAACCATGGAACCAACACCACGATCAATCGCTGTTGATTTTCCCCCAGAAGTGATTGTGTGGATACCCCCTGCCAACGGCATTTCGATGGGCAAAGCAGAATTATGGAACCACTCTCGATTGTATTCAATATACGATTTATAAGTTTGGTAGGACTACCAACCCTCGTTCTGACTTAAGGTTGACAGTCCTGCCAATAATGTAGCCGAACGCATTTATTCCCTTACCCAGGTGTTCCATTGTTGAAGCAGTGATGCTGAATTCTTGTTGATCCAGTCCGCATCAGGTATGATGATATTTTCCTCAAGATCACTTGCGCTGGGCATGGTTTGCCGAGCTTCATCAGACATAAGCGCAATTGCATAGGTACTTGGTGGAGTGCAGGATAGTTTTTCACATGCCTGTGCCTGAGCCTTGGGCGAGTTCAGCCAAAATGCGATCAGCTTTTCCGCGTTTTCACGATTGGGAGCGCCCTTCACGACGGCAATGCGATCACCCACCAGAAAAGAAGCCTTGTAAGACCAGCCGATTGGCAATCCCTCATTTTTCATTGCTTTTGCCCGCGTGAGCCAAATCTCACCCAACACATAATCTTTATTTCTAAAGCCCTGCACACTTTGGTCGCCCGTCCTCCACCAGAGTGTTACGTCAGATCTTATTTGATCGAGTTTACGAAAGGCACGATCAACGTCCAAAGGGAAAAGCTCATCTTTTTTGACACCGTCGGCAAGCAAAGCTGCTGCTAGCACGCGCCAGGGATCATCAAAGTTCGGAAAAGAACGTCCTCCCTTAAATTTTTTAACATCCCACATATCTGCCCAGGTTTGTGGGTGTGGCCCATCATTTAATCGATACGCCAGAAGCGTCGCAGTTGATTGTAGTAAAGCGCCTCCTCTTTCACAAGCATTCCCAACCAGACCAGCTTTACCCTTAAATTGTTCGCAAAATCCGCTCAAGTCTTCAGTTACTTCTTGATGGGCTTGAGAGGCCGACTGTATCTCGCCGTCGAGGTAGAGATCCCAGGATACATTGCCAGCTTTGACCATAGCTGAGGCTTTGGCCCGCATTTCTGCATTCGTGGCATCCACTGTCACGACTTCAATCCCAGTTTCCTTCGTGAACGGAACGAACCAGGCTTCCTTTAATACCTTATCATAAATACCGCCTGTAGAGGCGATCACGACACGCTCCGCCGCGACCGCATTGTCAGTTGAAATTCCAACAGCCAAGCAGATGATTACACCCCCGCAAACCGCGGACAAATATCTACAGATCATCATCGTGAGTATTCCTCTATGATAGAGAGTTTATTTTGAAGAAGCGCTGCGGGTCATAAAATGAGCAATGCTCATGAAAACGAGTGCGATTGCAATCATGAACGTTGAGGCTGCCGCAATCACCGGCGTGAGGTTGAAATCAATGTCTTCAAACATCTTTCGACCGATTGTTTTCCCACCAGTATCGGAAATGAAGAAAGCAACCGTTGCTTCATCAAATGAAGCGAGAAAGGCGAACACCCCGCCAGACGCAATTCCAGGCATAATATTCGGCAGAACAATTCTGAAAAATGTTTGAAGGCGATTAGCTCCACAATTAAGTGCGGCGAGTTCAAGTTCTGAATCAAAGCGCTGCAATGAGGCCGTAACTGTGATCAACACGTAAGGAACAGCAAGGACTGTATGAGCGATTAGAAAACCGGTGAAACTGCCAGTCAGTTGCAAAGGCGCAAACACCAGAAACAATGCAACTCCCAACACAACATTAGGTACAATCAACGGACCTATCGAAAGCGCCTGAATGCCATTTTTCCACGGCAAATCACCTCTTACAATAGCAAGAGCTGCCATTGTTCCGACGATTGTCGCAACGATCGTTGTCATGACGGCAATGCGAAAGCTAAACCAGGTAGCAGACATCCAGTCCGGATCAGTAAAATAGGCATAGTACCATCGCACCGTGAACCCGTCAGGAGGGAATTTAATATAATCGGTCTGGCTGAGAGACATTGGTACAACCAATATCGTCGGAAGGATCAGAAAAAATAGAATTGCTGCAATTGCACATAGCCCCACAGCTTTCGCAAACAACACGAAAGCTCTGCTATATGCAGTTCTTAGCGAACATTTATCGATGACATGAAGAGAGCGTATAGCGATCAGATCAATGGACATTGCTAAACCCCTTCTGAAAGGACAATCCTTTTCGGAACAGTGCTATAAAGACCAGTGTCATGACCAGAAGGACGGTCGAGAGTGCTGCCGCAAAAGGCCAGTCGACAACCACGGTCGTTTGTTGTGCAATTAACGTTGGCATCAACATCGAACCTGGGCCACCAACAAGCGCAGGTGTGATATAGAATCCCAAAGCCAACACGAAACAGATCGTTGCGCCCGCGAACACTCCCGGAAGACTGAGAGGCAACGTGATGCGCAGAAAGGTCGAGACCGCACCTGCCCCAAGGTTCCTGGCTGCTCGTACATAGTCATTTGGCACAGTTCTAAGGACCGAGAAAATCGGAAGAATGACAAAAGGAAGCAAAACGTGGGTCATGGCAAGGATGACCGCACCTTGTGTATAAAGCATCTTAACCGGATGCTCAGCCAGTCCCGTTGTTTCAAGCAAAGAATTTACCAAACCATTGCGCTGCAATAGAACAATCCAAGCATAAGACCGAATTAGAATAGATGTCCACAATGGTATGAAAACGCAGGCTGCAACCACAAATGCCCATCGCTTGTTCAGACGTGCCATGGCAAATGCAACAGGATATCCTAATAGAACACCTGCGATAGTCACAATCAACGCAACAGTGACTGTCGAGAATAAAACACTTAGATATAATGGTTCTACAAAAATCCGCCCGTAGGTGGCAAGAAACCCTTCCGAAAAGCTCAGTTCGATCAACCTTACTATTGGATATATGAAGCCGACAGTCAGAAAGAATAATAACGGCATTGTCAGAAGCCAGGAGGAAACACCTGAATAAGTCCGCGCCGAACGTGGTGTCAGCCAGGACCCCTTGTTACAAAGAACTTCTTCTTGCGTATTCGATTGTACAACTGTCATGCTGCGTCCTTTCCGCCAGATGCGAACGCATGCACAGACTCGCTGTTCAGTCGCAGTGAAACGCGGTCGCCGCGCTTGAATGTTGCAGCCGCGTTGGCATCACTTTGAACCCGAACTTTCAGGCCAGGACAATCGTCAAGTCTCACAACATATGTGTGCGTCGATCCCATGAAGATGTCAGCTTCAATCTCTGCCTGTATCGCCGCGGATGTCGTGCATACGCGTTGTTCCAACGCAACATGCTCAGGCCTGAATGCCAGACTGAGCTTAGTATCGATGGCTTGATTTAAAAGAGAGGTATTGCGGCTGTCGATTGGAAGATCAATCACCGTATGCTCTCCGATACGAAGAACCGCACTATTCGACTTTTCTCCGATTTTTACCGCCGGCACAAAATTCATTGTACCAATAAAATCCGCGACAAAGCTGGTCTCAGGATTTCGATAAAGTTCCTCGGGGGTATCTATTTGCTCGAGCTGACCATTGTTCATAACCGCCACACGATCAGACATCGTGAGTGCCTCTTCCTGATCATGCGTCACATATATAACCGTAGCGCCCAAGCGCTCCTGAATGCGTTTAATTTCCAACTGCATACTTTCCCGCAGCTTCTTATCCAGAGCCCCGAGCGGCTCATCCATCAAAATGACAGGTGGATTGAAGACTAAGGCGCGCGCCACCGCCACGCGCTGTTGCTGACCACCCGACATCTGGCCTGGTAGTCTCTCGCCAAAATCACTCAGTTGCACCAAATCTAATATTTCCGAGACCCTATGCTCTCTTTCCATGCGCGACATTTTGGTTCGCATCTCTAGAGGAAACGAAACATTTTGGCGCACGGTCAAATGAGGAAAGAGTGCGTATTTCTGAAACACCATACCGATTTGCCGTTTATTGGGTGGAAGATACGTCACCCTTTCTCCACCAATCATTATCTGCCCTGCACTAGGCATTTCAAATCCAGCAATCATGGTGAGCAATGAAGTCTTACCGGAGCCCGAAGGGCCGACAATCGATAGAAACTCTCCTTCTGATACTTCCAGGTTGACATCCCGAACGGCCCAGGCCGATCCATAGCGCTTTTGTATTCCTGTGAGGCTCATTTTCTGGCCAATCAAGCTTGCGCCCTCCTCTGCTAAGCAAAGATACCAGTGTTCTTATCAACCAAAATCGAATGACTTTATATTCGCGACAAACGCGGTCGTTCATGCCGCCGTGACAGATGGGCGGCACACTGGTAAAACTGCTTGATGTGACAAATGCTTTGTGAAAACTTCACAATAAGTTTTTGTTGCACCAAAAATACCCGCTGTCAACACGCATGGATCAAAATATGACATCAAATGAACTGGACGCAGGAGAAGGCGAAAAACACGTCCCGA